>Ga0209317_1002605_pt1 | contig 12795 bp, 8 predicted proteins | sample RifGroB2_FD_183994 | JGI IMG/M metagenome (GOLD analysis project Ga0209317, IMG submission 183994) | Soil microbial communities from Rifle, Colorado, USA - Groundwater B2 (SPAdes) (version 2) | ecosystem: Environmental > Terrestrial > Soil > Unclassified | place: Rifle, Colorado | collected...
GATGATGCACACCCCGTCTTCGCGCCCGAGCAAGACCGACCCGAACGGCATCTCCTGCGTCGTGCCGCACTGCTCGCACATCGACCACACCGAGCACGACCTGGACTGCGTCATCACCGAGCAGGGTCTGGCCGACCTGCGCGGCCTGGCACCGAAGGAGCGCGCCAGGAAGATCATCGAGAAGTGCGCCCACCCGGAGTACAGGGCGCAGCTCACCGAGTACATGGACATCGCCGAGAAGGACTGCCTGGCCAGGAAGGTCGGACACGAGCCGCAGATGTGGGACCGTGCCTTCAAGATGCATCTCAACCTGGAGCGCAACGGCACCATGAAGCTCAAGAACTGGGACGTCAAGGTCGACCTCTGCGAGGACTAGCTCCAGCTCGTCGGTAAGACATGAAAGAGGCCCCGCCGGGAAATCGGCGGGGCCTCTTTTTTTGTTTTTTTCGGGCAGGCGGTCTGTCGAACTGCAGCCTTACCTGCCCCGGTTCTCCGCCCCCGGGATCTGGGACAAAAGCTCCTGCACCTTATTCAGCAGGTCGAGCGGCGCGGCCGGTTTGGAGATGAAGTTGTCCCTGTCAAAGCGTATCCCCCTGCGGTTCACGTCATCGGGGGTATAGCCGCTGGTGAAGAGGACCTTCAGCTCCGGGTTGGTCCGGGCGATGGCGGCAAAGGCCTCCTTGCCGTTCATCCTCGGCATGATGACGTCCATGATCACCAGCTTTATCTCCTCCTTGTGTGCCAGGAATTTTTCCAGTCCGTCCTGACCGTCCACCGCCTCTATGACGCGATAGCCGTGCTGCTGCAGCACCTCGGAGGTCATTTTCCTCACCTCGGGGGCATCCTCCACGACCAGGACGGTCTCCGTTCCCGCATGGAACAGCCGGCGCGGCTTGGGGGAGGGGACCGAGGCGGCCTCCTGCTTGAGCAGCGGAAAATAGATGACGAAGCTCGTCCCGGAACCCGGGGCGCTCTGGACGTCCATGAAGCCGCCGTGCTGCTTGACGATGCCGTAGACGATGGCGAGCCCCAGGCCGGTCCCCTTGCCGACCTCCTTGGTGGTGAAAAACGGGTCGAACATCTGGGCGCGGGTCGCCTCGTCGATCCCTTTTCCCGTGTCGCGCACCGACAGCCTGGCGTGGCGGCCGACGCTGCCGCTGCCGGCTCTCTCGATGAAGTCGGCGTCGATCTCCTGCACCGCGGTTTCAACGGTCATGGTGCCTGCGTTCTCCATGGCGTCCCGGGCGTTGGTCGCCAGGTTCAGGAGTATCTGGTCGATCTGCGCGGAGTCGGTCATGATGACCAGAGGTTCCGGGGAAAGGGAGAAATTCAGCTCGATCTCTTCGGATATGAGCCGTCTCAGCAGTTTTTCCATCTGCCCGACTATGGCGTTCAGATCCGCGGGCTTAGGGTTGACCGCCTGTTTCCTGCTAAAGGCAAGCAGGCCCTGGGTCAGGTGGGTGGCGCGCTGAGAGGCGACCAGCACCTCCTCCAGGTAGGGGTACCCCTCGCTCTGCTGGTCGGTGGTGAGCTGGGCCAGGGTGGTGAAGCCGATGATGGCGGTGAGGAGGTTGTTGAAGTCGTGGGCGACCCCCCCCGCCAGCTCGCCGACCGCCTCCATCTTCTGGGATTGGCGCATCTGCTCCGCCCTGCGGCGCTCCCGTTCGATGTAGGTGGCGTTGCGGATGCTCATGCCGATGACGGGGGCCACCCCCATGAGAAGCCTCATGTCGCTCGCCACAAGGGGTCTCTTGGACCGTACGTTGTCCACCGCCAAAATCCCCAGGGAAGCGCCTTCGCAAACGATGGCGCAGCAGATGAAGGAGTGCGCCCCGATAAGTTCGGCAAACCTCACGCTGTTGGGGGAATGGGATTGTGATATCTGGGCGAAGTCGTTGACAAGTACCGGCTTTTGTTCCCTGAAGCAGGTGACGAACACCCCCCTGGACTCGGGGTTGGCCAGGTTGAAGGAGGTCTGTTCCAGTACGCTGAGCTGTGCCTCGCTATAGCCGAAACCGATGCGGAACCTGAGCCGGCCGCCGTCCGGGTCGGCGAGCAGGATCAGGCCCCGGTCGTAGCCGAGCCGGTTCTCCACCGCCTTGATGATGTTCTCCAGAATTTCGTCCGGGTCGGTCTGCTTGCTGATCGCCTGCCCCACTTCGTTTACCATGAGCGCGTTGTTGTAATTCTGGGCCGTCTGCTCCAGCAGCTCGTCCGTCGATTCCTTCAGGTTGGAGAGCGCCGCGTGCAGCTCGTTCTTCTCCAGATGCGCCGCCAGCAGGGAGCCTGCCAGCAGGGAGGTCGCCATCAGGGGGAGCCCGACGGCGCACACCTGCAACGGGTAGAGCTGGACCAGCGAGGCGCCGGCGCCGAGCAGGGCGAGCGCCAGGAGGTTCCTCGCCTCCCGTACCCGGGCCGGGACGCTTTTTTTCCAGGAGACTATGTAGCGGCAGGAAGTATCCCCCCTGAACATGCATTCGGGGTGCTCTATGGCGGGGATGTCGTAGTTGAAGATCACCAGCATCGCCTCGAAGAAGCCGATCCGGTTCTCGCACTGGTACGGGCGCTCCCGGACGCCGGCTGCGGGAGTGACGGTGATCTCCACCTTGTTGGCGGAGATCCTGCGCGACTGGTAGCTGGAGGACCTGGTCAGGGACGCCGCCTTGCTGATGGCGAAGAACGCGTTGGCGGGGCCGATCAGCCCGAGCAGGTTCTTGCCGATCACCCCGAGCGATTCCAGGGATGCCGCGTAGCGCCCCCCCTCCCGTGCCACGCCGGCATTGCCGGTGACCTGCACCAGCTTCTCGACGAACAGGTCCACCTGGGTCTGGGTAAACCACTGCCCCCCGTCGGACACCTCGTACGACTTGATCCCGGCATAGCCCAGCACCTCGTCGGGATCGATCTGCGGATATTTCGCTTTCAGGAGGTTGACGAAAGTGAGCAGGATCTTGCTGTTGTAGAGGGGTTTCTCGCTCATGGGTGACGCTGCTCCGGATTTCTGCGCGCCCCGGGCATCCCTGCCGATAGCGCTGCGCTGTCAGGATCTGGTCCGCAACGAAGAGCCGGACGCGAAGCCTGCATCAACATACAGCATCGAGCCCGGCAGGGCAAGCGGATAGGTGAGGTAAATAGCCAACATGGTTGGGTTTTAACAAAGACTCGGGGCTTCGCGGCCGTTCTTTTCAGCCGCGCGCCTTGGGATGCGCCTTGTCGTAGACCTCCATCAGCCGGTCGATGCTGACATGGGTGTATTTCTGGGTGGTCGACAGCGAGGCGTGTCCCAGCAGTTCCTGGATGGCGCGCAGATCGGCCCCCCCCTCCAGCAGGTGCGTGGCGAAGGTGTGGCGCAGGGTGTGCGGCGAGACCTTGCGCATGGTGGCGATCAGGAGCATGTGGGCGTCCACTATCCTCGCGACGCTGCGGCGGGTGAGCCTCCCCCCCCGGGCGTTCAGGATCAGCGGCGTCCCGGGGGCGGGGTTGCCCCGCTCGTCGAGGTAGGCGGCGAGGGCCGAGCCGGCAAAGGAGCCGACCGGCACGATGCGCTCCTTCCCCCCCTTGCCGAGCACGCGCGCCAGCCCGCCCGCCAGGTCCAGGTCCCCGACGTTCATCCCGGTGAGCTCGCTCACCCTGATGCCGCAGGAATACAGGGTCTCCAGCACCGCACGGTCCCGCAGGGGGAGTCCCGAGGTGCCGGCGGGGGCGCCCACCAGGGCCGAGACCTGGTCTATGTTCAGGTGGAAAGGGACCCGCTTTTCCCGCTTCGGCGTGCCGACCAGCTCGGCGGGGTTCCTTTCCAGTCTCCCCTCGCGCAAAAGGAAGCGGAACAGGGCGCGGATGGCGGAAAGCTTCCTGCCGATGGAGCTCTTCGCGTGTCCCTTGTGCAGCTGGGCCAGGTAGTGCCTGATGATCAGGTGGTCGACCTGGTCCAGCGCGATCCCCCCCCTTTGCTCGGCTAGGAAGGCGCTGAACTGGGTCAGGTCGCTGCGGTAGGCGGCGAGCGTATGCAGAGAAACGTTGCGCTCCGTTTCAAGGTACCGGTAGAATTGCTCGATCTCGTCTTTCATGGTATGGGATCTTACTCATGCCGGCGGCACTTTACAACAGATTTGCTTTGGAGGAATGCATGTACCTGGTGGCGGTGCAGAGGGTGGAGGAGTATCGGCGTGAACTGGTGCGGGCGGGTCTGGTCCGGCTCCTTGAGCCGCTGGGGGGGATGGAGCGCTATGTCCGGCCGGGGGAGCGGGTCCTCATCAAGCCGAACATGCTCTCGGCTAAGCCCCCGGAGGCCGCCGTCACCACGCACCCGGAGCTTTTGCGCGCCGTGATAGAGCTGGTGCAGCAGGCGGGCGGGGTTCCCCTGGTGGGCGACTCGCCCGGCATCGGGAGCGCGAGGCGCGTGGCGGAGCGCTCCGGCATGCTCCGGGTGATCGAGGAGACCGGCGCGCTGATGGTCCCTTTCAGGGAGACGGCGCCGGTAGCAGGGAAAGGGACCTTCCGCGAGTTCGAGCTGGCCCGGTCCTACCTGGAGGCGGACCGCCTGATCAACCTCCCGAAGCTGAAGACCCACGAGATGATGACCATGACCTGCTGCGTGAAGAACCTGTTCGGCGCGGTGGTCGGGACGCAGAAGGCGGCCTGGCACCTGAAGGCTGGGGCCGACAAGGAACTGTTCGCCGAGATGCTCTTGGAGGTGTACCGGCTGCGCGAGCCCGACCTGAACATAGTGGACGCCATCGTCGCCATGGAAGGAAACGGCCCGGGGAGCGGGGACCCCTGCCGGGTAGGGCTGCTGCTGGCGGGGGAAAACGCCGTTGCCGTCGATATGATCGCCGCGGAGATCGCGGGCATTCCGAAGAAGCTTCTATACCTGGAAAACGCGGCGCACAGGCTCTCGCTCCCCGGTTCGCAGCGGGACCGGATCGAGTGCCGCGGCCTCTCCCCTAATGAAGCGGCGTGCCGGCCGCTCAGGCTCCCCCATCTCTCCGACGTCCAGTTCGGCCTGCCGGGCTTTCTGAAGAACCGGCTCAGGAACCAGTTCACCTCGCGCCCCGAGGTGGTGGCGGAGCGGTGCCAACTGTGCGGCGTCTGCGTCAGGGCCTGTCCGCCGGAGGCGATCCGGGTCGAGGGGGGGAGGCTGCGCTTTGATTACCAGCGCTGCATACGCTGCTTTTGCTGCCGCGAACTCTGCCCCCACGCGGCGCTCAAGCTCAGGGACGGCTGGCTCCTTGGCCTAATTAAGAAAACCGGCCCGTCGGGCTAATGCGGATCTTTGTACTGTTGACAAGGGATAACCGGGGTATTATCATTGCAGCATCCTCCGGGAAGCCACAGCGAGGGATCAAAATCCAACAGCGCAAAGGAGATCGACTGAAATGTGGACAAATTTCTATATGATTCGCCCGGTAACCCGCTGCAAAGAGGGTTGCCCTAGTTAGCCCGCCGAAAAACGCGGCGGGCGTACCCCAGAAGCCCCCTGTTAACAAGAACAGGGGGCTTTTTATTATGTAGAGAAAGGAAGACGCCCCCTTGCCGACCGTACCGGTGACTCTCCCCCCGGTTTCATCGGCAGCCCACCCCTCCGCGCAGGCTCCAGTGCAAAGACAAACCGTGAGAAAATCGTGCGCATCCCGAGGCGAAAAGCCGTTTGATTTGACAACTGCGCAAAATTCCGCTATTCTCCGCACCTGTACGCATGCCTAGCGGAACCCCCAAAAGGTACTTAATGATCAAGGCAACCCTACTTATACTGTCGCTTCTCGCCCCCTGCGCCGCCTTTGCAGCGCCGTCGCTCGCGGCTTTGGATGCAGGGCCGGACCAGTCCAAGGCATTGCAGATGGCCGCCGCCTCCGAAGCGGCCCTGTCGAAGGGGCTCGGCCTGACTTCGGCCGACTTCGCCGACGAGGATCTGGTCGCCGAAGCGGACGAGGCGTTCGACCTCAAGCTGCCGGAAGAGGAACTGCCGGATTCCGACATCCCCCTCACCTTCAACTCCAAGGTCGAGTATTTCACCCGCTATTTCCAGGGCTCCGGCCGCAGCTCCTTCGCCAAGTGGCTCTCCAGGAGCGAGCGCTACATCCCGATGATGAAGACGGTGCTCAGGAAGGAAGGGCTCCCCGAGGACCTGGTCTACCTGGCGATGATCGAGAGCGGTTTCCTGCCGCACGCCTATTCCGTCGCCAGCGCGGTCGGCCCTTGGCAGTTTATGCCCGCCACCGGCAAAAACTATAAGCTTCGCATCGATTTCTGGATCGACGAGAGGCGCGACCCGCTGAAGTCGACGGTCGCGGCCGCCTTGTACCTGAAAGAGCTGTACGCGATGTTCAACAACGACTGGTACCTCGCCGCGGCCGGTTACAACGCGGGGGAGAACAAGATCCTGCGCGCCATCAGCATGTACAACAGCCGCGACTTCTGGGAGCTCTCCAGGGGGGAGTACCTGAAACGGGAGACCAAGGATTACGTCCCCAAACTCCTGGCTGCCGCGATCATCGCCAAGGAGCCCGCCAGATACGGCTTTGCCGACGTGGCATACCTCCCTCCCATCGAGTTCGACGTGGTCAACATCCCGTCCCGGACCGACCTCGAGGTGATGGCACAGGCGTGCGGGGTGACTACCCCGGCTATCCGTGAACTCAATCCGGAGCTGCGCCGCAACTCTACACCCCCGAATTATCCCGATTACCTGCTGAAGGTCCCCAAGGGGATCGGCGCGACCTGCGAGGTGGCGTACGCCAAAATTCCCGAGCCGGAGCGCTACACCGAGCGGGTGAAAAATGTGCAGTACCGCGCCAAGCGCAGGGATACCCTCGCCTCGATCGCCAGGCGCTTCAAGACCACGCCGCAGACCATCGCCGAGCTGAACAACCTGGGGAAGAGCAAGGCGCGCAAGCTGCAGGGACGGGTGCTGACGATTCCGGTGCTGGTGGCCGCCGCCGACGGCGAGCCGGCCCCGGCCCAGCCCCCGGCAAAGTCTGCCAAGGTTGTGGCCAAGGCCGGGGCGGCGCAGTTCAACAAGTACTACACGGTGAAAAAGGGGGATACCCTCTATTCGCTTGCCAAAAAGTTCAACGTGACGGCCCGGGTGCTCTCCGCCTGGAACAATATCAAGGTGAAGGTGGCCCTGAAGCCGGGCAAGCGGATCATCGTCGCCAAGTACCAGGAGAGAAAGGGCGCCATGGTAAAGCAGTCCGGCTAACCGAAAAACGCTTCCCGACCGGAAACTTCAGCAACTACAAACAGACGTGATCGGCACCACGAAAGGATAAATCAACCGATGTACAACCTCCTCATCTCCGCAGGCGCAGCAGTCGCAGTTTTTCTTTTGGTCTCCTTCACCGCAGGTTTCCAGTACTGGTGGGCCGGTCTTCTCGGCGCACTGGTGGTCTTCATGGGGAGCTTTCTCCTCATCTCCCGCATCGTCACGAAGAAGCTGGAGGCGATCATGGAGCCCGCCATGAAGGACATCCAGGCGCAGCGCTTCGAGAAGGGGATCCGGGACCTGAAGGGCGCCCTGCGCTACGGCCAGTGGCAGATCTACGTGGAGAGCCAGATCAACTCGGCGATCGGCATGGTCTACTTCGTCAGGAGGGATTTCGCCACCGCGTTTCCCTACCTGGAGAAGGGTTTCTTCAAGAACTGGGTCACCATGGGGATGCTCGGCGTCACCTACATGAAGAGGAACAAGCGCGACAAGATGCGCGAGACCTTCGACAAGGCGGTGCTCGGTTCCCCGAAGGAGTCGCTGCTTTGGAGCCTGTACGGCTACTGCCTGAACGAGTGCGGCGAGACGGTCAAGGCGTGCGAGATCCTTGCCAAGGGGCTCTCCAAGCTGCCGGGGGACGAGAACCTGAAGCAGAACCTGGAGCTCCTGCGCGAGGGGAAAAAGATGAAGATGAAGGGGTACGGCGAGATGTGGCTGCAGTTTCACCTGGAGAGCCTCGCTGCCATACAGAAGCAGCAGATGGCCGCCATGGGCGGCAGACGGCGGGTCGTCAGAAAATAAACTTGTCAAGTATCAGGGAAAGTGTCATATTGAGCTGTTTTTAAGACGGGCGCCCTGCTCGTCTTTTTATTTTAGCAGTACGAGAGAGCAAAAAAGGAGCTGTTCAGTCATGCAGGAAAAGATCAGAAACATAGCCATTATCGCCCACGTTGACCACGGCAAGACGACCCTGGTCGACGCTATGCTTAAGCAATCCGGAGTATTCCGGGAAAATGAAGCGATCACCGAGCGCGTGATGGATTCCAACGACCTGGAGAAGGAGCGTGGCATCACCATCCTCGCCAAGAACCTGAGCATCCACCACGGCGGCTACAAGATCAACATCGTCGACACCCCGGGACACGCCGACTTCGGCGGCGAGGTGGAGCGCGTGCTTAAGATGGTCGATTCCGTCTTGCTGCTGGTGGACGCGCTGGACGGCCCGATGCCGCAGACCCGCTTCGTGCTCAAGAAGTCGCTCGACCTGGGGCTGCGCCCCATCGTCGTCATCAACAAGGTGGACCGCCCCGGGGCGCGCCCGGCCGAGGTGGTCGACATGGTGTTCGACCTGTTCTGCGAACTGCAGGCCTCCGACGCGCAGCTCGATTTCGCCATCTGCTACACGAGCGCCAAGCTCGGCTACGCCATGATGGAGATGGACCAGCCCTCCGAGAACATGGAGCCGCTCTTCGAGCTGATCAAGGAGAACGTCCATCCGCCGGAGGGGGACGTAGCCGCACCGTTCCAGCTCCTGGTCACCAATATCGACTACAACGACTACATCGGCCGCATCGCCACCGGCAAGATCTTCAACGGCAAGGTGAGCGCGGGCGAGACCGTCTCCCTCATCAAGCGCGACGGCACCATCTCCAAGGCCCGGGTCACCAAGCTCCTCGGGTACGAAGGTCTGAAGCAGGTCGATATCGCCGAGGCGTTCACCGGGGATATCGTCACCATCGCCGGATTCCCCGAGGTGGGGATCGGCGAGACCCTCGCCTCCGCAGAGAATCCGATCGGGCTCCCCTACGTCGCCATCGACGAGCCGACCCTCTCCATGAACTTCATCGTCAACAACTCCCCGTTCGCGGGACGCGAGGGGAAGCTGGTCACCTCCAGGAACATCAGGGAGCGCCTGGACCGTGAGCTTAGGACCAACGTGTCGCTGCGCGTGGCCGACACCTCGAACGCCGATACCTTCCAGGTCTCCGGCCGTGGCGAGCTGCACCTCTCCATCCTGATCGAGAACATGCGCCGCGAGGGGTTCGAGATGGCCGTCTCGAAGCCCGAGGTGATCATGCGCGAGATCGAAGGGAAGAGACACGAGCCGATGGAATACCTGGTGGTCGACGTCGCCACCGAGTACCAGGGCGTCATCATAGAGAGGATGGGACCCAGGAAGGGGGAGATGGTCGCCATGACCCCGATGGGGGACTGCACCCGTCTTGAGTTCATCGTCCCGGCCCGCGGCCTGATCGGCCTGCGCGGCGAGTTCCTGACCGAGACCCGCGGCACAGCCGTCATCACGCACACCTTCCACGATTACGCCCCCTACAAGGGCGAGATCCCCGGCAGGAAGAACGGCGTGCTGACCGCCATGGAGCAGGGCGAGACCACCGCCTACTCGCTGGACGCCCTGCAGCCGCGCGGCACCCTGTTCCTTGGTGCCGGCTTCGAGGTGTACGGCGGCATGATCATCGGGCAGCACGCCAAGGACAACGACCTCGAGGTGAACCCCTGCAAGGGGAAGAAGCTCACCAACGTGCGCGCCTCCGGGACCGACGACGCCATCAAGCTGACCCCGCCGCGCCTCTTGACCCTGGAGCAGGCGCTCGAGTTCATCGACGAGGACGAGCTGGTCGAGGTGACCCCGCTCTCCATCAGGCTCAGGAAGAAGGAACTCGACCCGACCAAGCGCAAGCGCTCCAACAGGAGCTAGCAGAAAAAGGGGTCCCCGAAGCCGCGCAAGGCGTCCGCTTCGGGGACCCTTTTCCGTAGTGCCACCCCAATTCCCAAGAGAGGAGTCACCTCATGCATTTTCGACCCCTGTTTTACCTGGGCCTTTTCTCACTGTTCTCCCTGCTCAGCGCCTGCGCCTCGGCCCCGACTCCGGTGAAGAGCGCCGAGGATTACTTCAAGGAAGGGGAGGCCGCCTATCAGTCCCGCAACTTCGACGAGGCGATCGCCCAGTGGAAGAAGGTGAAGGAGAGCTTCAGCTCGCCGGAATTGACCACGCAGGCGGAACTGAAGATCGCCGACGCCCACTTCGACAGCAAGGCCTACATAGAGGCGGCCGCGGCCTACGAGGATTTTCGCAAACTCCACCCGAGGCACGAAAGGGGAGCTTACGCGCTGTACCGGCTCGGCCTCAGCCACTATTTCCAGATCGCCGGCATCGACACCGATCAGACCCCGGTCAAGAACGCCGTCATCACGCTGGAGTCTTTCCTGAACCAGTACCCGGATTCGGTGCACGCCGCGGAGGTGACGCAAAAGCTCGCCGATTGCCGCGCCAAGCAGCTGGCATACGAGAATTACGTCGGCAACTTCTATCTCAGGACCGGGAAGTACCCCTCCGCCATCAAGCGCCTGAGCGAGACGCTGGCGCGCTTCTCCGGCATGCCGAAGCTGGACGAGACCCTCTTTGCCCTTGGCAAGGCGTACCTCAAGTCGGGTGATCTGCTGCAGGGGAGGGCGGTTTTGCAGAGGCTTGCCACCGAATATCCGGCGAGCCCGCTGAACAGGGAGAGTGCGCAGTTATTGCAGGGGTTCGGCGGGTATTCGTCACAGGGGGGATGACCGGAGCGCGCGGCCGCCGGCTCCCGACTTCCTCCCGGGGGGCGCCGCCCGCTCCTCCTTCAGGGGCGCGCGGCAGGACAGTCGGTGATTTCCCAAGGCGTCGTACGGCGCGGCGTGTGCACCGTGTTGCAGGCGCTGCGCCCTTTTTTTTCCCGGTACATCCTCTGGTCCGCGATACGCCAGGCGGTCATCAGGTCTTCGCCGCTGTGCGCCGTCGCAGCGCCGATGGAGAGGCGCAGGGGGAGGGCGGCGTGCCCGAGGTTGCTCAGGGTCAGCTGCTGCTGCAGCCGCTCCATCGCCTCGCGCAGGGCGGTTTCGTCCGTGTTGGGGAGCAGCGCGGCAAACTCGTCCCCTCCTATGCGCGCGGCCACGTCCTCCCTTCGGAACGCGCTCTTGAAAACCTCGGCCGCGTGCTTCAGCAGCTCGTCCCCCGCCGCGTGTCCCAGCTGGTCGTTCGTCTCCTTCAACCGGTCCACGTCGGCCATCACGATGCTTACCGGGAACTTCCTCCCCTTTTTCAGCCGGTCCATCTCCTCGTCGAAATAGGCCCGGTTGTAGATGTTGGTCAGCATGTCGTGGGTGCTCAGGTAGCGCAGCTTGGTCTCGGAGCGCTTCCGCTCGGAGATGTCCAGCAGCGCGCCCACCACGCCGCCGGTCGAGGTGTCGGCATTGCTGAAGGCCGCGCTGTAGAAGATAACGTCCCGGTTTTCCCCGTCCGCGCAGGTGATGGTACCCTCGAAGCTCCTGGGTCCGTCGCCCGCCCCGGCCGCCTCCTCTCCCCGCGTGTAGAGCGCGGCCAAGTCGGGCGGCAGGATGTCGTAGATGCTCTTGTTGATGTTCTCCCCCCTCTTCATCCCTATCTGCTGCTCGAATGCCTTGTTGCATCCAAGGTACAGGCCGTTGGGGTCGTTGTAGAAGATCGGGGTGGGAAGCGTGTCTATCAGGACCTGGATGAAGTCGAGCTTGTCCTTTAGCTCCTTTTCGGAGCGGCGGCTTTGCTGGCGCAGGGCCGCCTCGGCGATCCCCCTCTGGAGCGAGGGCACCAGGCGCGCCAGGTTCCCCTTCAGCAGGAAATCGTCCGCTCCGGCCCGCATCGCCTCGGCCGCGGCCTCCTCGCCGACCTTCCCGGAGATCATCAGAAACGGGGTGTCGCCACCCTTTTGCTTGAGAATCTGCAGCGCCTGCAGCCCGCTGAAGCCTGGCATGACGTAGTCGCAGACGATGGCGTCCCAGTGGGAGCAGTCGAGCGCCTCGCGCATCCCCTCGGCACTGTCCACGCGCTGGAACTGGACGTCGAACCCCCCCTGTTCCAGCTGTATGGCGATGAGCTGGGCGTCGTCAGGTGTATCCTCGACTATCAACACTCTGAGCAGTCTCTCCATTTGACGTTCTCCGGTGCATACGCGACGGGCGCGGGCACCCGTGAATTGTGACTCTGGATTAATTAGCAAAAGCCGTGCCAGGATTGGGAGCGGAGCCCCGTGTGGAGAGGAAAAGTAAGCCTTTCCAGCCGCAAACTCATGATTCTGCTTGGCCACGTCCGTCCGAGGGTAAAAACCAAATTAAAGCTATATCATGAATTTAGGGAAAGGCAAGGGGTCTAATGGTTAAGATGTCCCTTTTTGCGTTGCGCGCGGTCCTGCGCGACGTGTATAGTTCTCATGAGCCTATCCGGGACCCTGCCGGTTCGTGGCGGCCCCAGCCCTCGTCAATTTAATGACCGTCGCTTGACGGCATATTTATTAAGGAGTTCGCATGACAGAGCAGCATTTTTTCGCCACCACCGCGAAGGGGGTGGAAGAGGTCCTCGCCGCCGAACTGGCAAGGCTCGGGGCAAAGGGGGTCGCCATCGAGAGCGGCGGGGTGCGCTTTGGCGGCGGCATGGAGGCTGCCTACCGGGCCAACCTCTGGCTGCGTACGGCGAGCCGCGTGCTGATGCCGCTTGGAGAGTTCCCCTGTGAAACCCCGGAGCAGCTGTACCAGGGGGTGCGCGCCCTGGGATGGACCAGGCACCT
>Ga0209317_1002610_pt1 | contig 12785 bp, 13 predicted proteins | sample RifGroB2_FD_183994 | JGI IMG/M metagenome (GOLD analysis project Ga0209317, IMG submission 183994) | Soil microbial communities from Rifle, Colorado, USA - Groundwater B2 (SPAdes) (version 2) | ecosystem: Environmental > Terrestrial > Soil > Unclassified | place: Rifle, Colorado | collected...
TGATGAAGCAGGCGCAGCAGATGCAGCAGAACATGCAGAAGGCGCAGGCCGAATTGGCGAACGTGGAAGTGGAAGGTCAGGCCGGCTCCGGCATGGTCAAGGTGACGATGACCTGCGCGCATGAAGTGCGCCGTGTGTCGCTGGATGACAGCGTATTCTCCGACGACAAGGAAATGCTGGAAGACCTGATTGTGCTGGCGCTGAACGATGCGATGAAAAAGGCAGAAGCCATTTCGCAGCAACGTATGGGCAGTTTTACAGGCAGTATGGGTTTGCCGCCCGGGATGAAATTGCCGTTCTGATGCATTCCGCTTTGGTGACGCCTTCCCATCTGGATGAATTGATCGTGGCCTTGCGCTGCCTGCCGGGCGTCGGACCAAGGTCCGCACAACGCATGGCTTATCATTTGTTGCAGCGCGATCGCGCCGGCGCATTGCGCCTGGCACAATCGCTGGAGTTGGCCGCCAGCAACATCCGCCATTGCGGCAAGTGCAATAATTTTTCCGAAGCGGAAATCTGCGCGCTATGCGCATCATCCAGGCGCGATGCAAGCCTGCTGTGCGTGGTCGAAATGCCCGCAGATTTGCTGATGATGGAGCAGACCCAGTGTTATCGCGGCATGTACTTCGTGCTGATGGGCAGGCTGTCGCCGCTGGACGGCATCGGCGCGAAAGAATTGCATTTCGACCGTTTGGTCAGGCGCGCGCAGGAACATCCCTGTGAAGTGATTCTGGCGACCAATTTCACCGTGGAAGGCGATGCCACGGCGCACTATCTGGCAACCTTGCTGCAATCACAGAATGTCAAAGTATCCCGCATCGCACGCGGCTTGCCGGTCGGCGGCGAATTGGAGCAGGTGGACAGCGGCACATTGGCGCAGGCCGTACTGGAGCGGCGTGAAATATCGATATGAATGAACTGGGCGAAAAGCTGCAGAAGGTGCTGGCGCAAGCCGGATTTGGTTCGCGCCGCACCATGGAAGAATGGATCGCCGCCGGGCGCGTCAGCGTGAACGGCGAGCCGGCCACCCTTGGCATGCGCGTGGTGGAAGGCGACCTGGTCAAGACGGAGCGGCGCACCATCCGCGTCGGCGAAAGGGAACATGCCATACGCGTGCTGCTGTACCACAAGCCGGAAGGCGAAATCGTCAGCCGCGACGACCCGGGAAAGCGCGCCAGCGTGTTCGATAAATTGCCCAAGTTGCGCGGGCAGAAGTGGATTGCCGTCGGGCGGCTGGATTTCAACACCAGCGGCTTGCTGATCTTTACCACTTCCGGCGAGCTGGCGAACTGCCTGATGCACCCGCGTTTTGAAGTCGAACGCGAATATGCGGTGCGCGTGCAGGGAACCATGACAGAAGCGCAGATGGATCAGGCGCTCAGGCAGGGTGTTGAACTGGCAGACGGCTTGGTGAAGTTTGAAAAACTCGAGAATGAGGGCGGCGAAGGTTTCAATCACTGGTATCGCGTGATGCTCAAGGAAGGCCGCAATCGCGTAGTGCGCCGCACCTTTGACGCATTGGGGTTGCCGGTCAGCCGGTTGATGCGGGTGCGCTTCGGCATCATCAACCTGCCGCCGCGTTTGAAGCGGGGAATGACCGCCGAACTAGGTGAGAGTGAAGTAGCGCAGGTACTGGATTGGGCAGGAATCGCCGCTGACAGCGACGTGTCGCAGCAGAATTCGCCGGCTTTGCGCCAAACCGATCCGGCGCAACCCGCGAAACCCGCGCATCGCCGGGTCGTTGCAACGCGAGCTGTGCAGAGCGCCGGGCGAACCGGCAGCAATAAAAGTAAAACTGGAGTAAAACGCTGATTGTCACTAGAATCTTCAATGCTGCATTCAGTCAATCGTCAGGCCGGGCCATTGACAGGTAGCAGGCAGGATACCGGATATTTGAATGGAAGCGCGCGACAATAAAACCATTATGTGCAGTGTGCTGTTCTTGGATATTGTGGAATATTCCAAGATGCCGGTGTCTGGCCAAATTTCGCTGAAAGACCGGTTTAACAGCTATCTTTCCGCTGCCATTCGCGATGTGCCGGTAGCTGACCGCATTATTCTGGATACCGGTGATGGGGCAGCCATCAATTTCCTCGGCGATATAGAAGATGCGTTAAAAGCCGCCCTCAGCTTGCGCGAAAGCATACTTAATGAAGACTCCAGCCTGAATCCGCCCCTGCTGGTGCGGGTGGGGATTAACCTCGGCCCGGTGCGCCTGGTCAGGGATATCAACGGGCAACCCAATATCGTGGGGGATGGTATCAATGTTGCGCAACGCATTATGGGGTTCGCGGATGTTGACCAGATACTCGTGTCACGCTCTTATTACGATGCCGTCTCGCGCCTCTCGCCGCAGTATGCCGGAATGTTCAGCTATCAGGGATCGCGCACCGACAAACATGTGCGTGAGCATGAGGTATACGCCATTGGTCATCTTGGTGAAAAAACGGCCGAGCTGATCGCCACAAATCTACATGAGATACATAAGGACGGATTGTCAGCACGCTTCGCGGCATCCGTCAGGGGTGGTTGGAACACCCTTGCGCTTGGATGCAATAACGCGTTCAGCAATCTCAAGACGCGCCTTGAGCGGGCTGACCGCAGGCAACGCGTCATCTACGCCGGCGCGGTTGTCATCCCTGTGGCGCTGATTGGCGTGCTGGCGCTGACGCTGGGCGGTCGAGATGAAATACCCGCCCCGCCGGATGCCGGATTGGCAACGGCAGCAAGCGGTATCGAGCCGGCGCCAACGGTTGCTTCGGCGATTCCTGCCGCGCCCGTTGCGGAAAGCAGGGTGGAAAAAACAAGCTCGGCACAGCCCGCAACTATTCCCAAACCGAGCACAAAGAAAACAACCGAGAAAAAGCCGGCGCCGAAAAAGCCTGCCGACAGCACAGCAGACAGCAAAAAAACCAGCGAGCAACCTGCAATCGAACAGCCCAAAAGCGAGCAGCCCAAACAGGCGGATACACAGCACAAGAGCACGGCAACGGAATCGACCGACAAAAAGAGCTGGCTTGGCGGCATCATCGGCGGTAATGCCGAACAACAAGGCGTGCAGTCCCATATTGCCGTCAGATGCCATCCTGGAGCGCAGGTATTTGTGAATGGCGCACAAAAAGGCAAGGTGACTTCAGGAGTGCTGGTAATAAACATTCCTCCAGGCAAACATACGGTGATTGTAACCAGCACCAGTGGCGAAGTTTACTCGCAAAAAGTTGAATTGGCCGAAGGCAAAACGGCGAACATCAGACCGGGTTTTTGTGATTAGTGGGAACATTTCTGATTACCGGGCTTATACAAATGAACAGCGCAATTAGGATTTATTTGGGCGGATATCATGATTAGCCGGTTAGGCCGTTATGAGGTGCTTGGCGAGCTCGGTCAGGGCGCGATGGGCATCGTCTATAAGGCTAAAGACCCGCTGATTGACCGCGTGGTTGCGATAAAAACGATTACCCTCAGCCTCGCGCTGGATGAAAAAGAGGAATATGAAGGGCGGTTTTACCAGGAGGCCAAGGCGGCCGGGCGGCTCAATCACCCGAATATCGTAACCATTTACGATGTGGGCAAGAGTGGCGACGTTGCCTACATTGCCATGGAATTCCTGCAAGGGCGCGAGTTGCGCGACATCATGAACGATGCGGGATTGCTGCCGGTCGATCAGGTGTTGGACATCGTTGCCCAAGTGGCACAAGGGTTGGCTTATGCGCACGAGCACGAAATCGTGCATCGCGATGTCAAACCTTCAAATATCATGGTAGTGCATGACGGCCACGTAAAAATTACCGACTTCGGCATTGCACGCATGGCCTCATCGGCGGTGCATACCCAGACCGGCATGGTACTGGGCTCGCCAAAATACATGTCGCCGGAGCAGGTGATGGGCAAGACAATCGACCAGCGTTCGGACATCTTCTCGCTGGGCGTGATGCTCTATGAAATGCTGACCGGGCAGGCGCCCTTTAATGGCGAAAACGTCAATGCCATCATGTATCAGACGCTGAATGCAGTACCGGCGCCACCCAATACATTAAATCCTGCCGTACCGGAAATGGCCAATTTTATCGTAGCCAAGGCCTTGGCCAAAAAACTGGAGGATCGCTACCAGAACGCCAGGGATTTTGCCGTCGATTTGCGCGCTTGCCGCGACACCTTGCCACGCTCCGGCAAGCAGATCAATGTTTCCCCGCCCGCTGGCGGCGAAAGGAAATTGCCGGATGCCATCGCCACTACCGGCAGCAAGGAGGCAAGTGATGAAGAGGCGAAATCCTTGTCAACGGCAGGCTTGTCGCAGGCCTTCGATTCCGCCGCCGCGACCATGCGCCTGGCTGCTTTGACGGCCACCAGCGAAGATGTCGATGAACTTGCCAAGACACTCAAGATACAACGCCCCAGCGCTGAGGCGATCAAGCTGGCAGCGCCGGCGGCGAGAAATATCCGCCCGGCATCACCCGCTGCTCCCCGCCCTGCCGCGCGCCAAAACCTGGCAGAACCGTCGGCCCAACCCGCTGACAGCAATCTGATCCTGATTGTCATTGTGTTGTTGGTGTTGTTGGGCATTGCCGCTTTTTTCGTCGTCTGACTTCTTACGGCTTCCGGAAGCATGGCGATCAAGCCCTCTATACGCCTTGCCACGATCCTGCTGTTATCGCATGCCATAGCCGCATCCGTGGCGTATCTGACTTCCATGCCATGGACAGCCAAACTGGCAGTGTTTCTGCTGATTGCACTGAGCCTGTCCTACTATCTGGCACGCGATGCCTTTTTGATTCTTTCCGGTTCATGGCGCGAAATTTCACTCGATCAGGACAGCATGTCAGTCGTTGCACGGGACGGTTCAAGACTGATTGGACTGGTTACAGGCAAGACCATTGTCAGTCCGTATTTTGTCCTGTTGCATATCAGGCCGGAAGGGCGCTACCGGCCGGTTTCCCGTGTCATTTTTCCCGATGCGATGGACGATAATGCATTCCGCGAGTTGCGCGTCCGCCTGAAATTCGCCATGTGATGACGCAGAAACCACCACGTCTGTAATGGCCGCCTTTAGCCGTACCCATGTTGGCAAGCATCCAGCCAAATTGTGAAAGCTGCTAGCCAAATTCCCTGACGATATGCTGCTGTCTGCGGCTGATTGCCAGCAGCTCATCCAATCCCTTGAGCTTGACCATCCAGCCGCTGCCCTCGCCTTCTTCGCTGCCCTTCTCAAAGCCTTCGATCTCTTCTTTTGCCACAATACAGTTGCGGTGGATACGCACGAAGCGCGTGGCGAATTCCTTCTCCAATGCGGTGAGCGATTCTTCGAGCAGGTATTCACGTTCGGCGGTACGCACGGTGATGTATTTCAGTTCGGCGCGCAGGAACAGCACTTGCTCGACGGGCACCAGATGAATCTTGCCGCGTTCGTGGATGGAAAGAAATTTGCGCGGTTCCGGCAGCAGGTCGCGCAGCACTTCGGTTTGCACCGGCACGGCTGCGCGCGCGCGGGTAAGCGCCTCGAACAGCCGTTTCAGGCGGATCGGCTTGAGCAGGTAGTCGATCGCGTGCAGCTCGAATGCCTTGATCGCGTAGGCATCATAGGCGGTGGTGAAGACGATCACTGGCGGTTTGGGCAGCTTGTTGAGATGCTGCGCGAGTTCGACGCCGTCCATCTGCGGCATGCGGATGTCCAGCAGCACCACGTCGACGGGCGTTTCCATCAGCTTGTCCAGCGCCTCCTGGCCGTTGCCCGCCTCGCCGACGATTTCCAGCGCTACTTGTTCGCTGCAATCATGCAGCAGGTCGCGCAGGCGGCTGCGCGCAGGCGGTTCGTCGTCCACGATGAAGATGCGCAATGCCAGTTCGATGGTGCTCATATTGCGTTCTCCTTCATGTATGGCAACGTGATTTCGACGCGATAAAAGTCTGCGCCGCTTTCGACCTTGTAGCGCGCCTCGACATCGAACAGCAGCGCCAGCCGTTCGCGAATATTTTGCAACGCCATGTGGTTGCCGGGATACGGTGCGGCCGTGCGCGCGAGATATGGATTCTCCACTCTGGCCCGCAGCTCGTTGCCGCTACGGCGCAGCGCGACAGTGATACTGCCGCCCTGCGGCAACGGCTCGATGCCGTGATACACGGCGTTTTCCAGCAACGGTTGCAACAATAGCGGCGGAATCAGCGCGTCGTCCGGCGCATCCTGAATTTGCCAATCCACGCGCAGCCGTTCGCCCATGCGCAATTGTTCCAGCGCGATGTAGCGCCTGCTCAACTCGATTTCCTGGCGCAACGGCACGAGGTCTTGCATATCCGCCATCGCCATGCGAAACAGGTCAGACATATCCTCCAGCGCGGTTTCGGCCTGCCTGGGTTGCGTGCGCACGATACTGAGCACGGCGTTGATGGTATTGAACAGAAAATGCGGCCGGATGCGCGCGCGCAACACCTGTAAGCGTGCCTCGTGCAGGGCGCGCGACAATGCCTGGCTGCGCCAGCGGAAATACATCAGCAGGATGGCGCACACCATTATGCTGAGCAACAGGTAGCGCACCGCATCAAAATAACCGTCATTGCGTCCCGGCGGGCGATACAGCTCGTCGCCGAAATAGTAGACAGCCAACGTCACCGCCGCCGCCAGCACGTCCACTGCCAGCACACCGTGCCAATAGGCAAGCCGGTTCAGCCACGGCTGCGCCGCCCACAGCAGCAGCAGGCAGGTCAACAGCACCGGCGTGAGCAGCGTGGCAATCTGCATCATGCGCAGCGGTACATCCGCCCAGCCATTTGCCTGCAACAACGCCTGAAACAACGCCAGGCCGTTGCTGATCAGCAGGATGCGCAAGGTCACGCCAAGGTTGCGGAAGTTGGGTAACGCGTCGGGCAGGGCATTTTGTTTTATACTATGCAGGTTATTCATGGCGGGAAATTCTAACGATTTTCATGCTTCATTCTGGGACAAGTGGGGGCAGCGATGCAAGATAAAGATACCTGGTCGGGGCGGTTCACGGAACCGGTGGCGGAACTGGTGAAACGCTACACCGCATCGGTGGACTTTGACCACAAGCTGGCCATGTTCGATATTCAGGGTTCGCGGGCGCATGCGCAAATGCTGTCCGCTTGCGGCATCATCACCGCACATGACTTGGATGACATCCGGCGCGGCCTCGCGCAAATCGAGAATGAGATCATCGGCGGCGATTTCGTCTGGTCGCTCGATCTGGAAGACGTGCACCTCAACATCGAGAAGCGCCTCACTGGGCTGGTCGGCGATGCCGGCAAACGCCTGCACACCGGGCGTTCGCGCAACGACCAGGTGGCGACCGACGTGCGCCTGTACCTGCGCAGTTCGATCGACGATCTGCTGCATCTGATCAAGGCGTTGCAAATCGCGCTGCTCGACCTCGCCCAGCACCATACCCACACCATCATGCCCGGTTTCACGCACTTGCAGGTGGCGCAGCCGGTCAGCTTTGCGCATCACCTGATGGCGTATTTCGAGATGCTCAAGCGCGATGCGGAACGCCTGCGCGATTGCCGCAAGCGCGTCAACCGCCTGCCGCTCGGCGCGGCGGCGCTGGCCGGCACCAGCTACCCGATCAAGCGCGAAATGGTGGCGGAACTGCTGGGCTTCGACGGCGTATGCGAGAACTCGCTGGACGCGGTGTCGGATCGTGATTTCGCCATCGAATTCACCGCCTGCGCCGCGCTGATCATGACACATCTGTCGCGCTTCTCCGAAGAGCTGATCCTGTGGATGAACCCGCGCTTCGGCTTCATCGACATCGCCGACCGCTTCTGCACCGGGTCGAGCATCATGCCGCAGAAAAAGAATCCCGATGTGCCGGAGCTGGTGCGCGGCAAGACCGGGCGCGTCAACGGCCATCTGGTCGCGCTGCTCACGCTGATGAAAGGCCAGCCGCTGGCCTACAACAAGGACAATCAGGAAGACAAGGAGCCGCTGTTCGACACCGTGGAAACGCTGACGCAGACGCTGCGCATCTACGCCGACATGATCGGCGGCATCCAGGTCAAGTCGGAAGCCATGCGCAGCGCGGCGTTGCAGGGTTATGCCACGGCCACCGACCTGGCCGATTATCTGGTGAAGAAGGGCATGCCGTTCCGCGATGCGCATGAAGCGGTGGCGCTGGCGGTGCGTTTCGCCGAGCAGCGCGGCTGCGACCTCTCCGACATCGGCCTCGCCGAGTTGCAGCAATTCTCCACCCTGATCGGCGAAGACGTATATCAAGTGCTGTCGCTGGAAGGCTCGCTGGCCAGCCGCGACCACATCGGCGGCACCGCACCGAACCAGGTTGCCGCAGCAATTGCGCGGGCACGCGCCAGCCTCGCAAAATTATAGGCCGGGGGAGGCAGTGTCGTCGCTGCTGCCGACAAAACGGGGCGCAGTGCGCCCCGTAGCTATCCAATCAAACCAATCAGTTAAACCGAAAAGGAAGAGCCACAACCGCAGGTAGATGAAGCCTGGGGGTTCCTGATAACAAACTGCGACCCTTCCAGCCCTTCCTGATAGTCGATTTCCGCACCTGCCAGATACTGGAAACTCATCGGGTCAATCAGCAATTGCACCCCATTCTTGCTCAGTACGGTGTCGTCTTCGTTGGTCTCCTCATCGAAGGTAAAACCGTACTGGAAGCCGGAACAGCCGCCACCGCTGACGAACACGCGCAGCTTGAGATCGGCGTTGCCTTCTTCCTCAATTAATTGTTTTACCTTGTTGGCCGCGTTATCGGTAAAGATCAGCAGATCTTGCGTTTCGGCCACCGGCTGTTCGGTCGCTGCATTCATATTGTTCTCCTTCAATAAATAAATTATTCGCTACTGTTTAGTTTGAATGCCACCACTTTATCCTGTGCTGCAGCATTGTTGTGTATCAGGCGACCTTCGATAATTGCCCCCAATTGGATTTCCAGAATATTGTAATGCACATCGCCATTGACCTTGGCCTTGCCTTGCAGTTCCAGATATTCGCTGGCGGATACCGGACCGCTGATCGCGCCATTGACGACCAGATGAGTGACATTCACCTCGCCGTTCACCCGGGCATGTTCGCTTAACACCAGCGTACTCTGTTTGCCTTGCGCGGCAATGACGTTGCCGTTTATCTGACCGTCAATGCGCAGCCCGCCGCTAAAGCTCAAATTTCCCTCGATGGTCATACCTGCGCCGATCAGGGAATCAATGCGATTCTGCGGTTTGCTGTGTTTTTTGCCAAACATAATTCCTCCTTGCGCCAAATTCATTCCCTAAGACAAGTCGACGCTCTGCCGCACCCTTGGCTCGCTCGCGCCCTGTTCAAATATCCGCACCTGGATGCCTTCCAGCCGGGTGTCCTGCGGCAATTGAATGCTTTGCTCGATGCGCCGATAATACTTGAAACTGAGTTGGAATTGGGCATTTTCTGACGCGTCCTGCGGGAACAAATGCGTGGTTCGCTGCCCGTCTTTCAGCACAGTGGCGACCAACTGATAGCCGCCGTTAAACTCCTTGGCGCGTTGCCCGCTCTGCACCAGCAACATGCGCAAATGATACTCGCCGGGCATTTTGTCGCGCTCCACCTTCAGACGATGCACCGCCAATTCGCCTTCCTTGCCGCGCGTCGCGGTGAGGTTCTGAAAAAATGCCAGGTCTTCCTGAAGACCGGCATTCTCATCAGACAGATTTTTTAACTGCCGGGAAATTTCCTGATTGCTGGCCTGCTCAATTTGAATTTGCCGTTCATACTGCGCCACCTGACTGTTAAGCTGCGTATTGGCTATTTCCAGCCTGGCAACCTGCTCGCGCAAGCTGGTCAATTCCTTTTGTGCCTCCCCGCGATGGAATCCCGCCAACTCCAGCCCGCTGCTGTATGCCCACCAAGCCAAGCCCAACGCCGCCAGCACGAAAGGCACCGTCAGGCTCCAGCGCAAATACCATGGCATATGCGGCCGCACCGCCAGTCTCGGCGCAGAGATACTGAAACTGCGCTTAACGCGTCGCCACATCTTATGGCAACAGCGGCACGTTGTTAAGCGCGGCAGTTTCCGGCATCCCGAACATGATATTCATGTTTTGCACCGCCTGCCCGGCCGCGCCCTTGACCAGGTTGTCAATTACCGACAATACCACCACGGTATCGCCGCCCTGCGGCCGGTGCACCGCGATGCGGCAACGGTTCGCGCCGCGCACCGAACGGGTTTCCGGATGGCTGCCGGCGGGCATCACATCCACAAACGGCTCATCGGCATAACGCTGTTCAAACAACCCCTGCAAATCCATCTCGCGCGTCAGCCTGCCATACAACGTGGCATGGATGCCGCGAATCATCGGGGTCAGGTGCGGAACGAAGGTCAGGCCGACCGGATTACCGGTTGCGCGCATCAAACCCTGCCTGATTTCCGGCAAATGGCGGTGCCCCGCAACCCCATAAGCCTTGAAGTTGTCCGCCGCTTCGGAGAACAGGGTGGCGATTTCCGCCTTGCGCCCCGCGCCGGAAACTCCCGATTTGGCATCGGCAATCAAACTGTCCGGTTCAATCACGCCCGCTTCCAGCAACGGGATGAAGCCCAGTTGCACCGCCGTCGGATAGCAACCGGGATTGGCGACCAGCCTGGCTGATTTGATCTGCGCGCGATTCACTTCCGGCAAACCATACACCGCCTCGTCCACCAGATCCGGGCAGGCATGGGTCATGCCATACCATTTCTCCCATACGGCGATATCCTGCAAACGAAAGTCGGCAGCCAAGTCGATCACCTTCACCCCCGCATCCAGCAACGCGCGCACCTGCTGCATGGCAATGCCATTCGGCGTAGCGAAAAACACCAGGTCGCATTGCTCCAGACGAGCCTCATCCGGATGAGTGAACGGCAAATCCACATAACCGCGCAGGCTGGGGAACATTTGGCTGGCCGGCGTACCCGCATCGGCGCGCGACGTAATCACCTGCAGGGCAACCTGCGGATGCCCTGCCAGCAAGCGTAGCAGTTCCACGCCGGTATAGCCTGTGCCGCCCACGATGCCCACTTTTATCATTCCAGCTCCCTTCAAAAACGCCCTTCATCATACAACAACTCCAATGCGAAAGCCGCCCGAAGGCGGCTTTCGCAATACATCCAACCATGCTTAACGCTTGGAGAACTGTTTCCTGCGGCGCGCTTTGCGCAGACCGACTTTTTTGCGTTCCACTTCGCGCGCATCGCGAGTCACCAGGCCGGCTTGCTTCAGCACCGGCTTGAACTCCGCGTTGTAATCGATCAGCGCACGGGTGATGCCATGACGCACCGCACCCGCCTGCCCGGCTTCACCGCCGCCAATGACATTCACCATGATATCGAACTTGGTCAGCGTTTCAGTCAGTGTCAGCGGTTGGCGCACAATCATGCGGCCGGTTTCACGGGAGAAAAATTCATCCACCGGCTTGTCGTTTACCACGATGTCGCCCTTGCCTGGCTTGATAAATACGCGAGCCACCGCGCTCTTGCGGCGACCGGTTCCGTAGTTGTAATTTACGCTCATGATTAAGCCTTCAGCAGATTAACGGGTTTCGGTTGCTGCGCCTCATGCGGGTGCGCTGCACCGGCATACACCTTCATCTTGCGCAACATCGCATAGCCCAATGGGCCTTTCGGCAGCATGCCCTTCACCGCTTTTTCCAGCACACGGCTCGGGTGGCGCTGTTGCAGCTTGGCGAAATTGGTGGTGTACAGACCGCCCGGATAAGTGGTGTGGCGATGGTACAGCTTGGCTTCCGCCTTGTTTCCGGTCACGCGCAGCTTGTCGGCGTTAACCACCACGACGAAATCGCCGGTATCCACATGCGGCGTATAGATCGCCTTGTGCTTGCCACGCAAACGCGCAGCGATCTGCGCGGCCAAACGACCCAGCACCTGATCGGCTGCGTCAACCAGAAGCCAGTCGTGCTGGACTTCCTCGGCTTTGGCGGAAAATGTCTTCATAGCCAGTATTCCTAATAATTCAATAAGTAAACCTCGAAGGGCGCGCATTCTATTGCAGCCCGGCGGACACTGTCAAACGTTATTTAATCCGCGCTTGATTCACGTTTGGAGTCTCCATGCTGAACATGGCTACCAAATGATCCTCCTTGCCTGCCGCATAAATCGCTATCGCGCCTTCCCGCCATGTTTATCTGTAAAATAGCGCAACAGATTCTTGCGTAATTTTCGATGGAACCTATCCCCTTCAACAAGCCATTCATCATTGGCCGTGAACTGGCGCTGATCGCCGATGCCGTAGCACAGGGCCATCTTTCCGGGGACGGGGCCTACACCAAACTGTGCCATCGCTGGCTCGAAGAAAAGTTGCATTGCCGCAAGGCGCTACTCACGCATTCTTGCACAGCTGCGCTGGAGATGTCCGCCATCCTGTGCGATTTGCAACACGGCGATGAGGTCATCCTGCCGTCCTACACCTTTGTTTCCACCGCCAATGCCTTCGTGCTGCGCGGTGCCGTGCCGGTATTCGTGGATATTCGCCCGGATACGCTGAACATCGACGAGAAGTTAATCGAGGCAGCCCTTACGCCGAAGACCCGCGCCATCGTGCCGGTACATTATGCAGGAGTACCGTGCGAGATGGATGCGATCATGAACATCGCGCGGCGCCACAATTTGCTGGTGGTGGAGGATGCCGCGCAGGCATTGCTGTCCACTTACAAAGGTCGCGCATTGGGCACGATAGGCCACTTCGGTTGCTTGAGCTTCCATGAAACCAAGAATATCATCAGCGGCGAAGGTGGCGCGCTGCTGGTAAACGATACGCGCTTCGTCGAGCGTGCCGAGATCGTCCGCGAA
>Ga0209317_1002612_pt1 | contig 12781 bp, 7 predicted proteins | sample RifGroB2_FD_183994 | JGI IMG/M metagenome (GOLD analysis project Ga0209317, IMG submission 183994) | Soil microbial communities from Rifle, Colorado, USA - Groundwater B2 (SPAdes) (version 2) | ecosystem: Environmental > Terrestrial > Soil > Unclassified | place: Rifle, Colorado | collected...
TCACTGACTGCCCAAGAGCAGAACATTCTCAATGGCCTTACCATGGGCCTTACAAATGCGGATATAGCGGATACCTACTGCCTGAGCCCGCACACGGTAAAGACACACATCTACCACATCTTCAAAAGCTAATGCTGCTATATGTTGAGCAGTAAGCCTTCAACGCCAGCCTCAGTGACATTAATGCCATATCTTCCATGTTGATTCTGGCATCATTTATGTAAAAACCATTCGTAATCACATCTCCGACCTTCGCAGCCATTTTCGAATCCTCCTATTTACTTCCTGCACAACTCGTTATTGAGGAGGAAACCCACCATTCCTCCTTGCCGCCGTCAAGTACAGAATATCTTATGCGTCCTATTAACCTAGGTTACTGGTATGTCCTAGTACCAGTGGCGGGAAACATGCCAATCGGGAGAATGGCCTGTTTTCTCACCATCCTTCATCTAGGCCGGTTCAAATATTAGGCCGCACTATATAGGCATCTCTTATCGTTGTCAAAGGTGAAGCTATGGACGGCGCCCCGGCATCACTCCTTTCCAGATTCCTGTTTCCTCTGAAGCAGTCGAGGATACCCGAATGTCATCATGCCGAGTATCTGCAATGGCCCCGGTACTATCTCCACTTCTGCGACAAATATTCCCCGGTCAGGACGGTCAAAGAGCTCCTTTCTTCTCCGATCACACATACCATTTGGATCCTCTTGTATCCCGTGGGATCCTCTTGTGGTTTTTACCCACCACCACCACCTACCGCTTTCGATTCCCCCTCTTGACTTACGATAAACTTACGAGTATCCTCGCAACCCTGATCCGATAGCAGGGAGGGGAGCATGACGCCTAAACAGAAGAGGGTTCTTGATTTCATCCTGGGGTTCGTCGAACTGCACGGCTTCCAGCCTTCTCAGACGGAAATCGCACAGGGGTGCGGGTTCGGGTCGCTGGGGACGGTGCAGCATTACCTCCGCCTGCTGGAACGGCACGGTCACCTCTCGCGTCAGGCTAACGCCAAACGGGGGCTGCAGTTGTCTGCGGCTGCCACCAAAGAGGCAAATCCCCCCTCCCCCCTATTTACAAAGGGGGGAACGGTCGCTGCATCTGCGGTGGCGTCTCCTTCCAGGATGGAACTGCCGCTGGTGGGGATCGTGGCGGCGGGGCGGCCGGTGGAGGCTTACCAACAGTCGGACGCTATCGAGGTGCCTTCCGCGATGGCGGGCCCGGGGAACGTGGTGTACGAGGTCCGCGGGGATTCGATGGTGGAGATGGGGATCATGGACGGGGACTTCGTGGCGGTGCACCCGCAGTCGGTGGCGGAGAACGGTCAGACGGTGATCGCCGAGGTGAACGGGTCAATCACGATCAAGAAGTATGTCCGCAAGGGGGACTCGATACAGCTACTCCCCGCCAATGCGGCTATGAGCCCTATCACGGTGACCCCGGATGATGATTTCCAGATCCGGGGGATACTGGTCGGCTCCATGAGGTTTTATCGAAAATGGACCGGGAAATCCTCCACATAACCGTTCCTGCCTTTCCGATCGCCCTGGCCCGGGTCATCCACGCGAACCTGCGCGGGCGGCCGGTGGCGGTGGCTCCGCTCAACTCGGAACGGGCGCTCTTGCAGTGCATCTCGGCGGAGGCGGCGGCGGAGGGGGTGCACGCGGGGACTTCCATCTACCACGCCCGCAGGTCCTGCCCTTCCCTGATCGTCATCGCGCCTGATCCGCACCTGATGGCCAAGGGGAGCCAGGCGCTCCTGGAGCTCTCCGGCGAGTTCACGCCGATCGTGGAGCCGGGGGCGGGGCGGGCTTTCCTGGACCTTACCGCTTCGCGCAGGCTTTTCGGACCGGCGCGGGACGTGGCGGCGCGGCTGGAGAGGGCTATTGCCAACTCGATGGGGCTGGAGGCGATGGCGGGGGCCGGGATCAACAAGCTGGTTTCGCGGGTGGCGGCGGATGTCATGCGGGAGCCGGGGGTCTATGACGTGTTCCACGGCGCGGAGCGGAGCTTCCTGGCGCCGTTTCCCGTCTCGGTGCTCCCGGGGGTGGGGGAGTCGCGGCAGACGCTCCTTTTCCGCGATCTGAACCTGCAGCGGGTGGAGCAGGTGGCGTCGCTTTCGGTGCCGCAACTTAGGCTTGCGGTGGGGCCTTTCGCGCCTCTCTTGCACGACCGGGCCCGCGGCATCGACCGGTCGCCGGTGCAGCCTCCCCGGTTCAGCACGGAGATCGTGGAGGAGGGGCTGCTCGACCAGGAGGAGAATGACGATGCGATCCTCCTCTCGGAGTTGCTGAGGCTGGTCGAGGGGTGTGGGCTCCGGTTGCGGCGGATGAAGATGGGGGCGCGCAAGCTCACGCTCTCGGTGATGTATGCGGACGGGGCGACGGAGCAGGGGAAGAAGGTGCTCCCCGTTGCGACGTCGCTGGACCTGGCGCTTCTTTCCGCGGTGGAGGAGCTGTTCTTCGCTACCTGCAGGAGGCGGCAGAGGGTAAAGGGACTGCGGCTTGTTTGCGACCAGGTGGCGGAGGAGGCGGGGCAGATGGATCTGTTCGCGCCGGTGACGTCTCATGTGTCGCAAAAGCAGGTGGACCTGCAGGAGACGCTGGACCTCTTGCGGGAAAAGCATGGCGGGAGCGCGGTGCGCTGGGGGAAGGGGCTGGCGGCGCGCAGGGAGGCGACGACGGCAAGCGATCCGCCCCCTGCCTGGGACCCGGAGCAGAATCGGTATATGACGTTGACCAGAAACTGAAGTCGCAGAGGCAAAAGCGTGAAGTCAAAAGCTGTCCTAATTAGCGCTGATCTTCCGCCGTGGCATTACAAGAGTCCCCTCGCCCTCCGGACAAGGGTTAGGGTGAGGGTGGCGCCATAGCGATAATTCGCTAAATAACCGAAAACGCCAAGAAAGCCTTATGCAGCTTTGGGATCATAGCAGTGCCGGCTCCCTCACCCCGACCCTCTCCCGGAGGGCGAGGGAGAGTTTATGGAGTTGGCGAAAGATTAGCTAACCAGGAAAGCTGTTACACGGTGAACACCGAGTATCCACGGTGAACACGGAGAAAGGCTTTTGGGTCTATCCCCCTCCCTTACCCTCCCCCTCCGGGGGAGGGAACTAAATACTTCGCGCCCTTCGCGTAACTTGTTTTGACTTTAAGGTTCTTCCCTATGTTCGTCCACCTCCATGTCCATTCTTCGCTCTCTCCCAACTGGGGGGTGCACTCGCCTGAGGTGCTCTGCGCCCATGCGGCCCAACTGGGCTTTCACTCGCTGGCGATCACGGACCGCAACGGGTTCTACGGTGTGCCCCGCTTCCTCAACGCGGCGCGGGAGTCTGGGATCTCCCCTATCATCGGCACGGAGGCGGTGACTTCCCAAAACCGGGCTGTCCTCCTGGCTGCGGACGAGGAGGGGTACGCCAACATCTCCCGCCTCCTGTCGGAGCTCCACTGCAAGAAGGGTTTCGATCTCGTCCTGGCGCTCTCGGAGTACCGGCGCGGGATTATCGTCATAAGCGACGACGCGAAGCTCCTGCCGGCTCTCAAGCGGGATTCGGAGGAGGAGCTCTTCGTGGAGCTCTCGCCGGGACACGCCATGCACCGCGCGCTGGCGCTGGCGCGGGACCTTAAGATTCCGCCGGTGGCTACGGCGCGATCCGTTTCGCTGCAAAAAAACTCCCTCACCCCGACCCTCTCCCGGGGGGCGAGGGAGAGTTTGGAGAGCGGGAGGGAGAGGGGAGCGCTGGACGACTTTCACCTGCACCGGGTGCTGCGGGCCATTCACCTCAATACCAAACTGTCACGGCTTACGCCGGAACTGACGGCTGCGGAGTCGGACAGGCTCTACTCTTCCGCTCAAATGACGGAGTTCTACCCGCACTGCCCGGAGGCGCTGGAAAATGCCGGCCGCATCGCGTCGCTTTGCAAGACGGACTGGGACTTCTCCACTACCATCTTCCCCGCCTTCCGGGGTCTCGGGACGGACGCGGCGTTCGAGACGCTGCACTCCCGCGCTCGCGACGGGGCGCTCTGGCGCTACGGCTGCATCGATGCAAAGGTTCAGGCGCGCCTTGCCAAGGAGCTCTCCATCATCCGCGACAAGGGGTTCTCGCATTACTTCCTGGTGGTGGAGGAGATCACGAAGCAGTCCCAGCGCACCTGCGGCAGGGGGAGCGCCGCGGCTTCGCTGGTGGCGTACTGCCTAGGCATCACGCATGTGGATCCCATCCGGCACAACCTCTTCTTCGAGCGCTTCCTCAACGAGGGGAGGAGCGACCCGCCTGACATCGATGTGGATTTCCCGTGGGACGAGCGGGACGCCATCCTCGACTTCGCCTTCGCCCGCTACGGAGCGATACGGGCCGCTATGGTGTGCAACCACGTGGGGTTCAAGGGGAGATCGGCGCTGCGCGAGGTGGCGAAGGTCTACGGCCTGCCGGATTACGAGATCAAGGAGATGACGGAGCGGATTTCGGGGTTCTGGCGGGCGGAGCAGAGCGCGGCGGCGATGGAGGGACACCCCCTTTTCCAGGGGGAGACGCTCTCAGCCGACTGGCAGGAAATCATGTCGACGGCCAGACGCCTGAACGGTCAGTTGCGCCACCTCTCGCTGCACTGCGGCGGGCTGGTCATCGTCCCGGACGAGATTCGCAAGTACGTCCCGGTGGAGATCTCGCAGAAGGGGCTGCCGCTCATCCAGTGGGAGAAGGACCAGGCGGAGGACGCAGGGCTGGTCAAGATCGACATCCTGGGCAACCGCTCGCTGGCGGTGATCCGCGACGCCATGGCGGCGGTCAAGGAACAGAAGGGGGTCGAGATCGACTACGCGAACTGGCGCCCGCTGGAGGACGAGCGGACCCGGAGCCTCCTGCGCCGCGGGCTCACCATCGGCTGCTTCTACCTGGAGTCCCCCTCCGTGCGGCTCCTGCTGAGAAAGATCTGGAGCTCGACTGCGCCGCCGGAGACCTTCCGGCGCGACCTCTTCGAGATACTGGTGCAGGCATCCTCCATCATCAGGCCGGCGGCGAACAGCTTCATCCAGGAATACCTGGCGAGGCTCCAGGGGAAGAAATGGTCGCACCTGCACCCGCTCTTGGAGAGCGTGCTGGACGAGACGCTCGGTATCGCCATCTACCAGGAGCAGATCACGCAGATAGCCATGGAGCTGGCAGGCTTTTCCGCGAGCGAGGGCGATCAGCTGCGCAAGGTGATCACCAAGAAGCACAAGGAGCGGAGGCTGGCTGACTTCCGCGCCCGGTTCATGGCGGGGGGGGTGGAAAGGGGGGTGTCGGAACATGTGCTGGGCGCCATCTGGGAGCAGATCCTCTCCTTTGCCGGCTACTCCTTCTGCAAGCCGCACTCGGCAAGCTACGCGCTTTTGAGCGCGAAGGCCGCCTACATGAAGGCGAACCACCCGGCGCAGTTCATCGCCGCCGTCATCTCGAACCAGGGAGGGTACTACTCCCCCTTTGCCTATATCTCGGAGGGGCGGCGGCTGGGGCTCGCCATTCTCCCGCCGGACATCAACCTGAGCGAATACAGGTACACCGGAGCGGACAAGACGTTGCGGGTTGGGCTCATGCAGATCGACGGGCTGACCCGGGACGGGGCGGAGCGTCTCCTGAAGGAGCGGGGTGAGCACGGCCCCTTTACCTCCTTCAAGAATTTCCTGCAGCGGGCGGGGGTACGGCGCGCCGATGCCGAGCGGTTGGTGAAGGCGGGGTGCTTCGATGCGCTGGAGGGGGAGGAGAGGCGCCCGACGCTTCTTTGGGAGCTGCTCCACTTCCAGCAGCAGGCGACGGCGCTCCTCTTCGAGCAGAAGACGGAACTGCCGTCTCCCCCCCCCTACGACCCCCAGACGGTGCTGCGGCAGGAGGTGGAGACGCTCGGCTTCCTGGTGTCGCGGCACCCGCTTGCCCTTTACAAGGAAGAGTGGCAGCGGCACCGCCCCATCAAGGCGTCGGAGCTGATCAGGCATGCGGGGAAGTGGGTGACCATGGTGGGGTGGTGGATCACGACCAAGACGGTGGAGGACAAGAACGGCAGGCCGATGGAGTTCATCTCCTTCGAGGACGTGACGGCGATCTTCGACGCGACCTTCTTCCCGGATGTCTATGCGAGGTTTTGCAGGAAGCTCTCGCAGCGGCGCCCTTACCTGCTGAAGGGGGTGGTGGAGGTGGAGTTCGGGGTGGCGACGCTGAGGGTGAAGTGGGTGGGGTTCCTGGATGGTGCGTGAGCTCTCTTAACGGTCAAGCAGCTCGCGCACCTTCGCTGCCAGAGTCGTCAACGAAAAGGGTTTCTGGATGAAGTGCATCCCCTCGTCGAGTACTCCGTGGTGGCTGATGATGTCGGCCGTATATCCCGACATGAAGAGACACTTAAGCTCCGGATGGGAGGTCCTGAGGTTGTCGGCCAGGGTCTTGCCGTTCATTTTTGGCATTATTACGTCGGTTATAAGCAGGTGAATCCCACCGGGGCGCTCCTTCGTCAACCTGATCGCCTCGTCCGGGGTCCCTGCAGTCAGCACAACGTACCCCTGCTCTTTCAGCATCGTTTCGGTTATCCGCAGGATTGCCACCTCGTCCTCTACCAGCAGGATGGTCTCGCTTCCGCGCGGGGCCGGCAGCGGCGCCGGTTCCTCAAGCTGCGTCCCGGCCTCTCCCCCGTGGCGGGGGAGGTAGGTCGTGAACCTCGTCCCGGAGCCGGGCTCGCTGGAGACGTCGATAAAGCCGTTGTTCTGCTTGACGATGCCGTAGACCGTAGCCAGTCCCAGGCCGGTCCCCCTCCCCGCTTCTTTGGTGGTGAAGAAGGGTTCGAAGATGTGCCCCTGCGTTTCCCTATCCATGCCGCAGCCGTTATCGCGCACCGTGAGCCGCACGTAATCCCCGGGCAAAACGTCCAAATGAACGGAGCAATACTCCTCGTCGAAGGTGCTGTTGCCCGTCTCGATCGTTATTTCGCCGACGTCGGTGATGGCATCGCGGGCGTTGACGCACAGGTTGACCAGGATCTGTTCGATCTGGGAGGTGTCCACCTTAACAGACCAGAGACCATCCCCCGGCTGCCAGTTGAGGGTGATGTCCTCGCCGATGATGCGCTGCAGCATCTTGAGCATCCCCCCAAGGATCTCGTTGAGGTTGAGCAGTTGCGGCGATACGGTCTGCTTGCGGGCGAAGGCCAGCAGTTGTTTGGTGAGGGCCGCGGATCGCTCTCCCGCCTTGAAGATCTCCGTTAAGTGGTCGAGAAACCGATGAGACGGGTCTTCCTTCATGAGGGCCAGTTGCGCGTGACAGAGGATAACGGTCAGCAGGTTGTTGAAGTCGTGGGCGATGCCGCCCGCCAGTCGCCCCACGGTTTCCATCTTCTGGGCCTGCTGCAGCTGGGTTTCGAGTTCATGCTTCTCCTCTTCCCCCCTCCTTTGCTCCGTAATATCGCGCCACGAAATGACCGCTCCGGCAATCCGCCCCTCCTTCAAAATAGGATGCGAGGAGTACTCGACCGGGAAGGAGGTGCCATCCTTGCGCCAGAAGACCTCGTCCTCGGCGGTGAGGCTCGCGCCGACGCGGCACGCATTGTAGATACGGCATTTTTCCAGCGGCAGTGGCGTGCCGTCTGCACTGCTGTGATGGATAAGCTGGTGTATGTCACGGGTCAGCAGCTCTTCCTGGCGCTCGTAACCGAGGATCCTGAAGCATGCCTCGTTGGCGAAGATGCAGGTCCCTTCCTCGTCGATGCCATAAATGCCGTCGAACGTCGAGTTCAGGATCAGGCGCTGCGACTCCTCGCTCTCGCGCAGACCGGCCTGCTGCTGCTGCAAGGTCAGATCCATCTGGCGCAGACTCTCCGAGAGATGGTTGAACTCGACGATCTGGGAGTCGGGCCACTCGCTCCCCCTTGCGCCGGCGGCAATGGCCTGGGCCTGATCCGCGAGAGCGCCGAAGCGCGACGCCAGTTTCCGGGCCAGGTAGATGGAGGCGATCATGCCGCAGATCAGGGTGCAGAGAATCCCGGACAGAACGATCTTTATGATGTTCTTGGGGGTGCGGTAGAGGGATTCGTCCGTTTTTGCCACCAGGACATGCCAGTCCACGGAGGGTATCTGGACGATGCTCCCGGTCATGCGCTTGCCGGCAAAGACAAACCTGCCGGTGGTCGCGGTGTCGGTGACGATCCCGGCCCGGACCATCGGTATGTTGAAGATGTTGAGCTGCTGTGCCGTGTAGATGCCGTTGTTGTCTGCGACGACCTGCCCTTTGGGGTCGACGACCATGATCAGGCTGTCTTTTTCCGAGCTGATCTGTTTGAGGAATTTCGTGAGGAGGGCTATGTCGAATTCGCCTATGACGGTTATGCCGTTACCCTTCACGCCGTAACAGACGGTGAGGCCGCCGTCGATCAGCGACAGGAACGTCTCCGACCATTGCGGCTTCTTGCTCTGCAAAAGGTCGCGTAAAATCGGGTTGCCGGAAAGGCTCAAGTCGATGACGTCGCTTCGGTGCGACTGCTCGTTGTTTTTGAGGGCTGCCTCCCGTATCCTGGCCTCGGGGCCGACGATATAAAGGGAGTTCATCGCATCGGTGGAGCCGAGCAGGGCGTCAAGCTGGTGCCGGTTCGGCTCGCCGCTGCCGCGGGTCATGGAGGCGGCGGCCCTGACCAGGGAAGCGCTGGACTCGAAATAGCTTTGCACCTGCATGCCAACCGCCCGCGCAAGCTGCAGCTGGCGCGTCTCGGCATCCTTCCTTATCTGCGGCATGAGCCAGAGGTAACCCAGCAGCACGACACAGCCAAACGGAAGAACGATGGCCAAGAGGGCCTGAAATGTCAGAACTCGCCACAAGGGCTTGACGTGCATGCGTCACTCCACGGTCACGTATTTGTTGCCACGTATTTCGGTGACGAAGGTCTTGCGATCGGCGTCCCCGAAACGATCGATGCTGAGCGGCTGCTGCACTCCCTGGAAATCCTTCCTGTTTATTATGGCGCTCTTGATGCTCTCCCCCTCCTTGCGAAGGTCGTACGCCTTGAACGCCACCCGGGCAGCGTCATAACCGGCTACACCGGCGAATCCGGGCTCCTGGTTGAAGCGGGCGCGGTAGGCCGCCACGAAATCGCGGTAACGCGGCGTGGTATCGTTTCGGTCCAGAAACTGCGAGACGACCACCCCTTCGGCTGCGGAACCTGCCAGTTCCGTAAAACGCTCCGTTGAGGCCCACTCCGCCATGGTGATGCGCTGGGTTGGAGAAAGCTTGCGCAGCTGCTGGCAGATAAGGGCAGAATCGACCGCGTTGCTGACGATGAGCACCGAATCTGCCTGCGCGGCGAGCAGCTCCTGCACGATCGGCATGAAGACGGTGTCCTTTCCCGACTGAAAGCTCTTTGTCAGAAGGACCTTCCCGCCGAGCCTTGAAAATGTCTCCCGGAACCCGTTTAGCCAGCTTTCGGTGTACGATTTGTTGCCGCTGTCGTAAATGATGGAAACCGTACGGACCCCGCGCTTTTCGAACTGGTAACGTGCGCTTTTCGACGCATAGTCGGTCGTCAGGGCGATCACCCGGAGGAAATTGTCGTCCTTCCCGCCGAGATCGGTGGTCGTCACCGTCGGACTCAGGAGAATGCTCTTTGATGCGTTTATCTGCGGCATCACAGCCATGGCCATGCTGCTGGTCATGGGGCCGACGATGACCTCGACCTTCTGATCGATCAGTTCGGCGACGACCCGCCTTGCCGTTTCCGGGTTCTGCTCGTCGTCCTTGACGATCAGTTCAACCGGCAGGCCGTTGATGCCACCGGCGGCGTTTTGCTGTTCCACCGCAAGCTGGACCCCGTTGCGGCCGGCGACTCCCAGGTCGGCCACCCTCCCCGTAAGCCCTGCGACGAAGCCCAGCCGCACCGGCTCAGACTTTTGACAGGAGAGCATCAACGCCAGGATGCAGGCGATCAGCAACCTGCGAACGATCAATATCGATACCATCACGACCTCCTCACGGGTTAGCCGAGCAGCGGCAGGTAGACGTTGAAGGCGGTCCCCACCCCGGGCTCGCTGTCTATCTCCAGGTACCCTTCATGCTGCTTGACGATGCCGTACACGATCGCCAGTCCCAGGCCGCTACCCTTCCCCACCTCTTTCGTTGTGAAAAAAGGCTCCAGGATGTGGGCCTTGGTCGCCTCGTCGATCCCGATCCCGGTGTCGGTGACGGAGAGCATGGCGTAGGACCCGACGCTGCCGTAGCCGTGCGCCTCCACCCACTCTTCGTTCACCTCCAGGGAACCGGTCCTGACGGTCAGCGTCCCTCCGTCGGGCATAGCGTCCCTCGCGTTGGTCACGAGGTTCATGATCACCTGGTCGATCTGGCCCGAATCTGCCACAACCGGCAGCATGGCGTCGCTTATCTCGACCTTCAGCTGGATCTTTGCGGTGATCAGCCGGCTCATGAACTTGTTCAGGTTGCTGACGATGGTGTTTAGGTCGACCGGCTCCGGGTTGCTGACCTGCTTCCTGCTGAAGGCGAGGAGCCCCTGGGTGAGGCTCGCGGCCCGATCCGCGGCCGACACCACCTGATCGAGGAACTTGAGCGAGGGGTCGTCTTTCTTCATGTTCATCTGCGCCAGGGTCACGAACCCGATCATCCCGGTCAAAAGGTTGTTGAAGTCGTGGGCGATCCCCCCCGCCAGCACCCCCACGGCCTCCATCTTCTGCGACTGCCGGATCTGCTCCGACATGCGCCTTTCGCGCTCCATGTGCATGGCGTTTCGAAGGCTCATGCCGATGACCGGCGCGATCCCCGTCAGCAGGCTCAGGTCGCTTTGCGTCAGCGGCTTCTGCGACTTCATGTTGTCCACCGCCAGCACCCCCAGCGCCCCCCCTTCGCAGACGATGGCACAGCAGATAAAGGAGTGCGCCTCCATCGCTTCGGAGAGTTGAACGCTTCTTTCCGAATGGACGTGGGCGATGTCGGAAAAATCCTGGACGAAAATGGGGGACTGGTCCCGGAAGGACCTGACAAACACCCCCTGGGCCCCGGGATCCGTCAGGTCGAAGGAGGTCTTTTTCAGCACCTCCAACTGGTCGGGACTGTAGCCGTACCCGGTGCGGAATTTCAGACTGCCCTTCATGGAATCGGCCAGCATGATCACGCAGCGGTCGTATCCCAGCCTCTTCTCGATGGCCCTGATTACGTTCTCCAGGACCTCGTCGATCCCGCTTTGCTTGCTGAGCGCCTGACCTATCTCGTTTACCATGCGGGCGTTGTTGTAATTGGCGCCGATTTGCTCGATGGTCTTCTCGGTCGATTCCCTCGCGTTGGTGAGGGCGGTGAGGATATCCGCCTTCTCCAGGTATTCCGAAAGGTAAGAGCCGGATAGGAACAGCAATGCCAGCACTGCCAGCGTCTCGGTCAAGTGTCCTACGCCGTGAAAATAGTAAAGCGGCAGGTAGAGAAGGAGGGCAATGGCAACCACCAGGTTCCTGACGGTCCTGGCCATGGCGTAAGGTGTCTTTTTCCACGAGATGATGTAGCGGCAGCGCTCCCCCCCCTTGAACATGCATTCGGGGTGCTCTATGTCCGGTATCTGGTGGTTGAACATCATGGAAACCGCCTCGAAAAAACCGATGCGGTTCTCGCACTGGTACTGTTTTTCCTCGACCCCCTCGCGCACGGTCACCGTGACTTCCATCTTGCTCCCGGCTAGTTTCCTGGACGAGTATACGGCGGACCTGGTGAAATTCGACGAGCATTTGCCTACCGCGACGAAGGTGTTGGCCGGGCCGAGCATCCCCAAGGTGTACTTGGCCACCAGGCCGAGCGCCGCGTCCGAACCTGCGTAGCGCCCCCCCTCCCTGGCGAGGTCCGCTCCCACCATCTGCGTCATTTTCCCGTGGAAGCGGTCCACCTGCCGCTGGGTGAGCCAGTGCCCCTCGTCGCTCAGCTCGTACGGCTTGATCTCTGCGAACTCAAGCAGTTCCCGCACATCGACCTGGGGGTACCTCTTCTCCAGCAGCTTGACGAAGATGGTTATTATCGTGGAGTTGTAAAGTGGTCGTTCAGACATACCAGGCAAGCCCCGTTTCCGGCAGCACCGGAGGCCCGTAGTCGTTTTGTCGTTTTAATTAGGGCCATTGTGACCTATCGGTGCATTCGCTTTTTTCTTTAGGGAACATGAAACCGCAGCGGCAGGAGCATCTATGAAAAAGCCCGGCTCCTTTGGAAGGGGCCGGGCTTTTCCGGGGTGGCGTGTCGTGGGCATGCTAGTCGACGGACTTCCTCAAGAAGGTCGGGATGTCGTACTGGTCCTCGTCGTCCATAAGGAAGTTGCGCTGCCTTACCTGGGTGTCGCGCTGCTGCTTGTCGCGGATGAAGGTCGGGATCTCGCGGTTGATCTCGGGGGTCGCCTTCACCAGGGTGCTCACGTTCTTTATGTCGTGACGCCCCTTCTCGAGGTCGAAACGGTCGCCGAAGCCGGTGGCGATGGCGGTGATCTTGATGCTCTCGCCAAGGGTCTCGTCGATCACAAGACCGACGATGATGTTGGCATCCTCGTGCACCTTCTCGTGGATCACCTTGCTGGCGGCGTCGAACTCGTCCATGGTCATGGAGGAGGAACCGGAGATGTTGACCAGCACGCCCTTGGCGCCGGAGATGTCGATGTCCTCCAGAAGCGGGCTGGAGATGGCCTTGATGGCGGCGTCGATGGCGCGGTTCTCACCGCTGCCGATGCCGATTCCCATCATCGCCATGCCGCGCTCGCTCATGATCGACTTGACGTCGGCGAAGTCGACGTTGATCAGGCCGG
>Ga0209317_1002613_pt1 | contig 12780 bp, 10 predicted proteins | sample RifGroB2_FD_183994 | JGI IMG/M metagenome (GOLD analysis project Ga0209317, IMG submission 183994) | Soil microbial communities from Rifle, Colorado, USA - Groundwater B2 (SPAdes) (version 2) | ecosystem: Environmental > Terrestrial > Soil > Unclassified | place: Rifle, Colorado | collected...
GCTATCCAGGTGATGGTATATGCGGGCGCTATTATGGTTTTGATGGTTTTTACCATCATGCTGCTGAATGTTCGGGTCGATGCCACAAAAAAGCATTCACATATGCTTCTGTTCGGATCAATCATCGGGTTCTTTACCTTGATTAATGCCGTAATTGTTATTGTAAAGAGCAGAGCCGCCCTGCCGACAGGCCCCTATAGTGCAGATATGTTAAAAAATATCGGCCATACGGAATTGATCGGCAAGGAGTTGTTTACAACGTTTCTGCTTCCTTTTGAAGTCACATCGATTCTTCTGTTAGTTGCAATGGTCGGCGCTGTCATCCTGGCTAAGAAAAAAATATAAGAGGGATATATTTCATGGAAAACCTGAACAGCTATCTCATTGTAAGTGCCATCCTTTTCGCCATTGGCACGATAGGCGTGCTGACACGCAGAAATGCAATCGTCATTTTCATGTGCATCGAACTGATGCTGAATGCAGTTAATCTGACTTTTATTGCGCTATCCCGTCATCTTGGAAATCTTGACGGTCAGGTTTTCGTCATTTTCATTATGACTGTTGCGGCAGCCGAAGCTGCTGTTGGATTGGCTCTTATCATTGCGTTCTTTAACAACAAAGAGTCGATTGATGTCGAAGATGTCAACATAATGAAGTGGTAAAACTGCATTCCAACCTTACGACAACGTTTAATGTTTGCATAAAAGGAGTCTTACATGTTTGACAAAGTATGGCTAATCCCGCTCTTCCCGCTTATCGGATTCCTGATCAACGGACTCTTCGGGAAAAAAATCAAGAATGAGACTGTAATCGGCGGAATTGGTACGCTGATGATCTTCCTCTCGTTCCTGGTGTCATGCGGAATTCTCATGCAGATGATCGGTCTCCCACCGGAGCAGAGAGTATTTGAAAAAGTTCTTTTCCCATGGATACACTCCGGCAACTTCAAGGCCGACATGGCTTTTCTGGTTGACCCTCTTTCGGTGATCATGATTATGATCATTACGGGTGTCGGTTCACTGATTCACCTCTACTCGATCGGCTACATGCATGGAGAAGAGGGCTTTTACCGCTTTTTCGCCTATCTGAACCTTTTCTGCATGTCGATGCTTCTGCTGGTTCTTGGCAGCAATATGCTGGTCATGTTTATCGGTTGGGAAGGTGTAGGCCTCTGTTCCTACCTGTTGATCGGCTATTACTTCCACAAAAAATCTGCCGGTGATGCCGCAAAAAAAGCCTTTGTCATGAACCGTGTGGGCGACTTCGGCTTTTTGATCGGCCTGTTTACTCTCTACTGGTGGTTTGGCAGCAATCACAATATCTGGACTGTCAATTTCACAGAAATAAAGGCAGCTTCGCACCTGCTTCCTTATGGCGGTGTTGTAACGTTTGCCTCACTATGTTTTTTTGTAGGAGCTACAGGAAAATCTGCCCAGATTCCGCTTTTTACATGGCTGCCTGACGCAATGGAAGGTCCTACGCCTGTTTCTGCTCTCATTCACGCAGCTACCATGGTAACAGCTGGCGTTTACATGATCGGCAGAATGAGCTTTGTATTTGTAAAATCACCTGAAACCATGATGGTTATTGCCGTTGTAGGTGCTGCTACGGCGATATTCGCTGCTACTATTGGTACTGCCCAGAACGACATCAAGCGTGTTCTCGCGTATTCCACGGTATCACAGCTTGGCTTCATGTTCCTTGCAATGGGCGTCGGAGCATTCAGCGCAGGCATCTTCCATCTGATGACCCACGCATTCTTCAAAGCATGTCTGTTCCTCGGTTCCGGTTCAGTCATTCATGCCATGCACCATGCGCTGCATAAAGTCCATTCTAACGACGATGCGCAGGATATGCGCAACATGGGTGGCCTCCGAAAAGCAATGCCGATAACCTTTTTGACCTTTCTTGTCTCCACTATTGCCATCTCCGGCATACCGGGCTTTTCCGGGTTCTTTTCGAAGGATGAAATTCTCTGGATGTCATTTGCAAATGCCTACCACGGTGATCTCAATATTGTCCTTTGGGGAATTGGTGCCATTGCTGCCTGCTTCACCGCATTCTATATGTTCAGACTTGTATTCATGACCTTTTTCGGTGAGAGCCGCCTTAGTCCAAAGGCCAAGGATCATCTGCACGAGTCTCCGCTGACTATTACAATTCCGTTGATGGTGCTCGGCTTTCTGGCAGTAGTAGGTGGATACATCGGCATGCCAAAGCTGATGGGGATGCTGCCGAACTATTTTGAGCACTGGCTGGATCCGGTCTTTGAACTTGCGAACGAGTACGGCAGTAAATATGCCCACCATGGCGCGCACCCGAGTCATGCAATTGAATGGGGGCTCATGGGACTGTCGGTTGTAATTGCACTCGTTGGAATTGCAATTGCTTTCACCATGTATGTAAAGAGAACCGAGCTCCCGGGCAAATTTGTCGCAACCTTCCCGACACTTCACCGTGCTGTGTATAACAAGTGGTACATAGATGAAATCTACGATTATGTCTTTGTGAACCCGTGCAAGGCTGCAGGCCAGTTTCTCTGGAAGGGTTTCGATGTCCTTGTTATAGATGGCGTAGTCAACGGTGTTGCAAATGTAGTTATGGGATTCAGCGGCATATTCCGCTACATGCAGTCCGGCTACGTTTACAACTATGCATTCACGATGGCTTTGGGTGTAGTTGTAATGCTTGGTTACTATGTTTTTAAATAACTATTTCATTAGCACTTTGTATAAAGGAGCACGAATTCATGAGTAACGTACTGAGCCTGACGACATTCCTGCCGATACTCGGTGTCCTGCTGCTGCTGTTTATTCCTAAAGACAGCAAGGGAATACTACGGAATGTCACCCTCGCGGTAACAGTCGTCACCTTCCTGGTGTCATTAATCATACTGACTGGTTTTCAGACAAATGCCGAGTTTCAGTTTGTTGAAAATGTACCGTGGATTGCGGCAGGACCGTTCATCATGCGCTATAACATCGGTATCGATGGCATCAGTCTCTGGCTTGTACTGCTGACAACGTTTATTATGCCGATTGCCGTCCTTTCAACCTACACCGCAGTTGAAGAGAAGGTTAAAGAGTATATGATCTGCCTGCTTCTGCTTGAAACAGGTATGCTTGGTGCGTTCATATCATTGGACCTGTTTTTGTTCTATATTTTCTGGGAGGTTATGCTGATTCCGATGTATTTCATGATCGGCATCTGGGGCGGTAAAAACAAAATTTATGCCGCGGTAAAATTCTTTATATATACGATGGTCGGCTCGCTGCTCATGCTGGTTGCTCTGGTCTTCCTGTATTTCAAGGGGATGCAGGCCGGAATTACCGACTTTGGTTTACTGCAGTTTTTCACGCTCAAACTTGATATGGCCACGCAGATCTGGCTGTTCCTGGCATTTGCGTTTGCTTTTGCAATCAAAGTACCCATGTTTCCACTCCACACATGGTTGCCGGATGCTCATACGGAAGCACCGACAGCCGGTTCAGTCATTTTGGCAGCAGTGCTGCTGAAAATGGGTACATATGGTTATGTTCGTTTCGCAATTCCGCTCTTCCCTGAGGCCGCTCATAAGTTTGCTCCACTGATTGCTACGCTTGCAGTTATTGGTATTATTTATGCCGCATTAGTCGCAATGGTTCAGGAAGATGTCAAAAAGCTTGTTGCCTACTCTTCGGTAGCTCACCTCGGATTTGTAATGCTTGGAGTTTTTGCCTTCAATGTAGAAGGTATTTCCGGCGGTATGCTGCAGATGATTAATCACGGTATTTCAACAGGCGCGCTGTTCCTTATTGTCGGCTTTATTTACGAACGCCGACATACCAGATTGATTACAGACTTCGGTGGTTTATCGAAAAAAATGCCGATCTTTGCAACGATATTCATGATTGTAACCTTTTCTTCAGTTGGTTTGCCCGGCACAAACGGTTTTGTTGGAGAGTTCCTGATTCTGATTGGCGCATTCGAAAGTGAATTGAGATGGTGGACGATCATTGCTACCAGTGGCGTTATTCTTTCCGCAGTGTACATGCTTTGGGTGTTTCAGCGTGTTATGTTTGGAGAGCTGGACAATCCGAAAAACCAGAAGCTGTCTGATCTGAATGCTCGTGAAATAGCAATAATGGTTCCATTGGTAGTCATGATCTTCTTCATGGGCCTTTATCCCAAGCCGTTTATTGATAAAATGGATCCCGCGATTAGAAAGCTGGTCGCGCAGGCACGTATTGCTCCGGTGAATGCGCAGGTGCTTCCTGCCGGTCACCCTTCCTTAGATGCAAAACCAGCAGAAGAAGCTGTGCCTGCTGTAAATCCGCACGATGCAAAGTAAGCAAATAACGAGTCAATCCGACCGGAGGATATTTTAGATGGACATGATTATAATTCCAGCAATCAACATGACGCCGATTTTACCGGAGATATTTCTCTCCGTGCTGGCCATGGCTCTTCTGCTGATCAATGTTTTTCGTCCTGGCGGACAGAAGTCGTACCTGGCTTATATCAGCTTTATAGGTATCGTTGTTGCCGCAATATTGGTAGGAGCGGGTTGGGGCAGCCACATTGAGAGTTTCAGCGGTTCAGTGGTTCTCGATAATTTTGCTACTTTTTTCAAAATGACATTTCTTGTCGCAGCCGGTCTGACGGTACTCATTTCAGATCAATATATGGAGCGCGAAGGTTGTAATCATGGCGAGTTATATCCACTGATTCTCTTTACCGTTGTCGGTATGATGCTGATGGCCTCAGGCACCGATCTAATGACCATATTCCTTGGTCTTGAGGTGATGTCGGTATCCCTGTATGTTCTGGCCGGATTCAATCGGGCAAATAAAAAATCAAATGAGGCCGGCCTCAAATATTTCCTTCTGGGCGCATTTTCGACCGGTTTCCTTCTTTACGGCATGGCATTAATATACGGTGCAACCGGTACTACCAAATTGTACAAAATCGCCACCATCGTTGGACAGATGACATTGCCCACAGCAAATATTATGCTGGTTGCAGGTATGTTGCTGATGCTGACCGGCTTTGCATTCAAAATTGCCGCTGCGCCGTTTCACATGTGGACTCCAGACGTTTATGAAGGCGCTCCGACTCCTATGACCGCTTTCATGTCTGCCGGTCCAAAAGCTGCCGGATTCGCTGCTCTGCTTAGAATCTTTCTGGTCGCCCTTCCGACACTACAAGTTGAATGGAGCCAGGTGCTATGGGTAATGGCCGTCTTAACCATGACAGTTGGCAACATAACTGCACTGCGCCAGGATAATATCAAGCGCGTTCTTGCCTACTCTTCAATTGCTCACGCCGGATATGCCTTGGTAGGTTTTGTTGCTGCAAACGGCACAGGTACTGCCGGCATACTGTTCTATATGCTTTCATACGCCTTCATGAACATCGGCGCCTTTGCGATTGTTATTCTGGTCGCCAAAAAAGGCGAAACCAACGGAAACGTCTCAGACTTTGCCGGTCTTGGTTTCAAGCGCCCCTTATTGGCAGTGGTAATGACCATCTTTCTTTTTTCACTCGCAGGAATGCCTCCAACTGCCGGCTTTATCGGTAAGTTCTACCTGTTCTCCGGCGCAATTCAGGAAGGGTATATCTGGCTGGCTGTAATTGGCGTACTTAACAGTGCGGCTTCGGTTTACTACTACCTGCGTATTATGGTCTACATGTATATGAAAGAGCCTACTGAAGATTTCGAATGGATTCAGCTTACAGCGCCGGTTGCTCTAGCCCTGGTTATAGCTGTTGTGGGATCATTGATTCCCGGCATTGTCCCATCAATTATTCTCCAGTACGCGGAGATGGCAGTAAAACTCATTTAGATTATAAAAATATGGTATTTAATAAAGGGTGGTCTCCTGATGAGACCGCCCTTTATTTTTATTGTAATCAAATGTAATGTCGATATTGCATTTAAGCCACACAGGAGCAGAAATGGCTGGGAATGAACGCTGGACAACACTTAAAGTACTGACCTGGACTAAGGAGTTCCTTCTTTCCAAGAGGATATCAAATGCGAGACTGGAGGCCGAATGGCTGTTATGTGCCGCTCTGGGACTTGATCGTGTAGGATTGTATCTGCAATATGACAGGCCTCTGAATGACTCGGAACTTGCGCTGTATCGTGCAATGGTATCGCGTAGGGCCAGGCGTGAACCTCTGCAGCATATTCTTGGCAGCCAGGAATTTTGCGGACTTAATTTTGATGTTACTCCGGATGTCTTGATCCCTCGCCATGATACAGAGGTGCTGGTGTCAGAAGCGATAATCAGGCAACCAAATGCTCGTACAGTCCTGGATATCGGCACCGGGAGCGGCTGCATTGCCATATCACTAAAGAAAAGACTTCCGAACCCGGCAGTCACCGCAACAGATATATCAGAGGCTGCCTTGGCTGTAGCTGCTCGCAATGCTGAAAAACTTGCCGCCGAAATAGAGTTTCTCGAGGGCAACTTATTCGCACCGGTTGCCGGACAGCGTTTTGACTTGATAGTGTCGAACCCGCCATACATACCTGAGAAAGATATTTCATCACTTGAACAGGAAGTGCGTGATTATGATCCGCGCGCCGCGCTAGACGGTGGCAGCGATGGCCTTGATATATATCGTTTGCTCATTCCTGAGTCTGTAAAATATCTGAATCCTGGCGGATGGTTGCTGGTTGAGATAGGTATTGAGCAGGCAAATGAAGTTCTTGGGTTGTTCAAGAGAACCGGCTGTTTTGCCGAACCGGTTATCGCTCTTGATTACGGCGGAATTGAAAGAGTCATTGGCGCACAAATAAGGGAGACATTATGAACGTTGAAGAAGCCAACAAAGTATTGCTCGAATCAGACCTGCTTGTCTCCAAAACAGAAGTTGAAGCATCAATCAAACGTTTGGCTGAGGAGATCACCGCACGGTTTAGTGACTCCAACCCGGTACTGCTATGTGTCATGAACGGTGGACTAATTTTCAGCGGCCAGCTTCTTACAGGTCTGTTTTTTCCGTTGGAGGTTGACTATGTCCATGCCACCCGTTATGGACACGAAATAAATGGGGTAAGCCTGCGCTGGGCTGTCAAGCCGCAGCTTGCTCTCAAAGGGAGAACGGTGCTTTTACTTGATGATATTCTCGACGAGGGGGTGACACTTGCCGCCATCGCGGAGTATTGCCGTCAGGAAGGGGCCGCCGATGTGTTTATGGCTGTTCTTATTGAAAAGCTTCATCTTCGTAAGGTGACGCCAGGCTTGCGGGCTGATTTTACCGGTATCGAAGTAGGTGACCGTTTCCTGTTCGGATATGGTCTTGATTATAAGGGGTATTGGAGAAATGCACCTGGAATTTACGCGATAAAAGAGTAATGGTACAGGATAGAGCGGTTATTTTTAGGCGTAAACCGAGAAACTGTCACGTAACGCCTTGTACTCGGCCGGGGATACCGGCGCTGAAGGGGCTTTTTTAACGGATAGTGAAGATGAACGCTCTTTCGTCAAAGTCACCACGTCCTCCATAAGAGTCGTCTTATCCGCACGAAGGGGTGTTTTGACAGCGCTGGAGATTGTTTCCCTCTGCAGCGGCCTTCTCTGCTGATCAGGAATAATTTGCTGGCGAATATGGTTGTCGCTTAATGGCTGCATGAAGTTTTCCTCTTTAAAATATTTCCGAATATAAAACAATAATTCCAGTTTTTCATTATCTCCGGGTGTCCCCATGATAATGTTGCTGTTTTATCAGGATAGATGCGATGGCATTATCAAGGACATGCTTGAGATCTTGAAGATTTCTCTGCTCATGACGCCTGGCTATCTTGTCAAGCACCTTACAGGTGATGACGGGGTTTGTGTACCATGGCATTTCCTCACCCCCTCCAGTCGAGCTTGCCGAATCTCTCGGGTGTCTAATAAAGCTAATACATCTGTAGCATAAGGCATGCCAGTTAATAAAACTCTGTATTTATAATGAGTTGCTGAAAACAGATTTTTGGTTTTGTCGTATTTGAAAAAAAAGTGTCGAAATTATGGATTGTTTTGAGCGAGGAGTGACAAGTTTCTGACATTGCAGGAGCATGTTGACGCTTGTCTTGTCAAAAGTTAAACACGGACTCTGACGCCGTGGCCTACCGGCTGGTCGTATTAAGGAGGCTAGCAACAATAACATGAACATCTTGCATCTCATCTTCCGGCCACCTTTGACTGCATCTCAATCATAAAATCCTCGACGTAGCTTTGCTACGTCTGCGGTTTTGTTCAATCTACGCAGCCAAATCTGACCAGAATATGAGCGCAATTTTGTTCAACTTATTATTGCCAGCCTCCTAAAACCGCTTGCTTAGCCCCAGATGAAAACTGACATCCGGCGAGGTGGCAACTTCAAGATCCTCCGTAACTCCGATATCAAGCAGAAAATCTCCAGGAAACTTCAGCGTTCCACCAATAATCAGTATTAATGAGTTATGTGAAACTTCGACCAGCGAGCTGTTACGGTAAAAAGGAGTGTTTGCACTGAGCTGTGTTTTGAATACCACCCAGGAGGCAGGCTCCCAGCCGATGCCTAAGGTACCAACTCCGGCAAACAAATTATGCTGGTCGCGCAGCACATCGCCTCTGGACATTGCAAGGGCGCCAACAGAACCAAACATACCTACTGTTCCGCGTAAGATGCTGCCGCATAGTTGAAGCGATAAGTCGGTACTGCCGCTCCCAAGGAGGGCTGAACTGTCGCCGGTTGGAAGTTTTACTGCCGCCTTGATTGCCAGGCGATCATGACGTTTCGAAGCGCTGAAATCATACAAGCGAAATCCTGCGGTAAGTGCGACGTCACCGATGCCCGAAGCAGCCTGACTCAAATGCAGCTTCTCTACGCCGTCCTTGCTATAGCTGTAATTCAGACGGTTATTGGAAACAGTCGTCCTCCCACCCTGTGGCAATCCAAAAGTATCATGCCAGTCAATGATGAAAGAGTCGAGAAATCCCCCATCTTGCTTGATATAGGGTATTTCAATTCCTATCTCCCAGTTTGGAGCAAGGCCGTAGCGCATGGCAAACACGGTTCGACTGGTCTCACCATCTACTGTTATCTGCTCATTGTCATCAAAGTTGACAGTATAATTACTGGAAGTATCCTGATTAAGATTTATCAGAAATGATCCTGGTGGAATAATGTCGGCACCGGTGTCGCGAGGGAGCCCGTAAATCTGCACCAGAGGACTCTGGTTGGCGGTTCTGAACGGTGTGATCTCGGAATAAACAACCACCGGGGCAGCAAGATGCAGCAGGAAACAAAAAAGGAGCAATAAATTACGTGTTCTATTTGGCAAGCGTCACCCCGTTACTGATTTAGTGATAATTTAGCAATAAATTAAATCCGCACCAACTCATAAATCCGGCTTCCAAGGCCGATCTTCTCCCCATGCTCCAGCTGCACTTCCCACGGGATATCCGGCCAGCAGCCGCGGAATTTGTCCCCACCCGGCTCATGGCCGCTCTGCAATGCCGATCCTTCATTGCCGCGCGCTTCGTTGACCAGGTCTGCGCACGCCTGGTCAATGGCTACCGGATCGGTAGAAACGCAAATGCCGATGTCGTTGACGATCGGAGCGTCGGAGTGCCCGTAGCAGTCACAGGCCGGTGAAACCTGGGTGATGAAGCTGATGTAGATAGCCTTGCCCTCTTTGCCGGTAAGAGCCGCTTTGGCGTATTCAGCCATCTTGCGCATGACAAGGTCGGCGGCTTCGTTCCATTGGATGTTGATCGCCTTGACCGGGCAGACGGTGATGCAGCGTGAGCAGCCGGTGCATTTTTCAGGATCAATGCAAGCCTTGCCGTTGACAATGACAATCGCGTCATGAGCACATGAGCGGGGACAGATGCCGCAGCCGATGCACCCTTTCTCCGAGACTTTTGGCGCAACTGTGGAGTGTTGCACCAGCTTTCCTTTGCGGCTGGCGCAGCCCATGCCAATGTTCTTGATGGCGCCGCCAAAACCGGTCAATTCATGGCATTTGAAATGTGTCATTGTGACGATCGAATCAGCCTCAATGATCTCGGTTCCAATGTACGCCTTGTGCAACAGCTCCCCATCGACGGTAACTACAGACTCGGTAACACCGCGCAAGCCGTCGCTGATAATAAGCGGCGCGCCGACGCAAGAGTAGTCAAAGCCGTTTTCAACCGCGCAGATCAAGGCAGAGACAGCCTCTTTTCTCTGGCCGGGATACAGCGTGGAAGAGTCCGTCAGGAAAGGCAATGCACCGAGCTTCTTGATTTCATCGACAACCTTGCGGGCAAAAACCGGTCTTAAATAAGTATGATTTCCCTTCTCTCCGAAATGGATCTTGACCGCAGTCAAGTCACCTTCGGCAATGGCCTGAGGCAACCCGGCCGCAGCCAGGAGTCTGGCAATTTTGTCGAACAAATTTTCTTTATGTCCCGTGCGCATGTCGGTAAAAAAGACTTTAGGCATCAGATTTCTCCTTTAAAGATGATTTTTTTGACAACCGTCAAGTAAAACGTAAAAAAGAAGGTATAGTTTACCTAACATAAAAACTAAAAAAACTCACCACACGAGTTTATCAACCCAAAAAAAGGAGGGAATTAAAATGAGTATGTTTTGTAATCAATGCGAGCAGGCAGCAAATGGAGTGGGGTGTAACATTTCAGGAGTATGCGGTAAAAGCCCGGATGTAGCAGCACTGCAGGATCATCTGCTTTACGGCCTCAAAAGCCTGGCGCTGTATGCCGACAAGCTTGGGCGCAACGCAGAGATCGACCGCTTTACCATCGAGAGTCTTTTCACCACCGTAACCAACGTGGACTTCGACCCTCGTCACATCGGCGGAGTAATCAAGCGCTGTTTTGAGCTGAAAGAGAAGGCCAAGGCTGCTGCAGGTGTGTCTCTCTCCGGTCCGGTTGCCGACTGGAAACCTGCCGACGATCTGGACGGCATGATCAAACAGGCCGAAGCGTACGGCATCAATAATCAACACGTCAATGAAGACATCCGTTCGGTAATCGAAATCCTGATGTACGGTCTTAAAGGTATGGCCGCTTATATGGATCATGCCATGATCCTGGGCAGAAACGATGATGAGGTTATGGCCTTTGTCCAGAAGGCGCTGGCCGCTACGACCGACGCTAATCTGGGGCTGATGGATTTTGTCGGTCTCTCGATGGAGTGCGGCAAGCAGAACCTGACCGTTATGGGGCTGCTCAATACTGCTCATACCGATACTTATGGCCACCCGGTTCCAACTGCCGTTCAGCTCGGTACCAAAGCAGGCAAAGCAATTCTTGTGACCGGTCACGATCTGAAGATGCTGGAAGAATTGCTCAAGCAGACCGAAGGGAAGGGCATCAACATCTATACCCACGGCGAAATGCTCCCTGCTCACGGCTATCCCGGCCTCAAGAAATACTCACACCTGGTCGCCAACTTCGGTGGCGCATGGCAGGATCAGGCAAAAGAATTCGTCAACTTTCCCGGTGCGATCATCTTCAATACCAACTGTATCCAGAAGCCGTCAGACAGTTACAAAGACCGCCTCTACACATGGGGACTGGTAGGCTGGCCCGATGTAAAGCATGTCGACGGATGGGATTTCTCGGCTGTTATAAATAAGGCTCTTGAACTGCCAGGACTGCCTGAAAACCCCGGCCAGGAGATTCTAACCGGTTTTGGCCACAACGCCGTCCTGGGTGTAGCTGATAAGGTTATTGCTGCAGTCAAGTCCGGAGACATCAAGCACTTCTTCCTGATCGGCGGCTGCGACGGCGCCAAATCCGGGCGTAACTATTACACCGAATTTGCCGAAAAACTTCCGCAGAATACGGTTATCCTGACACTGGCATGCGGCAAGTACCGTTTCAACAAGCTGGAGTTCGGCGATATCGGCGGCATTCCGCGCCTCCTGGATGTAGGTCAGTGCAACGATGCATACTCGGCCATCCAGATTGCTGTAGCGCTGGCTGGCGCTTTCGAATGTGGCGTTAACGATCTGCCGCTCTCGATGATACTCTCCTGGTACGAGCAGAAGGCGGTTGTTATTCTCCTGACCCTGCTTTCCCTGGGAATCAAGAACATCAAGCTCGGTCCGACACTTCCGGCGTTCATCACTCCTAACGTACTCAACTTCCTGGTTGAGAACTTCAATATCGCTCCGATCACAACGGTTGAGGCTGATATGAAAGCAATTCTTGGTTAGTATCGCCACATAAGCAGGTACTTAAGCGCCTCCAGTGGGATCACCACCGGAGGCGCTTGTATTTGATGCCTCTGCAATCTCCTGACCTGTAGAATATGTTTGCAATTTCTTATGTTGATGCTGTACATAAAACGCCGCCATGAATATTTCTATTCTACATATCAAGTCGTTTATCCTTCCCCACCTTACTCTGATTGCGGTTCTGATACTGTTTGCAACCACTGCCGTTGCTGATTTCAAACAGGATGCCGAGTCTGCGGCGGCGCGTCTGCATCAAAATGGTGCCGCCCGGAAGTTTCCGGACGATATGAGAAGCCTTGATCTCGTAATCGAGGTCGCCCAACGTTATGTTTTGAGTGATAAAGCGGATGCCGCAGAAAAGTTTTACCAGTTGGCGCTACAGAAATCGCGGATCATAGAGTCGATGATTAATGGGGCTGAAGCCGTGCCTTTGACCGTAAAAGCAGACGGCCAACCTCTGCAAGGGGCGAATCCGCAGGTTGAAACCATGGAAGCTGAAACGACTTCGGAGCCTGTTTCCGATAGAATTGTTGGAGCCAAAGGTGTTTATACGGCAGTCAAAGCAGATAATATCA
>Ga0209317_1002615_pt1 | contig 12767 bp, 8 predicted proteins | sample RifGroB2_FD_183994 | JGI IMG/M metagenome (GOLD analysis project Ga0209317, IMG submission 183994) | Soil microbial communities from Rifle, Colorado, USA - Groundwater B2 (SPAdes) (version 2) | ecosystem: Environmental > Terrestrial > Soil > Unclassified | place: Rifle, Colorado | collected...
GTTGAGGGGGACGTTGAGGGGGACGTTGAGGGGGACGTTGAGGGGGACGTTGAGGGGGAGCTGCGCCCTCAACGGGTGGCACAGTAGTCAGCCACATAGCCCCGGATACGATCCAGGTCGTCCCGGTCCTGGTCCGGCTCTTCCCGCATCAGTTCCATCAGGAGCGAAATGCAGTCGCTGCCGTCCGCGTCGTGGTCGACGAACTTGACCCCTAAGAGGTCGTTGCTGCCGTGCACCACCTCCGTCCAGATCTGCAGAGGGGGGCGGGGCTCAGGGGCGGGGGGGAGGTGGATGCGCAAGAGACAGCCGGCGCCGCCGGCAAGCCCTGGGGGATGGGAGAGGTGGAGCAGGGCGCCGTTGAACGAGATGTTCTCCAGCGATCCGGTATGGCACTCGCCGCGGTGCACCAGCTCTATCTTCTTGTAAGAGGGAGCTCGATAAAACTGTCGCAACTCTGTCATAGGGTGCAAACCTTTGGCAAACAGGATGAAAACCTATCTATTCATCATCGGAAGGATCCGGTCCCTCTTGAGAAAAATTCCCAGATGCCGATCCTGCCGTACTGTCAAACCTCAAGTTAAGGCAATCACCTTGAGCGTGCGCGCAATATTATGCCACGTTTTTGTTATTTTGTAGTTATTTAATTTATTGCTGCGGTGATATTGGGCCCGGTCAGGCGGGCAGGAAACAGTTGCCATAGTACTTGAAACCGGTCTGGCCATCTTGTATAAGTACCCTGGCTTGCCGGACCTCTCAAACAGCGAGGCAGGCTCCTCTCAATACCCACCTTGTCGTCCTCAGCACCGACTGCGGACACCTTGTAACCGGACGCCGGTTTACCTGTGACTGCGGCGCGTGGCGCCGGCTGAAGACTGGAGCATCTTTGATGGGAAACATCGACGCCAGAGAGTACCGCAACCGGTCAGCCTGCTCCCTCTCCGGCCCCGCCTTTTTGCTCCTGCTCTGCGCCATGGTCCGGCTGGGGAAGCTCCCCGCGCCAGTCTTTTACGCCTATCTGGGCTCAAGCCTTGCCGCCCTCCTCCTCTACGGGGTGGACAAGCGGGCCGCCAGAAAGAAGCGGCCCAGGGTCAGGGAGCGGACCCTGCACCTGGCGGGGCTTCTCGGCGGGTGGCCCGGTGCTGCCCTGGCGCAACGGCTTTTCCATCACAAGTCGCAGAAGACCTCCTTTCAGTTCCTGTTCAGGGTGACCGTGCTGGCGAACTGCGCGGCGCTCGCCTTGATCGCTTCCCTGTGAGAAACTGCGGGCGCTCGCCCCAGGAGTTTCCATCCCTCAAATTCAGAGTGCGTGCGGCTTTGTCGGCTTGAATCACCGTGCCTGCTCGCCAGGCGGCAGACACAGTTTGAAAGCCACTGTCTGTGATCCGTGCACCCTCCGAGATTACTCTTCCTGTAGCAATGTTGCTGCCGGCGTTGCATCAGCTAAATCCAACGTTACACTCATAATGCTCTTAAGTTACCTCTCCTCATACCGATACTGTTTTGGGTTAACTCCTTCATCACATCTACCCACGGAAAAAAGGAAATGGTATGAACCTGAGAACCAAGGTGAACCTAACGGTAGTCGTCGTCTTTGCCATTGCCATCACGTCGCTGGTGGCGGCCGCCTTTGTCAGTTCCAACCGGATCATGACGCAGATGCTGCAGGATAAAATGGTCGTGCTGGCCCGGGACAACGCGGCCAACCTCGAAACCTGGCTCCAGGCCAAACTCGCGGTGGTCGACGCCGGGGCAAAGGACATCGCCCGCCATCCTGCCGACCCCGGCTACATCTCCAACGCCATCAAGACCGCCAACGCCGCCGGCGGCTTTTCAAAAACCCATCCCGGCTATGAGAACGGCGCCGTGATTTACTCCGACGACTGGAAGCCCCCCGCCGACTACGACCCGCGTCAGCGCCCCTGGTACATTGGGGGGAAAAAGGAGCTGAAGACCGGCCTCACCGAGCCGTACATCGCGGCCTCCACCGGCAAGGGGATCATCACCTTCGTGAGCCCCATGCTCGACAACGGCAGCCTGATCGGGATCTACGGCTCCGACGTGCCCCTCGACTTCATCGCCAAGACAGTGCTCGGCGTTAAATTCGGGGAAAGCGGCTACGCCTTTCTTTCCGACCGCAAGGGGAAGATCCTCGCGCACCCCGATCCGGAATACGCGATGAAGAAAAAGCTGCAGGATATCTCGCCTGATTTCTCCGGCATCGAGGAGAAGTTCGGCAAGGAGGCCACCGGGCAGCTTTCCTACAGCCTAAACGGGAAGAAAAAGGTGATGTCCTACGCCCGGGTCCCTTCGACCGGGTGGTATCTCTGCGTCGCCGTTGACCACGCTGAGATCGCCGCGCCGGTGCGGCGCCAGCTCTGGGTCCTTGCCCTGCTGGGGGGAGGCTGCCTGGCGGCCGGGGTGGTGGTGATCGTCTTGTTCCTGAAAAGGCTGCTCTCTCCGCTGGGGATGCTCTGCCGGCGGGTGGCGGAAATCGCAGAGGGGGAGGGGGACCTGACCGGGAGGATCGAGGTGGGGGACCGGCGCGACGAGATCGGGGAGCTGGCGGAAAAGCTCAACACCTTCATAGCCAGCATGCGCGGCATCATCCTGCAGATCGCGGACTCATCCCGCGGGCTTTCCGGGGACGCCGAGCGCCTGACCGCCACGGCCGGGTCCATCTCGGTGGCGGTCGAGGAGGCCGCGGCCCAGACCATCGGAGTCGCAACGGCCAGCGAGGAGATGGCGGCGACCGCCTCAGACATCGCCCGCAACTGTCACCTGGCGGCCGAGAGTTCCAGGGAGGCCGCCGGCACGACCCAGGAAGGTTTCTCGGTGCTCACCGCCACGCTGAACGGGATCAGGGAGCGTGGGGAACTGACCAGGAACAACGCCCGTGCCATCTCGTCGCTGGGCGAGAGAAGCGAGCAGATCGGCGCCATCGTGGCCACCATCGAGGACATCGCGGACCAGACCAACCTCCTCGCCCTGAACGCCGCCATCGAGGCGGCCAGGGCCGGTGAGCAGGGGCGCGGCTTCGCGGTGGTGGCGGACGAGGTGCGGGCGCTGGCCGAACGAACCACCCGCGCCACCAAGGAGATCGGGGAGATGATCCGGGCCATGCAGACCGAGACCCGCGCTGCCATCTCCTCGATGGAAGAGGGGGTGGAGCAGACCGAGCGCGGGGTCGAGGAGGCCGCCCGGCTCGAAGAGGCGCTCTCCCGGATCCTGGAGCAGGTGGACGTGGTGACGAGCCAGGTGAACCAGATCGCAACCGCCGCCGAGGAACAGACCGCCACCACCGGCGAGATCAGCTCCAGCATCCACAACGTGACTGCCGTGGTGCAGCAGACGGCCCATGGTTCGCAGCAGACTGCGGAGACGGCGGGAGAGCTGGCCGGGGTCGCCCGCGACCTGCAGTCGATCGTGGGCAGGTTCAGGCTCTAAAGGGGTAATCTGCGAAAAATTGACTTTCGTCAAATATTTTCCCGACCATTTCATGCATGTATACAGCCACGATCTGGCAGGTCACCATGCAATGAGGCTTCAATCGGCGTTACCGGCCGGAAACCCTTAGTCCTACTTAGGAGGAAACAATGCTCAAGAAGAATCTGGTTGTGACGGCGGCGGTTGCGGGGGCGATCGCGCTCCTGTCGATTCCCGCCTTGACCACCGCGGCGAAAACCAAGCCGGTGCAGGTCGCCAACGACGGCAGGGCCAAGTGCTACGACTGTCACGACGAGGTGAAGGCGCTCAAGGAAGGTTCCAAGCACGCCAAGCTCTCCTGTAAGGTGTGCCACGACAAGCTGGACGCCCACATGAGCGACCCGGAGAAGAACAAGCCGGTCACCCTGATCGACCAGGCGCTGTGCGGCAAGTGTCACAAGGAGCAGTACGACAGCTTCTACGAGGACAACTACGAGGCCGCCGCCAGGAAGGAGAAGGGGATCCCCACCGGGCGCTCCCCGCTGCAGGACAAGCTCCTGGCCGGGCACGGATTCACCTTCGAGCATAACGAGCCGCGCGGCCACGCCTTCATGGTGATCGACCAGTTCGTGGTGGACCGCTTCCAGGGGGGGCGCTTCCAGTTCAAGGAGGGGTGGCGTGGCGTCACCTCCACCGGCAAGACCTGGGACGTGCTGACCGACACCGGGAAGAAGCTCCCGGAGACCGCCATGGCGGGGAACCCGACCTGCATCCAGTGTAAGACCTCGGACCATCTGCTGAAATGGAAGTTCATGGGTGACAAGGATCCCAAGGCCAAGTGGGACCGCACCTCCAACATCGTGGACGTGGCCAAGGACACCCACAACCCGGTTGGGTGCGTGCACTGCCACGACCCGCACGGCACCCAGCCGCGCGTGGTGCGCGATGCGCTGATCCAGGCCATCGAGAAGGACCCTGCGGCGAACATCTTCGCCAAAAACGGCGCCACCGACCTGAAGGTCATCGACTTCCGCGGCTTCAGGAAGATCGGCGTGATGAGCAAGACCGACTCCCGCATGATGTGCGCCCAGTGCCATGTCGAGTACAACTGCAACACGGGCACCCAGTGGAGCGACGGCAAGCCGGTGAAGTACGACGACCTGCGCACCAACCACTTCCCGCTCAGGAACTCGCTGCAGCTTCTCAAGCACTACCAGGAACTGAACTTCTTCGACTTCAAGCACGCCGTGACCGGCGCGCGCCTGATCAAGTTCCAGCACCCGGAGGCGGAGACCTACGCGGGGAGCGTGCACGACCGGGCCGGCGTTCAGTGCCACCAGTGCCACATGCCCAAGAAGAAGGGTAAAAACGGCAAGATGTTCTCCTCCCACGGCGTGATCCGTCCCAAGAACCACATCAAGGAAGCCTGCATGGGCTGCCACCCGAAAGAGGTCAAGGACAAGAAGGCCTACCAGATCGATGCGGTGCAGAACTACGTGAAGGGGAAGATGCGCAAGGCCGAGTACTGGCTGGGCCAGCTGATCGACAGCTACGCCGCTGCGCAGCGCCTGGGCGTTTCCCCCGCAGTCCTCGACGAGGCACGCGCCAAGCATGAAGAGGCGCATGCGCTCTGGGAATACTGGACCGCCGAGAACTCCGACGGCTTCCACAACCCGGAGCTCGCCCGCGAGTCGCTGACCGGCTCCATCGCGGCCTCCAAGGCCGGGGTCAAGATCCTGAACGACGCCATGACCGTCGCCAAGAAGGATGAGCCCAAGAAGTAACAGGTAAAAAAAGAAGCGCCCCGGTGAACCCGGGGCGCCAAAAGAGAAAGCCCCGTTTCCTGCCGGATACGGGGCTTTTTTTCGCTTTCGGCTTGCGTCACTCCTGCAGCGCCTCGCGCACCTTGGCGGCCAGCTCCGACGACTTGAAGGGCTTGGCGATGAAGCGGACGTCGTCCTCCATCACCCCGTGGTGGCCGATGACGTCGGCCGTGTAGCCGGACATGTACAGGCACTTGACGCCGGAGCGCTGCGCCGAGAGTTCACGGGCCAGGTCGCGCCCGTTCATCTGCTTCATGATCACGTCGGTCAAAAGGAGGTGGATCTCTCCCTGGTAGCCGGAAGCGAGCGCCAGCGCCTCGTGGGGGGTCCTCGCAGCCAGCACCCGGTACCCCTTCTGCTCCAGCAGGGCCCGGGCCATGGCCAGGATACTCGGCTCGTCCTCCACCAGGAGGATGGTCTCCTCGCCGCCGCTGACCGCACGGGTCGCCGCCGCCTGCGCCGCCTTCGCCTCCTCGCGGCAGCGGGGGAGGTAGATCCGGATAGAGGTGCCGTGTCCCGCCTGGCTCTTCACCTCGATGAAGCCGCCGTTTTGCCGGGTGACCCCGTAGACCGTGGAGAGCCCGAGCCCCGTCCCCTTGCCGACTTCCTTGGTGGTGAAGAAGGGCTCGAAGATCTGCTCCAGGGTCGCCGCATCCATGCCGCAGCCGTTGTCGGTCACGCAAAGAAAGACGTAGTCGCCCGGCTGGACCTCCTGCTCCTCCCTGCTTTTGCCGTGCGGGAAGCTTTCCATTCCGGTCTCGATCCGGATCTCCCCGAAATCGCCGACGGCGTCGCGCGCGTTGATGCAGAGGTTGGCGAGGATCTGGTCCACCTGGGAGGGGTCCATCTTGACCCGGCAGGGCTCCTCGCCCGCCCGCCAGGTGAGGTGGATCTGCTCTCCGATCAGCCGGCGCAGCATCTTCAGCATGTCCCTTACCGTGTCGTTCAGATCGAGCAGCTTGGGAGTGACCGGCTGCTGGCGTGCGAAGGCGAGCAGCTGCTGGGTGAGCCCGGCGGAGCGCTCGGCCGCCCTCCCGATCTCCTGGAACATCGCGTAGAACGGGTGCGACGGGTCTAGCCCCATGAGACCCATGTCGGCGTAGGCCATGATCACGGTGAGCTGGTTGTTGAAGTCGTGCGCGACCCCTCCTGCGAGCCTCCCCACCGACTCCATCTTCTGGGCCTGCTGCAGCTGACCTTCCAGCCTGGCCTTGGCCTCCTCAGCCAGCTTCAGCTCGGTCACGTCGGTGACCAGGACGAAGAAGCCGCGGGTGCTGCCATCCACGACGTCCGGGATGTAGTTGGGCCAGGTGTAGCCGGTGCTGCCGTCCGCCTTCACCAGCTCCCTCTCGAAACGCTGCGTCTCCCCCTCCAGGGCGCGCAGCATGTAGGGTTCGTTCCTTTTGAAGAGCTCATCTCCCAGAAGGTCCTGGATCCGCATTCCAAGCATCTCCCTGCCGTCCCTGCCGAACCACTCCCGGTAGGCCTGGTTCGCGAAGCCGCAGCGCAGGTCCTTGTCCCAGTAGCCGACCATCCCCGGGATGTTGTCGGTAATGGCGCGCAGGAAACGCTCGCTGGCGGTGAGCGCCTCCTCCTTTTTCCTGCGCTCGGTGATGTCGCGCGCCACGTGGACGCAGGAGGCGACCCTGCCCAAGGAGTCGAGGATCGGGGATGCGGTGACGCTGAAGCTTCTTTGCAGCAACTCCTCGTCGAACTCCCCCTCTTCCACGGTGCAGGATTCCATGGCCCTCGCGGCGGGGCAGTCGGGAGGGGGGGCATCGGTTCGGTGCAGCACCTCGTAGCACTTCTTTCCCACCAGGTCGCGGGGATGGACCCCGAGAAGATCGGCCATGGCACGGTTCACCCGCCTGATGCCGTGGTCGGTCCCTATGATGCTGATCAGGTCCGGGACCGCGTCGAAGGTCTCTTCCCACTCCCTTTTGGCCCGCTGCACCACCTCGCACAGCCGCTCCGAGGCGATGACGGCGCCCTCGGCGTCGACGACGGCGCAGGCCGGCCCAGGCAGCCGGTCCGGAGAATGGAGCAACTCCTGAAGTTTCGGCACGTCCAGCATGTTTTGCAGTGAATGGGTCATAAGCATCCTGAGGTAAGGTGAGCTATTACACTATTCGGCTGTTGTGGCCTGTCAGTTAACAGAATTTTTATGACAGGCGGTGGATTCAGTACACGTGACTGTCATTGCCACAGCTCGGGCCCGGTTCATATCCTCGTCCAGTGTAAAATCCCCTTCAGTGAAAGCGCCTTCGTTCCGATACGGTGAAGAGGAGGTGAAGGTTCAGTATTACAGAGATTGAGGCCGCCTGAGCCGTCCGCGGGATGGCGTAAGCGAAGGAGAGGCTATGAACGCGCAACTTGCCAAGATCACCAAGAAGAAGGAACGTACCCTGGTCGCCATCAACGGGGCGATGACCGTAGGCAATGCGGTGGAACTGAGGGAGCGGCTGCTTGAGGCGTTCGCCGGCGGCGAGCCCGTCGAACTTTCCCTGGCGGGGATGACGGATATCGATGTGACCGGGCTGCAGCTTGTGTGCAGCTGTCACAAAACAGCGATGACGCGCGGGGTGGAGTTCACCGTTACCGGCGGTACCGAGGCGCTCACCTTCGTGGCCGCAGTGGCCGGAATGTACCGGCACAATGGGTGCGTTGAAGATGTCGCCGGGACCTGCGTCTGGCTGAAGTAACTGCGGCACCCCAGCTGCTGCAGGGGAGCGGCCCGGCCGGGCCGATTGCAGCAGCTGGTAAATATTTTGGGGAGTATCAACTGTGAAGCGCTTTGCACGCCTTGCCCTCTTGCTCGCCGCGCTCCTGCTCGGCATCTCCGCCTTCTCCGTCCCCCTGGCAGCTGCTGCCCAGCATACGGTGCGCATCGCTGCGTTCAATCTATATCCCGGCATCTTCCAGGCCAAAGACCGCAGCATCCAGGGGTTCTACGTCGACATCATAGCGGAGGTGGCCCGACGCGAGGGGTGGCGGGTCGAGTACGTCTACGGCGACTGGGCCGACGGCATGTCGCGCATCAGGAAGGAGGAGGTGGACCTCCTCACCAGCGTGGCCTGGACCAGCGAGCGCGCCCGCTTCCTGGACTACGGGAAGGTGCCGCTTCTCACCGTATGGGGGGAGCTCTACGTCCCGCGCCGGGCAAACCTGAACAGCGTGAAGGAGGTCGAGGGTAAGACGGTCGCCGTGATGAAGGGGGACTTCAACGGGGCGAGCTTCCGCAACATGGTGGAGAAGTTCGGCATCAACTGCCGTTTCGTCGAGTTCGGCAACTTCGAGGAGATCTTCGGCGCCGTCGCCGCAGGGCGGGTGGACGCAGGCGTGGTGAACAACACCTTCGGGGCGGCCAAGCAGTTCCAGTACGGCCTGGTTTCCTCGGGCGTCATCTTCAATCCCTTCGACATCTTCCTCGCCTCCGGCAGGGGAAAGAACGCGGAGGTCCTGGCCACTTTGGACAGCTACCTGGAGAGCTGGCGCGCCGAAGAGGGATCCCCCTACCACAAGGCGCTGGACCGCTGGTCCCACGGCGACGCCGCCGCCCTGCACGTCCTCCCTTCCTGGTTCGCCCCCACCCTGGCCGGCCTGGTCGCCTTCCTCGCGTTCGCCGCAGTCTTCATCGTCGTGCTCCGCCTTCAGGTGCAGCGAAAGACCTTGGAGGCCATGAACCATCTCGAGGCGCTGAACCTGAAGAAGTTCGCCATGGACAACATGAAGGACGCCGTCTACTGGGTGAGCCGCGACGGCGGGATCTGCGAGGTGAACGGCGCAGCCTCCGGGATGCTCGGCTACTCGGAGGAAGAATTCCAGGCCATGACGATCAGCGACCTGAGGCTTGGCTGCGGCACCGAGCAGTGGCGGGAGATGTGGGATGCCCTCAAGGAGAAGGGAAGCCTGCAGTTCGAGGCGGTGCATCTCGCCCGCGACGGCCGGATGGTCCCGGTGGAGATAACCGCCAACTACTTCAGCTATGCGGGGAACGAGTACGACTGCGCCATCGTAAGGGACATCACCGAGCGCAAGCGGATGGAGGAGGCCCTGGAGCACCGGCTGGCGGTGCTCACCGAACCGATGGTGCACGTCTGCGAGATCAGGATGGAGGACCTGTTCGACCTGGAGGAGCTGCAGGCGATCCAGGACAGCTTCGCCGAGGCCACCGGAGTCGCCTCCATCATCACCGACGCCGACGGCAAGCCCGTCACCCGCCCCAGCAATTTCTGCGAACTGTGCCAGGACATCATCAGAAAGAGCGAGCTCGGCCTGGCGAACTGCATGCGTTCCGACGCCTGCCTGGGAACCCTGGGCGACTCCGGCCCCAGGGTGCAGCCCTGCCTGAGCGGCGGGCTCTGGGATGGCGGCGCCAGCATCCACGTCGGTGGGCACCACGTCGGCAACTGGCTGGTGGGCCAGGTACTGGAAGAGGAATGCGACCTGGAGCGGATGATGGCATACGCCGACGAAATCGGGGCCGACCGGGCAGAGTACCGCCGGGCGCTCGCCGGGGTGACCCGCATGCCGCGGTCGCAGTTCCAGCGCGTCTGCCAGGCCCTGTTCCAGATAGCGGGGCAGCTCTCCCGCATGGCGATGCAGAACGTGCAGCAGGCGCAGCACATCGCCGAGAAGAAGCGCTCGGAGGAGCAGCTCCTCGAGTACCTCAAGGTGATAGAGTGCTCCCGGGACCTGATCTGCGTCATGGACAGCGACTACCGCTACCGCATGGCCAACGGCGCCTTCCTGCGCTATCGCGACCTCGCCCAGGAGCAGGTGGTTGGCCGCACCGTGGCCGAGGTCCACGGAGAGGAGTTTTTTGCCGGGACCAGGCAGCACATCGACGCCTGCCTGGCCGGCCAGTCGGTCCGGTTCGAGATGGAGCAGGCGTTTCCTGAACGGGGGGTGCGCTCGGTGACGGTGACCTACACCCCCGTCCAGGACCAGGGAGGGCACACCAGGATCGTCTGCGTGATCAGCGACCAGACCGAGAAGAAGCACCTGGAGGAGCAGCTCAGGCAGTCACAGAAGATGGAGGCGGTGGGGCACCTGGCGGGGGGGATCGCCCACGACTTCAACAACATACTCACCGTCATCGTCGGTTACGGCAATCTCCTGGAGCTGGACGGCTCGCTCACGCTGCAGCAGCGGGAGCAGGTGGGCCAGGTCATCTCCGCCGCCGAGCGGGGCTCCCAGCTGACCCGCGGCCTGCTCGCCTTCAGCCGCAAGCAGGTCATGAACCCGCGAGTCCTGGACCTGAATGCCCTGGTGGGGCAGGTCCAGAAGTTCCTGTTGCGCATCATCGGCGAGGATGTCGAGCTGCAGTTTCACCCTGAGCCGGAGCAGATGAAGGTGTTCGCCGACGGCAGTCAGGTCGAGCAGGTACTGATGAACCTGGCCACCAACGCCCGCGACGCCATGCCCGATGGCGGGGTGCTCAGCATCGAGACCTGCTGGCAGGAGATCGACGAGGCCTACGCCAGGTCGCAGGGGTATGGCAACCCCGGGCGCTACGCCTGCCTGATGGTCTCCGATACCGGCATCGGCATGGACCGGGGGACCCGCGAGCGGATCTTCGAACCCTTCTTCTCCACCAAGGTGGTAGGCAAGGGGACCGGGCTCGGCATGTCCATCGTGTACGGCATCGTCAAGCAGCACAAGGGGTTCATCAACGTCTACAGCGAGCCGGGGGAGGGGACGACCTTCAAGATCTACCTGCCGGAAGCTGCGGCTGAGGAGGGGGCGCTGGAGGCGGGAGCAGCCGCGGTGCCGGAAATGGGAACGGAGACCGTCCTGGTTGCGGAGGACGACGTCAGTGTCAGGGGCCTGGTCGACTCGCTGCTTAGAAAGTACGGCTATCAGGTGGTGCTGGCGGTGGACGGCGGTGATTGCGTCCAGAAGTTCCTGGAGCACCAGGGCAGGATAGACCTGATCCTGATGGACGTGATCATGCCCGGTAAAAACGGCAGGGAGGCCTTCGATGAGATCAGGAGGATCGACCCGTCCGTCAGGGTGCTTTACTCCAGCGGCTACACCGCAGATTTCATGAAGAACCGCGGGGTGTTCGAGGAGAGCGTGGACCTGATCATGAAGCCGGTGCAGCCGATGGCCCTGCTGCAGAAGGTCAGGGAGGTGCTGGACCGAAAGGCAGACAAGAAGGCAGGTTGAGGTTGAGGTTGAGGACGACACCTACAATGAATCGGGCACCCCCCAGTGGAGGGCGCCCGATGCTTTTTCTAAACCTCAACCTTAACCTTAACCTCGGTTTTCAGCCTTGGTTTATCCCCGAAAGCCGCCAGGGGTTGTTCCCCACGGGCCTGGTGAAGGTCCAGTGCTCCTCGAACTTCACCGGCTCGGTCTTGCTGCCGGCCACTACCGTGCCTTGCTCGTCGGTGGTGTAATCGAGCAGGTTGGCGTAGATCAGGACGGTGACGTAATCCTGCCCCGCCTCCTGCCACACCTCGGAGAACTCCACGCTGCGCACGGCGATATTTTCCAGGCGGTTCACCCGCCCGTCACGCAGGAGACGCTCGATGTCCTCCCGGAAGACCCCCTGCATCTCCGGGGTCAAAAGAGCCGAGAGCGCCTGAAGGTCGCGGTTCATCCATCCCCCCTGGATCCTGAAGAAATTGTCCATCACCAGGTCCTTGAAGCGGGCCTCGTCGAAGCCCGGGTCCATCTGGCGCAGGTGGGAGATCCCGGTGTAGATGTCTGCCTGCGGCGGCTCATCCACACGGTAGGAGGCCGGGATGCTGTTCCCCTGGTACTGCTGAGGGGAATCGTACCCCTGGGAACCGTAGCCGGTGGAGACGCTCTGCAGCGGGGTCTCGCTGCGGCGCTTCTTCACCATGCGGTAGATCAGGTAACAGATGCCGGCCAAAAGAACGATGTCGAAGAGTCCGATGCCACCGCCGCCGTACCCCATCCCTCCGGCGCCGGCCATACCCCTGAAGAGCATGCCCCCCAGAAGGCCGCCCGCGATGCCGCCGGCCATGCTGCGCAGGAAGCTGCCGCCGGCGGGCTGCTGCATCGGGTTCGGCCTGGCTGTGGGCGCCGCCTGCTGGTAGGGGGTGGACTGCCGGTAGGAGGAAGCGGGACCCGAGTAGCTGCGGGTGCCCCGGCTCCCTATGGAGCGGCTTCCACCGGCGCGCGCGTGGGCGCTGGTTTCCAGCACCGTCGCGCTCATTACCAGGACCGCGGCAAATAATGCAAGAGCTCTGGCGAAATTTCGTTTCATGTTGTCTACTCTCCTTGGTTGAGGTTTGTCTTCCTAGTTGCTGGCGAGCTGCAGTGACTGTCTCGTGCTCTTGGCCGCCGAACTGCCGTGGCCGCGCCCCTTGGCGAGCCAGAAGCCGAGGGCCTCGCGGACCAGGTCGGACACGTTCTGCGAGGTGGCCCTGGTGAGCCTTTCCAAAAGCCGCTTTTCCTGATCGCTCACCCTGAGCGACACCACGTTTTTCAGTACCGGCTCCTTCTTCGGCTCTTTCTTTTTCCTGGCGGGCTTTCTCTTTTCCTGAG
>Ga0209317_1002617_pt1 | contig 12745 bp, 15 predicted proteins | sample RifGroB2_FD_183994 | JGI IMG/M metagenome (GOLD analysis project Ga0209317, IMG submission 183994) | Soil microbial communities from Rifle, Colorado, USA - Groundwater B2 (SPAdes) (version 2) | ecosystem: Environmental > Terrestrial > Soil > Unclassified | place: Rifle, Colorado | collected...
CTGACTTCTGACGAAGAACTGGCAGGTTTCCCCCTCCCTAACCCTCCCCCTCCCTAACCCTCCCCCTCCGGGGGCGGGAACCAGTGGCGGACTAACCATGAAATTTCAGAGCGGCAAAAGGGCGTGTATCGAGTATGGGGGCTTTCAGTGCAAAGACGGTCCTAGGGTTTTAGAGGATATGCTGCGCGCTGCTTGGGACCTACGGGGAGGCTTAAAAAAGGGGGAGGGGGAGTTGTTTCCAATCCCCGCGCGCTACCTTGGGACCTTGGTAGTACCTGGGACAGGCGGCGATCAGTACGGAGACCGCTTGCTTGCATTTGCGCCGGCAGGAGAGGCAGAGGTGATTGGTCTCGGGAAGCTGCTTCATGATGGTGTATCCCCTGAAAATTTGAAAACGTTGACGGTTTTGCAGCAGTCGGTGCCGGCCAAAGCCTGCAACCGCCAACTGAAAACCGTCAACAGAAACAGGTGTTAGTTTATCTTTCTGATCCAGCCGAATTTGTCGGCGATCTTGCCGGTCTGAATTCCGGTCAGTGTGTCGTAAAGCGTCCGGGTGTGCTTGCCGACTTCCCCGCCGTTTACTTCCAGGCATTCCTCTGCGTAGCAAAGCGCTCCGACCGGTGTCACAACCGCCGCCGTACCGCTGCCAAACGCCTCGGTGATCGTCCCGTTGCGCAGGTCGTTCATCAGATCATTCACGTCGATGCGCCGCTCTTCAACATTCAGGTCCAGGGAGCGTGCCAATGTTAAGACGGAATCGCGGGTAACGCCGTGCAGGATGGTTCCCTCCAAGGGTGCCGTAACGATGGTGTCGCCGTAGACGAAGAACATGTTCATGGCGCCGACTTCCTCGATATAGCGCTTGTGTACCCCATCCAGCCAGAGCACCTGATCGAAACCCTTTTTCTTTGCCTCCAGACCTGCCTTGAGCGAGCTGGCATAGTTGCCGCCGGTTTTCGCCTCGCCGGTCCCTCCCGGGGTGGCCCTTACATATTTGTCCTCCACCATGATCCGTACCGGCTTGAATCCTTGCGGATAGTAGGCGCCCACCGGTGAGAGTATCACGTAGAAGTAGTAGTGATCCGAGGGCTTGATGCCGACCACCGGCTCGACCGCGATCATGGTCGGCCTTATATATAGAGAGGTCCCTTCGGCGCCCGGTATCCAGTCACGCTCCAGGGCAACCAGTTGCTCGATTCCCTTCAAGAAGAGCTCCTCCGGAATCTCCGGCATGCAGAGTCTTTCGGCGGAGTGGTTGAAGCGGCGCGCGTTCATCTCGGGGCGGAACAGGGCGATGCTGCCGTCCTGCCATTTGTAAGCTTTGAGACCCTCGAAGATCTCCTGGGCGTAGTGCAGCACTAGTGCCGCGGGGTCGAGCAGAAACGGCTCGTACTTCTTGATCCGGGCGTCCACCCATCCCTGACCCAGCTTCCACTCGATCAGCAACATCCGATCAGTGAAGATCTTGCCGAAGCCCAGGTGCGCTTCATCGGTGAACTTTGCCTTCATTTCCCCTTCGCTCAAAGCTACTATGCTTATATCCATGTGGCTGAACCTCCGGTTTGTCGCGCCTGACGCCGCTTTTTCGATCTTTTCGTTTACCACATTCATCACTGGCGGGCAAGCTTAAATGATTCCCACCGTGGCCAAAAGCCCCCTCTCCCTTGACTTGTCAGCCGTAGCCTTGGCGAAGGCTGATGGGTGAGAGATGGGGAGAGGGTGATAGGCCCGTACCAGCCTCACCCCCCCCCTCCCATAAAGGGAGGGGAGCGAATGCCCGGGATGGGGCGTCTTATTGCGTCGCGACTAATTTTCGGTCCCTATTGATTTTTCTTGGGGCACTTGTTATATTGTTAGCGCTCCCAGATGCAGAGTGCTAACGCATCGGAGTAGAAAAAGACAGACAGGGGGAGAAGCCAACGTGACACATACGATGCCGGTACCCATAGATAGTCTTACTCTTTACCTGGCAGAGATTAACAAGTTCCCGCTGCTTTCGGCGGACGAGGAACACAGCCTGGCATTAAGGTTCCGCGACGAGGGGGATCTTGAGGCCGCCCACAGGCTGATTACCTCTAATCTCCGGTTCGTGGTGAAGATAGCGGGCGAGTATCGTTCCTACGGGATGAAGATGCTCGATCTGATTCAGGAAGGAAACATCGGTCTGATGATGGCAGTGCGCAAGTTCGATCCTGCCAAGGGCGTGCGCCTGATCTCCTACGCGGTTTGGTGGATCAGGGCCTATATCCAGAACCACATCATTTCCGCCTGGAGCCTGCTGAAGATTGGTACCACCCAGGCACAGAGAAAGCTTTTTTTCAAGCTGAACCAGGCCAAGCAGGCGATCATCAACATGACCGGGGAGGGTGATCTCCACGCCGCAGCCATTTCGCTCGACGTGAAGGACTCAGAGGCTCAGGAGATGGAGCAGCGCCTGAGAGGGGAACTTTCCCTTGATGTGGCCATGCTGGAAGGGGAAGGTGCGACCTTTCTGGAAAGCCTGCCGGACCTGCGGCAGAACCAGGAGGAGTTGCTGGCCGATCACCAGGAGAGCGTCCAACTGGAGCAGGGAGTGGCCCTGGCCCTTCAGAATCTCAATGAGAAGGAGCGTTTCGTGATAGAGCAGCGGGTTGCAGCAGAGAGCCCGATGACGCTGCAGGAGATCGCGGATCACTTTTCCCTGTCGCGGGAGAGGGTACGTCAGATCGAGGAGGGTGCGCTGAAGAAGATGAAGCGTCTACTAACTCCGCTGGTTGTATCCCGGGCCGCAGCCTGAGGCGAGGGTCGATAAGTTTACAAATGGAAAAGGGTGCCCCCTGAAGGCACCCTTTTTTTGTGGCGAAAGTGTTGAGAATCAATCAGGCGGGGAAAGCCCGGATGCAGTTAACTTACCCGTCCCGATCTCCTCGGTCCATATCTCGTTCCCAAGCTGGAGCTTGGGAACGAGATATGGAGAGAAATAGTTCATAGCCGGACAGAATACTTCTATGGCGACTGAAAGTATTCTCGTTCCGGTGAGAATATTTCCAGGCCGGCCGAAAGTATTTTCCGGAGCCGGAAATGATTCTGGGACCGTATGAAAGTATTTCTATGGCGACTGAAAGTATTCTCGTTCCGGTGAGAATATTTCCAGGCCGACCGAAAGTATTTTCCGGAGCCGGAAATGATTCTGGGACCGTATGAAAGTATTTCTATGGCGACTGAAAGTATTCTCGTTCCGGTGAGAATATTTCCAGGCCGGCCGAAAGTATTTTCCGGAGCCGGAAATGATTCTGGGACGGTGTGAAAGTATTTCTATGGCGACTGAAAGTATTCTCGTTCCGGTGAGAATATTTCCAGGGCGGTCGAAAGTATTTTCCGGAGCCCGAAATGATTCTGGGACGGTGTGAAAGTATTTCGAGGTGAGGCAAAGTATTCTCGTTCCGGTGGGAATATTTCCAGGGCGGTCGAAAATATTTTCCGGAGCCCGAAATGATTCTGGGACGGTATGAAAGTAATTCGAGGTGAAGCAAAAGTGTTCTCGTCCCGGCGGAAATATTTCCAGGCCGGCCGAAAATACCCCCTGGACCCGAAATGCCAGTCCCTTGGAAATGAAAAAGGCACGTGGTCGGAACCATGTGCCTTTTGTGTTTGCCCAGCGTAGCGTGCAGGCCCTGCCTTGCCGGCCCTAGATAATTGTCCTAGCCTCTAGCCCCGAAGTAGCCCCTTAGCCCCGGCCTTCCCTCGCCCTCACGCCTTAAACTTACTCTCCGTCCCGTTCTTGAGCCTTGCGATGTTCTCGCGATGTCTGAAGATTACGACAGCAGCGATGGCGAGCGACATCAGGATAAACTCAGGTTTGCCCCCCAAGATCCGGACGATGCCCGGGATCAAAGCCGCCGCGACAATGGAGGCGAGCGAGACGTAGCGCCAAATGTAGAGCACCAGGGCAAAGACCACTATAGCCACCAGCACGGAGAGCGGCGAGGTCCCGAGGAACACGCCCAGAGCTGTGGCAACTCCCTTGCCTCCCTTGAAACCGAGGAAAATCGTGAAGACGTGGCCGAGTAGGGCCGCCAAGCCGATCGCCGCGACCCAGACGTCTGGCAGGTCGAGCCACTTAGCGATCAGTACGGGGATAAGGCCTTTCAGGCAATCACCAACCAGGGTGAGGATGCCGAGCTTTCTGCCAATGGTCCGATATACGTTGGTGGCGCCTATGTTGCCGCTACCGGCTTCCCGGATGTTTACGCCCAACGCCTTTGCCAGCAGTAGCCCCGTCGGCACCGAGCCAAGCAGGTAAGCGCCGATGAGGAGTAGTATCTCGTTCAAAGAAATCTCCAGAATAAGTTGATCAAACAACGGCGCATCCTACAGTATTTCAGGCAAAACTGCAAGGTGCGGTGCGCCCGCCGTATCTGATGCGGACAGTCGCAAGGGGGGCGGCGCTACGGAGGGAGCGTTATCCAGGGACTTTACCCTCCCAACCCATCCCATAAAGGGAGGGGGGCTAAAGTCCGGTTCCCCTTTGAGGCAAAATAGTCTCCCCAAGTCTGTTTTGGGGTGGTTGGATTAAAGTCCCCTCTCCCCTTGTGGGAGAGGGCTAGGGAGAGGGGTGGCTGGCGGCTAACTGTAACCTGCCACAACTAGTATTTAGGGGTTGCCTGAGGCGAAGCTGCTTTGGATGTAGCCACCTTGGGCCAAATCCCCCCCCGCCCCCCTTTTACAAAGGGGGGAGTTTGGTAGGGTGGGCACCCCGTGCCCACGCGCCCCCTTGATGTTTGTATGGGTGAATAAGGCGGGGCAGTCGACGTATTTCTAAAGATGAACGGAAAGTGGTGTCATTGGTGGGTATCTGCTTTTGAGCGGGGAACGTCTCAGTACTAATCGACAGTTACTATTCTTGAACTGGCGTGGCCAGTGGGGTGTTCGCTGCGGAACGCGCCGATTTACCCTTCTTCCCTTCTGTTTTCAGCACGACAAACGTCATGGCTAGAAAGATGGCATCTCTTGCCAGAGCAATCCATGGCGAGGTCTTTTCCCCTCCCTGTTTGAAGCAGCCGCAGTCGATGTCCAACCCGCGCACGATGGCGGAACTGAGGGCGATCATGAACACGACGTTCATGCCTGCTATGATGATGGCCGCCCCTTTAACTCTGTAGCCGCAGACCAGGAGCAGCCCGCAGACAAGCTCCAGAAACGGTAGTACGGCCGCAGCGGCGTAGTTCGCAAAGTAGGGGAGTATTTTATATGCCGCTACACTCCCGGCAAAAGCCACCGGGTCGGCGATCTTCAGCACTGCAGCGTAGATGAAGATCATTCCGAGGGTGATCCGGACCGCTGCTGGCAGGTATTGCCTGATCCCGTTCATTTCGCCCCCTTGGCTATCGCGTAGCCAGCGTCCCGCCATTCCGGAAAACCACCTTCATAGACATAGACCGAGCTGTAGCCCGCTTGCATCAGGAGCTTGGCGACTTCCATGCTGTCCGGGCAGGAATAGCCGTTGCAGTAGGCGATGATGGTGGAATCCTTGGTGACCTGGGCATCGGAAGGGAAGGACGGATTCCTGCGGGCCTCTTCCACCGGCATTATGATTGCTCCGGCGATATGCCCTTCGGCAAAGCTCGCCGCATTTCTGGCGTCAACGATGACCGCCTCTTTGGCGTCATGCAGCTCTTTTACCTGCATAAGCCCGATCGGCATCGGGAGCGCGTCGCCCGTAGCTGTCGCTGATTCCGCAGCAACGGCCACGGCCTGCTGCGTCACTTCACCGCGCCAGGCTCCGGTCAGAAGGGTCCAGTTCCACGCCAACCCCGCGGAGGCCGAGATGATAACGATGAGGCAGATTTCTGCCAATGTGCCTAGCCAGTTTCTTTTCAGCATAGTGTTGACGATGTCGCCGTCCTCCCACGCTCCCGTTGTGCTGCCCGGATTCCATTGCTCCCTTGCCTCGACCAATTACAAAGGATGATTTTACGCAAAAGGGGTAACAAGGTCAACCCGCTACCTTTACGCCCTTCTTGTCATCCTTGTGGTCACGGTTGCGACTGCTCGCTGAAATCGCTCCCAAATGGTGGCTCTCGGTGCAGGGTAAGCTCCTTAGGGGGGGCTCTAGAAGTCGCGCTCCGGCGGGTAGATGTCGTGCTCTTCCAGCCACTGACCGGCGCGACCGGTGATCAACTGCTCCCGGACCGCATGGAACCGCTCCTGTTCTTCTGGGTAGAAGGAGAGGATCTCGCTCAACCTGCCGTGGGAGTGCTTGCCGACAAAGGCCCGCACCAGCATCGCCTTCAGTCCGTCATTTTCGATCCCCTGAATGAATGCGTGCACCATTTGCCGCTCCTGGCTGTAGTCAAAGGATGGGATTATCAGGTAGCGGTCGTCCTGGGACTCCATCTCATCCCAGAAAGGGTCGTCGTCGTAATCGGTGGGGACGGAGAAAACTTCGCCGGTTTCCCTGTCCAGGAAGTAGGTCAGTTCCTGGTCGGTGTTCTCGAAGGCCTCCATCAGGTCTTCCCAGACAATCTCCAGACTGCGCATTGCGTGCATCTAAACCCCTTTGAAGCAGATTAAGATTAAGATTTAGATTGAGAAACTCAGGCAGCCCCTTGGATCGGTTTGCCCCTCAAGCTGAACTAAAACCATGTCTGTTTTCTTTACCTTAAGCTCATTTTTGTATATATTGCCCGAATGCGCAAGATCTTCATCGCCGATGCCCACCTTAAATCCCCGGAAGACGCCAATTACCGGACCCTGATCCGGTTTCTGGACACGCTTCCCCCCGATACCGATACCCTCTATCTGCTAGGCGATGTTTTCGAGTTCTGGATCGGCAACCCGAAGCCGGTGTACGAGCATTACCGGGAAATTATCGAGTGCCTGAAGAGGGTGAGGGGACGCAACGTGCGGATCGTCTACTTTGAGGGGAACCACGATTTCCACCTCGATCGCTTCTTTGCAGAACAACTGCAGGCGGAGGTGCATAAGGCAGGTAAGGTCGTGAAGATTGGCGGACAGAAGATCTATCTTTGCCACGGCGACCAGATCAACCATGAGGATTACCGTTATCGGGCCTTCCGCCTGGTGCTGCACAACCCCATCACCAAGATGCTGATCCCGCTCTTCTCCCGGCGGCTCGCGGCTCACGCGGCAGCAACTTTGTCACGGCGCAGCAGCGGCAAGCGTGCCGGCAGGCGGGCGCGCTGGAATTACCAGGTCGTGCTCGACTCCTTCGCCCGCAAACGTTACGCCGCAGGTTGCGATGCAGTCATCACCGGCCATTACCATTTGCCGATTTTCAAGAGGGAGGAGGGTCATCTCTTCATATCCCTCGGTGACTGGATCACCCAGTTCTCTTACGTGCAGTGGCTGGACGGCGAATTCACCCTGGAGAACTTCGTCTAAAGAGGCGCTGCCCAAGCTCTTGGCCTTAAGGCTGGTCCATTCCAAACAGCTTGAGATAACCCGCCACCCTGTCATCGAGGCTCGCTGCTGCAATCGCGGCACAGATTTCATCGGGTCGATAACCGCGGCAGACCGCCGGCCGTTCCTGGTAGATGCTGCAGGTGAAGCTTTCCGAAAGGTGTTGGCACCTAAGCCCCGCCTTTTTCCCCAGCGTGCTGATGTCAGGCGCGACGCAGCAGGTCCCGCATCTCAAACACTCCATGTTCCGCCCTTATCTTAACCCTTACCTGAAGAACGCTTCCAGTGCCTGCTCGCCCACCGAGGTTGCTTTGATGCGCCATTTGTGCTGGTTTATCACCAGGACTGCCAGGGCAATCTGGGGATCCTCCATCGGGGCGTAGGCGGCAAACCAGCTGTAGTGGCCGGCCGGGTTGTCGCCGTCGATGGAACCGGTCTTTGCCGCGACGCTCACCGAGGCGAGCATCGGCCTGCCCCTTCTGTCGTGGAAGGCCCTGCGCGAGGTGCCGGATTTTACGGTGGTGGAGAGCATGTGTGCCAGCGACGCGGCTGTTTCCGGAGTGAGCACGGTCCTTAGCGCTTGCGGCTTCTGGGTGTAGACCACCGTACCCTTGGTATCGCGGATCTCCTGGGCCAGGGAGGGGGCCATCATGACACCGCCGTTTGCCACCGTGGCCATGATCGCGGCCGCATGGAAAGGCGATGCCATAACTGCATGGTTCAGCCCCGCGCCCATCCGCATCAACTCGTCGATGGTTCCCGGCGCCGGCGCCGTGCTCGGCACGATGGGCGAGCCCGGGAAGAGGTTCTCGTTGAATCCGTACCTGCCGGCGTACAGCAGCAGTGGATCACGGCCTACCACCTCACCCGCGAGCCTGCCGAAGACCGGGTTTACCGACTTTCCCATAGCGAGGGAAAGCGACATCTCCTGGTTGCCCCGTGCCTTGACCCGCCAGTACTTCGGGTTTTCCGAGGTGAGACGTCCGTTGAAGGCGAACTGGGTGTCGGCGGAGACCTTCTTCTCTTCCAGCGCCGCCGTAGCCGTGACGATCTTGAAGAGCGAGGCCATCGGATAGAGGTTATAGCAGGCACCCTTCTCCCACCCCGGCTGCTGGGTGGAATGGGAAACCGTTGCCAGTATCCGGCCGGTCTTGGGCTCCATGGCGACAAAGAGACCGAAAGGGACCTGGTAGTCCTTCAATATCTTTTCGACCTTGCGCTGCATCGGCTCGTTGATGGCGTAGACCACCGTCCCTCCCTGCGCCAGCGGGGCGCTCAGGGTGCCTTGGTGCGAGCTGACGTTGGAGAACGCCTCCGCAGCCAGACGAAAGGCTCCCCAGTTATCCACCTTGGAAAGGGGGATCTGGACAGCCTTCTTGGCGGCGGAGTTGGCCGTTTTGGGACGGGGGGAGCCAAAGAGGGAGAGGATCGGGTAGCTGGCGAGCAGCAGCGCCACAATCGGGAGGATGATCCTAAGCCGTCTTTTCTGAGGCTTAGTCTCCTTCAGTGTCTTGAAGGAGTTGCGAACTTCCTGCACCCTCGTTGCACATGCACCCCGCTTGCGTCGTTTATCGTTGTCAATGTCTTTAAAATCTTGCATAACCCGCTCTAAATCGTCACTTTAATCGGGCCACTATATGTCAACTGATCCCCCTTTGTCAACGCCGGGGGGCGACTTTTCTTGGGCCGCAAGATCCTTCAGCGTGAGCCCCTCAAGTGCAGTGCGAACCGTCTGGTCGACCGTCGCCAGGAGCTCCTCGGTCTGCTCCTCTCCGCAGATTGTCCCGCTCGCACCGCGGCTTCTCAAGGCCAGCAGCACCTGGGACACTTCGATCTGATCCAGTTCCCTGGCTGGATAATAGGTGCCGTGGGCGGCCTGCACGATGAAGCCGGCTTCCATGAGCTGGTTCAGCGTGTCGCGTATCACGCGAACCGGCAGGCAGAGTCTCACGGCCAGGTGTTGATCGCCCCAGCCGGGGGTCCCGTCCTGGAAGGCCTGGGCGATATGCCGGAGAACTGCCAGCGCCACCATCTCCTTCAGTCTGTGGCTGATCTGCCGTCCCCGGATGTCCCTGCGGAAGGTGCGCAGGTTCTGGTGAGCCGCCACCACCTCCATGCCGAACAGTACGATGGCCCAGCTGACGAAGATCCATACCATCAGGATCGGCAGTGCCGCCAGGGTGCCGTAGATGGCGTTGTAGTTGCCGGCGCCTACCTGGAAATGGATGTAGCACCACTGGGCGAATTGCCAGAGCGTTCCCGCCAGCACCGCGCCGATGATCGCTGAGGAGTAGCGCACGCGGGTGTTCGGCAGGAAGATATAGAGCACAAAGAGGGCGATCCAGACGATCAGGTAGGGAGTGAAACTGAGCAGGAACATGATCAGGTCGCCCACGTAGGTATAGTCGAAGAGCCAGCTGATCATTGTGTCGCTTTGCACGGTTGTGGTTATGCTGGTGGCTGCCAGCAGGAGCAGGGGAGCGCTCACCAGCACGCTCAGGTAATCGCTGAACTTGCGGTACAGGGAACGGGTTTCAGTTACCCCCCAGACGGCGTTAAAGGCCTCCTCGATGCTTCCCAGCATGTTGATTGCGGTGAAGAGCAGGACTGCGAGACCTATGGCCCCGACCGAGCCCATGTTGGTGTTGTCGATGTAAGATATAACCCGGTTGACCACCTCTTCAGATCCGGCAGCCACCTGGTGCAGCATCAGGGGGGCCAGCTTGTTCTGTGCGCCGAGCCCCTTAAGTACCGAGAAGGCGAGGGCGAGCAGCGGGACGATGGAGAGCAGCGTGGTGAAGGAGAGGGCCGTAGCACGCAGCAGCGAGTCGTTGGCGAAGAAGTTGGAGAAGGCAAAGCTGATGAACTGGAGGAATCTGATTCCCTTCCCCTTGACAGCGCCTGCGGCGGTCGGGTCCATTTCCCAGAGCATCTGGGGAAACAAACGCTTTTTCCCGCTGATTCTTTTCATACGCGCCCCTGTTTGTGATGCAGATTAAGATTAAGATTAAGATTAAGATTAAGATTAAGATTAAGATTAAGATTAAGTCGGGCCGGATGAGGTTGGGCGCCAGGTGTAACTTTTGGCGCAGCACCAATTAAAAAAGCCCACCTAGGTGGGCTTTTTAGGGACCTGATTTTTTAGAGTGCTGCCTTCTGCTTTTCCTTCTCCCGATCCATCGCTTCTTTTCCTGCCTCGATGGCGGAGGTGATGATGCTCTTCTTCTCCAGCACGACTTCCTTGCCGTCCTCGTAGCTTGCTCTGATCTTGTCCTGCGCCTCATTGGCGTATTCCTTGATCTTGTCAACGGCGTCGTCGGCCATGTCTCTAATCCTGCCGCGCATTTCCTCGCCGGTCTTCGGCGCCAGCAGCAGTGCAGCCCCAACTCCTACGGCAGCGCCTGCGACAAACGATAGCAGCATAGTGCCCGTTCCGATTTCTTCTTTCCTTGCCATGATACTCACCCCCTTATTTTTTTACTCAGTCTATCAGCTAGAAACTTACCTGCAACCCGCGCACCGGTCATCCATGCGGAAGAACTGGCGGCGACCTGGGACGCGACTCCGAGTACTCTGTTTATGATGCGGATATTATGCCCTGCATGCCCTAGCTCCTCCAGAAGGAGATTCACCCCGTCGGCGTTTGCCGCGGCGGAGCTCGTCACCACCTGGACGTCAGCGATGGTGTCGCGCAGTTCCTTGATGAGAGGTTTGATCTCGAGCAGCAGGGAGTCCGAGGTCGAGCTCACCGAGGCGGCGGCTTTTTTCAGCTCCAGCAGAACCGGTATCAGGTAAAAAGCCACTACCACAAGAGTTACCGCCGTCACTGCCGAGAATATCTGTAGTATAAGCATTTGGTCCTCCTGGTATTACTCTATGGGAAGGTTGGTGGGGTACGGCCGGGAGGGGGAAAAACTCGGGGAGGTCGGCGCAGTTGCCGACCTCCCCGTTTACCGCAGCACTGGCTATTTTTTTGCCGGTGCTTTCTTGGTTGCAGCGGGCGCAGGCTTGACAGCAGCAGGCTGCTGCGTAGACGCAGGCGCTGCGGCTTTAGGCTCACTCCAACGGTTCAGGTCATGAGCTACGCTGTGGCACTCGGAGCATTTCGGGAATTTCGCCAGAATTGCAGCCGGATGCGGTTTGACGTGGCACTGGGTGCATTGCGGTACCATCTTGTGTTTTGCCTGGTGGCAGTAGACGCAGGCAAGCTTGCTGTGCTTAGCCGGGCTCGAAGCGAGCAGGGTGGCCGCCTTGCCGTGGCAGGCTGCGCAGAACTTGTTGGGTGTGTCTGCCTTGTAGGCGACTTCTTTGGGCATGTGGGCCTGGTGGCACACCTTGCAGTCCTTCTGGACCATCTCGGCGGAGTGCGACTTGTGGCACTGGGTGCAGTCCGGAATTCTGCCGTGCACGTTGTGGCAGAAGGAGCAGGCCAGGGCGGAGTGCTTGCTCTTGAAGGTGCGCAGTTTTTCGATCTGCGGGCTGTGGCAGGTGAGGCACGGATCCGTCACGTTGTTGCCGAATTTGATGAACTTCGGAGTGTGCGGATTGGAGTGGCAGCCGAGGCAACCCTGGAGCTTGTAGTGCGGCTTGCCGTCGTGGCACTGGCTGCAGAGCGGGATCGGTTTCTTGACTTTCGGCGGATGGCCGATGTGACAATCCTGGCAGGTGACCTCAGTCTTGTGCTTGCCGCCGTTAGCCGCGATGTCTTTGGGCGGGTTCTCGTGGCACTTCACACAGTCGTTGCTGGTAAGCGTTGCTGTAGCCTGTGCAGGATCGGCTGCTGCCGCCGTTCCGATACAAGCGAACAGCACTAATGCCGAAATCAGGTTGAAAATTCTTGTTACTCTCATTGCCCCTCCTTGGTATTAAATCACAGTTAATAATAATCGATGGATTTATATAACGTATTGAGGTGGATTGTCAAGGGATTAGGCGCCTTGGGCACTTGATCGCAGGGCTGAAAAACCAGCTAGAGTGAGGTGAGGTATTGGAATTGGATCGGTGTCCCAGCAGCCATATCTATAAAGGTATTAGACGAGATCACGCAAATCATAGGAGGAGCGCAGATTGGAGATGAATGAGATTCACTCAGCGCCAATGAGGTAACATGGTATGTGCCGATACAGAGCATTTTTCGGGAGAGAGTTCGTTCCAGAAGAGATGCCAGTGAAGATAGATATTGATAGGGCCAAAAAGGACGAAAGTGTGAGAATAAGAGATTGATGAGGCCGGAAAGCTTAGGCAGAGATTTTAGCTGGACTGGGAGCTGTGCAAGAGGGAAGTCTAAACTAACTGGCGGGCATTTGGGGACAGCATCGCCTGGTGGCGCGGGGGCGGCCATGAA
>Ga0209317_1002619_pt1 | contig 12739 bp, 10 predicted proteins | sample RifGroB2_FD_183994 | JGI IMG/M metagenome (GOLD analysis project Ga0209317, IMG submission 183994) | Soil microbial communities from Rifle, Colorado, USA - Groundwater B2 (SPAdes) (version 2) | ecosystem: Environmental > Terrestrial > Soil > Unclassified | place: Rifle, Colorado | collected...
TCATCTCCTCGCCAAAGCGCATGTTGATCTCGTTGAACTCGTTCACCAGGTCGACCGTCTCCTGGACCCCTTCCTCGACGCACTGCCGTACCGTCTTGCTCGGGTCGAGCTGCGGCTCCTGCTCCAGATAGCCGACGGTGTATCCGGGGGAGAGGATGGTCTTGCCGTTGAACTCCTTGTCCACGCCGGCGAGGATCTTCAAGAGCGAACTCTTGCCCGATCCGTTCAGGCCGAGCACGCCGATCTTCGCGCCGTAGAAGTAGGAGAGGTAGATATCCTTCAGTACCGGTTTTTTATCGTAAAACTTGCTCACTCCGATCATGGAGTAGATCACTTTGTTCGGCTCGATAGCCATGTCTGTCGTTACCTCCGCATATTTTGTTAATCCGGCATTTTTACATGCAAGGGGGGCGCCGTGTCAACTTGAGATTCCCGGAGTCGGTTCTTGACATTCCTTTCTATGTATAGTTAAATCCGCCGGATCAATTAAAATGACGAGGGGTCTCTCATATGCAAATTCGCAGGCGTTTCAGGCTCTTGATCTGCGCCGGGCTTTTCTCTGCCGCCGCTCTTTCAGGTTGCGGCAGTTCCTCCAACAACGAGACGGTTCCCAATACGGTGAACGTCTTCAATGCCCACAGCGTCATATTCAGAAACAACAGCACCATGACCATCGGGTACAACGAATTCGGGCAGCTCGGTGACGGCACCTTTGACAACCGTGCGGTCGCCGCCATTGTTCCGGGGCTTGGCCGCATGACCAAGGGGGCCACAGGCGCGGCGCACACCCTCGTCTTCAGCAACCAGGAGAGCGTCGTCATGGCCTGGGGGTACAACGGTTTCGGCCAGATCGGCAACGCCACTGTTTCCACCTCCTCCGGGCTCGCCTTCACCAAGGAGCCGGTACCGGTACAGTTCGATGCCTTGGTGAGCGACGTGGCTGCAGGCGGCTTCCACTCCCTGGCTGTGGCGGGAGGGGCGGTCTGGGGGTGGGGCTACAACGCCAACGGCCAGGTGGGAGACGGCACCACGGGGAACAAGAGCGTGCCGGTGAAGCTGGCAAAAGATGCCGCCGATGCCGACTTGCCGGCGACGGCCGTGCAGGTGGCAGGTGGCGGGTTGCACTCCCTCGCGCTCTTTCAAGATGGCGCCGCCAATTCCGTGTATGCCTGGGGGAGCAACTCTCACGGCCAGCTCGGTTTCAGTCCCTATTCCACGGGCACCTACACCCCTTTGAAGCCGAACAAGGTCAGGTTGACCGAAGTAGTCGGGAAGGTGGAGCAGATAGCCGCCGGCAACAAGTTCAGCCTCGCACTGGAGGTGGTCCGGGACGGTCTCGACAACCCGACCGGCCAGAAGTTGTGGGGATGGGGTTACGGCGCGGCGGGGCAGCTCAAGGCAGACCCAAGGAACCTCGCCATGCTGGTGGCCAACAACACCGATACGGCCTACAGCTATAAACCGGTACTGATGTTCGCAGGTCCCCTTGCAGGCAACGTGTTCATCACAAAAATCGCCGCCGGTCTGGACCATGTGCTGCTGCTCTTAAGCGACGGGACGGTCCAGACGGTCGGCTTCAACTTCTACGGCCAGTTGGGGAACGACATGAACCCCGTTGTCGTTAACGGCACCAGCACCAGCACGGCCGTGAGCAGTTTCGAGCTGGTGAACACCCTGAACACCGATGGAACCGGGAATCTCACCGGGGCAACCGACATCGCCGCCTTCGGAAACCACTCCCTCGCGCTGGTCAACGGCAAGTGGTACGGCTGGGGGAACAACAACATGGGGCAGCTCGGCAGTCCCGCCTCCTCGTCGTCTGCCGGAAATCCGAAGAGACCGCGCCTGGTCGAAGGGTTCTGACAGCCGTATTTGTCAATGCGGATGCGGGTTTGCCCCCCCTTTGCGGGGGCGCCTTTCCCCCTGTTTTCCCTTGACTTGGACAGGCTGAATAGTTTAATTTGACGGATTGTTTTCACAGCCCAGGAAAGAAGAAAGGTCGCAGATAACCATGGAAGAGTTGAGCGAACTGCTGCTGCAGAGAAGACGTAAGGTAGATGCACTCTGGGAGGCGGGTATCAACCCGTACCCGAACGATTACCGGCCGCAGCACACCTCGGCCGACCTGCGCGCAGCCTACGGCGAGCAGGAAGTCATCGAAGAGGACCCCCGGACCTTCGTGGTCGCCGGCCGCATCCTCATGCGCCGCTCTTTCGGCAAGGCCGCCTTCGTCCAGGTACAGGACAGGAAGGGGCGGATGCAGCTCTACATGAAAAAGGACACCTTGGGCTCCGAGCTCTTCGCCGAGTTCGAGAACTACGATATCGGCGACATCATCGGCGCCACCGGTACCCCTTTCCGCACCAAGACCGGCGAGCTTTCCCTCGCGGTCACCGAGCTGAGGCTCCTGACCAAGTCGCTTCTGCCGCTTCCCGAGAAGTTCCATGGCCTCACCGATGTCGAGACCCGCTACCGTCAGCGCTACGTCGACCTGATCGTATCCCCCGACGTCAGGGAGGTCTTCTTCAAGCGCTCCCGCATCGTGCAGCTCATCCGCGAGTTCATGACCGGAAAGGACTTCCTCGAGGTGGAAACACCGATGATGCAGCAGATTCCCGGGGGCGCCACCGCCAGGCCGTTCGTGACGCACCACAACGCGCTCGACATGGAGCTCTTCCTGAGGATCGCTCCCGAGCTCTACCTGAAGAGGCTCGTGGTCGGCGGCTTCGAGCGGGTCTTCGAGATCAACCGCAATTTCAGAAACGAAGGGATCTCGGTGCGCCACAACCCCGAGTTCACCATGATGGAGTTCTACCAGGCCTACGCCACCTTCGAGGACCTGATGAACTTCACCGAGGAGCTCCTCTGCCATGTGGCGCAGGAACTCCTGGGGACCCTCGACTTCACCTACGGCGGCGAGCCCATCAGCTTCCAGCGCCCCTGGCGCCGCTTCACGGTGAAGGAGGCGATCCTCCACTACGGCGACATCGACGCGAAGAGCCTGGAGGACCGCGACCTCGCCTACGCCTACGCCCAGAGCATCGGCCTGGAACTCCCCGAGGACGTCGGATACGGCAAGCTGATCACCGAGATCTTCGAGGAGGTGGCGGAGACCAAGCTGATCCAGCCTACCTTCATCACCAACTACCCGACCGAGGTGTCCCCGCTCTCCAGAAAGAGCGACCACGACCCCGAGTACGTGGACCGCTTCGAGTTCTTCTGCGCCGGGCGCGAGATGGCCAACGCCTTCTCCGAGCTGAACGACCCGCGCGACCAGAAGGAGCGCTTTTTGGCCCAGGTCGCCGCCAAGGACAAGGGGGACGAGGAAGCGCACTACATGGACGAGGATTACATCCGCGCCCTGGAGTACGGCCTTCCGCCCACCGCAGGCGAGGGGATCGGCATCGACCGCCTGGTCATGCTCCTGACCGACTCCCCGTCGATCCGCGACGTCATCCTCTTCCCGCAACTAAGGAAAGAGGGTAAATAATGCCCTTCGAGCTCTTCATAGGGCTGCGCTACCTGAAGGCCAAGCGCAAATCCACCTTCATATCGCTGATCACCCTGATCTCGGTCGCCGGCGTGGCGCTCGGCGTCATGGCGCTCATCATCGTCCTCGCCGTCATGACGGGGTTCGAGGAGGATCTGAAGGAAAAGATCCTGGGGACCAACGCGCACATCGTCGTCCTCAGCGGCACCGGCGCGATGGAGGAGTACCCGCAGCTCATCAAGAAGATGGAAGGGATGGAGGGTGTGGTCGCCGCGACCCCGTTCATCTACAACCAGGTGATGCTCTCCACCGGCAAGAACGTCTCCGGGGTGGTGCTGCGCGGCATCGACGTGGCGACCGACGCCAAGGTCACCAACCTGCACAAGTCGATGGTGGAAGGAAACCTGAAATCGCTCGAAGACGGGGTGGGCAAGACCCCCGGGCTGGTGATAGGGAAGGAACTGGCCAAGAACCTGGGGCTCTACCTCGGGGAGACGGTGGACGTGATCTCCCCGATGGGCAACATCACGCCGCTTGGCATGATGCCCAAACTGAACCGCTTCCGCATCACAGGGATCTTCAACACCGGGATGTTCGAGTACGATTCCACCCTCGCTTACGTGTCGCTCAGGGAAGCCCAGCAGTTCCTTGGGCTCGGGGACGTGGTGACCGGGCTCCAGCTCAGGGTGCGCGACGTCTACAAGACCGACGAGCTGGCCCAGCGCATCAACCAGGAGCTCGGCGCGCCCTACCACGCCCGCGACTGGATGCAGATGAACAAGAACATCCTCTTCGCCCTCAAGACCGAGAAGGCGGTGATGTTCATCATCCTGACCCTGATCGTGCTGGTGGCGGCCTTCGGGATCGCCTCCACCCTGTTCATGGTGGTCATGGAGAAGACCCGCGACATCGCCATCCTGAAATCCATGGGGGCGACCAGCCGGAGCATCATGCGCATCTTCGTTTTCGAGGGGGTGATCATCGGGGTCTTCGGCACCATCATCGGCGTACTGGGAGGCCTCCTGGTGGCGCTCAACCTGGAGCCGATCGTCTCCGTCGTGCAGAAGGTGACCGGTTTCGAGCTGTTCAGCAAGGACATCTACTACCTGGACCATTTCCCCTCGCAGGTGATACCGTCCGACGTGGTGCTGATCAGCATCACCGCGGTGCTGATCTCCTTCGCTGCGACCCTCTATCCTTCCTGGGCTGCCTCGCGCATGCCCCCTGCCGAGGCCCTGCGCTATGAGTAAGCTTCTGGAAGTCAGGAACCTGTTCAAGTCCTACGGCGAGGGGGCGGCCAAGGTCGAGGTGCTGAAGGGCATCGACCTGACCGTCGAGGCCGGCGACACCATTGCCATGGTGGGACCTTCCGGTGCCGGTAAAAGCACGCTGCTCCATGTCATGGGGACCATCGACCGACCCACCTCCGGGGAGGTCCTGTTCGACGGGGAGGCGATCTTCTCCCTCCCGGACCAGCCGCTGGCCGCTTTTCGCAACCGCTCCATCGGCTTCGTGTTCCAGTTCCACCACCTGCTGCCGGAGTTCTCGGCGCTGGAAAACGTCATGATGCCGCTTCTTATCGGCGGAGAGAAGAGATCCAAGGCCGAAGGGCGCGCCAAGGGGCTTTTGAACGACGTGGGGCTCTCGCACCGGGTGACCCACAGGCCGGGCGAGCTCTCCGGCGGCGAGCAGCAGCGTGTCGCCATTGCGCGTGCGCTGGTGCGGGAGCCTAGGCTTCTTCTGGCCGACGAGCCGACGGGGAACCTGGACATGAAGACCAGCGAGGAGGTGCACGCCCTGCTCTATTCCATCCAGAGAAGCACCGGCATCTCGCTCGTCATCGTCACCCACAACGAGCAGCTGGCGGCGGGGATGGCGCGCACCGTCAGGTTCGTCGACGGCAAGATCGTCGGATAAACAAGCAACGCTCCCCCCTTGGCGGGAGAGGTTACAGGTTTGACCGCTATATATTTCAATATCATTTTCCTTTGGGGGACCTTTGCTCCGTATATTGATTTCAGCCCTGCTTGCCGTACAGCTCCTGGTATCCCCGGCGATCTCCTCGGCCCAGCCCGAACCTGCTGCTGCCGCAAAGGTTGAGGCCGAAAAGGTCACGGCCGTAAAGATCGCCGGCAACCGCCGCATCGAGGTTCCCGTCATCATGCAGGCGGTGCAGGTCAAGGCCGGCGACTCCCTGGATCCCGAGAAGGTTGACGCGGATATCAGGGCCATCTACCAGCTGGGGCACTTCACCGACGTGCAGGCGCAGACCAGCGCCGCGGACGGGGGCGTGCTCCTCGAGTACGTCGTGCAGGAGAAGCCGATCGTCAGGGAGATCAAGATCGAAGGTGCCAAGGAACTCACCCCGGAAAAGGTGCGCGAGGCGGTAGAGATCAAGCCCAACGCCATCTTCTCCCAGAAGGACCTGCAAAAGAGCGTCCAGAAGGTGAAGAAACTCTACGCCGACGAGGGGTACTACCTGGCCGAGGTTTCCGGGGATCTCAGCAAGCGTTCCGACACCGAGCTGCACGTCATCTTCCGGATCAAGGAAGGGGAGAAGGTCCTGATCAAGACCATCGACTTCGACGGCAACCAGGCCCTCAGCGACAAGAAGCTGAAAAAGGCGATGGAGACCTCCGAGAAATGGATGTTCTCCTGGCTCACCGGCGCCGGCACCTACAAGGAAGAGGTGCTGAAAAACGATATGGGGCTCCTTACCGAGCTTTACATGAACAGCGGCTACGTAAACGTGAAGATCGGCGAGCCGAAGGTGGAACTCCTTGACGACAGGAAAGGGCTCAAGGTAACCATCGGCATCACCGAGGGGGAGCAGTACCGCATCGGTGCGGTCGGTTTCAAAGGCGAACTGCTGGAAAACCAGGACGTGCTGCTCGGCAGGCTCAAGGAGAAAACCGGGGCACTCTTCAGCAGGAGCAACCTGCGCGCCGACATCTTCACCCTTACCGACTTCTATGCCGACAAGGGGTACGCCTTCGCCAACGCGACGCCGCTGACCAAGCTCAATCCCGAGAGCCGCACCATCGACATCACCTTCGAGATGGAGAAGGGCGAGAAGGTGACCATCGACCGGATCAACATCGCCGGCAACACCAAGACCCGCGACAAGGTGGTGCGCCGCGAACTGAGGCTGGACGAGGGGGCTCTGTACAGCTCGACGGGGCTCAAGCGGAGCAAGCAGAACCTGATGAACACCGGCTTCTTCGAGGAAGCGAACCTGGTGACCGCAAAGGGGAGCGCACCCGACAAGCTGGACCTGAACGTGGAGGTGAAGGAGAAGCCGACCGGCACCTTCAGCATCGGAGCGGGGTACAGCTCTCTGGACGGCATCATCGGCCAGGGCTCCGTGCAGCAGGCGAACTTCCTGGGGCTCGGGCTCAAGATGACCGTAGCCGCCTCCTTCGGCAGCAAGTCCCAGACCTACAACCTCGGTCTCACCGACCCCTACTTCATGGACAGCAAGTGGACCCTGGGGGGGGACATCTACCGCAACGAGCGGCAGTACCTCGACTACACCCGTCGGGCCACCGGTGGCGACATCAAGGCCGGCTACCCGCTCTCCGACACGCTCTCCACCTTCTGGCTCTACAAGTACGAGGAGAAGCAGATCTTCGACGAGTCGCCGGAGCTTATCGACAACATAAACAAGGAAATCGTGGTGGCGCCCGAGAGGACCTCCACCACCAGCGCCATCATCGGCAGCCTGACCAGGAACACCACCGACTACCGGCTGGACCCCTCCACCGGGATGATGAACCAGCTTTCCGTCGAATTCGCCGGGCTGGGCGGCACCAACCGCTATATAAAGTACCTCACCGAGCACACCCTCTTCCACCCGGTACTCTGGGGCGTCGGCTCGGTCAGGGGGACCCTCGGGTACATCCAGGAGATGGGCGGCAAGGAAATCCCGATCGACGAGAAGTTCTATCTCGGCGGGATCAGCTCGTTGCGCGGCTACTCCCCCAGGACGGTGAGCCCCAACAAGACCTCCCAGGTCCCCATCATCGACGGTACCGGCGGCTTCGCCGGGATGACCGACAGCCGCGTGTATCTTGGCGGGGACGTCCAGGCGGTGGCGAACGTCGAGTACAGCTTCCCGCTCCTGAAGGAGGCCGGGCTCAAGGGGGTCGTCTTCTTCGACGCCGGAAACGCAGGGAACAGTTTGGACGAAACCTTCTCCAACATACTGACCAGCTACGGCGCCGGAATCAGGTGGTTTTCCCCCATCGGCCCGCTGAGGCTGGAGTACGGCATACCCATCAACCCCAGATTGGGGATTGACAAATCAGGCGGAAGACTGGAATTCTCCATAGGTAGTATTTTCTAAAACCGTGTACTGCAAGGAGCAAGTCATGAAACGTTTCATCATCGCATTGCTAGTGGTGTTTGCACTTCCCCTTTCCGTGTTCGCCGCCGACGGCACCAAGTTCGGCTCCGTCGACATCCAGCGGGTGCTGCTGATGTCCGAGGCAGGGAAAGAGGCGAAGGAGCAGCTTGGTCAGAAGGCCTCCAAGTACGAGACCGAGAAGAACGCCAAGGAAACCGAGCTGAAGAAGCTGAAGGGCGAGCTGGAAAGCCAGGGCGTTGTGCTGAACGAGTCCGCCCGCGGCTCGAAGGAGCGCGATTACCAGCAGCGCCTCAAGGAGTACCAGCGTTTCCTGAAGGACGCGCAGGACGACCTGCAGGCCAAGAACGACGAGTTCACCGGCAGGATCGTGGACGAGATCGTGAAGGTGGCGCAGGACTTCGGGAAAAAGAACGGCTACACCGCCATCTTCGTGCGTAACGACACGATGATCTACCTCGATCCCGCCGCGGACGTGACCGACGCCGTGCTGAGCGCCTTCAACGCGAACAGGAAGAAGCCCTAAGGGAAACCCGTTCTGCGTTTTACCTTAAAGAACCTCCCCTTGTAAAATTGGGGCGATGCCAACTTGTAGGAGCGGCATTCCTGCCGCGACAACCAAGGTGGCATCGCGGCAGGAATGCCGCTCCTACAGACGATCAAGGATTTGTTATGAAGAAATCGCTTCAAGAGATCGCCCAGTTCCTGGGAGGGCGGGTCGCCGGCGACGGCGAGGTGCTGATCGGCGGGCTGGCCACGCTGGACGACGCGGGAGAGGGGCAGCTCACCTTCCTCGCCAACCCGAAGTACGCCGCCAAGGTAGCAACGACCAAGGCTTCCGCCGTCCTCATGGGGGAGGGGGGCAACCCCCACGGCAAGAACGCCATCTTCCACCCCAACCCCTACCTCGCCTTCGCGAAGCTCCTGACCCTGTTCTACACGGCGCCTGCCGTGCCGCAGGGTGTCATGCCGGGCGCCTTTGTCGCGGAAGGGGCGAAGCTCGGGGCGGACGTCTCCGTCTACCCCGGGGCCAGCGTCGGCGCCGGCGCCGTCATCGGGGACAGGGTCACCCTGCACCCGGGCGTGGTCATCTACCCCGGGGTGGTGATCGGGGACGACGTGACGCTGCATGCCAACGTGAGCGTCAGGGAGCGGTGCCGTATCGGCAACCGCGTCACCATCCATGACGGTACCGTGATAGGGTCGGACGGCTTCGGCTACGCCCCTGACGGCAAGGCCTACTACAAGATCCCGCAGATAGGGATCGTCGTCATCGAGGACGACGTCGAGATCGGCTCCAACTGCGTCATCGACCGCGCCGCGCTCGAGGCGACCCGTATCCGCCGCGGCACCAAGATCGACAACCTGGTCCAGATCGCACACAACGTGGTGATCGGCGAGGACTGCATCATCGTCTCGCAGGTCGGCATCTCGGGGAGCACGCAGATCGGAAACCATGTCACCCTGGGGGGGCAGGTCGGCGTCGCCGGTCACATCAAGATCGGGGAGAACGTCATGATCGGCGCCAAGTCCGGAGTCGCCGGCAACGTGGAGCCGAACCAGGTGCTAAGCGGCATCCCGGTCATGCCCCACCGCGAGTGGCTCAGGTCTGCCGGGCTCGTCCCCAGGCTCCCCGAGTTCAGGAAGACCCTGAGCGCGCTGGAGAAGAGGGTGGCCGAGCTGGAGCAGGAACTGGCCGGGAAATAATGCCCTCCTCCCTTGAGGGGAGGTTGTGTCTCACGCAGCACAGATTGAAATCTGATTGATGATTTATTTCGGCAGCCCCCGGGGCAGCCGATGCAAGGAGAGATCGCAATGCTTGATATAGTACAAATCATGGACCTTCTGCCGCACCGTTATCCTTTCCTGCTGGTCGACAAGATCATCGAGATGGAGCCGGGCAAGCGGATCGTGGGGATCAAGAACGTCACCATGAACGAGCCGTTTTTCCAGGGGCACTTCCCCGGGTTCCCGGTGATGCCGGGAGTCCTGATCATCGAGGCGATGGCGCAGGTGGCCGCGCTTTTGGCCTACTGCAACGCTGCCGGCGAGGCGAAGGAGAAGGTCAGCTACTTCATGGCCATCGACAACGCCCGTTTCAGGAAGCCGGTGAAGCCCGGCGACACGCTGAGGATCGAGGTCGAGACCCTCTTTAACAAGCGCGGCATCTGGAGCGTGGCGGCCAAGGCGTACGTGGGCGACACCCTGATGACCGAGGCGGAGCTGAAGGCGACCCTCGCGGACAAGTAACATTCGGAGAACACTATGATCCACAGCACCGCAATAATCCACCCGGGCGCCAAAGTCGCAGAGACAGCCGAGATCGGCCCTTACGTCGTGATCGGCGAGAACGTGACCATCGGCAAGGGGACCAAGGTCGGGCCGCACACGGTGATCGACGGATGGACCGAGATCGGCGAGGATAACAACATATTCCACATGGCGTCGGTAGGCGCGGTCCCCCAGGACCTGAAGTACCACGGGGAGAAGACCTGGCTCAAGATCGGCAACGGCAACACCATCCGCGAGTTCGCAAGCCTCCATCTCGGTACGGTGACCGGCGACGGCGAGACCACCGTGGGGGACGGGAACCTGTTCATGGCCTACTCCCACGTGGCCCACGACTGCCACATCGGCAACAACGTCATCCTGGCCAACTCGGCCACCCTTGCCGGGCATGTCACCGTCGACGACTACGCCATCCTCGGCGGGCTCTGCGCCGTGCTGCAGTTCACCCGGGTCGGTGCGCACGTCATGGTGGGGGGTGCAACCTCCGTCACCCTGGACGTCCCCCCGTACACCATCATCACCGGCGACCGCAGGGAAGCAAGGCTGCGCGGGCTGAACCTGGTCGGCCTGAAGCGGCGCGGCTTCCCCGACACGACCATCTCGAGCCTGAAGAAGGCGTACAAGATCCTGTCGCTTTCCGGGCTGAAGCTTGTCGAGGCCGTCGAGCGGATGAAGGCCGACGTGCCGAGCTGCCCCGAGGTGGATCACCTCATCGCCTTCATCGAAGCAAGCAAGCGAGGGGTGACGAGGTAGGGCAGGGGTAAGATAAAGATAAAGATAAAGACGTGCCAGGATCGAGGTTAGGGCTAAGGATTGCGAGGGGTTTCACTCAACCTTAACCTTAACCTTAACCTTAACCTTAACCTTAATCTGTTTTCTGACTCGACCAGTTTTAAGGGGTCTACTTAATCTTTATCTTTATCTGTTTTTATAGAGGTTCGATTTTGCAAGAGAAAAACCAGTCAGTGATGATCGTTGCCGGGGAGGCTTCCGGCGAGATGTACGGCGCGAGCATCGCGACCGAGATAGCCGCCCTCGCCCCCCGGACCCGCTTTTTCGGCATGGGCGGCGACTGCATGCGCAGGGCCGGTGTCGAGACCCTGGTCGATGCCAACGTGATGGCCGTGATGGGACTGGTCGAGGTGCTGGCGCACCTGCCGGTCATCGTGAACGGCTTCAACACCCTGAAGAAAAAACTCCTCTCCGACCCCCCCGATCTGCTGATCCTGATCGACTACCCCGACTTCAACCTGAGGCTCGCCAAGGTCGCCAAAAAGGCAGGGATAAAGGTGCTCTACTTCATCTCCCCCCAGGTCTGGGCCTGGAGGAGCGGGCGGGTCACCGGCATCGGCCGCGTGGTCGACATGATGGCGGTCCTGTTCCCGTTCGAGGTCCCCTTCTACCAGAAGGCGGGGATACCGGTCACCTTCGTCGGGCACCCGCTCCTGGACATGGTGCGCCCCACCATGAAGAGGGACGAGGCGCTCTCGTCTCTCGGGCTCGACACGCAGAGAAGGTGCGTCGGCCTGTTCCCCGGCAGCCGCAGGGCGGAGATCGACAAGCTCCTCCCGGTGATACTGGAGTCGGCGCGGCTCTTGAAGGAGCGCATGCCGGACCTGCAGTTCGTGCTCCCGCTCGCCTCTTCGCTCAAAACCGGGGACCTAGCCCCATACCTTGCCGGCGCAAAGGTGCAGGTGAGCATCGTCTCCGGACGCAACCACGACGTCATGAGCGCCTGCGACGCGGCGATATCCGCCTCGGGGACCGTGGTCATGGAGCTTGCGCTGGTCGGCATCCCGACCGTCCTCATCTACAAGGTCTCCCCTCTCACCTACCAGATAGGGAAGAGGGTGATCAACGTGCCGCACATCGGCATCTGCAACATCGTTGCGGAAAAGCGCATGGTGAAGGAATTGATCCAGCACGAGGCGGAGCCGGTCCCGATCGCCGACGAGGTGGACGCGCTATTGAACGACACCGCTTATGCCGCCGGGATGCGGGAAGGCTTTGCGGCCATGAGGGTGAAACTTGGCAACGGGGGAGCTTTAGGCAGAGTGGCCCGCCTCGCCGTGGAGATGATGAGATGAGTGCAGTAGACGAGAAAGCGGTCGGGGCCTTCAAGAGGCTGCTCGGATATAGCCGCCCTTACTGGTGGCGCGTGGCCTTGGCCATTCTCGGTTCGCTGGGGGTAGGGGCCATGGACGGCGCACTGGCCTACCTGGTGGAACCGGTTTTGAGAAGGATCTTTTCCGGGCAGGACAAGGCGATCTTCATGCTGCTCCCCTTCGGGATCATCGTCCTCTACGCGCTGCGCGGCGTTTGCCGCTTCACCAACGACTTCTTCATCAGAAGCGCCGGGCAGCTGGCCGTGCAGGACGTGCGCAACGACCTGTACCGGAAGAACATGGGGCTCGGGCTCGGCTATTTCACCCGCAACGAGACCGGCACCCTCATGTCCCGCGTGGTAGCGGACGTCGCCATCATGCAGGAAGGGGTGGCGAGCGTGGTCACCGGCCTTTTCCGCGACGGCCTCTCCGCCGTCTCCCTTTTGTGCGTCATCTTCTACCGCGACTGGAAGCTCGCGCTGATCTCCTTCG
>Ga0209317_1002621_pt1 | contig 12734 bp, 10 predicted proteins | sample RifGroB2_FD_183994 | JGI IMG/M metagenome (GOLD analysis project Ga0209317, IMG submission 183994) | Soil microbial communities from Rifle, Colorado, USA - Groundwater B2 (SPAdes) (version 2) | ecosystem: Environmental > Terrestrial > Soil > Unclassified | place: Rifle, Colorado | collected...
GGGGGAGATCCGCTCCCCTTACCTGATCGACCAGGCCGACTTCGTCGCCTGTCACAACTTCTCCTTCCTGGAGAAGTACGACATGCTCTCCCGCGCCAAGGTCGGCGGCACCTTCCTCCTCTGCTCACTGACTGACGACAAGGACCAGGTCTGGAACGCCATGCCGGTCGAGGTGCAGCAGCAGATCATCGACAAGAAGCTGAAGTTCTACGTCATCAACGCCATAGCGCTCGGCGAGAAGCTGGGACTGGGCGCCAGGATCAACGTGATCATGCAGACGGCGTTCTTCAAGATCTCCAACATCATGCCGCTCGACACCGCGATCGCCGCCATCAAGGACGCGATCAAGAAGAGCTACGGCAAGTCCGGCGAGAAGGTCGTGGAGATGAACAACAAGGCGGTGGATGCTGCCTTGGAGAACATCTTCGAAATCACCGTCCCGGCAAAGGCAACCAGCTCGATCAAGAAGCCGGCCGTGGTCGGCGCCCACGCGCCGAAGTTCGTGCAGGAAGTCACAGCGCAGCTCATCGCCGGCAGAGGCGACGACGTGCCGGTCTCCATGCTCCCGGCAGACGGCACCTTCCCGACCGCCACCTCGCAGTACGAGAAGCGCAACATCGCCGTCGACATCCCGGTTTGGGACGAGAAACTCTGCATCCAGTGCGGCATCTGCTCCTTCGTATGCCCGCACGCCACCATCAGGATGAAGATCTACGACGCAGACAAGCTCTCCGGCGCTCCCGAGACCTTCAAGTCAACCGAGGCACGCGGCAACGAGTTCAAGGGGATGAAGTGCACCATCCAGGTGGCACCGGAGGACTGCACCGGCTGCGCCGCCTGCGTGGCGAACTGCCCTGCCAAGTCCAAGGAGGACCCGAAGCACAAGGCGATCAACATGCAGTTCCAGGCGCCGCTTCGTGCGTCCGAGGCAGCCAACTACGACTTCTTCCTCGCCATCCCTGAAACGGACCCGGCTCTGGTCAAGCTCGACACCCTGAAGGGGAGCCAGCTGGCCCGCCCGCTGTTCGAGTACTCCGGCGCCTGCGCCGGCTGCGGCGAGACCCCGTACATCAAGCTGATGTCGCAGCTCTTCGGCGACCGCGCCCTGATCGCCAATGCGACCGGTTGCACCTCCATCTACGGCGGCAACCTCCCGACCACGCCGTACTGCCAGGACAAGCACGGGCGCGGCCCGGCCTGGTCCAACTCGCTTTTCGAGGACAACGCCGAGTTCGGCTTCGGCATGAGGCTCGCCGTAGACAAGTTCAACCAGGCGGCGACAGAGCTCATCGACACCCTGGCGAACTGCAGCTGCAAGTCATGCGCTGCGGTGAAGGGCGTGATGCAGGAGATCAAGGCAGCCGACCAGTCCAACCAGGCCGGCATCGAGGCGCAGCGCGCCCGCGTCGCCCAGTTGAAGGATGCGCTGGCTGGCTGCAACGAGCCCGCAGCGAAGAAGCTGCTCGGCATCGCCGATTACCTGGTGAAGAAATCGGTCTGGATCGTCGGCGGCGACGGCTGGGCCTATGACATCGGCTACGGCGGCCTGGACCACGTCATCGCCTCCGGCAAGAACGTGAACCTCCTGGTCCTCGACACCGAGGTCTACTCCAACACCGGCGGCCAGGCCTCCAAGTCCACCCCGATGGGCGCAGTGGCCCAGTTCGCTGCAGGCGGAAAACCGCAGGCCAAGAAGGACCTGGCGATGATCGCCATGGCCTACGGCAACGTCTACGTGGCAAAGGTGGCGCTCTCCAACCCGGCGCAGGTGGTGAAGGCGTTCATGGAGGCCGAGGCATACGACGGTCCGTCCCTGATCCTCGCCTACAGCCACTGCATTGCCCACGGCATCGATATGGCCACCGCCGTCGAGACCCAGAAGCGCGCCGTTGCCTCCGGCCACTGGCCGCTGGTCCGTTACAACCCGGCTCTGGCCGAGCAGGGCAAGAACCCGCTGGTCCTGGACAGCAAGGACCCGAGCATCACCCTCGAAGAGTACGCCTACGGTGAGAACCGCTACCGCGTCCTGAAGAAGAACAACCCGGAGGCAGCGGCCGCCCTGATGGCACGCTCCACCGAGCTGACCGCACGCCGTTTCGACCTCTACAAGCGCATGGCCGAGATGGATTACGAGAAATAAAAAATTGCAAAAGCGCTTGACACCGGTAAAAGCGCTGCATAAAATCTTTACCTAGTGCCGGGGCCGGTCCCGGCAGATCAATCGTAAAGCAGCGACAGGAGAAGGTGTAATGGCAAAAGGTGTAGTCAAATGGTTCAATGACAGCAAGGGTTTTGGTTTCATCGAGCAGGAGAACGGGGAGGATGTATTCGTGCACTTCTCCGCCATCCAGAGCGACGGCTTCAAATCTCTCGCAGAGGGCGATTCCGTCACCTTTGACGTGCAGCAGGGTCCGAAAGGTCTCCAGGCCGCCAATGTGACCAGGGTTTAAAGCTAGCTTTAAACGACAAAAAAGCCCCGGAGCTGCTTGCTCCCGGGGCTTTTTTATTGGGTATTTTTCCGGGGACTCCCTCCCCCCTTCAAATGCCGGAGGTCGGAATTTCGCGCAACGGCGGGCTTTTCCGCTATCTACTCCACACAGCTCCCTACCGAACCTTTCCGGCAGATGGTCTTGTCGGTCCACATAGCCCCTTCCATCTTGGCACCCGCCATCCTGGCACCCCTGACGCGTGCCTGATTCAAAGAGGCGCCGCGCAGGTTGGCGCCGGTGAGATCGGCGAGTTCAAGGTCGGTCTCCGACATGTCGCTGCGCTCCAGGTTGGCCGACTGGAGGTTCGCCCGGTTGAACCTTGCGCCGCTCAGGTCGAGGCCGACCAGGTTCAGCCCGCTCAGGTCGTAGCCGGAGAAGTCCCGGGTGGTGGAGAGGATTCCCTGCACTTGTGCCTGGGTCAGGCGCCTCCCGGCGGCATTTGCCTTCACCTCGTTATTTCCCTTGGCCTTGGCCTTTGAGGTGCCCTTGGCTGCGCCCTTGGCCGGCTTTTTTTTCTTCCTGGCGGCAGCGGCTTTCTTTTTCTTGACAGTAGCCTTTTCCTTGGAGGCCTTGGCCGGCGCCGTCTCCGGGCTCACTTCCCGGGCAAGTGCTGCCAGCTTCGCTTGGGCAACCTTGAGCGCCTGTGCGTCGGCCGCGTCGTCCTGCGGCCCTGGGGCAGGAGCTGCAGCACGGTCAGCAGGAGCGGCAGGAGCGGCAGGAGCGGCAGCGGCGGCAGGAGCGGCAGCGGCGGCAGCGGCGGCAGCGGCGGCCTGGGAATCGGCGGGCCTGGCGGCGAGTAGCCATACGGCGATGGGAAGCAAAGCTGCATAAGATGCAAACCGGCGGTTCATGGGCGCCTCCGTAGGTGGTGTACTTCTCCTGCCAGCGCCGCAGGAGAAACTACTTCAACTTATCGGCAAGGACCAGGCAAAACTGAAAACTCTTTATAAAAAACAGTTGCCGGTTGTCTCATTATAGAGGCATTGCAGGCTGCAAAATGAGGCACCTCTGTGATATATTCTTAAATCGCCGCCAAGGGCGTGCCAGGTATCAACAAGGACGGGAGCAACATGGCAACGGACAAAATCATCATAAAAGGTGCCTGCGAGCACAACCTGAAATGCATAGACGTCGAGATCCCCAGGGATCAACTGGTGGTTATTACGGGGATCTCCGGATCGGGGAAGTCGACCCTCGCCTTCGACACCATTTACGCCGAGGGGCAAAGACGCTACGTCGAGTCGCTCTCTGCCTATGCCCGTCAGTTCCTGGAGCAGATGGAAAAGCCGGACGTGGAATCGATCGAAGGCCTTTCGCCGGCCATCTCGATAGAGCAAAAGACCACCAGCAAGAACCCGCGCTCCACGGTAGGCACCGTCACCGAAATCTACGATTACCTCCGCCTGCTGTTCGCCCGGGTGGGCAAGCCGCACTGCTACAGCTGCGGGCGGGTCATCTCCTCCCAGACCGTGTCCCAGATGGTGGACCAGATCGCCGCCCTGCCGCAGGGGGCGAAGCTGACGCTCCTCTCGCCGATTGTCCGTGGCAGGAAGGGGGAATATAGGAAGGAGCTGATGCAGCTGAGAAAGGACGGCTTCGTCCGCGTCGTCATCGACGGCAACACCCACGACCTCTCCGAAGAGATCACCCTGGACAAAAAGAAAAAGCACGACATCGACATTGTGGTGGACCGGCTGGTGGTGAAGCCCGGCATAGAGAAGCGCCTGGCAGACTCGTTGGAGACGGCGCTTTCGCACGCGGAGGGGATCGTCAAGGTGGCGCTCTCGGAGGATGCTGAGCGCGGCGTGAAGGGGGAGACCCTCCTTTTCTCAGAATCGGCCGCCTGCATAGAGTGCGGCATTTCCTATCCAGAAATGACGCCGCGCATGTTCTCCTTCAACAACCCCTACGGCGCCTGCCCCGACTGCACAGGGCTTGGCACCAGGATGTACCTGGATGCGGACCTGGTGGTGCCGGACCCGGAGCTAAGCCTCGCGGACGGTGCCATCGCTCCCTGGGAGAAGCGCTTCTCCGGGTGGTACCAGCAGACCTTGGCGGCGCTCGCGAAGGCCTACGGCTTCGACCTGCACACCCCGTTCAAGAACCTCTCCAAGAAGGCGAAGGACGTGGTCATGAACGGGTCGGCGGGGGAGTTGGTCGACTTCTGGTGGATGGACGACGCAGGGAAGCGGCACAACTACAAGAAGGCCTTTGAGGGGGTGCTGAACAACCTTGAGCGACGCCACCGCGAAAGCGAATCCGAGCAGGTGCGCGAGGAAATGGAGAAGTACATGGACGTGATGCCCTGCCCCACCTGCCAGGGGGCGAGGCTCAAGAAAGAGGCGCTCTTCGTGAGGGTCGGCGGGCACAACATCCAGCAGGTCACGGCCTTCTCCATCAAGGATGCGCTCACCTTCTTCAATACCCTCTCTCTGTCAGAGAAGGAGGAGGATATTGCCCGCAGGATACTCAAGGAGATCCGGGAAAGGCTGAACTTCCTCGTGAACGTGGGGCTCGACTACCTCTCTCTGGACCGCTCCTCCGGGACCCTGTCCGGCGGCGAGGGGCAGAGGATCAGGCTCGCCACCCAGATCGGCTCCTCGCTGGTCGGGGTGCTTTACATCCTGGACGAGCCGTCGATAGGCCTGCACCAGCGCGACAACGGGCGGCTCCTGTCCACCCTCAGGCACCTGCGTGACATCGGCAACACCGTGCTGGTCGTCGAGCACGACGAGGAGACCATACTAGAGGCGGACTGGGTGATAGACATGGGGCCGGGGGCCGGGGTGCATGGCGGGGAGGTCGTGGCTGAGGGCACTCCGGCCGAGATCATGGCGAATCCCCATTCGCTCACCGGCCGCTTCCTCTCCGGGGCGCTCACCATCCCGATCCCGAAGAAACGGAGGAAGGGGAGCCGCTTCCTCTCCATCGAGGGGGCGAGCGAGAACAACCTGAAAGACGTCAGCATCGACCTGCCGCTGGGGATCATGACCTGCATCACCGGCGTCTCCGGGTCGGGGAAGTCGTCGCTCATCATCGACACGCTCTACAAGACCCTGAACCAGACGCTGTACAAGAGCCGGGAGAAGGCGGGGGCGGTGCGCGCCATCCGCGGCATCGAGGTGCTGGACAAGGTGATCAACATCGACCAGTCCCCCATCGGCCGCACGCCGCGCTCCAACCCCGCGACCTACACCGGGCTCTTCACGGAGATCAGGGAGATCTTCTCCCAGCTCCCCGAGTCCAAGATGCGCGGGTACAAGCCGGGGCGCTACTCCTTCAACGTGAAGGGGGGGCGCTGCGAGGCGTGCTCCGGCGACGGCATCATCAAGATCGAGATGCATTTCCTCCCCGACGTCTACGTGCAGTGCGAGGTGTGCAAGGGGGCGCGCTACAACCGCGAGACGCTGGAGGTCCGCTTCAAGGGACGCTCCATCGCGGAGGTCCTGGACATGACCGTGTCCCAGGCCCTGGTCTTTCTGGAGCACATCCCGCGCATCAAGACGAAGCTGCAGACCCTGGAGGAGGTGGGGCTTGGCTACATAAAGCTCGGGCAGTCGGCCACCACCCTCTCGGGAGGGGAAGCACAGCGCGTCAAGCTCGCCAAGGAGCTTTCCAAGCGCGCCACCGGCCGGACCATCTACATCCTGGACGAGCCCACCACGGGTCTACATTTCGCCGATATCGCGAAGCTTCTGGAGGTGCTGCACAAGCTGGTCGATGCCGGCAACAGCATCGTGGTCATCGAGCACAACCTGGACGTCATCAAGACGGCGGACTGGATCGTGGATCTCGGTCCCGAGGGGGGGGACCGGGGAGGCGAGGTGATCGCGGTAGGGACACCGGAGCAGGTGGCCCGGGTGGAGCGGTCCTACACCGGGCAGTACCTGAAAAAGATGCTCCCCTAGACCGGGAGCGGAGGGTGGCATGGCGACAAAGCAATGCGGTTGCAGTGACAAGGAGGGGCATGAGGGATGTGCCGCATGCCGCAGTGAAGAGATCTTTGCCTACTGGTGCAAGACGTGCAACAGATCCGTTGCCGAAAAACGCTGCCCCCACTGCGGGTTGAAAACCCGGGAGAAGAGGGGAGGGTAGCCTGCTGCCATGCCTTTGTGGCAGGTGGAAAGAATACCGGGCCCGTCGGAGCTATTTATTGACAACCCGCTCTTGACGGATGTGATCGGGAAATTTTAGGTTATACTGTTGCTCGTTGCAGCCCTCTTGGCAGTCATTTTGCTTCGCTGATACGTTGGGGAACGGCCATGATACTTCGACTGGTGATGTTTTTATTGCTTCTGACGCAGGTAGGGTGCACAGCCTTGCTTCCTCGCGCCAGGACTATCACCGAATCCCCGTGGCTTGAGTACGCGGCGGCGAAGGAGTCATTTGACAAGATCAAGATCGGCGAGACCACGGTTGAAGACCTGAAGGCCCTCGGCTTCGACGTCAATGCCGCAACCAACGTGAAAATCATGAACTACCTGGATATAGCAGCCACCGTCCAGGGGATCTCCGGTCAAGATCTCGATCCCGGACTGCAGGCCTGCCTCATGGCGAGGAGCGCCTGCCGCGCCTATGAATTCGAGCCCAAAAGGATCTACACCAAGCGTATGGGCAACTTCTGGCTCGATATCCTGAGCTTCAGGCGCAAGAGCCACGAAACCGGTTGGCGTTTCAAGGCGCTCATCGTATTCGTGAACCACCACGTAGCCTACAAGCTATCCAGCGGCGAGCCGAAGATCGACCGGTACGAGGACAAGGTCAACCCTCTCGGCCCGTTCCAGGCCCCCGCAGATCTCATCACCAACGGAGTCTTCTAGCCCTGGTGCGCCGGTAGCAGGACGTCCTCCATGGCGCGCCTTGGGCACTCCCCCCTCTGTTCTCTTGGTTCCGGCAATGAATGGTGCTATGGTAGGAGCGCTGCGCCAACCCGGATTACGGAGAACCCATACATGCAAGACACACCGCACGCTTTCCAGACCCTAACCCCCAGTTTCATAATGGACGCCGTCGAGAGCCAGGGGTATCGCTGCGACTGCCGCACCTCCGCGCTGAACAGCTATGAAAATCGTGTCTACCAAGTGGGGATCGAGGAAGAAAAACCGCTGATCGCCAAGTTCTACCGCCCGGGGCGCTGGAGCGACGAGCAGATCATGGAGGAACACCGGTTCTGCCTGGAACTGGCCGAGCACGAGCTGCCGGTGGTGGCTCCCTGGGTGAACCAGGCGGGCGAAACCCTGTTCCACTACCAGGGTTTCCGCTTCGCCCTCTACCCGCGCCAGGGAGGGCACGCGCCCGAGTTCGACAACGACCAGAACCTGCTGATACTGGGAAGAATGCTGGGGCGCATCCACAGCATCGGTGCTCTACGGTCCTTCCAGCACCGCCCGGCCCTTGAGAGCCGCAGCTTCGGGTATGAAAGCGTTGCCCTGATCAAGGAGGGGTTCATCCCGGACGAGTACCGGGCGAGCTACAACGCCGTCACCGAGCAGCTGCTTTCAGCCATCGACGAGGCCTTCGCGTCGATGCCGGGGTTGCGCTGCATCAGGGCGCACGGCGACTGCCACGCCGGCAACATCCTCTGGCGCGACGGCGCACCTCATTTCGTGGACTTCGACGATGCCCGCACGGCACCTGCGGTTCAGGATCTCTGGATGATGCTGTCGGGCGACAGGTCGCGCCAGCTGGTGCAGCTCGAGCAGTTGATCAAGGGGTATGCGGAGTTCAACGACTTCGACCCGGCAGAGTTGAAGCTGATCGAGGCGCTGCGCGCGCTGCGCATGCTGCACTACAGCGCCTGGCTGGCACGACGCTGGGAGGACCCGACCTTCCCGCTCACCTTCCCCTGGTTCAATACGGTGCGCTACTGGGGCGAGCACATACTGCAACTGCGCGAGCAGCTCTCTGCCCTGGAAGAGCCCCCGCTGGAGCTGCCGTAGAAGGGGGGGAGGTCAACGGGCTTTTCTTTCCAGCTCCTGGTCGAGCCGCTTCAGCCGCTCTATGCTCTCGCTCAACTCTTTGATCTCTTTGGCGAGCGACTGGTTGGTCCCCTTGAGGCTCTTGTTCTGGCGCCTGCTGTCCTCGGCCGCATCGATCAGCTCGTTGACCGGTGCGGCAAGAAGGGTCCACTGGCTTCCGGGGTAATCCTTGCCCAGGCGTTTGAGGAGTTGCTGGCCCTGCGCAGAGGCGGGTTTCTCCAGCCCCGGTTTCAGCGTCAGAAGCGCCAGCCTGAACAGGGCCTCGTCCGTCACCCCCGGCACGGGCGGGCCGCTTATGATGGCGGTGAGGGTCCTGGCGGCGCCCCGGGTGTCTCCCTTATCCAGCATGTCTTCGGCCTGTGCCAGCTGCTTCGACCCGGTATAGCGCTGCATCAGGCTTCCCTCGCCTGTTCGCGTGGTGGCGCAACCCGAGCAGAGGGACAAGGCCACACAGAAGATCACACCCTTTCTCATATTGCCTTCCTTGGATTGCCGATCAGGTAGCTGCTTCCGGGAGTCTCCTTGGCGCTGTCCTTCACCGTTGCGGCGGCCCTGGCTATCTCGACCGCAGAGGAGTACTGGTCGCTGCCGCAGATGATCACGGCGATGGAGATGGTTGTCAAAGGAAAGAACCTGTGCACGCCATAGCGATCGCACCCTTCTATCCCACCTGCCCGGAGGTCCTGCGGGTTGTAATGCTTCACCACTTCCGCGTTGAATTTCTCGATGACCGCCTCGCAGACCGGCCGTACCCTCTCAGTCTCTATGACCATGACGAAATCGTCTCCGCCTACGTGTCCCACGAATCCCTTTGGGCCGCCATGGGTCTTCACCGCCGACTGGATCAGGTCCCCGGTGAGGCGGAGCAGCTCGCTTCCCTTGGCGTAGCCGTAGTGGTCGCCGTATGGTTTGAAGTTGTCCAGATCCGCATAGCAAAAGGCGAAAGCCTCGCCGCTTGCCAACCGCTCTTCCAGCTCCCTTTCAATGGCGAAATTTCCGGGCAGCCTGGTCAACGGACTGGCGTCAAGGCTCATCTGCTCGAGCACCTTCAGCCTTGCCGCCATCCGGGTGAAGTCCCTGGCCAGGTCGCTGATCTCGTCTCCCAGCGGTATCTGCGGATCGTAATCGAAATCACCCGCGGCTATTCTATGCGTGGCACTTTGCAGTTTGCGGATTGCGCCGAAGGTGCGATAGGTGACAAAGGGGGCTACCCCTATGGCGAGCAGGAATCCTGTGCAGGAAATGGCGACGGTCCACCAGATGGTCGCCCTCTGCTGTCGGTCGGCGCGCGCCAGCACGGCCTGCAGGATGTCTTTTCGCTTCACATAGGTTGCATCCACCGCGGCCAGCAATCGCAGCGCAGAGGAGCGTAGTCGGGCGGCGCTCCCAGGTTTGCCGGCGAAAAGTGCCTCGGACCCCCTCTGGTATTCCAGATAAAGCCGTCTCAGATTTCCGAGGTCCGGGGCGGAGCCGGATCTTTCCAGCACGGCGAGGCTTGCGAGCGATTCGCTCTCGCGCTGATGGAACAGCTCGATGAAGGCCGGATCCTTGAGTATCGCGTATTTTCCGGCGAAGCTCTCCTGGGTCAGCAGCGAGGTGCGCAGCTCTATGAGTGCGCTGATGATGGGAAGGTCCTTGTCGGCGATCTGGCGGGCGATGCTGTTGCTCTTGTAGATGTTGATGGAGGAGAAGACCAGTGCTGCCATGGTGAAGAGTGCCATGGCAGCATAACCTGCGCTGATTTTCTGGATCAGTGTGAGCCTGGACAGGCTGATCATGCCGGGGCTCTTTATCTTGTTGAATGAAAACATGCGCTAGATATTAGAGGACGCTGAGGCGAAAGTCAACGATCGCGGCCCGATCAAACCTGCAGGCGGCATTGCGCCAGCACCTTTGTGGCAGCTTCTTCCAGCGTCTCGGATCCCAGCAGCACCACCGTGTGAGCGTATTTCTTGTAGAGAAGAAATCTCTGCTCATACAGTCCCTCAAGTCCCCCTTCGCTCATCCCGACGATGCCGCGCGGCGCATCCTGGGCGATGTGGCCGTGCAACTCCTGGACGGGAACGTCCAGAAAGACCACTGTCGAGATGGAGGCGAGGTAACGCATGGCCGCGTCGGAGTAGACGACACTGCCCCCGGTGGAGATCACGGAGCGCTCTCCCGCCTCCAGGCTGAGAACGGTTTGCTCCTCAATGCGCCCGAAGGTCTCGGAATTCACCCGGTCGACCAGCGCCTGCAGCCCCATGCCGAAGCGCTCCTCGATGCAGCGATCCGTGTCGATGAAATCCCAACCCAGCCGCTTCGCGATGATTTTCCCTAGCGCACTCTTGCCCGATCCGGGCATTCCTATCAATGTCAGCGTCATATGGCCTGAACTCCTTCCGGTGCGGTTTCGCCTGTACATGATAGCAGCTCGGGCTGCTGAGGGGGAAGAAACTGCCGTTCTCGGGGGAGACAAAACCGCTGGCAAAAAAAAACAAGTTGGATATATTTAATTGTCCCGCGAATCCCGGCAGAGCCTCCCCGTTCTGACCGGGATTTTGATGTTTGGCAGCGACACCTGCCCAGCCAGGAGGCGTCTCGCACCCAGCGGATTGATCTTGCGGCAAGGGGGAATCCTCAGATGCCGGCCATCCGTTGGAGGACCTAATGGACCAAGAAACCATATTAATGGAGGCGGTTGATGCGTCAGCTCCGGGTTTTGCCGGGGCGCCGCTGTCGGGAGAAGGCTTTCCCCGGCCAGGGAAGGCCCGCGCAACCGGGCAGAGGGGGTGTGCTGCGGAAATTCCCCTGAGAAGGACCGTCACCGGCTGCGTCCTGATGCTCGAATCGTTGGTCATGGCCCTGGTGCGGCAGATAACCCTGAAGGAAGCGGCAGTCATCCTGAGAAACTGCGATTCCCGCCTTTGGCGTCTGGAAGCGGCCCCAGGCGCCGCGAGCGCTCCTGCCAGGGATCAGGAGGGCGCAGGGGCGCAGTGCCTCAACCTGTTCTATGACCTGGAAACCTCCTTCACGATCGAGTGCGGCAACTGTGCTGTTGCCCGGGCGCAGCCGGGGCCGAGCGCCCCAAGCAGCGTCGCAAGAAAAGGCCTTGATGCAGACGCGATGGGATTCGCAAGGGCAATGCTGGCCGCCATCGAGGCGTTGGTCGTGGCGGCAGGCCGGACGGGAGTCGATCGCGCGATCAGGAAAAGCTGTGCACGCGGTAAGGTTAGTGCGGAAGCGGCAATGCTTTGTCCCTGCCATAGCAGGGCGCCGCCGCGACTCCGCTGCCAAGCCTGGCACCGGGGAGAAGCAAAGTCGACCGACGAAGCGCCTGACAAACCACTCACACCATGGACGGCGTGCCACGATTTGCTCCCGGGAAAGGACCATAAGGGCGGTGCCTGAACTTATGGTCAGCTCTGCCGGGAAGGTGAGGGTATACCCCTTCCCTGCGTTCCCGGTAATTGCAAACCGCGCCGGAGAAAACGCCGCACCCAGGGGCATCATGCTGCCGGTAAAAGACCTCCCCCCGGTGGTGTCCAGGGTCACTGTGCCCGACAAACCTCCCCCGCCTACTATGCTTCCGAAATCCAGATCCTGAATTTTAATAATGGAAGTGGTTCCCTCCGAGGAGGGGTGCCGCATCACCCCGCGGGCCGGAGTCGTGTCCGTTTGCAGTTTCACCATGACCGCGGGCGGCGAGGTGGACGGGATGGTGCTGGCCCTGCTGGAACAGTTGGGTGAGGTGCCACTGTCGGGGGTCAGGGTGGACCTGTTGGCGGAGGGGCCGGGCGGGCCGAAACTGCTCTCGAGCGCCCGGTCGCAAGAGGGGGGGTACTACCTTTTCTAGACGGTAAAGCCGGGGAGGTACACGGTCGTCATACCGGAGACGGAGGCCGCGCGCCTGAAAGTCGGTGCTGTGGGGCCTCTGCCGGTAACCGTGCCGGTCGGCGGGACATGATTTCAGGGCTCGATTTCCTGCTGAAGCCGGCCCCCGCGGTGCAGAAACCGGCTGTCGAGGCGGCGGCCGGGATGTTCCAGTAGCTAAGAGCTCATGGCAGGGGGCCGCTACTGTTTCGCTGGCAGCAGCGTCGCCTCCAGCAGTTCGCGCAGCGCCTTGTTGTTCCCAGATTCCCGGTTAACGATCGCCTTGCGCTCCCTGCGCGACAGGAAGGCCTCCAGGTGCTTGGCCGCGTCGGCGGTGCTCCCGGCGATCGATGCCGAGAGGTGGCAAAGGATCTGAACCGGCAGGCCGTTCTTGAAACCCTGCACCAGCTTCCCG
>Ga0209317_1002622_pt1 | contig 12723 bp, 10 predicted proteins | sample RifGroB2_FD_183994 | JGI IMG/M metagenome (GOLD analysis project Ga0209317, IMG submission 183994) | Soil microbial communities from Rifle, Colorado, USA - Groundwater B2 (SPAdes) (version 2) | ecosystem: Environmental > Terrestrial > Soil > Unclassified | place: Rifle, Colorado | collected...
AATAAATTGTATAGAAATAATGGCAGCAGTAACCATTGGATTATCATCAAACCTGTGGGTACGACGAGCAATAGGGCAGGGATTGGTGCAAAAATTGAAGTAACAACAGGCACAGGCACTCAAATCAGGGAGGTGGACGGCGGATCGGGTTTTTGCTCGCAGGATAGTTTGTGGGTGCATTTTGGGCTGGGTAGTAATGAAACAATAGATACGCTTGAAATACAATGGCCAGGCGGAAAGATCCAGACACTCTCTGATGTTGATACTGATCAGATACTGGCAATTACTGAGGAATAATGTTAGTCAAGCCACACTGCGAATTGATTGTTATTTTAATTGTATAGGAATTTTCATTTTGTTTACACAGATCACAGGGCGGCATGGATTATTCCCCTCTTGGGAGGGGTTAGGGGTGGGTTCCTTGGGCGTAGTCGTATCTACACAATTCACGAAGTTACCGACTTACCCACCCCTAAATCCCCTCCCAAGAGGGGACTTTCTAAAACGAGAATTCATATCATACTCTTAGATGAAACACAATTTATTCATCATAATCTTATTAATTCTGTTTGGCAACACTGCATACGGTTTTCTTGCGGGTCCTATTGCAGGCCGTACAGGCGCGCCCAACGATATCTGTAATGGTTTTACCTGTAATGTAACTCCATGCCATTATAGTTACGGTTTGAATACGGGCAAGGCAACATTTTCAATAACAGCGCCTTCTGCGTACGAAAAGGGCAAGACAACAAATATCGTTGTTAAATTTACTAATTCTAATACTTCTCTCCATGGCTTTGAAATAACGGCCATGGATACGACTAACACCAAAGTAGGTACATTTACGAGCGCCGATGATACTACACAAACAGAATCCTACCGTGATCAATATGCTGCCCATACGACCATAGGCACGGCAGAATCAAGCTGGACGATACAATGGTCAGCGCCTTCAGAGAACGTATCTGGCCCGATTACCTTTTATGCGGCTGGAAACGAGGCTAATGGTGACGGCACAAGCGAGGGGGATTATATTTACACCGATACAGCTATCATCTCATTGGTAGCCGAATGCGTGCCTTCCACATTAAAGGTGAAGCCAAAAAAATTAGTAATAAAACGTGGAAAGAGCGCTGTAGTCACCGTTACGGTGAAAGGAGAAAATAACGAGCCATGTGCCAGACATACAGTGTATGCATCTGCTGGAAATAAAAAAGTCTCCGTAGATGAAAGCGCAGAAACAAATGAGAATGGCAAGGCGAAATTCACGGTAACAGCAGGGAATGAAAAGGGGAAAGACGTTATCACCTTTCGTACGCAAGACAGCAATACTGAGATTACAAAAGATATTAATGTGATAATTAAATAGTGCGTGAACGAAAGCAATGCTTACAGCGGGTTCACGTTTGTAACTTGATTGTATAGGAATTTTCATTTTATTCATGCTGGTTTCGGGTAGGGTGGGTTAAGTGGAGCGAACCCACCATTTACAAATACATTAAAGGTGGATTCGGCGTAAAATCCCCCTTAGAAAAGGGGGTAAGGGGGTTGTAAACTTGTCCTCGTGAAAACGGGGATAGCCCAGAAAAAACACAACCCCCAGAATCGTTCGACTGAGCTCACGACGAAGTCCCCCTTTTTTAAGGAGGACTTAAACGGAATAACTTTAACCCGCAATTTTATTACGATACAGAATTAATGATTTAACAAAATATCAGGGTTCAGGTTGCAAACCAGAACCCGCAAAGGTGGATATATGTGTTGAGTGACAGGTGACGAGTGACGCTTCTCTCGACACGCGCTTTTCGCCACTCGTCACTCTTCTAGAAAAGTCTATGAATACAATAAATAATAAATCGAACATTCTTCATTTCACAGGGATTGTTTTTTTGTTCATATTGCTGATAATCTGCATTTGTCCAGAAATAGTGGTATCACAGGTAACATTTAGCGATGTTACGGAAACGGCGAAGGTAGGTAATTCAGCGCGAGGGATGGGCGCAGCCTGGGGGGATTACAACAACGACGGCCTGCCTGACCTTTATGTATCAAATTATAAAGACAAAAATATACTCTACCAGAATAACGGTGATGGTAGCTTTTCCGATGTCACGGATGCAGCCGATGTGGGAAACACCGATGCAAGCGCTGATATTGCCTGGGGCGATTATAACAACGACGGTTTCCTCGATTTGTTTTTGGTCAATGATGTAGGTCCTGGTTTTGGTGCAAAAAAAGTATTATATAAGAATAATGGTGACGGTACGTTTACCAATGTGGCAAAGGAAGCAGGTGTGGAAAATATCGCATTCGGAATGGGGGTGGCCTGGTCTGATTATAACAATGACGGTTACCTGGATGCCTTCGTAACGAACAATGCCCATGTCATGATTTGCGAGGGCCAGCACAATAAGCTGTTTAGAAATAAGGCAGACGGCACCTTTGAGGATGTGACAGATACAGCAGGAGTGGGTGATTTGGGGAACGGGATGGGGGCGGCATGGTGCGATTATGACAATGACGGCTATCAGGACCTTTATGTATTAAATTTTGATAATTCTAACTTACCTTCACCCGAGAATACGCCCAGTATCTTGTATAAAAACAACGGTGACGGTACGTTTACAGAAATAACCAGCACGGCGGGCGCCGGAAATACGTTGGGAGGATTTGGAGTAGCCTGGGGTGATTATAATAACGATGGGAATATGGATGTTTTTATTGCAAATTTGATGGATGTCCTTCCCAGCGCAAAAAATGTTTTGTTCATGAATAATGGAGATGGCACCTTTAGTGATGTGACAGATAGCGCCGGTGTTGGTGATGAGGATGAAAGCACTGAGGTGACGTGGGTGGACTACGATAATGACGGCGATCTGGATTTGCATGTTGTGAATGGTGGCATTGGCGCATCTCAGGCCTGCGTCCTGTACCGGAATAATGGCAATGGTACATTTACTGATATTGCGGAAGAAGCAGGTATTCGGTATATAGGGCATGCCGAAGGAGCTTCATGGGGAGATTATGATAACGATGGGGATATGGACCTTTATTTAGTTAATTATCGTGAGCCAAACGTTCTTTATCGAAATAATGGAAATAGTAATCACTGGATTATTATTAAGACGGTGGGTACAAAAAGCAACAGGGCAGGGATTGGGGCAAGGGTCAAGGTGACAACCGGCACGATCAGTCAAATCAGGGAAGTGGACGGCGGTTCGGGTTTCTGCTCGCAGGACAGCCTGTGGGTGCACTTTGGTTTAAATAGTTATGAAACAATTGATACACTGGAGGTACGGTGGCCAGGCGGCAAGGTACAGACATTTTTAAATATTACAGCCGATCAAATATTAACAATTACAGAGGAATGAGGAAGTTATAGTAAACGTTGTATCATAGAAAGAGGTTAAACATGAAAGGTACAATGAAGGCTATAGAAACAACAGGAACCATAGACGATCAGCATCGACTTATTATTCTGGATAAACCACTTCCAATTGCTGAAAAGGGCAAGGTTCGTGTGATTATTTTGTTTTCTGAAGAAACCGATATAGACGAAAGAGAGTGGCTTCATGCAGCAACTACCAGTCCAGCTTTTGATTTTTTGAAGGAACCGGAAGAGGATATTTATACTCAATCCGATGGAAAACCTTTCCAGGGTCAAAGGTAAAGTTGTTCTGGTGCTTTTCCCATTTGATGATTTAACATCGGCAAAGTTACGACCCGCGGTATGCTTGACTGATCCAATTGGTTCACATCGTCACGTTGTGTTGGCTTTTATTACCAGGTTAATAAAAAATTACAGAAACTATTTGAGTGGTAATGCTATATCGGCTTACTTTTGCCTTCCTGTTTTTCAATGGCCTCTGCCCGTTGCAAATAAAGAGGAAGTAATTTGTCAGCTTCGCATCGATGTCCTGATTCATACATCCTTTCACCCAATATAGCTACATATTCTGCTTTTGGTTTCACATGTTCTATCTCATCGATGATGATATCTTTTTGTTGAAATATGTCTTTGTAAGGCTTAACTCCATCCCCGAAAACAATTACAGGGCGTGGCAGGATAGATAAAAGTTTTTCCGGTTGAATCACCAGAAACTCAGATTGTCTTTTTCTCTGAATACCTTCTAGCTTGTAAATGCAGGCGTAGACATGGTTTCGTTTGGCATCAATGATGGGGCATATGGGGATGGAACCTATTGCATAATTTTCGGCTATAATGTCAAATATGGGTACGCCAATAACGGGTTTATTTAGTGCATAGGCAAGGGTCTTTGCGCAGGTCACCCCAACTCGCAGTCCCGTGTATGAACCAGGTCCCACATCGACTGCAATCAGGTCGATATCTCCAGGATTCCATCCGATTTCGTGGAGTGCTGTTCTGATGGCAGGAATCAATTCTTTCCCGTGTTGCATGCCAGCCCCAAAGTTCTTAGCGACGATAATGTGCTTATTCTCGCAAACGGCAACACCGCCGATATTCCCAGACGTTTCTATTCCGAGTACTTTCATAACTATAACAAAATATCAGAAAATTATTTTAAAATGAAACACTTTTATTATTTTCCCTTGCAATATGACTTTAAAACTCTTTACTATAGGAAATATTTATTCGCTATAGTACAAACACATATAGTTTGGAGTGATATTACTATTTTACAATGATTCACGGTTAATAAAAACATATCTTTAAAAAGGCGCTATCTATAGCTGATAACCAGAAGGATAATGAACAGGAGATTATGATAAATGCCAAAATACACTATTGATGAAATATTTAAAAGTCCAGAGACTAAACATAGTCTTGGATTGTTTGATAAAAAGCTTATTTCATCAATAAACCTTTACGAAAAAAATGGTAAACCACATCTTAAGTGCTTTGGATCTGATAAAGAACGCTCCGCTAAACCTGAGGAAATCGTCCGTCAACTCTTCATAAAAAAACTTTTAGATAATTATGGCTATCCAAAAGAACGTATTCAGGTTGAAAAAGATGTATGGTTTGGCTCGGGTGTTTTTGATAAGCGAGCCGATATTGTTGTGTTGCAAAAAGACCTTGAACATCCTTTCATAATAGTTGAAGTTAAAAAGCCTAACCGTAAGGATGGCATAGAACAATTAAAATCCTATTGTAATGCAGAAGGCTCACCTATAGGCGTTTGGACAAATGGTTCTGAGTTAGTTATACTCCATCGAGAAGAACCAAATGTATTCACGAATATTTCCGACATTCCAACGGTAGACCAATCTTTGCAAGATGTAATTGCAGAGTTGTGGACACTTGAAAAACTTACAAAAGAAAACAAGCTCGTCAAAGAACGAGTATCCCTGAAAAGTATCATTCTCGACCTCGAAGATTTGGTTTTAGCCAACGCCGGAGTTGATGCCTTTGAAGAAGTCTTCAAATTGATTTATGCTAAACTGTATGATGAATGGGCTGCTAAAAATATAAGAAATCGAAATGGCAGGATACATTTTAGAATTTATGGAGAGTCGCCAAAGGAGATATACCAAAAAATAAATAATCTTTTTAAAGATGCAACAAACAAGTGGAAGGGCGTATTTAATCCTATGGATAAGATAGACCTATCGCCCAGTCATTTGATGACATGTGTATCATTTTTACAGGATATAAAACTTTTCAACTCCAACCTTCAAGTTATTGACGAAGCCTTTGAATATCTCGTTACTCAGGTGGCTAAAGGAGCGAAAGGACAATACTTCACGCCCCGCTACGCCATTGATATGGCAGTTAAGATGCTCAATCCAAAGGAAACAGAAAAAGCAATTGACACGGCATCAGGTTCCTGTGGTTTTACGGTTCATACCATACAATATATAGCTGGAGAGCCGACGTCTCCCAGTGGTTTGCCTGAACATGCAAGGGAATTTGCTCAAAATAATATATTCGGTATTGATTTTGATAACAGGTCAGTAAAGATTGCAAAGGCGATTAACTTAATTGCCGGTGATGGTAAGAGCAATGTTTACAAGCTCAATTCGCTTGATCCCTCATCATGGGACGATGAGGGGAAATCCGCATTTCGTTTGATGCTAACCAGATTTTCAGAAGACAGGGCAAAAGATGAAGATAACCAGAAAAATTTCAGATACTTTGATTTTGACATACTCCTTACGAATCCACCTTTTGCCGGAAATATAAAAGAAAAACAGATACTCAAAAATTATCTGCTTGCTGAGAAAAAAGGCAAGACTGTTTCAAAAATTGGAAGAGACATTCTTTTTATAGAGCGAAACCTGAATTTTTTAAAACCCGGCGGGAGAATGGCGATTGTCTTGCCTCAAGGCAGACTTAATAATACCAATGATGAATATATCAGAAAATTTATTATGGAGAAAGCCAGAATCCTTGCCGTGGTGGGTCTTCACGGCAATACCTTCAAGCCTCACACCGGCACCAAGACCAGTGTGTTGTTCCTGCAGAAATATACTGAAAAAGAACTTAAAAAGATAGATGCTGTTCAAAGCAAATATGAAAATCAATGGCTACGCTTTTTTGAAAAAATAAAGGCCCTTGCCCAACAAAAAGAATTGACAGAAGAAACTTTGCCGGAAGAACTCGTTGGATTCCTCAACTCCTTTTATGGAACGTATGAAGAAACAGAAGAAGTTGAAGTGCCGGAAGTTGAAAAAGAAACTTGTAGTGAGCGGAACGAATCTAACAATGAGCAAATAAAAGCATCTGAAACGGTTGAAGATTTGCAGGAATCCATAGCTACTTTGAAAGAAGAAATCGAAGCCCTGCAAAAAGAAATTACTCTTGCAACCCGTGATAAGAAAAAGGAACTTACCAAAAAACTAAAAGCATTCCAAAAAAGCCTTGCAGAAAAGAAATATTCCCTTGGTTTGAAGACCTTAAGCGGCAGATTAAATATCCTTTTGAATGATGAAAAGGATTTAGAAGAATTTCACAAGTTTTGGTTACAATCCAAAAGCGCCCAAGAACTATCCTATCCCATCTTTATGGCAACATCCCAAAAATCTGGCAAGGATAATTCAGGTGAATACGTTTATAAAAAAAATGAAAATGGCGAATTAATGCTTGATGAACACGGCCATTTGATTGTTGATCACGATCTGGATTACATCGCAGATAAATTTGTAGAGTTTGCCAGAAAACAGGGATTTGATTTCTGGAGAGAAAGTTATAGATTTGAAGCGACAAAACCTGCAGAAATTCCGTTAGCTGCGGAGGGAAAGACGAAATATGGAAAAAATAAAACTCGTTAGTAAGCATATAGGCCTGCGCAGGGTAAAAAGAAATAAGCTAGACAAAATATCTCAAGATTTCGCAAATAATGTGAGAAAAAAACTGGGGAATCACGTAAAGGAAATTATTCTGTTTGGCTCACATGCAAGGGGCGATTTTACCGAAGGGTCAGATTATGATTTTTTGATTGTTGTGGATAAAAGAAGAAAGACAGATGAAAACATACTTTTGGATATAGGAGTTGAGTTTTTAGACAAGTACGAAGCTTTAATTGCAGAAATTCTCTGTGATGAAAAAGAATGGGAAAAGAAAAAACGCTTTCCCATTGGATTAAATATACTAAAAGAAGGTGTCTGGTTATGAACCCCGTTGGTGACATTAGCGTTATCAAGGCGATGCTTTTCAAGTCACGTGAAAAATTGGAAACAGCACAAATAGATTTTGACAATGAAAGATACAATGATTCCGTTTCCCGTTCTTACTACGCAGTGTTTCACGCTATTTCCGCTGTGCTGTTGTCGAAAGGATTGCATTTTTCAACACATGCCCAGACAATAGGTGCTTTTAACAAGGAGTTTATAAGAACGAAGCAATTCCCTGCTGTTTTTACCAGGATAATAAGAAAATTATTTAAAGAAAGGCAGATGGGCGATTATGATTTTGAAAGTTATATCAACGCCGATATTGCTCAAGAAGATATAAAAGAGGCTGAAAAGATTATAGATACCAGTGAGGAATATTTAGCAAATACTTATAACGTTTCAAAAGAGTATTGGAAGGAATAATGGCTGAAATAGTTGCAGATAATATTTCGATAATCCAAAGCGATGATTTGGAAGGGGCAACAAGGCTTGATGCTGAATATTACCAGCCAAAATATTTAGAGACCATTACATTAATCGGCGATGCGGACTCATTGCGAACGTACTTAGAGGAAATAATTCATCCAACAGAGATAAAAAGATTATATTCTGAAAAAGGCATTCAAATTTTGTTAGCACAGAATATTAGAAATAATAGGCTAGATTTTAGTACCAGTGTTTATATGGAAGAAAGTAAGAACAAAGCATTAAAAAGGAATAATTTAAAGTATGGTGATGTTTGTATGACTCGATCAGGTGCGAATTTTGGAGATACTGCAACTTATTTAGGAGTGCCTGCGAATATATTTGCTTGTGCCGATTGTTTAATACTCAGACCTCGAAGAATAGAAGGCAGTTATATTGCAACGTTTCTTAATACAAAACATGGAAAATATTTATTGGAGCGGGGCGCTTATGGTATGGCCCAACCGCATATTGCACCTAATTATCTTTATGATATAAGATTGCCATATTTTTCTTTAAAATTCGAAACCGAAATTAAAAATATTATAGAAAAATCGTACGAATTATTTGAAAAATCAAATATTTTATATTCCAAAGCTGAAACTTTATTATTGGAAGAACTTGGCATAAAGGATATTGACCTCTCTCATGATCCTTGTTATGAAGTAAATTCTGCCGATACTATTGCTGCCAACCGCATCGACGCCGAATATTACCAACCAAAGTACAACAATTTGTTATTAATTATCAAAAAGAAAGCAAAGTATTATAGACAAGTGAAAGAATTCCGTAGTTTTAACGCTAGAGGAGAACAACCCATCTATGTTAAAGAGGGAAATTTGAGAGTAATCAACAGTAGGCACATATTGGAACAGCATCTGGACTACGAGAATTCTGAACGAACTCATGAGCAAAATTGGAATTTACAAAGCAATGCCAGAGTTTTTAAATACGATATCCTTACATATACTACGGGAGCTTATGTAGGACGTACAAATATTTATCTTGAAAATGACAGGACTTTGGGAAGCAATCACGTAAACATCTTGCGGTTTCGTGAAGAAAATCCTATTTATGTTAGTGTTGTTCTAAATTCAATGATCGGCCGATTACAACCGGTTCTGCACAGGTAGAGTTATATCCGTGCGACATAGACAAATTTATCATCCCATTTATTGATACCAAAAAGCAGGAGCACATATCAAGTTTGGTTGAAGAATCATACAGAGCAAAACGTGAGGCCAAAGCCTTGTTAGGAGAAGCAAAGAAAAAGGTTGAGGAAATGATTGAAAAGGGCAAGGAAGATTGAATAAAATATTATTATGAATAGATTTGATTTTATTACTCCATTTTACAACAGTCGTCATAATCGCGAAAGTTTGATACAGGGCATTGATTCGATTTTGGCCGCCAAATCCTTATCTGCCCGTGCTATTCCATTCAGTTGCGATAAACCACCAATAGAATGGTTTCCTAAAATTATAGGTGGCTCCAGGCATGCATTATTAATTAATGAAAATGAAGGGGTTCAATTATTTGAGTTAACTCATAGTTTTAAGGATGGCGATGAAGAAAAAAAAGAATCGGGGCGTTTCTTCATTTATGAACATCCAAAATATGAAAAGGTATATGTAGCACTGACAATCGAATCGAGCGATTTCTTTCGAAGAGTGCTACTTCCTTTCATCCAAGGTCTTTATCCAACTGTTATTATGACCTTCATAACACATAAAAAACTTAGAAATTTATTGGATGAATTTCAAGCGACAAATCAATTTACAGACCTTATTATTACTCGTGCCTCTCAGAGGCTTCGCTTTGAGGAAGAAGGGAAACATAAAAAGGTAATGCCAATTGTGAGTTGGCCGGATATGGATTTAACAGAGGCATTTAACTGGGTATATCAAAATAATGGGTGGTTTCAATCATTGCAATTCGAAGTAAGAAAAAACTCTACCAGGATTGCAGAGATTTCTTTTACACGACAAGGTATCGTACGAACAAATCATATATTCTCGAAAGTGTTTGAAGCATTTGTTCTTCCTGTCTGCAAAACTATTCATGAAAATATTGAAATATTTGGACATAGAAGCAGGCGTGAAAATTCTGACCTTCATGCAAAACCTCTTGTAATTGACTTTGGAGAGGAACAATTTTCAGAGATTTCAGAAAATGCTAAGTTTATCCAGGCGATGAGACAGCTTAAAACAGCTTCAGTTTCAGTCTTGCATGGCAATCCGTATATACATATGTCTGTAATTGATTACTATGATGGGAGTACGTTTGATCTCTGGGTCTTAAATTCAAATCATTTAGTTATAGTTCCGCAAATGAAAGGCTCTATTTCTGCTATTAAAAGGCTTATTAATCATGTGTTTGACACCTATGCTGAAGGCGAAATCAAGGATTATGCGGAGGCTACGAAATGAGTGCTCAGGAGGAATTTCGCGATAAAATCGATGACTATGAACAAACCATTCATGCAATCATCGGCTTTTTAAATTTTTATCGCTATGACGCTGTCTCTAAGAAAATGAAGGATAATGTGCTTGTATTTCAAGGAAGACGCCTGGAACCATCTTCTCAAAAAGTCATGGACCTAAACGGAGAAAAGATTTCTCATGTGACTCCAGATATTGTAGCCTTTTTACCGTCGAAAAGTGGTGTGCTTGGTGAAGTAAAAAAGAGTTTTCCTATGGAAAAAGAGCGTTGGATGAAAACATTTGAACAATTAATGGCATATGATGACGACTTGACGGGATGGCCTTCTGATGATGGAAAAGTTAACTCTCATGACATTGTCTTAATTTTACATCAATCAAGGGCAGTTCCTGTCCGCAAGTTTTACGAAGAACATAAAAATTCAGTAATTAAGTTTACTAGGCCGTTTATTATTATTGAATTTAACAGGTCACCCGAACGAAGGTCTTTTATTTTCTTTCGGACGGTGCTGGGTTCCCTTACTGAAAATGAGGTTAATGGAAGACTAGAAAATGGAGTACAAGTGCCAATGGAAGTCTTTGTTAAAATTTATTCGACAATAAAGATTTATGATAGCAAACCCCCGCTTCCATACTTGATAGAACTTATATGGGCGAATGTTGTTCTGCGATGTGCATCTGAGTATCCCAAATTTGAAAAACTCAAAAAAAAACAGAAAATAGACGTAGTGTTAGAAATTGATTCGATTGTTGAAGAACTACATCAAGGCTTTTCGTTTCGTATGCTTCATGGTGACAATAATGAAAGACAGCCTAAAATTCCTAAAAAAGAATGGGTATTGTGTGCTTGCGAACAGTTGGTAAAATTAAATGAAGCAAGTTGGGTTGATTCGACTAAGAAGACCATTAAAGTCTTTTTTAGAAAATATGATGATGTTTTAGATCATTTTATAGAGCTATGTTCAAAAGAAGTCGAAAACACTGGACAGTTGAAGCTGTTTAAAGAAAGTTAGGAGGAGTCAATAAATAAAGGTAGCAACTTTGTGCTGATTTTACGTTCATTCACCCCTCAACGCATTAACCGAGATGATACCTTTATTTATTGACACTGTCTTAGAGTGATTAACCTCTATTAATTAAAGATAAATCCTCTACAAACATTTTGACTGGGAGGGCAAAGACTATGGAAGGGAAAAATTACATAAATGGGGCATTTGTAAATGGTACTTCTGGTGAAAGATTTGAGAGTAGAAATCCTGCTAATACCGATGAAGTGTTGGGGACGTTTCCGCTTTCTTCTGAAACTGACGTAAATAGCGCTGTCGGTGCCGCGAATGCTGCCTATGATGGCTGGAGAAGATTATCTCGTATCAAGCGCGGTGAGTATTTTGATGAATTTGTCCAGCTATTAAAGAAAGATCGGGAAGAAATATCCCAATTAGTAACGAAAGAATGCGGGAAGGGAATTGTTGAGGGCCGTGCCGATGTAACAGAAGGCATCCACATGGTGCAATACGTATTTGGCACGGTACGGATGCCTCACGGTGACGTGGTTGACTCTGAGATTCCTGAAAAAGACGCATTCATGCGCAGAAAACCCAAGGGAGTTGTTGCCGCAATTACACCATGGAACTTTCCATTTGCCATTCCCCTGTGGCTGATTTGCCCTTCGGTAGTGGAAGGAAACGCCGTTATCCTCAAGCCTTCTCGTGAAACGGCGTGTACTGCAAATAAGATTGCTGAGTATGCGCATAAAGCTGGTTTCCCTCCGGGTGTTATCAACGTTGTACACGGCGGTTGCGGGGATTTATTGGTAAAACATCCGGATACCCACGTGGTATTGTTTGTCGGCTCTAACGATGTGGGGTCTGGGATAAAGAAGATAGTCGCAGGATTTCACGACAAGATGTGTGCCTGCGAGATGGGTGGAAAAAATGCACTGATTGTCCTTGATGACGCCAATCTTGATATTGCCGTGAATGCGGCTATTATCAGTGCTTTTAAGACATCGGGGCAGCGCTGTACCTCTGCAAGCCGTTTCATTGTGCATGAAAAAGTATTAAGCGAATTTGAAAAGAGGTTTGTTGGGATAACCAAGAGGATGAGAATTGGTAATCCATTGGATGAGGACGTATTTATGGGTCCTGTAATTAATCAGTCCGCAACGGAAAAGATTGCCCGTTACAATGACCTGGCGAAAAAAGAGGGAGCAACGGTGTTG
>Ga0209317_1002623_pt1 | contig 12713 bp, 8 predicted proteins | sample RifGroB2_FD_183994 | JGI IMG/M metagenome (GOLD analysis project Ga0209317, IMG submission 183994) | Soil microbial communities from Rifle, Colorado, USA - Groundwater B2 (SPAdes) (version 2) | ecosystem: Environmental > Terrestrial > Soil > Unclassified | place: Rifle, Colorado | collected...
CGTATCCTGTTCAATAAGGCCGACTGTGTCGCGAAATGGGGCATATCCCTTTCAAAGTCAAGGCTCAGAAAAAGAGTTTGTTCCCCTTTCTTTTCAAGATAATCCTTGAGCTGCATCATCAGCGTGGTTTTACCTGCCTGACGCGGACCGACAATAAGGGACATTTCTTTCTTGGAAAGGTGCCCTTTCAATTCGTCAAAAATATATCTTTTTATAGGCATACTTTATTTTAAATGCGAGAAAACATAAAGTCAACTTAATTAATTATCGTATCCCGTAAATCCTAATTTCTGATTTGCCTTTGTAACATATCCTCTGACAAAAGTGCATTGCAGGGCTCATTAGATTCACCTTAACTGATATGCCGGATTATCCTTTCCGAAATTTATAATCAATGGCGTCTGGACATATCCGATTGATTTTGATATCTCAGCCGTCTTTGCCTTTGAATATTCGCCAAGCTCTATAAGACTTATCTTGCTGTCATTGTTTTTATCCGCGCTCTTGTTGTTGCTCAGTCCGTCGAGTAAAGAATAAGTAAATAGTCCATTCCCCTTGTAGCCGTCCAGCGCCTCCTGAACAGAGTTTGCCGACGCGTAAATATGAAGCCCCATTTTTTTGGCGAGCACCGACATCCTCGCATCATATAGACCGCTCACTATATAGTCCACTCCTCCTGCATGACATGTATCGAAGATAAACAACTGGCTCAGGGATTTTATTTTCTTTGAAATATCAACTATCTCGTTTGAGCTAATCAAGGCACTATTGTCAAGCATATCATTAAAGTCATGTGTGAGCATGTAATACTGATTTTGCAAGAGCACTCCATGTCCGGCAACAAAGAGAATAAAACTATCAACAGGCTTGATTTTATTGGAAATGGCATTAATTCTGTTAATTATGTTTCCCTTTGTGGCATCCTTATCTATTATCATCTCAAAATGTATATTCTCAGGCTTATATAGGGTGGCGGATTGTTTGAAGATCTTCTCTTTTATGTCCGTTGCGTCTTTTGTCGCATATTTGAGGTTGATCCTGCTGTCTTTGTATCTGTCTATGCCTACAAGAAGCATGTAAAGATGCGGCTCTTCTCCTTTGATATTTGCATTAAAACTGACGGTCTTCATATAGCTCTGAACCGTATTATGGCTGTTAAAGGCAGTAATGCTCACTTCGTTTTCACCCGGAACCGCATCTATCTCCTTACAATCCTCGTACGCTTCTCCTTTTGATTTACTTTCAATAGGACTTATCTCTCCTTTGGCTGTTATTTTTATTCCTCTCATCTCTGCATAGATTGCCTTGCCGCTCAAGGCTGCAAGCTGCTTTGGAGAGCCGCTCTTTGCGATGTCTTTATAGAAGCCGTCAGAATGAACGAGCTTGCCGTTATGGAACACTCTTACCTCTCCTATTCCTCCGCCTGTGCTTTTTGCCTGATAACAGACCTTTACTTTCGGCTGACTTGTATCTTTAGGCATTGATGTAATCTCAACCGCCGGCGGAGGATTTTTGATGGCATCGTATATTGTGAGAGTAATCAGACTGTTTATATCTTCGCCTTTTAGTTTTGCCGCAACGATATCTGGGCGGTAAAAAACATCGTAGAACTGGTCTATGCCATAGACCTTATTGCCCATGCGGATATTCAGATACTTGTGCCCATTGAGAGAAGAGTTATAATAGCCTTCAGGCGTGATGACTATCCATTCGCCATCTTTAAAAATAACCAACTTAAGAATTTCTTTTCCTGCAATATCCCAAAGTCTTGTCGTTCCATCTTCGCTGCCAGAAAGAACATATTTCCCATCTGGAGAAAAGGCAACTGACCATACCTTTCCTGAATGCCCCTTAAACGTCTTAATATCTTTTCCAGTTTCAAAGTCCCATAATTTTACATACTGTTCCCAACTTCCAGATAGAAAATGTCTACCATCATGCGAAAAACTGATTGACCACACATTACCATTATGACCTGTGAAAGTCCTAATTATTTCTCCTGTTTGAGAATCCCATAGTTTAATAATATTTTCGCTTGTGCCACCCAAAATATATCTGCTATCCGGAGAAAAACTTACCGAGCGTATATTTTCGCTATCTACAAATGAAGAGACTTTTTCGCCTGTCTTGATACCCCACTTTTTTAGAGACTTACCGCCGCCTGAAACTACATATTTGCCATCGGGAGAAAATGCTATACTCCCCCCATTGTCGTCATAGAAAGCTTTTATCTCTTTTCCGGTTGATATTTCTAATAAACTCATCACTTTATTTGCTCCTTTAGGTTCAGCATGAAAAATGCCTAACAATGCATAATTATTATCTGGAGAAAATATTACTTGCTCAATAAAACCGCCTTCTATATCAGGGGCAAATATCTTGGTTCTTTCTCCGGTGCTTATATTAACCATTTCTACTCTCTGCATCTTGGGGCAAATTTCAGGATATGCTATTTCTAAAAGAGTCCTATTCAATCTGCGGATTTGACCTTGCTCTGAACTGTATAGCGCAGAAATATCTTTTTTTCTCAATTCCTTTATTTTTCCAATTTGCTTCATAACATATTCAGGCAGGCTCAAATGTTTGTTTTTCTTTAACGAGAGATCGCAAAACTGTGGATTATTCAAAAGCTCATTCAGTTGTTCGATACTCGCTCCCTTCGATCCTATCGGCAATACGCTATAACCGTCTTCCACTATTTTATTCCAGAGATTATCTATATGCGATGTATTCATGAATTCATCCTTATGAAATCCATGTGCAACATTGTTTGTGAATAGCGCATACTTATTATCATTTGAAGCAACTATAGACAAAGAGGCTGATTCATATCTTTTAAGTTCTCTCTCTAAACTTCCAGCCTCTAAATTCCAAATTACATTTTTAGGAGAACCGCTTGCAAGTGCACGCTTACCATCAGGCGAAAAGACTACTGATAATGCCAAAGAAGTGTTTCCTTGAAACCTTTTTAACTCCCTTCCTGTCGCAATATCCCAGAGTTGGACCCCTCCGAGTCCTTCAGATAATATTTGCTTTCCGTGTGACAGAAAAGTTGCAAAATGAACTTCTTGAGTTCTAAAAGTTTTCAGTTCTTTGCCTGTTTGTAATTCCCACAGCTTTAATGTCTTGTCTTTGCTTCCCGTTAACACATAGTCTCCATCTGGAGAAAATACAATAGTATTTATTTTATCTGAATGAATCTTATAGTTCTCGAAAAGTTCACCCGTCTTCACGTCCCATAATTTTACTGCACCGTCAACTGTGGCAGCTAACATCCACTTCCCATCAGGAGTAAAGAGAACTGTTTTATCATTATCAGAAACATTCTTAAACCGTCTCATTTCTCTGGCAGTTTCAACATCCCATATCTTAAAGTCCTGTGATTTAAGTATCTTTGCTAAAACATATCTCCCGTCAGGTGAAAACTTTACAGATTGTATCTGATCAGAATTGTCAATTGGTATTATTGTTGACTTCCCATTGTGATATTTTGAGAGAACAACTTCTTTAAAAAATTTTATCGACACCATTACCTTTCCGTCTGGAGAATATTCAAATGATGACAAACCATGCAAAGAATTTTCTTTTTCTGTTTCAATATCCCATTTTTTCGTTATCAGTCCTATTGCCCAAATTGATTTTCCATTTGGAGAAAAGAATGCTGAAAGAAAATATTTTTTTTCATCCTTGAATGTTTTGTATTCCCTTCCTGTGCGTATATCCCACACTTTTATGGTTTTGGAATTCGGCATTGACAAAGCGTAATTCCCATCTGGTGAAAAAAGAACTTTTGCAAGAGATAACAACTGAACATCTTCTGGATGATAATAAAATGTTCTTATTTCTCTGCCGCTTTCGACTTCCCATAATTTAAGTGTTTTATCGTCCCTACTTTCCGTTAAGAGATACTTCCCATTCGGAGATACTGCTATGGAATTTATCGTCCCTGAATGTCCCAGTTGCACAAAAATCTCAGGCACCTGCTGATAAAGTTTAAATGCTTTGTCTCTGTCAATATCCCTGTAAACTTCATTTATTTGATTTAAACTTGTTTTGATATATTGCGGAATACTTAGCTCTCTGTAAATCTTCAATGCTTCATTGTAATAATCCAGTGCCAAATCATATTTCTTAAGGGATTGATGAGTAATCCCAATCCTTGTAAGGCTTGAAGCGATACCCTCTGCGTTATTTATTTCTTTGTAAATTTTAAAAGCGTTTTCATAACTCTTAAGTGCTTCATAGTATGTTCCTAAAGTTCGCTGGATGTCTCCCATCATAACATGGTTGGCTGCGATGCCTTCGGTGACATTAAAAGACTGGTAATTTTTTAGCGATTGCTTGAAAAATTCGTAGGCCTCAACATATTTTTTGTCTTCGAATGCCTTCTGTCCTTGCTGGTATAGAATCAACGCATTATTAGATGCACAGCCCAGAAGACCAAGCATAAGAAAAACTATTAATAAGAGAAGTGTTTTCTTCATGAATATTCTTTCTCAACCTCTTCCGAACAAAATTATATCAGCTCAACCATAGCAGGTAAAGGTAATTTTCACATCAAAAAAATCCGATGGTGCAGACTATCTGCCATTTATTTCACTTTAAGCGAAGGGATTGACGATTTTTAATTTTCTTTCAATGGTATGGCCATCCTGCATATCTTCCGTATATAAAGTCGCGCAGTTATTTTCCAATGCAGAGGCTATTATCAGGCAGTCCCAATAAGAGTAATTATGATCCTTCTTTATTTGGAGAGATTTATCTATAGTAGTTTTCTTTACCGGGAAAAATTCCAATACATTCATAAATTTTTGAGACACGGCTATTATTTTATCCATCGTCAACAGGTTTTTTGTTAAACAGACATTGATAAACTCGCTTATGACCTGTGAGCTTATAATCGGTTCTCCTTTTGAAAGGATTGCCTTTCTTGCCTTTATCTTCTTTTCGGCGTTATCGCTTATAGAATAGATAAGAATATTGGTGTCTATAAAAACCCTATCTTGCATGCAATTTTTGCCTGTCAAATTTAAAATCCTTAGGGAGTTTTATTTTAAATTCATTAAAAATATCTTTCAGCATTTTTTCTTTCCCTTTTAACGATTTAAGCACTGTGATATGTTCGCCTTTCAGTACATCCCTAATCTTCATTATTTCCTTCTCATCTTCAACTTCTATAACTACTTTCATAAATTAACCTCCAGTTTTTATTTTAGTGTTATTTTCAAGCATACTCAATAACCTGAAGTATATCGCCTTCTTCAAGTTCAGGATATGCCTTTAAAATTTCTCCATGGCTCATGCCGGAGGCCAGCAGTTTGAGCACAAAGGCGACAGTTATACGCATCCCTCGTATGATAGGCTGCCCCATGCAAACTTCGGGATTGACGGTTATACGATCAAACGGTTTAGGCATATCAACACCTCCTCTTTACTGTATTATAGCAACTTTTCACTTCGTCTTAGCCACATACACGCCGTCCCAGTCTGCGCCGGGAGGGCTTTCCATAAACTCGGCGCATCTTTCGGCGAATATGCCTGCGGTCTTGTCGCCGTTTTCGGATTCGAGCCTTTCGAATATCTCTTTTGCCTCGTTAAAACTTTGCTTTCTGTAAAGCATCAGCGCGTCTTCAAATTTCTTGGCGACAGCGCCGTCCATCGTCGCGGAAAGCTCATAAATAGTGACCGGCTTGTCCTTGCCCTTAACCTTTATAAAATCCATCTCCCTGAATCTTATTTCTCCCGATACCTGCTGCAAAAGGCCGAGGGTCTTGAGTTTATCGAGCGTGAATTCGGTGAAAATTATATGCGTCTTGTATATCTTATTCATGCCTTCGAGCCGCGAAGAAAGGTTTACGGTATCGCCCATCGCCGTATAGTCGAACCTCACATCCGTTCCCATGTTGCCGACAATTACATCTCCCGTGTTTATACCGATGCCGATATCCACCGCAGGCAATCCGTTTGCCTTGAAATCTACATTAAGGTCTTTCAGTTTCTCCATCATGACAAGGGCGCTCCTGCATGCCTGAAGTGGATGGTCTTCTACGTCGAGCGGGGCGTTATACAAAGCCATTATCGCGTCTCCTATATATTTGTCGAGAGTGCCCCTATGCTGAAGAACTATATCCGTCATAGGCCCCAGATACTGATTGAGCAAATGCACGAGGGCTTCCGGCGTAAGCTTCTCGGAAATAGTGGTGAAGCCCCTTATATCCGAAAATAATACCGTTATATTTCTTTTCTCGCCGCCCAATTTAAGCATATCCGGGTTTTTCATTATCTCTCCGACAAGGGCCGGAGACACATAACTCGTAAAAGCCTTTTTAAGGAATCTGCTGTGCTTTTCTTCTATAAGATTTCTGTATGCCTCGGAGCAGAGATATGCCGTTGTTATTGACGCCATTGGAAAGAGAACCGAGGTATTGAGAAGATAATTTTCAAAGACCATAAAATTTATCGAAAAATAAAGGCCGAGCGTCATCAAAAACAATAGAAGCGCAATAACCGTCCTCTTTATAAAACTCAACGATGTTGTCAGCAATACGGCGAAGATTATGATAAAGGCCATGTCCAGCATTGTTACGCGGCCGTCCCTTATGATAAACCTGTTCTGCAAGGCGTTCGACGCGACCGTCGCATGAACCTCCACGCCCGGAAGCACGGGATCTACGGGAGTAGTCCGCAAATCCGAAAGTCCGATCTCTGTCGGGCCTACGAAAACAACGGAATCATTCAGGCTGCCGGGCTTCAGCCGGTTTTTGATAATATCAACTGCGGGAATGGTTTTAAATGTCCCGCCCTTGCCGTAATAATTAAGCGTGAGCCTGCCGGACTCATCGACAGGCATGCGGTGATTCCCTATAAGAAGATTGTCCACGCCGTATTGCGCGGCTTCGAGGATTATCTCGCTGCCGACATAATGCCTCAACGCGGACAATGCGAGGGAAGGATAAACATTACCTTCGTAAATTATTAAAAGATTCGAGGATCTCAAAATACCGTCGCTGTCCTGAATAATGTTGAAAAAACCGGCGCCGGCAACGGATTGCGCTATTGAGGGTATGTTCAACTCAACAGAAGGATAGCCCGCAATCGGCACATCCGTTGCATTGTCCCGTATCTTCAGTATCTTTATGCGTGATTGTTCCAGAGCCGAAAGAGAGCCTGAATCGGGCTGTTCAGGCTCTTCCCTAAAAAAATAGCCTCCTACGACGCTGCCTGAGCTTCGAAATGCATCGGCAAGTTGTTTGTCGGATCCGGGATTCGAAGGTTCGGAATACACAATATCGAGGGCGATTGTCTTTGCGCCGTACAATTTCAGATTCTCGACCAGCCGCGCAATTATCTTCCTGTCCCAAGGCCATCTTCCGAGTTCGTTTATGCTCTTGCCGTCTATGGCCGCAATAACTACCCTTTTGTCCGGAGCAACGGTTCCGCGCGTCTTAAGCCTGACATCTTTTAATTTGAGATCGACGGCATTAAAAAAATCGATCTTCCGCGAATAGATAAAAATTATAAGGGCGGCCGAGGCAATGCCTATTATCGTGAATATTACAAACCTATGTAACTTCATAGCCGCCCTGATATTACCTCCTTATCGCAACCGGGAAATCAGGCACCGTGCTCGGCTTCGTGGTAGTCGGCGTCTGTTTTCCCTTTGTCAATTCCTTTACCCTTTCCGAAAGATAAAGATCGAGCATGTTGACGGTTATCTTTCCCTTGCCCGTGTAATCGGCCTTTCCGCTTAGTCCCTCGACCAATGCCTTTGTGAACGCGCCGTTTCCCCATGCCCTGTCTTCAAGCGAATATTGATTGCCTGTTGACGCGGCAAAGACTATAGCTCCATTTTCAGCGCTCGCAAGTTCATTGACAACGCCGGTGATGTCTGTCGCGCCCCTTCGAGAGCCCATAATATTGCCTGAATAGCATGTATCGATAAAGAGTACCGTCTTGCCCGCGAGAGAGGCTACCGTATTCTTAATATCCGAAAACGCGAGGCCTGTCCGCTTTAATTTCTCGATATTAGCGTTGACGGGCAGAAAATAATAAATGCCGGTGGGGTCGTTAACTCCGTGCCCGGCGATAAAGACCATTGCCACGTCCTTGCTCGTCGTCTCTCTCTGGAGCCATTCAAGACCGTCGAGTATCTCGTCCTTTGTTGCCTTTTCATCCGTAATGGTCTTGATAACCACATCCCTATAAATTCCACTTTTCTGTTTCATGAGCGCCGTTGAAAAGTCCGCAGCGTCCTTTGCGGCGAATTCGAGCTTTAGGCTTTTATCCATATATCTGCTCACGCCTACGGCAAGGACATAAAGCTTGGGCTTGATTATAAATTCTTCCTTTTTAACAGCCCCTCTCCACTTAAGCCTTACAGTGGCCGGATCGCTCACCGAAAACCTGTTTTCAGCGACTATTGAAAGCTCCACGTCCTTTTCCGGAATTGTGACCTTCATTTCCATTACATCCTTGTCCTTAGGCACTATCTGAATACCCCTCTGGGAAGAAGCAGGCCTTCCGTCAATCAACGCCCTCACGCCTGTTATAGGTTCTCCTGACGGCATGCGGACGCTGTATCTGACTGTAATATCGGCAGAGGATACCGTCGTATTTTCCGCGGGCGAGACGATGGTTACTACAGGCGGAAGCATTTTCTGAATAGCTGCCTCCTGCCGGCTTCTTCCGGATTCCTCATTAGCAAGTCTTACCGCTTCTACTTCATCGATGGTATTGAAAACCTTTGCGACTACATCTGGCCTGTAGTATGTAGCCCTGAATTTGGATATAGGGAAGAAGTATGCCTCGCTCTCTTTGCCGTTGTTTAGATGCCAGCCGATTATATCGTCCGCTCCGGGAGAGGCGTCGTAATATCCTGAAGGCGTCCATATCGCCCACCTCTTTTTATCTTTGTGCGGGAAAAAGGCCAGAAGCTCTTTTCCATCGCTCATCCGGTACCATCTGATAGTTCCGTCTCCGAATGCCGCAAGCGCGATCTTGCCGTTGCCCGAAATATTCACGCTCCACGCTACTCCGGGTATGGGGATGCTCCATTTTTCATAGCCGTTCCTGTCAAAAAGCCTGAGGTTCCAGTCGGCTCCGAGGAGGATGCCGTTTCCGTCGGGCGATACGGCGACACTCCGAGACGATTCGTATTGCTTGATTTTCAGAGGCGTTCCGTTAACCTTAGGATTATGGTTATCCCGCCAGTCCGTTATATTCAATCCCGGCGCGGATGTTACGGGAAGTTTAAGCTGACCGGAATTCTGATAGCCCGGATCTATTGTCAGGAGACGGTCCGGGATCGAGAACCGGGCGGGCGATTTCCCCCATACGTCATAGCCGAATTGTACTGTAGAGCCGTCGTATGATACGGAAAACGTAGCATCGCTGTTCCTGTAATCCGCGATAGAAGCGCTGTTATAAATAACCCTGTTGTTAAACGCGTCGAAAATTCCGAATGCCGGATCGTACGCCCCATAAACAATGCCGCCGTACCTTAAAGGCTGCATATGAAGTATCGTGTTGTCGGATGCGACCATATCTATATATGCCGTCCTGCCTTCATCTCCCCATCTGAGCATGGCGAATCTCCAGATGCCCGCGAATATTTTCTGGTACATGCCGCCCGCGTAAATATACCTTCCGTCGGCCGACCATGAGACGACAGCGAGGTTGCCGTTGTTGACCCCGGTTGTATTGGGCGAATAAAGATATGAGAGGTCTCTGCCTGAAACCACGTCTACCTTCGTCGTATCGTTAAAGCCTACCACGATCTTCGAACCGTCGGGCGAGAAGCTTATGCCGTAAGGCTTGCCTCCTCCGGGAGACTTTGTTTTTGCAATGAGCTGGAAATTCCTGTCATACAGGCGTATGTAGCCGTCCCACGACGTGGTTACGAGCCTGCCCTCCCTGTCGAAATCCGAGCCGTAGCTGTCGCTGCCGTAATTCGTATCCTCGGCTGCGAGGGACCAGTCAGACGTGCGATAGACCTTTACGCCGTAAATGTTCCATAAAGTCACCGCAAGATAACGCCCGTCCTTTGAATAACTGAGATTGAATATCGTCGCATTCAGTCCGGATATCCTTTTTATAAGCTTTCCGCTTTCGCGGTCGAATAAATAGACAGAGGCATACATATTGTCCCACTGCTGTCCCGTCCACCCCGCGCAGGCTATAGTCCTGCCGTCCGGAGACATTGCAAGCGCGTAAACCTTGCCCTCGTTGCCGTCTCCCACCGGGATCCTCAATATCTTTATCAGCCTGCCTGTGGACAGATCCCATACGCGGACGGTTTTATCGTCGGCCCCTGTGGCAAGGTATCTGTTCTCGGCGTCGATGCCTACCCTCTTTATCGCCGACGTGTGCATTCCGGTCTCTATGCGGAGTATCGGCTCTGAAGGAGGCTCGGCAGCCTTTATTTCGGCGCATGGAACAAAAAACATTGCGGCTAATACTATTATGAAAAAAATCGCATAGGGGACTGTCCCGGATTTACGGGCGCAGCCGTAGAATCGGGACTGTCCCCGCTCAATATTTATTAATCTCTTCATTTTTCCCTCCCTGTCTTTAAAACAGCCTTTTCTTCAAAGAACTCAGACGCAGCCGAGGCCTTGCTGCCTGTCTTTTCCTTTAACTTTACCGCCCTCGTCATGCCGCCTATGTCCTTCTCTTTTGTCTTGACCTGATAAACCCCGCCTTCAGCCTTGAGCTTAATATCCCCCAAAGGAGACGTGCTTGCATATACATATATGTTTTCTTCGCCGAACGGAGGGCTGACCTCAAGCTCGAACCGGTCATTGCCCGAAGGGATTTCGTAAACAACACCGCCGCTGAAATAATTATCCGACCTGTAAGGATTCGGCAAAAGCTGGAGCATTTCTCCTTTGACGTCTTTATAAATAACAACGGCGTAAAAAGGCTTATTGCCTTTGATGTAAACCCTTATCTTATCCCCGCTTACATACGCCTTTTTATCCGTCCAGAGTTGAATCGCAAGGGGCGCCGACGGATCATCCAAGACCTGCTTTGACTTCGACACCCTTTCCATCGCCTTTTCATCCGGAACCACTTCGGCGCTTATTTTTATCTTATAACAGTCCCCGGATGACGGGTCTTTATACCAGCTTTTCTCAAGCACCCTGATATTCTTCAATGTCGCGTTGGTATAAGCCGACACCATATCCTTTTCAAGCTCGAAGTCCTTGACATGCGTCTCGCTCTTTATATAGCTCGCCGCAGACTCCATCGCCTTTCTTTTCGCATCGGTTTCCGCAGCCTGCTCGGTCTGCCTCTTGGACTTATCCTCGCCCATGCAGGCATAGCCTTCGCCCTGCGCGATCGTGGATTGCGCGGCGTAAAGGTTTGAAGATATAAGAACAGCTGAAAACAACGCAATAAATATACTTTTCATAAATCTCCCCATGTTTTGAATCTCTGCTATTTCTCAAGCAGGTTCAGTATCGTCTCTACGTTCCTGATATGTTTTCCCGACGGATAATCTCTTTTATACTGCATGAGTTTTTCCCTTGCCTGATCCTTGAGGTCAAGTTCATATAAGGTCATTCCCGCAAGATACAGAGATGTCTCTCTCTGTGCAACTACCGGATATGTCTCTATCACCAGAAGGTATTCGGCAAGGGCCGCCTCGGGATTCCTCAAGAACCTCGAATAAACCGCTCCTCTTTCGAGCCGCGCATCGCTGCGTATATCGGGCAGGTTAGTGAGATCGAGGGCTATCTGAAATACATAAAGGGCTTCCTCATATCTTCCGGAGTCGGCAAGATAACGGCCGTAATTTATATTCCACCGCGCTATGATGTTCGGAAGATTGCCGGAAAGCTCCCACTCCTTTGGAGGCGTTGCCTCCGTTATCTCTTCAAAGTTTTTCTTTGCCGTGTAAAGCGGAGTGTCAGGCTCGATCTTTACGGGGTCTGTAGGCACATATCCTCTCGTGTTCTGAACCATTGCGTCAACCGTCAACGGTTTTGAGGCGGTATCGGCGCCTGTTATCTCTACCTGCCCTTCGTTCCCGAAAAATACGTTCGCAAGCCCCTGAGTCATCATCATGAATTCGGTGCCTTTAATTCCCGCAACTGCGGTCGGGCTTTTGACCTTAAAGTTCACCTGCTCTCCGGCAAGCTTTGTGACGGACGCCCTCAGCTTGCCTTGCGTTACGCTGAACACGCCGTCTTTTTTGTCTTTGCCTACGACAAACTCGGTGATTTCAAGCTCGGTATTGTTGGCGAGCGTCAGCTTGCTCTTATCCGATAACGAGAGCACTGCCCATCCATCCGGGCCTGTCTTTATCCAGCAGCCTTTTTCGAGTTCCATGCCTTTTTTGGCGTCATCATAAGGAATATTCGCCTTTTCCCTGAATAAGACCTTCCCGCTCATTTCGGATATTTTGCCTATAGTCTTTGCCTCGCTGTATGCGGAAAAGAAGAAAATGGACAGAAGAAAAACACCAAAAAATAAAATTCTTTTCATAATGACCGCCCTCCCTGAAATCTTTTAAAATTCGATACGGCAAGCGCTATGCAGATAAGCTTCTTCATGGTTAAATTTTAACAGAGTCCATGGAAAATGCAAAGGTAAAATTACCCGACGGGGAAAAATGAGTGGTGGGCAGTGAGAGAATCGAACTCCCGACACGGGGCTTTTCAGGCCCCTGCTCTACCGACTGAGCTAACTGCCCATGAAGTATACACATT
>Ga0209317_1002625_pt1 | contig 12707 bp, 11 predicted proteins | sample RifGroB2_FD_183994 | JGI IMG/M metagenome (GOLD analysis project Ga0209317, IMG submission 183994) | Soil microbial communities from Rifle, Colorado, USA - Groundwater B2 (SPAdes) (version 2) | ecosystem: Environmental > Terrestrial > Soil > Unclassified | place: Rifle, Colorado | collected...
GGGGAGCCTCGCCGCCGAGGTGAAGGAAAACCTGGCCGGCGTCGAGGCGCTCATGGGTAAGAAGTTCGGCGATCCGAAGAACCCGCTCCTCGTCTCGGTCCGCTCCGGCGCCCGCGCCTCCATGCCGGGGATGATGGACACCATCCTGAACCTGGGTCTGAACGACACCACGGTGCAGGGGATCATCGCCCAAAGCGGCGACGAGCGCTTCGCCTACGACGCCTACCGCCGCTTCGTGCAGATGTACTCCGACGTCGTCATGGGGATGCACAAGGACGAGCTTGAACACCTTCTGGAGAGAAAGAAAGAGGCGCGCGGCGTGCACCTGGACACCGAGCTCTCCGCCTCCGACTGGAAGGAGCTGGTTGCCGAGTTCAAGGCGAAGGTCAGGGAGACCCTCGGCGTGGAGTTCCCCGAGGATCCCAAGGAGCAGCTCTGGGGGGCCATCGGTGCCGTGTTCGGCTCCTGGATGAACCAGCGCGCCATCACCTACCGGAGGCTGAACAGCATCCCGGCCGAATGGGGGACCGCGGTCAACGTGCAGTCCATGGTGTTCGGCAACATGGGCAACGATTGCGCCACCGGCGTCGCCTTCACCCGCGACCCCTCCACCGGCGAGAACTACTTCTACGGCGAGTACCTGGTGAACGCCCAGGGCGAGGACGTGGTGGCCGGTATCCGCACCCCGCAGCCGATCAACCGCGCGAAGCACAAGCCGGGCGACCTCCCCAGCATGGAGGAGGTGATGCCGGAGTGCTACCAGCAGCTGGCGGAGATCAGGGACATCCTGGAGCGCCACTACAAGGACATGCAGGACATCGAGTTCACCATCGAGAAGGGGATCCTCTACATGCTGCAGTGCAGAAGCGGCAAGAGGACGGCGAAGGCCGCCATCAAGACTGCGGTGGACATGGTGGCCGAAGGTCTCATCGACGAGAGGACCGCCGTCCTTCGCGTGGCGCCGAGCCAGCTGGACCAGCTCCTGCACCCCTCCCTCGACCCCAAGGCCGAGAAGACGGTGATCGCCAAGGGGCTTCCCGCCTCTCCGGGTGCGGTATCGGGCGAGGTCGTCTTCACCGCCGACGAGGCGGAGAGCGCGGCGAAGCTCGGTCTCAAGGTGATCCTGGTGCGCGTCGAGACCTCCCCCGAGGACATCCACGGCATGCATGCCGCCCAGGGGATACTGACCGCCCGCGGCGGGATGACCTCCCACGCGGCGGTGGTTGCCCGCGGCATGGGGAAATGCTGCGTGGCGGGGTGCGGCGACATCAAGGTCGACTACGCCCAGGCGCAGTTCGTGGCGAGAAACGGCGCCGTGATCAAAAAGGGTGACGTGATCACCCTTGACGGCTCCACCGGCGAGGTGATGCTCGGGGCCGTCCCGACCGTCGCCGCCGGCGTGGGCGGGGATTTCGCGACCCTCATGGGGTGGGTGGACAAGTTCCGCAGGATGAAGGTGAGGGCCAACGCCGACACCCCGCACGACGCCCGCACCGCTCGCGAGTTCGGCGCAGAGGGGATCGGCCTTTGCCGTACCGAGCACATGTTCTTCGACGCGACCCGCATCGCGGCGGTGCGCGAGATGATCCTCGCCTCCGACCTCGAGGGGAGAAAGAAGGCGCTCGCCAAGATACTCCCGATGCAAAAAGGGGACTTCATGGGGCTCTTCCGCGAGATGAAGGGGCTCCCGGTCACCATCAGGCTCCTCGACCCGCCGCTGCACGAGTTCCTCCCCCAGGAGGAGAAGGATATCGAGGCGCTGTCCGCCACCATGGGTGTCTCGGCGCAGACGCTCAGGCACAAGGTGGAGTTCCTGCACGAGTTCAACCCGATGCTCGGGCACCGCGGCTGCCGCCTCGGGGTCACCTTCCCCGAGATCTACGACATGCAGGTGCAGGCGATCATGGAGGCCGCCTGCGAGCTGGTTCGCGACGAGGGGTTCCAGATCGTCCCCGAGATCATGATCCCGCTGGTGTCGGTCACCAAGGAACTCGCCCTGATGCGCGCCAACGCCGTCGCGATCTGCGAGGACGTCCAGGCACGCTACGGCGTGCAGGTCGAGTACCTGATCGGTACCATGATCGAGCTGCCGCGCGCAGCCATCACGGCCGACGCCATCGCGACCGAGGCCGACTTCTTCTCCTTCGGCACCAACGACCTGACCCAGACCACCTTCGGCCTCTCCCGTGACGACGCCGGGAAGTTCCTCCCCTTCTACGTGGAGAACGGCATCCTCGAGGACGACCCCTTCGTGACGCTGGATCAAAGCGGCGTAGGTGCCCTGGTCCGGATGGGGTGCGAGAAGGGGCGCCAGACCCGCCCCGGGATCAAGCTGGGGATCTGCGGCGAGCACGGCGGGGATCCCGCCTCGGTCATCTTCTGCGACTCGGTCGGGCTCGATTACGTCTCCTGCTCCCCGTTCCGGGTGCCGATCGCACGCCTCGCCGCGGCCCACGCCACGCTCAACGCCAAGCCCGCGCCCGCCGCCAAGGCAAGCCAGCCGGTGGGGGAGATGCGTGACGCCTTGAATCAGTCCGTGGCAAGCGCCTAGCTCCGGCCGGCGGCACGGCAAGGCGTCATCCGGATGCCGGAACAGCTTGACACGCCCCCTCTAAACGTGTAATAGGCAGGGGGCGCATGCAAGGATACAGAAGGGGCGGCCGGCGGGACCGGCCGCCCCTATCAACGACAGCAGCAACGGGGGAGAAAAATGGCAAACGGTGTGGTGAAATGGTTCAACGACGCGAAGGGGTTCGGCTTCATCGAGCAGGATAACGGCGTCGACGTCTTCGTGCACTTCTCATCCATCCAGGGCGACGGCTTCAAGTCGCTCGCAGAAGGGGACGCGGTCACCTTTGACGTGGTCCAGGGGGCCAAGGGGCCGCAGGCCGCGAACGTGGTGAGGAAGTAGAGCCACTCCGATACCTCCTTTTCGGCCCCGAAAACCTTCGGGGCCTTTTTCGTTCCCCGCCCCCTTTTCAATCGAGCTTTTCGGCATGTGAGGGGGTGCGGGTGAAGACGGTAAAACGACCATGCGTATCGACGAGAAAACGGATGCCCGCGGCATTGCCAAGAAGGGGAAGGGGGGCGCGGCCAAGGGGATAGCCGGCGCGAGCTCGCCGCTTTTCGCCGGGCGGCTCAGCGCCGTCGCCAAGGCAAGCGCCGAGTACCAGGGGGAGCTTGAGCGGCTAAAGGATGAGATCGACAAGGCCGGCGACGTCCTGGAGCAGGAACCGACCATCGCCAACTTCAAGGCGTTCCGGGAACTGATCGGCACCATGGCGAGGAAGGTCTCCGCCGAGGCGTACCGGATTGAACTCTTGGGCGGCGGGGTCACCGGGCGGTCGCACGAGGTGGTCACCGTGATCGACAAGGAGGCGGACCTTCTCTACCACCTGGTCATGCGCGAGCAGAAGGACCACATCAGGATCGTGGCCCAGATCATCAAGATCAAGGGGCTGGTGGTCGACATCCTGCTCTAGCCGCGGGTGCTCTTTCGCACCAAACGAAAAGGGGGCCCGTTCGGGCCCCCTTCCGCTATTCGCCACAGCCGCATCCCTTGGAGCCGTCCGCGCTCAGGGGTGTCTTCTTGCCGCACTTCTGGCACCGCCAGAAGAGGCCGCCTCAGCCGGGCATAAGGAGCATGAGCCCCTGGCAATCGGGGCAGACCTTCTCGTTTTGCATGGTGGTTTCCTCCCTTTGATTACGACTTCATCTCACTGTAACGCTCAGCCTCCCCACGCCGGAAATCTCGGCCACCACCAGGTCCCCGCTCTGAATCGGCCCGACCCCTGCCGGGGTGCCGGTCAGGATCAGGTCGCCCGGTTCCAGGGTGAAGATGGAGGAGAGGTAGCTGACAAGTTCGGGGATGCGGTGGATCATGAGCCCGGTTGAGCCGTCCTGGCGCAGCGTGCCGTTCACGCTGAGCCTGATGTCGAGAGCCTGCGGGTCCGCGACCTCCACGGCCGGCACGAATGCGGAGAGGGGGCAGGCTGTGTCGAACCCCTTGGCGATCTCCCAGGGGAGCCCCTTCTTCTTCTGCTCTCCCTGCACGTCCCTGAGCGTCAGGTCTATCGCGACGCCGTAGCCGGCTATGTGCGAAAGCGCCCCCCCTGCGGGGATATCCCTGCCGCCGGTCCCGATGAGAAGCGCAAGCTCCGCCTCGTGGTGGCAGTCGGCCGAGTAGGGGGGGATCACGATCTCCTCACCCTCGCCGATGACGCTGGAGGCAGGCTTCATGAAGATTACCGGGCGCTCGGGGGTCTCGTTCCCCAGCTCCTTGATATGATCGGCGTAGTTCCTGCCGATGCAGAGGATCTTCCCGATCCGGAAAGGCTCGGCGTTTCCGTTTAATCGTGCGACCTTCATACTCCTCCTTGGGGCCCTTCTACCACTCGCCGTTGGCGGCTCTCGCCTGGTCGCCGAAGCGGCACCCCTGCCAGCTGCCGCGCCTTTTGAGCTCGTTCACCACCGCGTACCACATCTGGTTGTTCTTCAGGCCCCAGTTCGGGGCGACCCGTATGGCCAGGGGCGCCGAGCCGTAGAGCCTCTGGATGGAGATCCCGGGGGATAGCTCCTCCAGGAAGTCGCAGGCGGCACCCAGGTATTCCTCGAGGGTGACCGGGATGTAGCTCCCCTCCCGGTACATCCGGGCAAGAAGCGTCCCCTCGACGGCGTGCAGCTGGTGCAGCTTCACGGAGCTCACGGGAAGTGACGAGAGGAGCCGCGCGCTCTTCAGGAAGCCGGCGCGGGTCTCGCCGGGGAAGCCGTAGATGAGATGGGTGCAGATGTCGATCCCACGGCCGGAGAGCCTTTCCACGGCGCCCAGGTACTCGTCCAGGGTATGCCCGCGGTTGATGCTGGCGAGGATGGCGTCGTCCATCGACTGCAGCCCGAGTTCGACGCAGACGTAGTGGTCTCGGGCGAGTTCGCTCAACAGGTCGATGGCTGCGTCGGTTATGGAGTCGGGCCTCGTCCCGACGGAGATGCCGACCACCTCCGGGTGGTCCACTGCGCGGCGGTACAGGTCGGAGAGCCTCTCGACGGGGGCGTAGGTGTTGGTGAACTTCTGGAAGTAGACGATGAACTTGTCGCTCCCCAGGCGGGTCCTGTGGTAGGCCATCCCGGCCGCCATCTGCTCCTCGATCGGGATGACGGCGAGGGTATCCTTTGGTGAGAACGAGCTGTTGTCGCAGTAGATGCACCCACCCGTGCCGCGGCTGCCGTCCCGGTTCGGGCAGGTGAAGCCGCCGTCAACGTTCACCTTGCTGACCCGGCAGGAAAAGCGCCTTCTCAGGTAGGAGCCGTAGGAGTGTATGCGTAGTTCGCTGTGGACCAGACCGCTCTCCATCTATTCACCCTGCTCCAGAGACGGGAGGATGGCGAGAAGCCTCTTGGCCGCCTCGCGCGGCTCGGCTGCCGAGAGTATCCCGGAGATGAGCGCCACCCCGCGCACGCCGCAGGCCACGGCCTCGGCGCAGTTTTCCTGCTTGACCCCCCCGAGGGCGAAAACCGGTATCTGCAGGAGCTCGGCCACGGTGGCAAGCTTCGCGAGCCCCACCGGCTCCCCGTACTCGGCCTTGGAGGGGGTGTGGTAGACCGGTCCGAAGGTGATGAAGTCCGCCCCCATCTCCTGGGCGGTGATCGCCTGGGTCTGGTTGTGGCAGGAGACGCCGATCAGCTTCCTCTCCCCGAGGAGCCTTCTTACCTTGTAAAGGGGGAGGCTGGAGCTCCCGATATGCACCCCGTCCGCGTCAACGGCAAGCGCCACGTCGGCGCGGTCGTTTATGAAGAGCTTCGCGCCGTAGCGCGAGGTGAGGCGTCTTAACTCGTAGGCCGCCTCGTAGAGTTCCTTGCTGCTCGCACCCTTGTCGCGCAGCTGGACGGCACGGACCCCCCCCCTGAGCGCCTCCTCGACCACGAACTCGAGGTTGCGCCCAAGCGTCTCCCCCCGCCCGGTGATCAGGTACAGGTTGAAGTCTATCCAGGGGGATTCCAGCTCTCTCACCCGATCAGACCGGCAAGGGGCGAGGACGCGTTGGCGTAGAGCTTTCTCGGGATGCGGCCGGCGAGATAGGCGAGCCTGCCGGCGCGGACGGCGAGGTTCATCGCCTCAGCCATGGCGACCGGATCCTTCGCGCCGGCGATGGCGGTGTTCATCAGCACCCCGTGGCAGCCAAGTTCCATGGCGATGGCGGCATCGGAGGCGGTCCCGACCCCCGCGTCGACGATCACCGGCACCTTCACCGTCTCAAGGATGATCTGTATGTTGTAGGGGTTCCTGATGCCGAGGCCGCTGCCGATCGGGGCGCCAAGCGGCATCACCGCGGCGCAACCCATGTCCTCGAGCTTCCTGCAGATGATGGGGTCGTCGCTTGTATAGGGAAGGACCGTGAAACCTTCGGCGAGCAGCACCTTGGCCGCTTTCAAAAGCTCCTCGTTGTTGGGGTAGAGTGTCTTCTCGTCCCCGAGCACCTCGAGCTTCACGAAGTCCGACAGCCCTGCCTCGCGGGCCAGCCGGCAGGTGCGGATGGCGTCCTCGGCGGTGTAGCAGCCGGCGGTGTTGGGGAGCAGCGTGTATTTCTTCAGGTCGATGTGGTCGAGCAGCGACTCCTTGCTGCGGTCCGAGATGTTGACCCTCCTGACGGCCACCGTGATGATCTGCGCTCCGGAGACCTCTATGGCGCGCACCATCTCGTGAAAGTCGGCGTACTTGCCGGTGCCGACCATGAGGCGGGAGTCAAATTCGCGTCCTGCGATGACGAGCTTGTCGTTTCTTTCGGGCATCACGTGTTCTCCAATGGTTGTCTGGGGGTGGTCAGGGTGGCAAGGCCCGGGGACCAGGGCACTGGTGAAATCGGCTCCTAGTGCGTCAGGTGCGGAAAGGGGCGCGCCCGTCAACCGAGCCGGCTCCCCCCTCCCACGAAATGGACGATCTCCAGCGAGTCCCCCTCCTTCAGCATGGTGGTCGGGTACTGCGCCTTCGGGAGGATGTCCAGGTTCAGCTCGACGGCGACCCGGCGCGGGTCGATGCCGAGCGAGACGAGGTACTCCTGGACTGTGAGGGGGTCAATCGATACGGCTTCGCCGTTGGCGGTGATGTTCACTGCGGCTCCGGTTTTTCTGATGCTTTTGACGGTCATGGCGCGCATTCGGTCTTTTCCCGGGCCATCCTGCCGCGCGCAGGTCGCGGGGAGACCGGGGGAGGCTCGACCGTAAACTAGCAATATGCCTGCGCGCTGTCAATCGTTTTCTTCCGCGCAGTTGCGGCTGCGACGCCAACCGCGGGGGGGCGGCGGCCGTGCCGTATACGTCTCACCCCCCCGGCAAAAGTGCGTGCGTTTGCCCGCCGCGAACGGGGGATCCTGGCTCCGGGGGGAAGGGAGAATGGGACGGGTCGTGCCTGAGGGGGAGCTTTATGGTGAAGCTGGTGCCGACATCGACCTCGCTTTGCACCTCGATGTGACCGCCATGCTCCTGTATGATCCCGTAGGAGACGGAGAGGCCGAGCCCGGTCCCCTTGTTGGCCTTGGTGGAGAAGAAGGGGTCGAAGATCTTGGAGAGGTTCGCTTCGGGGATGCCGCAGCCGTTGTCGCTGATCCTGATGAAGGCGAAGCCGGTTTCAGGGTCCACCCCTGTCGCGATAGCGAGGGTACCCTCCCCGAGCATGGCGTGCCCGGCGTTAACCAGGATATTGACCAGCACCTGCTCGATCTGGTTGGCGTCGAGCAGAAGCGGAGGGAGGGCGCTTGCGTACATCCTTACTATGGTGATGTCCTGGAACAGTATCTGGTGCTGGATCAGGGTGAGCGCGGCCTCGGAGATCTCGTTCAGCGAGCGGAGCCCCTTTTGCGGCGGGGAGCAGCGGGCGAATTCAAGGAGCCCCTTCACGATGCCGGCGCAGCGCTTGGTCTCCCTGATCACCGTGTCGATGTCGTTTTTGATGGTCTGGTCCAGCTTGGGGTTTGCCTGGATCAGGGAGGAGAAAACCAGGATCCCGGTGAGCGGGTTGTTGATCTCGTGTGCGATCCCGGCCACAAGTTCCCCAAGGGAGGCGAGCTTTTCCGAGCGGATGAGCTGCGCCTGCATCTGGGTGACCTCGTGTGTCCTTTGCTGCACGATCTCCTCCAGGTCTCGCCCCCACCCCTCCAGGTCCCGCCGCGCCTTCCTGAGGCTCACCGTCATGGCGTTGAAGGAGGCGGCGAGTTCTCCCAGTTCGTCGTTGGCGGAGCTATCCACGAGGCCGTCCAGCTCGCCCCTGGAAAGCATCTGCGTGTGCTCCAAAAGCTCCCGGACCGGACGGGTCACGAATTTCTGCGTGAAGAAGGTGAGGGAGAGGGAGGTCAAGGTGATCAGCAGGATGGTGAGGGCGATGCTGCGGTTTTTGTAGGCGTCCAGAAGCGAGTGCATCTCTTCCAGGGAGACCACCACGTCAAGGACCCCGAGCACCTTGAACTTCTCCGGGTGGAAGTGGCAGCTTGCCGTGTAGCAGCTCTCCTCGTTGTAGATGGCGTTGGTGATCCCCAGGAACTCCTCGCCGGAGTCGCTGAAAAAGCGCCTGCTCCTGTGCTGGGATGAGGCGGTCAGCAACAGCTCCGGGCCGCCGTGGCATACGGCGCAGACCTCGTCGTGCTTTCCGAGCAGCATCCCCATCTCCGCGTCGTTGCTGGAGAAGATGATGCGGCCGGTCTTGTTGATGAGCCTGACCCGCTCCACCCCCTGCTGGGAGCCGAGTTCCTCGATGGTCTTGTAGAACAGGGGGCGGTCGTCCCGGAGCATCTGGTTGTGGGTGGTGCGTATGATGGTCTCGCTGATCCGGTCGGCCGCGGAGACCGCGTCCTTGAGCAGAAGGCCCTTCAGGTTCTTGAAGTTCAGGTAGGCAAAAAGGGCCATGGTGCTCAGCAGCACGACGCTCGTGGCGATGGCGAGTTTTGAAATCAGGTTAAGACGCACTGGCTCTCCGCCTGTTCCCCCGCCAGAGGTCTGATCGTGGCAGGGTGGTCAAGGCCGCATGGCTCCGAAGTTTTTTGCTGCTTGACTTTTTTAGAACATAATTCTATATTTAATGCAGGTATTCTGTCTGGCCCGGCTCAACTCCCCTGGCCCGACGCTTTCCTTGTTCTATCAAGGCTTTGGGATCCCTTCCCGGACCCGGTTGCTAGGGGGAGTTTACTCACATTAAAACCGTTTATCAAGCTATTAATTTCCTTGACACCGCTTGTTAAATGGCCTACTTAATATTGTTTGAAATTTTTCCACGGTAAAATAGGTGCGGCCAATGGCGAAAAAAGAAAAATCCGAATATATCATTCAGGCGGTTTCCCACGCCCTCGACCTGTTGGAGCAGTTTCACGACGAGGTCGACGAGTTGGGCGTAACCGAGCTGAGCAAGAGGCTCAAGCTTCATAAGAACAACGTTTTCCGACTCCTGGCTACCCTCGAATCCAGAAACTACATTGAGCAGAACAAGGTTACGGAGAACTACCGCCTGGGGCTTAAGACCCTGGAGCTGGGTCAGACCTTCATCAAGCAGATGGGGCTCTTGCGGCAGTCGCGGCCTGTTTTGGAGGCGCTGGTCAAGGAGTGCAACGAGACCACCTACGTGGCGATCCTCAAGGAGTTCCACATCGTCTACCTCGACGTGGTCGAGACCGACCTGACGGTGAGGGTGGTGCCGAGGGTGGGTGCCCGTCTCCCGGCCTACTGCACCGCTGCCGGCAAGATCCAGATCGCCTACATGACCGACGAGGAGCTTGAGAACTACCTCCCGACGAAGGAGATGAAGCGCTACACGCCGAAGACGGTCACGGACAGGGAGGAGCTCAAAAAGCACCTGAAGGTGATCGCGGAGCAGGGTTACGCCATCGACGACGAGGAGATGGACGTGGGCGTGAAGTGCGTGGGCGCCCCGATCCGCGACTACACCCGCAGGATCATCGGCGCGGTGAGCATCTCGGGCCCCTCGATGCGTTTCACCGACGAGCGCCTGGAGAAGGAGCTGATCCCCCTGGTGATGCGCTCCGGAGATGAGATCTCCCACAAACTCGGTTACCACAAGTAGCAAAAAGGCCCCGCGATCCTCGCGGGGCCTTTTTTTTGACGACGGTTTTTACCCCGCTCCCGGCTCCGGTCCGGCGTTTCCTTTCGGCTCCCCGAGGACCTCCTCGCGCCAGAGCCTTACGACCTGCGCCTCCAGCTCCTCCCTGCTCCCCCGGTTGTCTATTACCACCCGTCCCAGCCGCTTCTTCTCCTCCATCGGCATCTGCGAGGCGATGCGCGCGAGGGCCGCCTCCCGCGAGAGCCCATCGCGTGCCATCAGGCGCCCAAGCTGCGTCTCCCGGTCCAGGTAGACCACCCATATCTCGTGGACGCGGGACGTCACCCCCGCCTCGATGAGGAGCGGCGCCACGTAGAAGGCGGTCCGGGTCCCCCCGTCCCTGAGCCTTGCGAGCCTCTCCTCGGCGCGCCTTTTGATGGCGGGGTGGGTGATCGACTCCAGGGTCCGCCTCGCCTCGGGGTCGGAGAAGACCACGTCACCGAGCGCCGCCCGGTTCAGGGTCCCGTCGCCGTTCAGCACCCGCTCGCCGAAGGCTGCAACGATGCAGGCCAGCGCCTCCTCCCCCGGTTCCACGACCTCCCGGGCCAGCTGGTCCGCGTCGATGACGGCGGCGCCGAGCCTCTCCAAAAGCGCGGCCACGGAGCTCTTGCCCGATGCAATCCCCCCGGTGAGCCCTATGATCCGCATGCGCGCGTCCTGCGGCAAGGGGCCGCGACTTTCGGTTCGATCCTCGTCATCAGCAGCTTATCCCCTCTTCGCCGAGGGTGAAGGTCGGGTTGGTAAGGTCCTCCTCGATCTGCAGCGCGCTCGATCCGATCCGGATCTGCGCCCCCAAAAAGGCGTCTCTTTCCACCTCCACCCTCGCCTGGGCGTTTATTTCCATCCTCTTTTGCAGCCGCTTCTTCTCGCCGGTCAGCTCCGCGATCTCCCCCTGGCATTTCGCGTAGATCCGCTCCTTGAGGTTCAAAAGGCCGGGATCCATGCTCCCGGGGTTCCCCCTCACGTAGGCGATGGTCTTTTGCAGCTCTTCCAGTTGGCGCGTCTTTTCGGCAAGGGAGTCCTGCACGCTCTCAAGCCTCCTGTTGAGCGCCGGGTCGATCCCCACCTCTATGAGGGTGGGGACCCCGGCGTGCGAGCCGATGACCACGGCGTGCACTACGGTGACGGCGCGGGAGACGCCGCCAATGATGTGCCCCTTGCGGGATCCCTTCTCGCCGACCTGGATGCTGTTTCCCGCGGTAAGTTCGCTCTGCATGGATAGTTCCCTGACGACGATGTCGCCTCCCGCGGTGATGGCCGCGTTTTCGGCGAACTGCACGCAGACCGATCCGCCGGCCTCGATCTGCGCCATTTCCTGGCGGTTCATCACCTTCCCCTGGAGCGCCTTGCCGTGGCCGATCACCCCTCCCTGCACCACGATGTTTCCACCCGCCTTCACCCTGGCGGCCTCGACGAGGCCCCCCACCGTGATGTCCTCGGTTGCGGTCACCTCCATCCCCTCGCAGACGTCGCCGGCTATCTCCAGCGATCCCTTGAAGTGGAAGTTTCCGGTCGATAGGTCGACCCGCTTCAGCCTGAAGAGCGGGTCGACCATGACCCCTCGCGGCGTGAGCACCGGGTATCCCGAGATGGCGGCTATCAGGAGGTCGCAGTCGGAAAGGTCGCAGGCGATGCCCGCCAGGTTCTCGGCAAACGGGATGTCCTCCCCGTCGGTGGTGGGAAGCTGTACGCCGAGGAGGTTCATCCCGGGGGTGCCGAGGGTGGGGCGCGTGCGACGCAGGAGGGGATCGCCGAGGGCTACGCTTACGATGTCTCCCAGGTTCCTGTAGTCGGCGGTGTCCTCGTCGGAGAGCTGGGGCGCCTGGGTGGCCATCTCGGGGATGAGGCTTATGAACTGGCTGTCCTCGCCGGGGATGGGAGGGGTGCCGGAGGCGATCACCACCTTGGAACCCTCCCCCGCTTCCACGGCGTTCCTGATCTCGTCGTAGAGTATGCCGCAGACGACGCCGTGTTCGGAAAGCGATATTTCGACTTCTTCCACGGTGATGCGGTGCCCGCCGTACCCTTTCTGGATGGTCATGGTCGCGGCCATCATGTCGTCGGAGAGCTGGATGGCCAGCGTCGCGTCGCGCCTCTCTGCGATCTGCGCGGTGAAGGGGGCGGGTGAAACCCCCCATTTCCGCAAAAGCTCTTCCACCGCGTCCTCGGAGACGAAAAGCCCGCCGTACCCCCCTTCCTCGATCGCCTCGTGCAACTGCTCGGCGTTAAGGCTTTTTTTGCTGGCGACCGGGGTGAATACAGCGGAGAGCGTCCTTTGGTCCGGGCTCAGCCTGAGTGTCAATCCGGTTCCGTCAAGATGATTGCTCTGCATGGCCCCCCTCCCGCTAACGGCGCTCGGCGGTAGTACGTCAGCGCTAGTCATATGTATCGGCATGAGCGGATAAAAATTAAATTCGTGGTAAAACGCCGTCCAAGGGACGCTGCGGCAGGGTGGTCTTCTCTCGTGGCGGGGTACGCCACGCGCCCCGTGCGATGTTAGGGCGGAATCACGTTAAAAACAACAACTAATTGCAGCTCCCCCCTGCGGCGGGGGAGCGGGGGACGCGGCGCGGTCGCCGTATACGTCGTACAGCGGCGATAATCCGAACGA
>Ga0209317_1002627_pt1 | contig 12687 bp, 11 predicted proteins | sample RifGroB2_FD_183994 | JGI IMG/M metagenome (GOLD analysis project Ga0209317, IMG submission 183994) | Soil microbial communities from Rifle, Colorado, USA - Groundwater B2 (SPAdes) (version 2) | ecosystem: Environmental > Terrestrial > Soil > Unclassified | place: Rifle, Colorado | collected...
TGAGCGCCTTGAGCGAGACCACACCACGGCGACCATGATCACCGATGCGGTCGAAGCGCGGCACTTCCAGAAATAGCTGATTGGCCACCCCGCCCGTTTCTACCTCAAGCAATTGGCTATGGCTGGTCGGCAACACCCCATTCAGCACCTGAAAGGCGGGGTGTTCGCAAATCAGTAGACTGCGCCAGCGTCGTGTAGCGGCATTGTCTTGCGGCGCGCTGAATTTGACCATGACATGAACCGGCTGGCCGTCATGCAGGATTTCAATATCGAATTGGGGTTGCTCGTCGCCTGCCGATGAGCCAACCACCTCGCCCGCCAAGGCACGGCGCGCGAATTCAGGGTACTTCTGCAAGCGCTGATCGGCAGGCACCGGCGGCAAATTTCTATCTGCCGCCGTAAAAAACGTGCCTGTCTGATAAATCGAAGCGGCTTCTTCGCCGACCAGCAGATTGCCCGGACAGTCGTGCCCGGTGTTGGCCAATGCCAGTAAAGTTTGATCGTCGCTCCAGCGGTTTGGATCGGCAGGCAGCCCCAGCAACGGGTCATGGAAACGCGCACGCTGCCCGGCCTTGATCGCGGCAAGCAGCTCGGCTTTAAGTTTGGCCAGATATTCATCCACCTCTGCCTCGGTTTCCAGACAGGACGCTGGGTAGGTCGGCGGTGCGAACTACCTTGGCGGGTTTGAGCGCAACCGTTTGCGTTGCTTGCGTGTGGTCAACATGAATGACTGTGGAACTGAGGGGCAAGCACTGAAGCGCGATTACTTCTTGGCGGGCTTGCCTTCCTTTTTGGCGGTAGCGACATCGTCCACGGTCAGCACGGAGCGCATTTTCGCCACCGATTCATCGCCGAAACCATTGACGTTTTTCAGGTCATCCACAGTTGTGAACGGGCCGTTTTTCTCGCGGTATGCGATGATCGCCTCGGCCTTCTTCGGGCCGACACCATTCACGGCTTCCAACGCTGCCTTGCTGGCTGTATTCAGGTTAACGGCGGCCATCGCCATGCCGGAAAAGGTGAAGAATGCGATCAATATCAATAGCAATTTTTTCATTGTATTTCCTTTTCAAAAGTCAAACGACACTCACACGCAGTGCGGTAAGAGACGGGAGAGAATAATCTAAGTTGACGCACCTAACAAATAATCCGCATATTTCGCCACACCCTGCTCGACCGTCAGGAACGGTTCGGCATAGCCGCTGTTGCGCAGCGCCATAGTGTCGGCCTGGGTATAGCTCTGGTATTTGCCGCGTAACGCTTCGGGGAACGGGATGTATTCGATCAAACCCTGCTGTTGCAGTTCGACGAGGCTTAACGCATTTTTTCCTTCGGCGCTGCGCAGGGCGTTGATGGTCGCCACCGCCACGTCGTTGAAACTCTGCGCCTGTCCGGTGCCGAGGTTATAGATGCCGGATTTGTGCGGATGGTCGAGGAAGTGCATGTTCACTTTGACCGCGTCTTCCACCGAGACGAAGTCGCGCAATTGCCCGCCGTTGGCGTAGCCGTCGCAGCCCTCGAACAGCTTCACCCTGCCTGCGGCGCGATACTGGTTGAAGAAGTGGAATGCGACCGAGGCCATGCGCCCCTTGTGCTGTTCGCGCGGGCCGTACACGTTGAAATAGCGCAGCCCGACGATCTGCGCGTTGCGCTTGTGCCAGCGGCGCCGCACGATCTGGTCGAACAGGAATTTGGAATAGGCATACACGTTCAGCGGTGCTTCGCATTCGCGGCTTTCCATGAACACCTTGCCGCCGCCGTACACCGACGCTGACGAGGCATACAGGAACGGCACTTCTTCGTTCTGGCAGTAGTTCAGCAACTCCAGCGAGTACTGGTAGTTGTTGTCCATCATGTAGCGGCCGTCGGTTTCCATCGTGTCTGAGCAGGCGCCTTGATGCAGCACCGCGCTGATCAGGCCGTCGAAAAATCCGTCCTGCATTTTTTTCAGGAAATCTTCCTTGTCGAGGTAATCGGCGATTTCGCAATCGGCCAGGTTCCTGAACTTGTCGGCATTCTTGAGGTTGTCCACCGCGATGATGTTGTGTTCGCCGCGCTGGTTGAGCGCCTTGACCAGATTGGAACCGATAAATCCGGCGGCGCCGGTAACGATGTAATACATCTTTATTCCTTTCGATTTATCCGGTCGGGCTTTAGCCCGATATTATCATCGTGTCGGACTGAAGTCCGACCTACAACCCCATATCCTGAATAATTTCCTCGCGGCTCACCACCGCCGTGCCCAGTTTGCCGACCACGATGCCTGCCGCGCGGTTGGCGATGTGCATCGCATCGGGCAAGTCCGCGCCGCTCGCCAGCATCACCGCCAGCGTGGCGATCACGGTGTCGCCCGCGCCACTGACGTCGAACACTTCGCGGGTTTGCGTCGGCTCGTGCAGCGCCTCGTTGGCGCGGTACAGGCTCATGCCGTCCTCGCTACGCGTGACCAGCAACGCGTCGAGCTGCAATTCGGTGCGCAGCTTTTCTGCTTTGCCGTTGAATTCCGCATCGGTCTTCCAGCCGCCCGCCACTTCGCGGAACTCGCTGCGGTTCGGCGTGAGCAGCGACGCGCCGCGATAGCGCGCGTAATCGTCGCCCTTGGGATCGACCAGCACCGGCTTGCCCGCTGCGCGCGCCAGCCGGATCATCTCGGCGATATGCGCCAACCCGCCCTTGCCGTAATCGGACAGGATCACCACATCGGCCAGCGGCAACTGCGCGTGAAAATCCGCCAACGCGGCGTGCAATACCTCATGGCTGGGCGGTGTCTCGAAATCGATGCGCAGCAATTGTTGATGGCGCGCGACGGCGCGCAACTTGATGATGGTCGAGATGCTGTCGTCGCGATGCAGCAATGCGGTGAGATTGGCGTGTTCGTTGAGCAATTTTTCCAGACATGCACCCGCCTCATCATTGCCGACCACCGACAGCAAGGTGGCTTGCGCACCGAGTGCGGCGATGTTGCGCGCCACGTTGGCCGCCCCGCCGGGACGCTCTTCGATGCGCTCGACCTTGAGCACCGGCACCGGGGCTTCCGGCGAAATACGGCATACGTCGCCGAACCAGTAGCGATCCAGCATCACATCGCCGACCACGAGGATTTTTGCGCCGTCGAACTTCGGTAACACTGTCATCGCGAGACTCCAATTTCATGAGTGATATCGAGCAGCGCCTGCAAGGGGTCTGCCGCCTGGGTGATCGGGCGTCCAATCACCAGATAGCTGGAGCCTGCTTTTATAGCAGAGAGCGGGGTCATGATGCGCGATTGGTCGTCGGCGGCAGAGTCTGCCGGGCGAATACCCGGCGTCACCAAGCAGAATCCTTCACCATATTTTGGGCGTAACTGCCACGCTTCCTGCGCGGAACACACCACGCCGTCCAGCCCGCTGTCGTGCGCCAGTGCCGCTAAACGCTGCACCAGTTCGGCTGGTGTGTCGGTAATCCCAAGATCGACCAAGTCTTCCTGCACCATACTGGTGAGCACCGTCACGGCAATCAATTTTGGCGGTTTAGCAAAATTCGCCAACCCCTCGCGTGCAGCTTCCATCATGCGCCTGCCGCCGGAGGCATGGACATTGACCATCCATACTCCCAGACTGGCCGCAGCCTTGCATGCCTGCGCGGTGGTGTTGGGAATGTCGTGGAATTTCAGGTCGAGGAAAATCTCGAAACCGCGCTTCATCAGTTGTTCCAGCAATGCCGGGCCGGTCGCGGTGAATAATTCCTTGCCGACTTTCAGGCGGCACAGCGCAGGCTGCAACCGGTCGGCCAGCGCCAGCGCCGGTGCGGCGGCGGGGTAATCCAGCGCGATGATGATCTTCGGATCGTTCATAGTGTCATTCGTTTTAAAAAGCTTTTATCCGCAGATTACGCAGATTAACGCAGATGAATTATTAAGCCGTTTTATCAAAGTCATTGCCAAATGTAATGCCTTAAAAATAATTCCCAAAAAATCTGCGTGAATCTGTGTAATCTGCGGACTGAATTTTAGTTCTTATATTTAAACAGGCATTCCGGTTTCTTCGCTGCGGCGCGGCGAATAGCTGTCCCATGCCTGGCAGGCCGGGCAGTGCCAGTAGAACTGGCGCGCCTTGAAGCCGCAGTGGGCGCAGTGATACATGGCCAGGTTGCGCGTGCGTTTGTGCACCAGGTTCTTCACCAACTCGACATCGGCGCGCCGCTCCATCGGCACTTCCAGCAACCTCGCCTCGAGCAATTTATCCAGCCCCAGCAGGGTCGGGTTGCGCTGCAATTCGTCACGCACCAGTTGGTAGGCAGCAGCCGGACCTTCGTTCTTCAGTACGCCGTCGAATACCACGTTCATCAAATCCAGCGAATGGTATTTGCTCAGGTACTCGCGCAACAGGGCCACGCCCTCCGCCTCGCGATCCTGGCTGCGATAGGCATTCAGCAGGCGCTCTGCCACCAGCGGCAGATACTGCGCATCCTGCGCCTCGATGTTCTTCCAGATGACGACGGCCTCCTCAAACTTGCCCTCGCTGACGGCCATGTCGCCCAGCATCATGGTGACGCGCACCGCGTTCGGATAAACCGTTAACGCCTGCTGTAAATGCCCGCGCGCCCCGGCGTAATCGCCATTTGCGATTTCCTCGTTGGCCAATTCGCAATAGAAAAAAGCGGCCAGCTTGTTGTAAGGCTGGCCGGATAACGCTGCCAGCCGTTGCGCCGCATCAATCGCTTTGAGCCAGTCGCGCTCCTTCTGGAACAACTCCAGCAAAAATTCCAGCGACGGTTTGGCATACGGGGGATTTTTCAGTTCGCGGAACAGGCTCTCTGCGCGATCCAGAATCCCGGCTTTCAAATAATCCTGCGCAAGTTCGAAAATCGCCTGCTGGCGCTTATCGTTATCCAGGTCGGCGCGGTCCACCAGGTTGTGGTGCATGCGCAACGCGCGATCCACTTCGCCGCGGCGGCGGAACAGGCTGCCCAGCGCGAAGTGCAGTTCGATGGTCTGCGGGTCGACCTTGACCACCTCGATGAAGGCTTCGATGGCCTTGTCCTGCTGCTCGTTGAGCAGAAAGTTCAGCCCCTGGAAATACGATTGCGGCAGCGCGCTCGACTCCGAGAGCAGCTCCTTGATGTCGATGCGCGCGGCCAGCCATCCCATGCCAAAAAACAGCGGAAAGACAAGCAGCATCCAGGGTTCAAATTCCATTTGGCACTCTCATAAATCCATTTGACGGGCGAATCGCTGCGTCACATGCGCGCTCATTCCTCGTCTATCCATCGCGATATGCCTCGTCATTCGCTGTGCGGCTCCTTGCGCTTCATCCCGTAAAATGAATTTCTGAAAGCGCCAAAAGAGTTAAAAATCGTTAAGAGGGTTGAATAGGGATTTGTTGGGTTTCGCCAATATCGGCAAGTTTGTTCTTGACCCGGATATCGCGCTTCAGACGCGCAATTTCGCGACGTTGCTGTAGCACATTGGTAAACATCGCCAGCACGCCGACTACCGCGCCAGCAGAAAAAAACAATAGCAGGACAACCACCAGCGAAGACTGCCACTCATAACCGAAAAAATAGCGCAGCGTGACCGGCTGATCATTTTTGACTGCAAATCCGAGCAGTACGATGAACAATACTATCCGCAACGCCCAATCAAAATAACGCATAGCTTCTACCCAAAAAAAACCGCCACAACGATAGCATAAAAAATGGCGGCCATACCTTGCGATATGCCGCCACCTTCAACCATACAGAACAAAAATCAGCACTTATGCGTACAGACCCGCTCCCGCAACTCCTTGCCCGCCTTGAAGTGCGGCACATATTTAGCGGGCACTTTCACCTTATCTCCCGTCTTTGGATTACGTCCTTGACGCGGCGGACGGTAATTCAAGGCAAAGGTGCCGAAACCACGAATCTCAACACGCCCGCCGCGCGCCAGCATGGCGGACAAAGTATCCAGAATCACCTTGACAGCGAATTCGGTATCCTTGGCCAACAGTTGCGGATGCAACTCGGCAAGCCTGGCAATCAAATCGGAACGAGTCATGGCAATAAGTCCGGATTTAGGCTTCAGCCTTGCTGCCACTCATCTTGGCCTTCAGTAATGCGCCCAGATTGGTGGTTCCCGCATTGGAAACGCTTTCGGCAGAAAGTTTCTGCATCGCTGCGGATTCTTCTGCCTTGTTGAGCGCTTTGATCGACAAATTAATACCGCGATTCTTGCGATCCACGTTGATGATTACGGCAGTCACGCTATCGCCCTCTTTCAGGTGAGTGCGGATGTCTTCAACGCGGTCGGCGGATACTTCGGAAGCTTTCAGGTAGGCTTCAACATCACCTTCCAGCGCAATGGTCGCACCCTTCGCATCCAGCGCCTTCACCGTACCGGTGACCACGGCGCCCTTTTCGTGTCCGGAAACAAAGCCGCCAAAAGGATCGCCTTCCATCTGCTTGATGCCAAGGGAAATGCGCTCACGCTCCACATCGATCGCCAACACCACAGCCTCGACCTCGTCACCTTTCTTGTAGTTGCGCACCGCTTCCTCACCGGGCTGGCTCCAGGATAGATCGGACAGATGCACCAGCCCGTCGATGCCGCCATCCAGACCAATGAACACGCCGAAATCAGTGATGGATTTGATTGCGCCCTTGACCTTGTCGCCCTTCTTATGATTGAGCGCAAAATCGTCCCATGGGTTCGCTTTGCATTGTTTCATACCCAGAGAAATGCGGCGGCGCTGCTCGTCAATTTCCAGAATCATCACTTCTACTTCGTCACCCAATGCGACAACCTTGGATGGATGAACGTTCTTGTTGGTCCAGTCCATTTCGGAGACGTGCACCAAGCCTTCGATGCCTTGCTCGATCTCCACGAATGAGCCGTAGTCGGTCAGGTTGGTCACCTTGCCGAACAGGCGGGTGCCTTGCGGATAACGGCGCGCCAGGCCGTTCCATGGATCATCGCCCATTTGCTTGATGCCCAGCGAAACACGGTTTTTCTCTTGATCGAACTTGAGAATCTTGGCTTCGACTTCGTCGCCCACATTCAATACTTCGGAAGGATGCTTCACGCGGCGCCATGCCAGATCGGTGATATGCAGCAAGCCATCGATACCGCCCAGGTCAACGAACGCGCCGTAGTCGGTGATATTCTTGACCACGCCCTTGACGATCGCACCTTCCTTGAGGTTTTCCATGATCGCTTCACGGTCTGCGCCCATCGATGATTCCAGCACTGCACGGCGGGAGACCACCACGTTATTGCGCTTGCGGTCGAGCTTGATAACCTTCAGCTCCATGGTCTTGTTTTCGTAAGGCGTGGTGTCCTTGACCGGACGGATGTCTACCAGCGAACCCGGCAGGAACGCGCGGATGCCGTTGACCATCGCGGTCAGACCGCCCTTGACTTTGCCGCTGACGAAACCTTCCACGATCCTGCCTTCGTCCATGGCCGCTTCCAGATCGTGCCATGCAGCCAAACGCTTGGCCTTTTCGCGCGACAGCTTGGTCTCGCCATAACCATTTTCCAGCGATTCAATCGCGACGGTGACAAAATCGCCCGCCTTGATTTCCAGCTCGCCTTTCGCATCGAGGAATTCCTCGACCGGAATCAAACTTTCGGATTTCAATCCGGCATTCACGACGACCACGTTGTGGTCGACACGCACGACTTGTGCGGTAATCAGTTCGCCCGCGCGCATTTCCTTGCGCGTCAAGCTTTCTTCAAACATTGCTGCGAAACTATCTGTGTCTTGTACAGCGGCTACGGTTGAGTTCATTAAAAATACACCTAAGAAAATTCTGCTCACGCAGAGGGTTAGTTGATGATCCCGGATGACGGAGAGTCAGGCGGGGCCTATTTCTTCACCTGGTAACGTGCCAGCACTTCGGAAACCGCCTGCTCGATGTTCAAAGCGGTGGTATCCAGCAGGCTCGCATCCGGCGCCTGTTGCAACGGAGCCGCGCTACGCCGTGTGTCCCGCTCGTCGCGCGCATGGATATCCTGCAAAAGGGCGGCGATATTAGCATCCATTCCCTTTTCCTTCAACTGCTTATATCTGCGCTCGGCGCGCACCTCGGCGCTGGCGGTCAGGAATATCTTCAACGCCGCGTCCGGGAACACCACCGAGCCCATGTCGCGCCCATCGGCAACCAAGCCTGGCGCACGGCGGAAGGCATGCTGCCTGCCCAGTAATGCCGCCCGCACCCTGGGTAACGCCGCCACCCTGGATGCTGCCGCCCCGCTTTGCTCGCTGCGCAACTCATCACCTGCCAATACACCATCCAACCAGATATTTTCCCCTTCAAAACGGATATCGATCCGCGCCGCCAAATCCGCCAGTTGCGATTCCGCGTCCAGCGCGACACCGCGTTTCACTGCAGCCAGCCCCAGCAAGCGATACAGCGCGCCACTATCAAGGTAGTGGTAACCGAGCCTGGCGGCGACGCGCTGTGCCACCGTGCCCTTGCCAGAAGCCGACGGCCCGTCGATCGCAATCACCGGCACCGCCTGCACTATCTCGCGGAAACGCGCGAAATAATCGGGAAAAGTTTTGGCCACGCAAGCCGGGTCGTTGATGCGCATCCCTTCCGCGCCGAATGCGGCCAGCGAGAAACACATCGCCATGCGGTGATCGTCGTAGGTGTCGATGCCTGCGGCAGGATTGAGGACTGCCTTCGGCGGCGTGATACTAATAAAATCCACCCCCTCTTCCACCGTCGCGCCGACTTTGCGCAGCTCCGCCGCCATCGCCGCGATGCGGTCGGTTTCCTTGACGCGCCAGCTGGCGATGTTGCGCAGCGTGGTCGTGCCGTCGGCGAACAACGCCACCACAGCGAGCGTCATCGCCGCGTCGGGAATATGGTTGCAGTCCAGGTCGATCGCCTTCAGCCTGCCGTCCACCGGCGCACGCGCCTCCATCCAGTTCGGCCCCTGCTCGATACGCGCACCCATCAGCGCCAGCGCATCGGCGAAACGCACGTCGCCCTGGATGCTGCCGCTGCCCACGCCCTCGATACGCACCGGCCCGCCGCCGATTGCGCCGGCAGCGAGAAAATACGAAGCGGACGACGCATCGCCCTCCACATACACTGTCCTTGGACTGCGGTAAAGCTGTTCGCCGGGCACCACGAAGCTCTGCCACTCATGGCGTTCAACCTTGACACCGAAGTGCGCCAGCATCGCCAGCGTGATCTCGATGTAAGGCCTGGAAATCAGCTCGCCCACCACCTCGACTGTCACCGTTTGCCAGGTCAGCGGCAATGCCATCAGCAAGCCGGTAAGAAATTGGCTCGATACATCTCCGCGCACCCGCACCGTGTCGCCAGCCAGCTTAGCAGGAAAAATCTGCAATGGCGGAAAGCCTTCGTTGCCCAGATAGCGGATATCCGCGCCGAGTTGGCGCAACGCATCCACCAGATCGCCGATAGGGCGTTCGTGCATGCGCCCGCCAGGCGAATCATTGGTACCTCCAAACAAATTATAATGGCCACCGGACAAAGCCAACGCTGCCACCAACGGGCGGAACGCAGTACCCGCGTTGCCGAGGAACAGTTTGGCGTCCTTGTTTGGAAAATTTCCGCCGCAGCCGTGAACGCGATAGGCGTTGTCGCCCAGTGATTCGACCACCACGCCCAAGGCGCTCAAACTCTCCAGCATACGTTCGGTGTCGTCAGAGTGCAGCAGGTCGCACACCACGGTCGTGCCTACGGACAGCGCGGCCAGCAACAGCACACGGTTGGAAATGCTCTTCGAGCCGGGCAGCGTGATGGCGCCGCGCGCGCGCAACAAGGGAGGAAGATCGAGAAAATTTTCGGATGTCATTAGAAGGGAACCTTGCAGCGGACTGCGCTCAAATAAATCAGGGGACAACATAATACCGCAGCAGGGCTGCGTCAAAAAACAATTAGCCGCCGCTCGCACCGTTACCCTTCAGCGCCAATATGGAAAAATTCAGCAGCAACACCCTCCGCCACCTGCTGAAGTATTCGGTTAGAATGCGCGCCTGCGTTCCAACTCATGTTCCAAGGACTTGTCATGTACCAAATCGCCCCGAGCATTCTTTCCGCCAACTTTGCCAAACTGGGCGAGGAAGTCGATAACGTTCTCGCTTCCGGCGCGGACATCGTGCACTTCGACGTGATGGACAATCACTACGTCCCCAACCTGACCATCGGCCCGCTGGTGTGCGAGGCGCTGCGCAAGCACGGCGTAACCGCACCGATCGACGTGCATCTGATGGTCAAGCCGGTGGATCGCATCATTCCCGATTTCGCCAAGGCGGGAGCGACTTACATCACCTTTCATCCGGAAGCATCCGAGCATATCGACCGCACCATCGGGCTGATCAAGGAAAGCGGCTGCAAGGCCGGACTGGTGTTCAATCCGGCCACCCCGCTGGAAATTCTCGAATACACCCTGCCGAAACTGGACATGGTGCTGCTGATGTCGGTAAACCCCGGCTTCGGCGGGCAGAAATTCATTCCGCATGTGCTGGACAAGGCGCGCAAGGTGCGCAAGATGATAGCCGCCGGCGGATACAGCTGCCGCCTGGAAATCGACGGCGGCGTGAGCCCGGCAAACATCCGCGAAGTGGCGGAAGCGGGCGTGGATACCTTTGTGGCCGGCTCCGCCGTGTTCGGCAAGCGCAACGAGAAAGACCAGAACCGTTACGACTCCATCATCGGCGAATTGCGCGCCGAACTCGCCAAGGTAGGGAATTGATCATGCAGCCGGTGCATTTTCCGATCGGCGTTTCGGCCATCGTCATCGATCTCGACGGCACACTGCTGGACTCCGCGCCGCAACTGGCCGAGGCGGCCAACCGCATGTTGCGCGAAATTGATTACGCGCCGGTGTCGCAGGAATTGCTGGCAAGCTACATCGGCAACGGCATCGGCTGGCTGGTGAAGCGCGCGCTGACCGGAGAGATGCACGCCACCCCGGATGCCGCGCTGTATGAACATGCCCTGCCGATTTTCCAGAAGCATTACTCCGATCTGTTGCTGGGCAGCAAACCGTACGACGGCGCCATCGAAGGCCTCGAGGCCATGCGCGCGGCGGGCTTCCGTCTGGGGTGCATCACCAACAAATCGACGCGCTTTACCGGCCCGCTGCTGGAAGGTGCCGGCCTGGCAAAGTATTTCGATATCGTCGTATCCGGCGACACGCTGCCGGAAAAAAAGCCGCATCCGCTACCGCTGCAGTACGCGGCAAAGTTTTTCGGCGTGCCGGTCGAAAAGCTGCTGGTAATCGGCGATTCGCTGAACGACACGCTGGCCGCTCGCGCCGCAGGCTGCCCGATTTTCTGTGTGCCTTACGGCTATAATCGCGGCGAACCGGTGGAAACGCTGGACATGGACGCTGTGATAAATAATCTTTCCGCAGCATTGCCGCTCATCAAACACGTTTAATCATGAACAACCTCCGCTATCTGAAAATCGCTGTCTGGCGATGGTGTTGATGCCTTTGTAGGTCGGATGAGCGTAGCGTTATCCGACAATTTTGCGTCAGGTCTGTCGGATAACGCGATGAAACCGCTCATCCGACCTACAACACCACGGAGGTTTTTCATGTTGCACCCCATCACCGAACAAGAATTCAACGCGCTTGCGCAGCAGGGCTACAACCGCATTCCGCTGGTATGCGAAACCTTCGCCGATCTCGACACGCCGCTGTCGCTGTATCTCAAACTCGCCAACCAGCCTTATTCTTATCTGCTGGAATCGGTGCAAGGCGGTGAACGTTTCGGGCGTTATTCCTTTATCGGCCTGCCTGCCGAAACGCGTATCACGGTGCGCGGCAAGCAAGTCACCCTGACTCATGGCAAGACCGAGACCACGCACGAGGTCGACAACCCGCTGGACTTCATCCGCGAATACCAGACGCGTTTCAGGGCAGCCCCTTTGCCGGACCTGCCGCGCTTCACCGGCGGACTGGCCGGTTATTTCGGTTACGACACGATCCGCTATATCGAACCGCGCCTGGCGAAAACAGTCAAGCCCGACACGCTCGGCACACCCGATATTCTGCTGATGCTCACCGAGCAGGTGGCAGTGGTGGACAACCTCTCCGGCACACTCACCTTCGTCGTCTATGCCAACCCGGAGCAGAGCGGCGCCTATGCGCAAGCGCGGCAACGCCTGCAGGAGTTGACCGCGCGTCTGCGCCGGCCGGCGGACATCCCGCACGCGCCGCCAATGCACGGCGGCGAAGCAAAATCCGAATTCGGTGAAGCCGCGTTCAAGCAGGCGGTGGAAAAAGCCAAGCGCTATATCTTCGACGGCGACATCATGCAGGTAGTGCTGGCGCAGCGTATGGCGCAGCCGTTTCCCGCCGCGCCGCTGTCGCTGTACCGCGCGTTGCGCAGCGTCAACCCGTCGCCGTACATGTTCTATTACGACATGGGCGACCATCACGTGGTCGGCGCGTCGCCGGAAATACTGGTGCGACTGGAAGACGATGCAGTCACGGTGCGCCCGATCGCCGGAACGCGCCCGCGCGGCAAGACACCGCAGCAGGACGCCGAACTCGCACAGGAGTTGCTGGCCGATCCGAAGGAGCTGGCAGAGCACCTGATGCTGATCGATCTCGGGCGCAACGACATCGGCCGCGTCGCGCAGAACGGCACGGTGAAGCTCACCGAGAAGATGATCATCGAACGCTACTCGCACGTGATGCACATCGTCTCCAACGTCGAGGCCACGCTCAAACCCGGC
>Ga0209317_1002628_pt1 | contig 12681 bp, 13 predicted proteins | sample RifGroB2_FD_183994 | JGI IMG/M metagenome (GOLD analysis project Ga0209317, IMG submission 183994) | Soil microbial communities from Rifle, Colorado, USA - Groundwater B2 (SPAdes) (version 2) | ecosystem: Environmental > Terrestrial > Soil > Unclassified | place: Rifle, Colorado | collected...
TATCGGTCCGGTCATCCAGGGCCTGGCCAAGCCGGTCAACGACCTCTCCCGCGGCTGCTCCATCCAGGACATCGTGGACGTGACCGCCATCACCGCGGTCCAGGCGCAAGGGTAACCTTAAAACTGTCGGACCGAAAGTCCCCCTTTGAAAAAGGGGGAGAGTGGCGCCGAACAAATATGAAGATTGACGGGAATCGGAATAAACAAACGAAAAGGCCGGCGGGGATAACCCCGCCGGCCTTTTCGTTTGCATTAATCGTTTTTTCGCCTATTTTCTGACGAAATCCGCCTTGGAGAAGCTGTACTCGAAGTTCATGTGGTCGGTGTAGGTGCCGTCCAAAATGGCGGCCACGTCCTCGGTGAAGACCAGCTCCTCGTCGGTCGGTATCACGTACACCTTCACCGGCGAGTCGTCGGTGGTGATCAGCGTCTCACGCTTGCGGGTCATGGCGGAGGCGTTTCGCTCCGGATCCAGGATGATCCCGAGATGATCCAGCCCCTCTATGGCACGGGCCCTGATCGGAGCGCCCATCTCCCCTACCCCTGCGGTGAAGACAACGGCGTCGAGTTTGCCGACCACGGCCATGTAGGTGCCGATGTACTTCTTGAGACGGTACGCCTCGATGTCGAGGGCCAGCTCGCAAAGCCGGTCACCCGCCTGCGCATGCTCGATAACGTCGCGACGGTCCGTGAAGCGCCCGGTGATGCCGATGACGCCGCTCTTCTTGTTCAGGATGCTGTCGATCTCCTTGGCGGAGAGGTTGTCCTTCTGCATCATGAAGGCGGGGATGGCCGGGTCGATGTCGCCGCAGCGGGTTCCCATCATGGCGCCCTCAAGAGGGGTAAGCCCCATGCTGGTGTCTACCGACACGCCGTTTTTGATGGCGCAGTGCGACACACCGTTACCGATGTGCATGGTGATCACGTTGCACTGGCTGGCCGGCTTGCCGAGTATGGCGGCCACCCTCTTCGATACGTAGAGGTGCGAGGTGCCGTGGAAGCCGTAGCGCCTGACGCCGTACTTCTCGTACCACTCGAAAGGGAGCGGATACATGAAGGCCTTCTCTGGCATGGTCTGATGGAACGCGGTATCGAAGATGGCGATCTGGGGCACGCCCGGAAGGACGGCCATGGCACCTTCTATCCCGGCTATGTTGGGCGGGTTGTGCAGAGGCGCCAGGTGCTGCACCTCGGTCACGGCATCGAGCACGTCCGAGTCGATCAGCACGGACTTGGTGAAGCGCTCACCGCCATGCACGACGCGGTGGCCGACGGCGGCGATCTGGGTGATGTCCTTGAGCACGCCGTGCTCCGGGGAGGTCAGGGTCCGCAGGATCAAGTCCACTGCGCACTTGTGGTCCGGACAGTCGGAGTCTTCGCGGTAGGTCTCACGCCCGGGAACCTCGTGCAAAATGAAGGAATCGCCGATGACGACGCGCTCCACCATTCCCTTGGCGACAACCACTTTTTTGCTCCAATCAAACAACTGGTATTTTACCGAAGAACTCCCACAGTTAAGTGCCAGTATATCCATCGATCAGCATCCCCCGTAAATGTAGTATATCTAGTGAAAATGAGCAGATCCGCTCACGGCAAAAAGATCACAAATAGAACCTTTTTATATATACAGTAGTGTTGCCGACAGTTCAAGATTTTTCTCCGCAAGAAGGCTCAAAATCGAGGCAGCTTTATGGTGGACTTTTTTTCGGGCATATGTTAGTTTTCTGGGAAATTTAAACTCCAAATGAAGGAGGTGAATACTTTGGCACATACCATTAGCGACGAATGCATCAACTGCGGCGCCTGTGACGATTCCTGCCCGGTCAACGCGATCAGCGAGGCTGGCGACAAAAGGGCTATCGCTGCAGATACCTGCATCGACTGCGGCGCTTGCGTAGACACCTGCCCGGTGAGCGCAATCTCGGCCTAACCAGTTTCAAGCTTCATGTAATGCCATGGCCTGCTCGCGTTCATTCGCCTGCAGGCCTATTTTTTTGCCCGGCGCGCATAACAAAAAAGGAGGGGGGCCATGAGCCCGCCTCCTTTTCTTCGTTCACCCTTTTATCGGGCTCTCAGCGCGCCAGGGCGGCAATGGCACGCTCCAGACGCCTCCTGGTCTCTGCCGATCCGAGCACCTCGATCATCTCGTAGATGCCGGGCGAAGCGGTGGTCCCGGAGAGCGCAAGCCTTACCGCCGGCCCGATCTGCCCAAGCTTGATCCCCTTCTCCTCGCATACCTCCCTGAACACCCACTCGACGGACGCAGCGGTCACGCTCTCCAGCGCGGCAAGCTTGCCGATCAGGAACTCAAGCAGCGCCGGGGTCTCGGGGTTGAAGAACTTGGCAACCCCCTTCTCGTCGTAGGCAAGCTCCTGCTGGTAGTAGAAAAGGGCGCCGTCGGCCAATTCCAGCATGGTCTTCGCCCGCTCCTGCAGGGTCTTGATGACCGCCACCAGATCCGGACCTGCCTCGGGGTCGACCCCGCGCTCCCGCATAAACGGAGTCAACAGCCCGGCCAGGCGTACCGGATCGCCGTTCTTGATGTAATGCGCGTTCAGCCAGAGCAGTTTGTCCGTGTTGAACACGCCTGCCGACCTGCCGACGTTTTCAATGGAGAACTTCTGGATCAGGTCCTCAAGGGAGAAGATCTCTTCGTCTCCGTAGCTCCAGCCGAGCCGGACCAGGTAGTTCACCATCGCCTCGGGGAGAAACCCCATGTCGCGGTAGGACATGACGGAGGTGGCCCCGTGGCGCTTGGAGAGCCGCGCCTTGTCGGCGCCGAGGATCATCGGGACGTGTGCGAAACTGGGCACCGGGGATTCCAGCGCCTGGTAGAGCAGAATCTGTCGCGGCGTGTTGTTGACGTGATCGTCGCCGCGGATCACGGTGGTGATCCCCATGGTGGCATCGTCGATGACGACGACGAAGTTGTAGGTCGGGGTGCCGTCGGTGCGCTGGATGATCAGGTCGTCCAGCTCGGCGTTTTCAAAGGAGATCTTCCCCTTGATCAGGTCGACCCAGGAGGTGCTTCCCTCTTGCGGCGCCTTGAAGCGCACCACGTACGGCCTTGCGTCATCCGGCACTTGCGGCAGTTCCCTGCAGGTTCCGTCGTACTTCGGTTTCCCCCCTTCCTTCATCGCCTTCTCGCGCTTTGCCTCCAGCTCCTCCGAACTGCAGTAGCACTTGTAGGCCTTCCCCGCGGCGAGCAGCTTCTGCACGTACTCCTTGTAGAGCGGAAAGTTATCCGACTGGTAGAAGGGCCCCTCGTCCCAATCAAGGCCAAGCCAGGTCATCCCCTCCAAGATGGCGTCGACCGATTCCTGGGTGGAGCGGGCCACGTCGGTGTCCTCGATCCTCAGGATGAACTTGCCATGTTGCTTCCTGGCGAGAAGCCAGTTGAAAAGCGCCGTACGCGCGCCCCCCACATGGAGATAACCGGTCGGGCTCGGCGCGAAACGGAGACGTACTTCTGACATGAAAGGCTCCTTTGAAAATGTGATCATTGCATGGCTGCAAAACATGGTTATTAGGGTCAGGACTGGTCCGATTCATCCTCGTCGTCTTGAGGTGCTTTTTCTCCGGGGATCCGGTACCCCTCGGTCGCCCAGGTGCCGAGATCGATCATCTTGCACCGCTCGGAGCAGAAAGGGCGGTTCGGGTTGCCGGCAAGCGGCGCTTCCTTGCGGCAGTGCGGACATTTGACGGTTTGTATGGCGCTCATCTGGTACCCCTGCAAACAAATACCTCCAGCGCCTTGGCTCTGGAGGGTCGGTGATATTTCCATCTGGTCGATCGGGAGCTTGCCGCCGGCTAGGTCAGCTGATACTTCCGTTCGTGAAACTGCAGCGCCCGCTTGACCCGCGTGATCAGGGTCCCTTCCTTGACCGGCTTCTCGATGAAATCGAAAAAGCCTCGGTCAAACGCCTTCACCTCGTCCTCGGGATGCATGGAACTGGTGATAAGGATCACCGGGATGGAGCTCAGCTCGGGGACGCTACGCAGCGCATCGAAGAACCCGTAGCCGTCAAGCTTCGGCATCATCAGATCGGTTATCACCACCTGCGGCTGCTCGGTCAGTACGGCCTTGTACGCCTCGAGCCCGTCAGCGGCAAAGATGACGCGGTACCCGTGCCTGGTGAGGAAGTCGCCGAACATGGTGCCGATCAGCCTGTCGTCCTCGACCACAAGCACCGTCTGCGCGACCGAGATGCATACCTCCTTTTGGAGATAGTTCTTGCAGATCGCGGCGTAGATCTCCTTGCGGGTTGCAATGAAGGGGGTGATGGTGAGGCCGTTGTTGGCGGCGATGTTTCTCACCACCCGCGTCTCGGTCGGGTCGGCCATGGCCAGGGCCAGCCTCTTGTTGTCCAGCTTCAGGGGGAAGAGGTTGTTCTGCATCGCGACGTCGACCGAGATGGTGGCGAGCAGTTCGGCGGAATAGGAATAGCCGGCGAAGTTGCTGACGACCCTGCAGGCGTACTGGGCGGCCAGAGCGGCGGCAAGTTCATCGCCGTCGATCAGCCCGAGGTCCTCGAGCACTGTCCCGAAACGCTTGTTGAGACGCTTGGAGACAAGCAGCATCCGCTCCACCGTCTTCTCGGTGAGGATGCCATTTTCCACGAAAATTTCGCCCAGTCTTTTTCTTTTTTCCATTCCTGGTTCCCCATTAAGGGATAACTGTAGCATCGGGCGGTCGAAAAACCATCCGGCCAGACAAAAAAGCTATTCCGCCAGCACCGCGGCGCCGCTGCCTGCCTTGCCGGCGAGTTCCTCGGCCTCCCCCCTGGAGAGGTGACGCCCCACCCTGAGGCGGTACCACACCCCCCGGTCCTGGACCCTCGACTCAACCAGGTAGGCGGCGACCCCCTTGGCGGAAAGCTTCGCCTGGGCAGCCTCGGCCTCCTGCTTGCCGCGGTAGGACGCTATCTGCACCAGGTAACGCGTCGCCCCCTCCTGCTTCTCCGTTGCCGGCTTGGCGGCTGGAGCGGCAGCCGGTGCGGGATGCGGCTGGGCCGGTGCCTGTTCCACCTTCTTCGGGTTGAGCCCGCTGCCGATCACGGGAGACTGCCCGCCTGACGGGAGCGTCTTGTAAAAGGTGAGCGGCGCCTCTGGGGGGGGGGCTTCGGGCTGGCCGGCGGGGGGCGCCGGTTCCTGCTGCCTCTGTGCCGGTGCGAGCGCGGCGGCGCTTACCGGAGCCGCCTTGTGTCCACCCTTGAACAGGAACCAGCCGGTCATCACCCCGGAGCCGAAGGTAGCCAGCAACACCAGGACCGACAGCAGCGCGAACATGCCGACCGGTTCCTTGCGGGGGCGGTTCTTCTGGACCGGTTTGCGCTCGACGCCCTCCCGTACCGGACCCATCTTGTCGCTGTAATCAATCCGCATGCGGAGCCCCCTACATCCTTTCCGGAGCAGAAATGCCGAGCACGGTCAGCGCGTTTTTGAGCGTGATGGCCACGCAGTGCAGCAGGAACAGCCTGGCCTGGGTCAGCTGAGGCTCCTCCGTGATGACGCGGCTCTTGTTGTAAAAGCTGTGGAATTCCCCGGCAAGCTCCTGCAGGTAGTAGGTGATACGGTGCGGTTCGAAGTTGACGGCGGCCGCCCCGAGGATCTCCGGGTATGCCGAGAGCTTCTTGATCAGGCTCATGTCGTCGGCGCTCTCCAGCAGCTCAAGCCGGACGTTTTCGAAGGCGGGCGCGGAGCCTCTCTCGCGCGCGGTCTCGAAGATGCTCTTGATCCTGGCGTGGGCGTACTGCACGTAGTAGACCGGGTTGTCGGTGCTCTGACGCTTAGCGAGCTCCAGGTCGAAGTCGAGCTGGCTGTCGGAGCGGCGCATCAGGAAGAAGAAGCGCGCCGCGTCGCGCCCCACCTCGTCCACAACCTCCTTCAGGGTGACGAACTCGCCGCTGCGGGTCGACATGGCGACCGGCACGCCGTCGCGAAGCAGCGAGACCAGCTGGACCAGGATGATGCCAAGATCCTGCGGGTCGCGCCCCAGCCCCTGCACGATCCCCTTCAGCCTCGGGATGTAGCCGTGATGATCGGCACCCCAGACGTCGATGACCCAGTCGAAGCCGCGGGCGAACTTGTCCCTGTGGTAGGCGATGTCGGAGGCGAAATAGGTGGTGACGCCGTTGCTTCTGACCACGACGCGGTCCTTGTCGTCGCCGTAGTCCGTGGTGCGGAACCAGAGCGCCCCGTCCTGCTCGTAGATGAGCCCCTTTTCCTGCATCTCGGCGATGGCCGAGGCGACCTTGCCGTCGTCAAAGAGCGACTGCTCGGAGAACCAGTTGTCGAGGCGCACCCCGAACGACTGCAGGTCCTCGTCGATCCCCTTGAGGATCAGGTCGCCCCCCATCTTCGCGAAGAAGGCAACCCCCTCCTCCTGGGGCAGTTTCAGGAAGCGGTCGGCGTACTTGGTGACGGCATCCCGGGCGATATCCTTGATGTAGTCCCCCTGGTAGCAGTTCTCCGGGAAGTCGACCTCCTCGCCCAGCAGCTGACGGTAGCGCAGCAGACCGGAGAGCCCGAGGGTGTTCATCTGGTTGCCGGCGTCGTTTATGTAGTACTCGCGCTGCACGTCGAACCCTGCGGCGGAGAGGAGCGAGGCGACCGCGTCTCCGGTCGCGGCGCCGCGGCCGTGTCCTATATGGAGCGGGCCGGTCGGGTTGGCGCTGACGAACTCAACCTGCACCTTCTTCCCTGCGCCGATCGAGCTCCTGCCGTAGTCGGGACCTGCCTGGTCGATGTCGGTGAGCGTCTTTCTCCACGCGGCGTCCTTGATGAAGAAGTTGATGAACCCCGGACCTGCGATCTCCAGCGACGCGATCAGGTCCGAGCTGCCGGCGAGCTTCCTGACGAGGATCTCCGCGATGGCGCGCGGCGCCTTGCGCTCCGGCTTGGCCATCTGCATGGCGACGTTGGTGGCAAAATCGCCGTGCTCGGGGTGTGCCGGCTTCTCCACGTTTATGGCCGGAACTTCCCCAGAGGTGAGCGTGCCGTCGGCGAAACACCCCTCTATTCCCTTCAGGATGCATGCGCGCAGCTGCTCCTTCATATCTTCTCCTCCCTTTTCTTATCCTGTTCCGTGTCTGGCACGGCCTTTATGGTAACGTCGCGTGTGAAGTCGGGGCAACGGGCGCCCCCGTCTGCCACGCAAAACTTCTTGGAGCAGTGCTCGCGCCAGGCACATACGACGCAATGCTGTCTTCCTTTCTCACCCATACCAACACCTCTTTTTTCACCCCGCCACCCATGCTAGTTGGAAGCAGCAGTGGTCGGCTTGCTCCCCTTCTGATCGCCTTTTGTCTCTTGCGCCGGTGCGGGAGGCGACTTTGCCTGTGGGGGGAACTGGTAGATCACCTCGTTGCCGCGCACCAGGCCGAAGTCGCGTCTTGCTATGCTCTCCAGATACCGTCTGTCGGACTGCAGGGCCGAGATCTCCCTCTTAAGCTTGTCGTTCTCGTTCTTCAACTCGAGCAGATGCCTCTGCATCTCGTCACGGTCGCGGTGCAGGTGGTTGATGCGCAAAAGCCCCCGGTCCCCGAAAACGGTGAAGTACAGGATGAAGACGATGACCGCCGCAGGTACGAAGAAGAGCCGCTTCTGCATGTTTTACGCCCTGGTAAGTACTGAGCTGAAGTAGTCGATGGTCTGCTTCAGGCCGTCGTCGACCGTCACCCTTGGTTCCCAGCCGAGCATCTGCCTGGCGAGCGAGATGTCGGGCTGTCTCTGTTTCGGGTCGTCCGCCGGCAAAGGCCTGTAGACGATGCGCGAGCTGGAGCCGGTAAGCGAGATGATCTTTTTGGCGAACTCAAGGATCGTCGTCTCGGCGGGATTGCCGAGATTGACGGGGCCGATAAAGCCCGGGCATTCCATCATCCGGACCATCCCGTCGACCAGATCCGACACGAAACAAAAGGATCGCGTCTGCTCCCCTTCCCCGTACACCGTGATGTCTTCGCCCCTGAGCGCCTGCAGGATGAAGTTGGAGACCACCCGGCCGTCGTTCTCTGCCATCTTGGGCCCGTAGGTATTGAAGATCCTGATGATCCTGACGTCGACGCTGTTCTGGCGATGGTAGTCCATCATCAGCGTCTCGGCCACCCGTTTTCCCTCGTCGTAGCAGCTTCTGATGCCGAGCGTATTGACGTTGCCCCAGTACGATTCGGTCTGGGGGTGGACCTGCGGATCCCCGTACACCTCGGAGGTCGATGCCTGCAGTATCCTGGCCCGCACCCTCTTGGCCATGCCGAGCATGTTGATCGCGCCCATGACGCTCGTCTTCGTGGTCTTCACCGGGTTGTACTGGTAATGGATCGGCGAGGCCGGGCAGGCTAGGTTGTAGATCCGGTCCACCTCCAGGAGGATCGGCTCCGTAACGTCATGGCGGATCAGCTCGAACTGGCGGTTCTCAAGCAGATGCGAGATGTTGCGCTTGCTCCCGGTGAAGAAGTTGTCGAGGCAGATCACCTCGTGGCCGTCCTTCAGGAGCCTCTCGCAAAGATGTGAACCGATGAAACCGGCGCCGCCGGTGACCAACATACGCATAGAAACCTCTTGAAGATGGTTCAACGTTCGACGCCATAGATCTTGCTCAGGTTTCAGGCCGACGTTGAACGTAGAACGTTGAACGGGTTCCGCCGTTGGCCGTCACACCATTTCGCAGCACGCCTGCCCGTTTCTGCCGATCGGCAGGTACTCGAAACCCGCGTCGCTCATCCGATCCGGCTTGTACAGGTTCCTGCCGTCGAAAATGAGCGGGTTTACCAAAAGCCTTTTCATCTTGTCGAAATCGGGGTTGCGGTACTCGTTCCACTCGGTGATGATCACCAAGGCGTGCGCGCCGTTCATCAGGTCGTACTGGTTCACACTGTAGCTGATGCGGTCGCCGAAATGCTTCTTTGCCTCGTCGATCGCCTCCGGGTCATGGGCATGCACGGCGGCTCCCATCTCCAGCAAACGGTTGATGATGGTGAGCGAAGGAGCGTCGCGCATGTCGTCGGTGCGCGGCTTGAAGGAGAGCCCCCAAACGGCGATGGTCTTTCCCGCCAGCGGCAGCCCGCCGCCATCGCCCAGGCGACGCATGATCTTGTCGGAGAGGACCCGTTTTTGCCGCTCATTCGCCTCCTCCACCCCCTTCAACAGGATGAAGTCGTAGTCGCATTCGTCCGCGGTCTTCACCAGGGCCTTCACATCCTTGGGAAAGCACGACCCGCCGTACCCTACGCCGGGAAAGAGGAAGTCGTAGCCGATGCGGGAGTCGGAACCGATACCCTCCCTGACTGCCATGACGTCGGCTCCCATGAGCTCGCACAGGTTGGCGATCTGGTTCATGAAGGTGATTCGGGTTGCCAGCATGGCGTTGGCCGCGTATTTGGTCATCTCGGCGCTTCTGATGTCCATGATGATCATACGGTTCGACTTGCGCATGAAAGCGGAGTAGAGCTCCTTCATGAGCTCGGCGGTCCGGACGTTGTCGGTTCCGATGACCACCCGGTCCGGCTTCATGAAGTCGTCGATGGCCGCCCCTTCCTTCAGGAACTCCGGGTTGGAGACCACGTCGAACTCGACATGCAGACCGCGCAGCTCCAGCTCCTCCTTTATGGCGGCGCGCACCTTGTCGGCGGTGCCGACCGGCACCGTCGACTTGTCCACGATGATCTTGAAACCCTCCATCTCGCGGCCGATGGCGCGTGCCACGGAGATGACGTACTGCAGATCGGCGGCGCCGTCCGCGCCCGGCGGGGTCCCTACCGCGATGAAGTTTACCAGCGACTCCTTGACGGCGAAGGCGAGGTCGGTGGTGAAGGTGAGCCTCCCCTCCTCGCAGTTGCGCAGCACCATCTCCTTGAGACCGGGCTCGTAGATCGGGATGACGCCGCGCTTCAGCCCCTCGATCTTCTCCCTATCAACATCCACACAGATGACATCATTGCCGCTCTCGGCGAAACATGTGCCTGCGACAAGACCGACGTAGCCGGAACCGATGACACATATCTTCATAAGCGTGCACCTCCATGGCAATTAGATTAGCATTTGTATATAGCACAACCATGCCTCGTTACGCCAGAGTTTTCCCCGCCAGAAGCTCCCTGGAAAGGATGGCGAACTCGTCCAGCGCGAGGGTCTCGCCGCGCCTGCCGCCGTCGATGCCGCTTCTGGAAAGCGCCTCGGTCAACGAGCCGTCGTCGGCGTCGAAACCGGCCGAGCGAAGCGAGTTGAGGAGCGTCTTTCGACGCTGGTTGAAGGCCCCCTTGACCAGGCGCCGGAAGAAATCCTCGTCCCCCACCTCGGCCCTCGGGGCGGCGAGCGGCGTGAAACTGAGCACCGCGGAGTCGACCTTGGGGACCGGCCTGAAGGCGCCGGGCTTGACGATGAACTCCCTGCGGATATCGAAATGCAGCCTGAGCAAGACGGTCAGCGCGCCGTAATCCTTGCACCCGGCAGGGGCGACCAGCCGGTCTCCCACCTCCTTTTGCAGCATCAGCACGAGCCTTTCGAAGAGTTGGCTCTCCTCCATGAAGCGAAACAGCACCTGCGAGGAGATGTTGTAGGGCAAATTCGCCGCGACCTTCCATTTCCGGCCGGCGCCGCGCGAAGTCAGGAGCTGCCTCAGATCGACCCGGAGGATGTCGCCGTGGCCTATCTCCACGTTGGGGGCTCCGGCGAACTCCGCGCTTAAAAGCGGCAGCAGGTCGCGGTCCCACTCCACGGCCAGGAAGTTGGCCCCGCTTGCCGCAAGAAGCTTGGTGAGCGCGCCCCGACCGGGACCCACCTCCAGGATGTTGTCTTCAGAAGCGGGGGCGACGCAGGAGACGATACGCGACAGCACGTTTTCGTCGACGAGGAAGTTTTGTCCAAGCGATTTCTTGGCGCGCATCTTTTCCATCAGCACCCCTCCTTGAGCCGCACGGCGAGCCGGTCCAGCGGCCAGACGGGAAGCGCGTCGAGATCAAAGCCGCTTTGGAAGCCGGAACTGAGGTAGTAATCCCCGGGAACCGCGATCATGGCGGCGTTGTCAGAGCAAAGCCCCGGCGAGGCGATGGAGAGCTCGACCCCGTTCTGATCGGCGAAATTTTTCATGGAAAGGCGCAGCGCGCTGTTGCAGGCCACCCCTCCGGCTACCACCAGTCGCTTGATACCGGTGGCGGCGACCGCTGCCGCCGTTTTCCTGGTCAGCACGTCGCACACCGCCGCCTGGAAGGAGGCGGCCAGATCGTTGATGCCGGGGCCCCTCGATTCCGGGAACTTGTTGACATGGGTCAGCACCGCCGTCTTCAGGCCGGAGAAGCTGAAGTTGAAGCTGCCGTCGTTGATCAGCGGCCGCGGAAACTTGATCGCCTTCGGGTCTCCCGATTTCGCCAGCCGGTCGATCGCCACCCCGCCCGGGTAAGGAAGCCCGATCAGCTTTGCCACCTTGTCGAACGCCTCCCCTGCGGCGTCATCCACCGTCTGCCCCAGCGTCGTGTAGCGGCCGACGCCGTCGACCCGGTACAGGTGCGAATGGCCGCCGGAGACGGCCAGGGCGATGAAGGGGAACTCGACCGGGGCCTCCAGGAACACCGCCAGCAGGTGTCCCTCGATATGGTTCACGCCCACAAGCGGGATGCCCCGCCCGAAGGAGAGCCCCTTGGCGACGGAGATGCCGACCAGCAGCGCTCCGGCCAGCCCGGGCCCCTGCGTCACGGCGATCCCCTCGATCTCGCGGAGATCGACTCCCGCCTCGCTGAGCGCCTGCTCGACCACCAGGGAGACCGACTCCAGGTGCTTGCGCGAGGCGATTTCCGGGACCACGCCGCCGTACTCCGCATGGATGCTGATCTGGGAGGCGATGACGTTGGAGAGCACGGTCCTGCCGTCTCTCACGACCGCGGCCGCCGTTTCGTCACACGATGATTCTAGGGAAAGAAGTAGCATAAAAAAATAGAGAGGGCACTAGAGCGTGCCCCCTTCTGACTCCTGGTTATGTGGAATTGCGGGAGCGTCAACCGCAGTTGGCAGTGAGACTCCCTGAGAAATATTCACCTGCAAAATTCACCTGCAAAAGCGGCATCGCTTCGCGGCAGGAATGCCGCTCCTGCGGTTGGACGGGGCCGCTCCGCCCTTTACAGCAGGTTGGCGGCGAGTTCGGCCAGCTCGCTCCGCTCGCCTTTGGTCATGGTGACGTGGCCGGAGATGGTCTGCTCCTTTAAACGCTCCACCACGTAGGTGAGGCCGTTACTCTCGGCGTCCACGTACGGGTTGTCGATCTGGTACGGGTCGCCGGTGAGGACGATCTTGGTCCCCTCCCCCGCCCGGGTGACGATGGTCTTTATCTCGTGCGGGGTGAGGTTCTGGGCCTCGTCGACGATCATGTACTGGTTCGGTATGGAGCGCCCCCTGATGTAGGTCAGAGGCTCGATCTCCAGGATCCCCATCGCCATCAGCTCCTTGTACCCCTTGCTGTGGCGCTTCTCCCCTTCGTGGCCGGACAAGAGAAGCTCGACGTTGTCGAAAATCGGCTGCATCCAGGGGGTGAGCTTCTCTTCGATATCGCCGGGGAGAAATCCCAAATCCCTCCCCATCGGGAACACTGGGCGCGACACCAGGAGACGGTTGTAGATGTTCTCCTCGGCGGTCTTTTGCAATCCCGCGGCTATGGCGAGGAGGGTCTTGCCGGTACCGGCCTTTCCCACCAGT
>Ga0209317_1002629_pt1 | contig 12675 bp, 14 predicted proteins | sample RifGroB2_FD_183994 | JGI IMG/M metagenome (GOLD analysis project Ga0209317, IMG submission 183994) | Soil microbial communities from Rifle, Colorado, USA - Groundwater B2 (SPAdes) (version 2) | ecosystem: Environmental > Terrestrial > Soil > Unclassified | place: Rifle, Colorado | collected...
CATCAGCGCATTCTGAAGGTCGCGGAAATTTTCATCAGTCAGATAGTCTTGTCGATGCCGCTCAAAAGGCGGTAGCTCAATGAAGGTGGCTTTCATGCGAACGAATATACGCAAATTGCGTATATTTAGTCAAGTTGAAATTAGTTTGACGAAGAATAAAGAAGGGGGCTGTCCGCAATAGGGAGAATTCGTGAGCGCCCGATTTTGGCACGCAGTGGGGCTTCGATCCTTGCAGTAGTTTTTCGATCCTTGCAGTAGTTTACTGGAGAGCAATCGTTGAAGCGCCGCCAAATGCCGCCTCCACTTCCGCGCGCAGCAAGGCCTTCTCCTCGCCCTGATAGCGCGGCGAGAAATGCAGCGGGATGACGCAGCCGGCATTTGCGGCACGGGCGATTTCGCCTGCCTGGCGCGCGGTCAGGTGGAATTTACGTTGCGCATGTTCGGCGTCGCGTTCCATGAAGGCCGCCTCGATATACAGCAGGTCGGCATTGCGCGCCAATTCGACGATGCGCCGCATGTTGTCCTGGCGCCATGCGACGTCGGTGACATAGGCGATTTTCTGGCCGGGCACGATGCGCAGCGCGGACTTCAACTCGGAAAGCTTCAACACCCTCTCCCGCTCCGCGCCATCCTCGCGCCACGCCACGCGTATCGGGTACTGTTCCGGCTCGTTGCGCAACACCGCCTGTTTCAGGTCACGCAGCCAGGCGCCCACCGGCAGGCCGAGTTCCTGCAGGCGGTTCTTCCACACATTGATATGCGCCTGTTCATGCAGCGCATAGGCCAGGCAGGATATCCCGCCGTGATCGAGCAGGGCGCAGCGCACCTGCATCGCCGGTTCGTTCAGCAATATATTCTCCGGACAGGCGATGTTCTCCTCGGCTTCGCGGCGAAACTCATTCCGGCAGCGGAAGCCGGCGCGCCGTCCTGCCCCGTTGCCATCCACCTCGGTGACGCGCAACGTGAAGTCGGACAGATAGTTGCGCACCAGATTCCAGGTGTAGGCGCGCAGTTTGTATTCAACCTGCGCCAGGAAACCGGGCGGGCCGAACAGATACAAATCCTTTTCGCGCCCCAGCAGGATGCGTAGCAGCCAGTCGAAGCCGATGAAATGATCCATGTGGGCATGGCTGACGAACACATGGCTGATGCGCAGCAGTTTGCGCGGGGGCAGCGCCCGGATGTCGCCCAGATCGAACAGCAGCGCGCGTCGCTCGAACAGGCAGTCGACAAACAGCGCGGGGTCTCCCGCAGAGCCGTTTACCAGATGGGGATGAAAAGTCGGGCGCATGACGGCATGAGCATCGCTGCGCTACAACACCACCGGACGATCCGGCATTTCATTGGATTTGCCGCTGCGCGCCGGAAAATGGTGCGCCAGATGTTCGCCGACGGCGCGTATCCCGGCCAGCACGCCCGCCTCGAACTGCCCGTCGCGGAACGCCGTCTCCATCTCGCGGCAGATCGTTTCCCAGGTTTCCGCGCCGAGCCTCGCATGGATGCCGCGGTCGGCGACGATCTCGACATCGCGGTCCGCCAGCAGCAGATAGATCAGCACGCCGTTGTTATGTTCGGTATCCCAGACGCGCAGTTCGGAAAACACCTCGATCGCGCGCTCGCGCGCCATCTGCCCGGCGAGCAGCGGCGACAAGTCGAGCGCGGCCTCGACCGCGAAGCGGATCTGGCCGTCGTGCCGCGCCTCGGTTTCGCGGATCGCGCGCTCGATCGCATCCAGCGCACGCTGCGGAAAGGCACGGCGCACCGTTGCACGGCCGGTGGATAAATGCCGCATGATGCGATTTATATTCATCTTTAGAAAGTCAGCCGAAAATAATTCATAACCGTTCGTGGTTAAGTAGTGACTTGGCACGGGGTTATCGTGCTTAGTCAATACTTAGTTGTTCCATCAGAGCCTGTCGAACCACACCTCCCTTCGACAAGCTCAGGGCGAACGGATGTGAGGTGCTTAGTAAGTGGCGATTTATTTTATCAAACTCTCTTACCATCGCCCCGAGGCACCGCCGCCGCCAAACCCGCCGCCCCCGCCGCTGAAGCCTCCACCCCCGCCGTAGCCGCCACCAAACCCACCGCCGCCATGGCCGCCGAAACCGCGTCCCGCTCCGCCCAGCAGCACGAACACGAACGCCATCAGCCCGACCAGCAGCGCCACCAACATCGGCGCGACCGTCAGCCAGGCCAGCAGTCCCAGCCCTCCGCCCATCAGCATCGCGGCGGGGAAGCGCCCGAGCAGCGCGCGCAACATGCCGCCCACGACCACCACCAGCCCGAAGGCGATGAACAGCAGCGACTCGATATCGTAACTGCCGCTTGCGGCGGCGCGCTGCGGCGGCGGCAGGGGTTCGCCGTCGATCACGCGCATCATCGCCGCCGTGCCCGCATCGATCCCCGCATAGAACTCGCCGCGTTTGAAAAAAGGCGTGATGATTTCGGCGATGATGCGCTTCGCCGTGGCGTCGTTCAACGCGCCTTCCAGGCCGTAGCCCACCTCGATGCGCAGCGCGCGGTCATCCTTGGCGACGAGCAGCAAGGCGCCGTCGTCCACGCCCTTGCGCCCGAGCTTCCATGCCTCGGCGACGCGCAGGGCAAACTGCTCGATGGTTTCAGGTTGGGTGGTGGGAATGAACAGCACGGCAAGCTGCGCGCCTTTTTTCGCCTCGAATGCGGCAAGGCGGGATTCGAGCGCCTGTTTTTGTTGCGCATCCAGCGTCGCGGTAAGATCGGTGACGCGCGCGCTCAGCGGCGGTACGGGTACTTCGGCCTGCGCTGCGCCGCATAGCAGCAGCGCAAGCAGAACAGCCCATGCTGCCTTCATTTATTTTGCCGGTGCGACGGGCGCGGCAAAATCCACCGCCGGCGGGCGGGAGATTTCCTTCTCGTTCTCCACTGTGAACGACGGCTTCACCTTGAAGCCGAACAGCATCGCGGTCAGGTTGCTCGGGAAGGAGCGCACCGTGACGTTGTATTCCTGCACCGCCTTGATGTAGCGATTGCGCGCGACGGTGATGCGGTTTTCCGTGCCTTCGAGCTGCGCCTGCAGATCGCGGAAATTCGCGTCGGATTTCAACTGCGGGTAGTTTTCCGCCACCAGCAACAGGCGGCTCAGTGCCGAGGTCAATTGCCCCTGCGCAGCCTGGAACTTTGCGAAGGCCTGCTCGTCGTTGATCAGCTCCGGCGTGGCCTGGATGCTGCCGACTTTGGCGCGCGCCTCGGTGACGCCCAGCAGCACGGTCTGCTCCTGTGCGGCATAGCCCTTGACGGTGTTGACCAGATTGGGGATCAGATCGGCGCGCCGCTGGTACTGGTTCAGCACTTCCGCCCAGCTCGCCTTGATCTGCTCGTCGGTGCTCTGCAAGGTGTTGTAGCCGCAGCCGCTCAACAGCAATGCCAGTAAAACAATCCATAAGGTACGCATCATTGATTCCTCCGATTGGACGTCAAAAAACACGCGGAAACTATAGCACTAATCAGCGCAGCTATTCAGCCTCTGTAGGTCGGGCTTCAGCCCGACATGAAATCCGAAACGGTGCTTGTCGGGCTGAAGCCCGACCTACTGTTAAACCGCCTGCCCAGCCGCGTAGCCCGAGGCCCAGGCCCACTGGAAATTATGGCCGCCGAGCTGTCCGGTGACATCCACCACTTCGCCGATGAAATACAGGCCGGGCACGTCGATGCATTCCATGGTTTTCGACGACAGCGCGCGCGTGTCGATTCCGCCGCAGGTCACTTCCGCCTTGGTGTAGCCCAATGTGCCGGATGGCGTGATCTGCCAGTCATGCAGCGCGGCGGCGATCTGCTTGCGCTGTTTGTCGTTGTATTGGTTGAGCGGCTTGTTCTCGATCCCCGGCAACTGCGCGCACCACGCTTCGGCGAAGCTCTTCGGGAACCATTGCGTCAGGTAATTGCTGAGCAGTTTCTTGCTGGCCTTCTGCTCGTCCAGCAGGCTCGTCATATCGCAAGCCGGCAGCAGGTCGATATGCAACGCCTCGCCATGCTGCCAGTAGGAGGAGATTTGTAATATCGCCGGGCCGCTCAGGCCGCGATGGGTGACCAGCATGTTTTCGCGGAACGACTGTTTGCCAAAACTCACCGTGACATCGAGCGAAACGCCGGTCAGGTCGGCATAGGGCTTCCAGTCGTCCGGCGCAAAAGTCAGCGGCACCAGTCCCGGTTTGAGCTTGGCGATCGGGACGCCGAATTGCTCGGCGACGTGGTAGCCGAACGGCGTCGCGCCGGCTCTGGGAATGGACAGGCCACCGGTGGCGATCACCAGCGATTTCGCATCGAATTCGCCGCGCGAGGTGCTGACATGGAATTTCTTGTCGCGTTCAATTTTTTCGATCTCGCAGGACATGAAGCGCTTCACGCCCGCCGCATCGCATTCACCGCGCAGCATCGCGATGATGACCTCCGCTTCGTCGTCGCAGAACAATTGCCCGAGCGTTTTTTCGTGGAAACCGATGTTGTGCTTTTGCAGCAGCGCGATGAAGTCCTGCGGCGTATAGCGCGCCAGTGCCGAGCGGCAAAAGTTCGGATTGGCGGAAATGAAATTCTCCGGCCGGGTATTGAGATTGGTGAAGTTGCAATGCCCGCCGCCGGAAATGCGGATCTTCTCCGCAAGTTTTTTGGCATGGTCGAGCAACACCACGGAACGCCCGCGTTGCCCGGCTTGCAGGGCGCACATCAGGCCCGCCGCGCCGGAGCCGATAATAATCACATCTGTTTTCATATAAATTCCCGTAGCGCCCGAAACAGGCGTTTATTCGTTAATGAGCATATTGCTTGACGAAAGCCGACACCGCATCGCGATACTCAACCCGGCCAACCGCAGCGTTGTTGCTGTGTTCGCCACCTTCGATCAGAACCAGCGTCTTGGGTTGCGGTGCAGCCTCGAACAATTGCTGCGCCATGCTGACCGGCACCTTTTGATCCCAGGTGCCGTGAATCAACAGCACCGGGACTTTCAGTTGTGTAATCTTTTGCAGCGACTCGAAACGTTGATTCAGCAACAAGCCCACCGGCAGAAGGTTATGTTTTAATTCACTCATCGCCCGCATCGAAGTGAAGGTGCTTTCGGCAATCAGCCCCGCCGCCTCGGGATGGCGCAGCGCCAGATCGATGGCGACTGCACCGCCCAGCGAATGACCGTAGATAAAAAGCTGCTGCGGCTTCACGCCGCGCTGCCCGACCAGATATTGCCAGGCGGCCTCGGCATCCTCATAGACCTGGGCCTCGCTGGGCTTGCCACCCGTGCTTTTGCCATAGCCACGGTAATCTACCAGCAGCAGGTTACAGCCCAGTGTGCGGTAGCGTAACGCGTTTTCCAGGTTGTAACCGATGTTGCGGAAGTTGCCGTGCAGGTACAACACAGTGGGCGCATCCGGTTTTTCAGCCGGAATCCACCAAGCATGCAGGTTACCGCGTTCAGCGCCGCTGCCGGAAGGAATGCGCAGATCTTCAAAGGGCGCGCCGAGCCGTGCCGGAGTGGTTTGCAATATCGCTTCCGGCTCGAAGATATTTTCCCGCTGGTTATCCCAGATGTTATAGACGCGGACTGCCGCATAAACAATCAGAAGCAGCACGGCCAGCGCGCCGATACGGCGCATGGTCTGCCTGCTCACGCCGCCCCTTCGATTTGCAGCCACAGGCAGTTACCTTTGCTTGCCTTGTCGATACCTGCAAGTTGTTGCGTATGCTCCGCCAACTCTTCCGCGCTGGGTTGCAGCACGCGCAGTTTGGGGCGCGCCGCATCGGTACTCAACACTGCAGGCTGGCGCGTCTTTGGCGCGTCATCCTCGCCGAGCAGGCTCTTTTGCCCGCGTGTCATGGCAAAATACACTTCGGCAAGCAGCTCGGTATCCAGCAACGCACCGTGCAGGCTGCGATGCGCGTTGTCGATTTCATAGCGGCTGCACAAGGCATCCAGACTGTTTTTCTTGCCCGGGTGCATCTCGCGCGCGAGCTTCAGCGTATCCGTCACCGCGTTCGGCAACGGCGGCAGCTCCAGCAGCTCCAGCTCATGATTGATGAAGCTCATGTCGAACGGCGCGTTGTGAATGAGCAATTCCGCGCCTTCGATGAACTCCAGGAAACTGGAAACAATATCGGCGAATTTCGCCTCGTTTTGCAGGCGCTCATAAGTCAGACCATGCACCGCCGCCGCACCCGCATCGATCTCGCGCTCGGGATTGAGATAGCGATGAAAGCGGCGCAACGATATCTTGCGCCCGTCCAGCTCGATCGCCGCCAGCTCGATGATGCGATGCCCCTGCTTGGGATCCAGACCGGTCGTTTCGGTATCCAGTACGATTCGTCTCATAAATTTTTGCCGTTTGAATTTTGTAGGGTGCATTCCATGCACCGTTTTCGTTGGTGCATAGAATGCACCCTACGCCCGCTGCTCCTGTATCAGCTCCACGCCACGGTTCGCCAATTCGTCGGCGCGTTCGTTGCCGTCATGCCCGGCGTGCCCCTTGACCCATACCCATTCGATATCATGCTGCGCCGCCAGCGCGTCCAGCCTGCGCCACAAGTCCTCGTTTTTCACCGGCTTCTTGTCCGCCGTCTTCCAGCCGCGCTGCTTCCAGCCGTGTATCCAGGCGCTGATGCCCTGCTGCACATATTTCGAGTCGGTATGCAAGCGCACATGGCAATGCCGCTTCAGCGCCTCCAATGCCGAGATCGCCGCCAGCAGTTCCATGCGGTTGTTGGTGGTATGCGCTTCGCCGCCGAACAACTCGCGCTCTTTGCCCTTGCTGCACAGCAACGCACCCCAGCCGCCCACGCCGGGATTGCCTTTGCACGCGCCGTCGGTAAAAATTTCCACTACATCCTTGTTCATTGCGAATCGGTCTCTCTGCGCTGCGTAATTTTGTTATTCAACTTCGGCGCGACCGGCAGCAGCTTGCTTACCAGCCTCTCGTTCCACTGTGGCTTGATCAGGCGCATCCCGTGCACACGCTTGATCGCGTGCAAAAAATACAACCCGCCGCTCACCGCCCACCAGCGATCCCCTGCCGCTTCCATGAAGGCACACCGCTCCAGCCATTTGGTTTGCTGAAACGGCGGCGCATAGGCGGCAAAACGGCCGCCCGCCACTTCGAAACCCAACAATGCCAGCCAATCCTTGATGCGCGGCAGCGAGATGAAATGACCGCTCCACGGATAACCCTGCTTGCAGCCCAGCGTGCGGCGCAGACCCCAGAGGCTGCGCGGGTTGAAGCCGCTGATGACCAGACTGCCTTCCGGCATCAGCACCCGCTCCACTTCGCGCAGGATCTGGTGCGGATGCTCGGCAAATTCTAGGACATGCGGCAACAGCACCAGGTCCAGACTGGCGCTGGCAAACGGCAGCTCCGAGCAGCACAGGCGCACTTGATTACCCTGCTGGTTGCCCGCGCTGAAACGCAACGGCATCCGGCTGCCGCACAGGAAATCACGTTCCGGCAAGCCCAATTGCAGCGCGTTGTAGCCGAAGATGTCGCTCACTGTACGGTCAAAAAATTTCTGCTCGCGCGTCAGCACGTAACCGCCCTGCCCGGTGGCAAACCATTCGCTCAAACTTTGCGCGGTTAACTTACAATTCGGCATCGCTTACGTCCCACTCGCTCCATGTTCAACATCGTTGCCATCCCCGCCCTGCGGGACAATTACATCTGGGCGATCCGCAAAGACCAATATGCTGCCGTGGTCGACCCCGGTGAAGCTGCGCCGGTGCTTGCCTTCCTCGATGCGCACGGGCTCCAGTTGAACGCCATTCTGTGCACCCATCGCCACGCCGACCACACCGGCGGCATCGCAGAATTGCGTGAAGTATACAACGTACCGGTATATGGACGATGCCATCCCGGCAACCCATTTATCAGCCATGATTTGCGCGAAGGCGGCCGGCTCAAGCTCGACTCATTCAGCCTCATCTTTGACATCCTCGAAATCCCCGGCCACCTCGACGACCACCTCGCTTTCGTCGCGCCCGGCGTTTTATTCTGCGGCGATGTGCTGTTCGGCGCAGGCTGCGGCAGAAACTTCGAAGGCACCCTCGCGCAACTGTTTCACTCGCTGCAACGCCTCGCCTCGCTGCCGGACGACACCCGCATGTATTGTGCGCATGAATACACCGCCGCCAACCTGCGCTTTGCGCTGGCCTGCGAACCCGGCAACCCGGCAGTGCAACAGCGTATTGCCGAAGTCGGACGGCTGCGCTCGGCCAACCTGCCCACCCTGCCCTCCAGCATCGCCCTGGAAAAAGCCACCAACCCATTCCTGCGCTGCACCCAGCCGGAACTCATCCGCACCCTGCAACAACGCGGACTGGCAGACACCAACGAGCTCAGCGTGTTTACTGCCTTGCGCGAATGGAGGAACCACTTCTGATTGCGGCAAAACCGGTTCTGGTTTATCCTGCGCGCCCTTTCGGAGAGGTGGATGAGCGGTTTAAGTCGCACGCCTGGAAAGCGTGTTTGGGATAATATCCCAACGGGGGTTCGAATCCCCCCCTCTCCGCCATAGCATCAATAAACACGAGCCTTTTGAGGCATCGTTAAAATTTACCCACGTTTTAACCCACGTTTCACTTTTCGCTTGTCGTAAAAAACCCGACACTTGGTCGGGCTGGTGAGGGTGAGGTTACTCCCGCCGTGTGATTATCCAAATAATCAAACGGACATAATCAAACGGACAAAATGGTCTGTGCATGGGCTGGGCGCGGTCTTTAGCCACGAAACCGCCCAAGTTTTACCCCGCCCCCATGCTTCGTTGCTGAATTTCGCTGCATTTCGTTACATTCTAAAATCGTAACATGCAACGAAATTGCCCATTAGCCAATCTCCTTTTTGCTGCCAATATGGGCGCTGGATACCCGATGTCGACAAGACGGCGGGAAGCAAAGTTATTCAGCAATGGTCACAGAATAGTCACGGCATGTCGCTAACTTATTGAATATGCGCCATGTGTGATACTTTCGTATCCTCCGCCAGCATTTCAAGCATTCATGCTGGTTACAGTCCAGTTAATCCGCATCGTTCTTACCGCTGCTCTTACCGCATTACATTGCTTAACCTGAAAAACCGACACTTGATCGGGCATTCGGCATTCTTTCTTTAACAGTATGCACCAATGCTCTTGGGGAAGCCCCGTGGGGCGGATGTGAATCGTGGCAGGTACAGGTTCCCATAACGATATGGCGCGATACTCTCAAATCGCGCCAGATAAACCCATCTATTTGGCGTAAATAAGCTATTGCGCGCCAAATAAAATGGCGCGATACTGCGCTCCGCGCCACAAAAAAAGTGAATGGCATGCCTAAAGTTGTTACACCGCAAGAGCTCGATCAGATTGCTGAACTGATCGTCCAATACCCGGACGGCATTGGCATGGAGAGTCTTGCGCAGGCACTTGGCGCAGGGATATCGCGCCGCACCCTGCAACGTCGCCTGGCCACACTGATCGAGCAAAAACGCATCAGCAGCGAAGGCGAAGGGCGCGCGATCAAGTACCGGCTTGCACTGATCACCGGCACTATGAATGCCGACCTTGAGCCTTTAACAATGCAGGCTACCGCCGAGGTCTATGTCCCCACCTCGCCCGCAGGCGAAGGGATCAAAGCCTACGTCCGCCAACCGCGCCAGCAACGCAAGCCGGTCAGCTACAGGAACAAATTTCTGGAGCAATACCATCCCAACCAAACCGAGTATCTGCCTGCATCACTGCGCGCCCAGTTGCATAGCCTGGGCCGCTCACCCGCCGAGCAAACGCCGGCGGGCACCTTTGCACGCGACATTCTCAACCGCCTGTTGATCGATCTCTCGTGGGCATCGTCAAAGCTCGAAGGCAACACCTACAGCCGCCTCGACACCGAGCGGCTGATCGAATTCGGCCAGGCCGCCGCAGGCAAGGATGCGCTGGAAACCCAGATGATCCTGAACCACAAGACTGCCATCGAATATCTGGTGCGCGACACCGAGCAGGCAGGCGTCACCCCTGAAACCATCATCGCCTTGCACGCCTTTCTTTCCGATGGCCTGATGCCCGACCCGCTCACCTGTGGCCGTCTCCGCAAGCGCGCGGTGGAAATCGGCGGCAGCGTCTATCTGCCGATTGCCATGCCGCAACGCCTGGAAGAACTGTTCAACATCGTGATGAGCATGGCGGCAGAAATTCACGATCCTTTCGAGCAGTCTTTTTTCCTGATGGTGCATTTGCCTTACCTGCAACCCTTCGAGGACGTGAACAAGCGCGTCTCGCGCCTGGCCGCCAACATCCCGCTAATCCAGCACAACCTGTGCCCGCTTTCGTTCATCGACGTGCCGCAACAAGCCTATGTGGATGCGATGCTGGGCGTGTATGAGCTCAATCGCATCGAACTCTTGCGCGATGTATTCGTCTGGGCCTACGAACGCTCCTGCCAGCAATACGTCGCCGTGCAACAGCAACTGGTTCCGCCGGACACCTTCCGCCTGCGCTACCGCAATGAACTGACCGAGGCGGTGCGTGCCATCGTGCGCGGCGGGCAGCCTGCCAATAAAACAGCGCTACGCGCCGTCATGCCCACGACGGTGGTGAAGAAAGATCGGCCGCGCTTTGTCGCACTGGCACTGGAGGAATTCCAGACCCTGCATGCGGGCAACGCCATCCGCTTCGGCCTGCGTCCGCTGGAATTCGCGGCATGGCAGAAAAGGAATGCCGGGCATGGCTGAGAAAAATATCAAACTCGGCTGGAAAATCTGGTGCTTCGACCAGATGGCGACCAACGTCAATGTTCGCATCGACAATCCATCCGAGTCCGGCATGGAACATTATGTTGGGCTGGAGCACCTCGATCCAGATTCACTGCGCATTCGGCGCTGGGGTAGCCCCGAGGATGTTGAGGTGGGAACCCGACACTAAAAACGCTGCTTGCCGTGTTGAAGGCCGTTGGCATGAAACTCTCGGTGGAACCAGAACATCACGCTACGGCATAGTGGGCCAGCAGACGTCGCATGTCTAATAGGCGGTAGAGTGCAAAGCTCTGATGGCCACTTCCAAAATGCCTATAACATCGTTCGGTGTGCAGGCACCCCCCGCAAACCTGCCGCAAAACCTAGAACGAGTAGATCGCATAAGCCCTGCGGACAAAGATGAACGCGGCGAGCGCCAGCGGAAGGAACACCCAGCCCAGCGCCACGGCGATCAGCAGCGACCAGCCAATCTGCCTGAGCGCTCCTTCCCGGAAGGTCTTCCCATCCACCCGCACGCCGTAGATGTGGGCGCTGCAAATGAGCAGCTCCATTTCCTTTCCCGTTTCCATCCGCTCGAGCAGGCAGCGGGCGGCACGGATGCCCAGCAAGCTGCGACCGCCAATCTCAATAACCGAGGCTTTGAACGTGTCGCCCGACCAGGTCCCCTCGCCGACTCTGGTCAGTTCACCGGTTACGATCTTCTGGTTCCACATCATATTGCTTCGACTCCAGATCAGGTTGGGGCGAGGCAAGCAAGATTTGCCGCTATTGCCCACTCCGCGGCATATTACAATAGCCGCAATCCTTTCCCGTTCTAACGGAGCACGCCATGCCCGACCAATCCGATTTATTGATGCTGCGCGACAAGCTGCGCGCCTTCGCCGAGGTGCGCGACTGGGATCAGTTCCATTCGCCGAAAAATCTGAGCATGGCGCTGATGGTGGAAGCAGCCGAGCTGATGGAGCATTTCCAGTGGCTGACCGAGGCGCAATCCGCCAAACTGCCTCCCGGTGACCTTCATGCCGTCGGCGAGGAACTGGCCGATATCCTGCTGTACCTGGTGCGCCTGTCGGACAAGCTGGACATCGACTTGCGCAAAGCCGCGCTGCTCAAGCTGGAAAAGAACGCGGCAAAGTATCCGGCAGAACAGGTGCGCGGCAGCGCAAAAAAATACTCAGACTACTGACACGCGCGGTGCGCCCTGCCGCATCGTCCCGATCACCGCCGCCTGCTCGAATCCGGCTCGGTGGAACATTGCCAGCGCCTCGTCGGCCGCCTCCGGCGCGGCACTCACCAGCAAACCGCCGCTGGTCTGCACGTCAGCCAGAAGGCGGCGCTGCCAGTCTTGCAGTCGCATATCGAAGTCCACTTCATGCCCATAGCTCGCAAGATTACGGTCAGTCGCACCGGGGCCGACGCCTTGCTGCGCCAGCGGCAAGGCTGCCGGCAGGATCGGTGTGCGCTCGAACTGTATCGCGGCGCCCAGCCCCGACCCGCGACATATCTCCAGCAGATGCCCAAGCAATCCGAATCCGGTCACGTCGGTCAGCGCATGCACGCCCTCCAGCGTGGCCAGCACGCTGCCCACCGTATTGAGTTGGGTGGCGGCGGCAATGAGTTGGGTGTAGCCATCGGCGGATAACACGCCCTTCTTCAACGCCGCCGCCAACACGCCCACGCCCAATCCCTTGCCAAGAATCAGCACATCGCCCGCGCGCGCGCTGCTGTTCTTTTTCAACCGGTCCGGATGCACGATGCCCAGCGCCACCAAGCCGTAAAATGGTTCAGGCGAGTCGATGGAATGCCCGCCTGCCAGCGGGATGCCAGCGGCCTGGCAGACCGCTTCGCCGCCTTGCAGGATCGCGCGGATCGCCTCGACCGGCAGCGTGCTGACCGGCATGCCGACAATCGCCAGCGCCATGATCGGCGTGCCGCCCATCGC
>Ga0209317_1002631_pt1 | contig 12672 bp, 13 predicted proteins | sample RifGroB2_FD_183994 | JGI IMG/M metagenome (GOLD analysis project Ga0209317, IMG submission 183994) | Soil microbial communities from Rifle, Colorado, USA - Groundwater B2 (SPAdes) (version 2) | ecosystem: Environmental > Terrestrial > Soil > Unclassified | place: Rifle, Colorado | collected...
TTCCCACCATCAGGGTCCATAGAGGACTTGCACCTCCAAGTCACGAATCAACCACCACAGTTGATTCGATGGCGCTTACGCGCCACGCGCCCTGCCGAGCGCACATGCAAAAAAGGCGGGGCAACCCCGCCTTTTCCATTGCTCCGATGCGTCATACAGCCTGCTAGGCTTTTTTCTCCGGCTCGGCCTGCGCTGCAGCCTGCTGCAGCGGCTCAGCGGGGGTGGCGCCCCCTTCGACCTTGGCCTTGAGTTCCTCGGCTTCCCTCGCCTTCTCTTCCTCGGCCTTGCGCTTCGCCTCGGCAAGCTTTGCCAGGTGCTCCTTCTCCTCGTCACTCCTGGTGTCGGTCTCAATGGTCTGCTTGAAGTCGTCGGTAGCCTTCTTGAACTCGGCCAACCCCTTACCAAGGGACTTGGCCAGGTCCGGAAGCTTCTGAGGACCAATGACGATGAGTGCGATAACCAATATGATGACCAGTTCAGGCATCCCGATTCCGAACATACTATTTACCTCGCTTTGCTTGCGTTTAAACACGCGCCCCGCATAGAAAATTTCCAAAAAATAATAGAGGTTTTACGCGCGGGTGTCAAGCTTGCTTATCCTCGACCTTAAATGGGTTTGACATGCACCTTAACATTGACTACTATCGGTGCTGTTTACTATATATTTGCCTGACAAACAAAGATTTGGTGGTGACAGATATGACGCAGGAAACTTTAAAGAGTGATATTAAAGCGCTTCTCAGGGAGCGCAATGCCGTACTTCTCGCCCATAACTACATGCGCGACGAAGTTCAGGAGATCGCGGACATAACCGGCGACTCGTTGGCCCTCTCCGTGGAAGCCGCCAAGACGGACGCCGATGTGATCGTCTTTTGCGGCGTGCACTTCATGGCGGAATCCGCTTCCATTCTCGCTCCGGAAAAGACGGTGCTCCTCCCCCGCCTGGATGCCGGTTGCCCCATGGCCGACATGGTTTCGGCGGACGCACTGAAGGAACTCAAGGCGAAGCTTCCCGGCGTGCCGGTGGTGACCTACGTGAACTCCTCGGCCGCGGTGAAGGCGGAGAGCGATATCTGCTGCACATCCGCGAACGCGGTGAAGGTGGTGCAGTCGCTCCCGGAGAAAGAGATCATCTTCGCACCCGACCGCAACCTCGGGAGCTACGTGGCAGCCTTCACGGACAAGAAGTTCCATCTCTGGGAAGGCTACTGCCCGACCCACGAGAGGCTCAGGCCTGAAGTGGTGGAAGAGCTCAAAAAGAGCAACCCCGGGGCCCCCTTCGTCTGCCACCCCGAGTGCAACCCGGCCGTGGTGGCGCTTGCCGACCACGTATGCTCCACCACCGGGATGTACGACTACTGCAAGAAGAGCGGCGCGAAGCGCTTCATCATCGGCACAGAGGCGGGGATCCTCTATCGCCTGAGGCGCGAGAACCCGGAGAAGGAGTTCATCCTCGCCTCCCCCGCCCTGGTCTGCCCGAACATGAAGCTCACCTCGCTTGAGGACGTGCTGGAGGCGCTGCAGACCATGCAGCCGGTGGTGAAGGTCCCCGAGGAGGTCCGGGTCCTGGCCAAGCGCGCCCTCGACCGGATGCTGGCCATCCCGCGGGACTAGCCGGTGCCGGCCACCCTCTCAACCCGGACCTCCCTCGACCCGCCCCTCTCCCGGCCGGCGGGGGGACCAGGCTCGGCTGTGTCAGCCTGAGGAGCAAAGACATGATCAGATCGTTCAAAGGTATCTCGCCCAAGATCGACCCCTCCGCCTTCATCGCCGAGGGAGCCGTGATCATCGGCGAAGTAAGCATCGGCAAGGAAGCCAGCATCTGGTACAACTGCGTCGTGCGCGGGGACGTGAACTTCATCAGCATAGGCGACCGGACCAACATCCAGGACCTCTCCATGCTGCACGTGACCCACAAGAAGAACGAACAAGACCCGGGCGCCCCCCTGGTGATCGGCAACGACGTCACCGTCGGCCACAGCGTGACACTGCATGGTTGCACCATCCAGGACGGCGCCTTCATCGGGATGCAGGCGATCGTCATGGACAACGTGGTGGTCGGCAAGGGGTCGCTGGTAGGCGCCAGGGCCCTGGTCACCGAAGGGACCGTCATCCCGCCGGGCACCCTCTGGATGGGCTCTCCCGCCAAGTACAAAAGGGACCTGAACGAGAAGGAGATCGCCTGGCTGGCACGCTCGGCCGGGAACTACGTCAGGTACTCCAGGGAGTTTATCGAAGGGGTCGGGGAAGCGACCGCTTGACGACGGCTCCCCGCCGCTTTCGGCAAAGATGAAAGACACGGCAACGGGCCGGCTGGCCCAGGACGACACCCCGACAAGGCTCATGGAGCTCTTCGACGCGCTCCTGAAGCGCTACGGCGCGCTGCACTGGTGGCCGGCTGACACCCCCTTCGAGGTTTGCGTCGGCGCCATCCTTACGCAGAACACCAACTGGCTGAACGTCGAGAAGGCGATCGTCAATCTGAAACGGGAGGGGCTTCTCTCGGTGGATGCGCTCTGGGATGTCGATCAGGAGCGGCTCGCCGGGCTGATTCGCCCCTCCGGCTTTTTCAACGTGAAGAGCGCCAGGCTGAAGGGGTTCGTCGGGTGGCTTCTGGAGCGGTACGGGTCGCTGGACGCCATGTTCCGCGGCGACTGGCGGGTGCTCAGGGAAGAGCTCGTCGCGGTCAGGGGGATAGGGCCCGAGACCTGCGACTCCATCCTCCTCTACGCGGGAGGGAAACCCTCCTTCGTGGTGGATGCCTACACGCGGCGTCTGCTCTCCAGGCTCGGCCTGGTGCGGGAGGAGGACGACTACCACCGGGTGCGCGCGCTCTTCATGGACCGGCTCCCCCCCGACGTGCAACTGTTCAACGAGTACCACGCCCTGATCGTGGAACATTGCAAGCGCCACTGCAAAAAAAAGCCCGCCTGCGCAGGCTGCCCGCTAAGCCACTGCTGCACGCACGGCAGACCCGCGCCTGCCTGACCCGGCACCCGCACACCCACAGGACGACACATGAGATCCTTTGCCAACCTGTTCCTGCTCCTGTTTCTGGCTGACGGCAGCCTCTCGCTGCTCGACGAGGTCGCCTCGCTCCTTTTCCCGGTGGTCCCTTTCTCCGGGTTCAGGACCCTCGTCGCGAACGCCGTGCTGCTGCTGGCGATGCCGCTCTACCTAAGCCTCGGCATCGACCGTCGCCTGCCCAAAGCCCTCCTTCTCCCCCTGATCCTTTTCGTTTTCTGGTGTCCCCTGTCGACATGGATCTTCCCGCCTCTCTCCGAGTTCAGGGGGTACGGCCTGGCGATGGCCGCCGTCCAGATCGCGCTCGGCACGTTCCTCTTGCACCGGTTCAACAAGAACCGCGAGGCGCCGCTGACCTTGCCGCGAGAGATGTTCGACGCCCCCTTTTTCAGCCTCAGGAACACGCTGGGCTTCTCTGCGGTGAACCTGTTCGTCCTCCCGGTCGCCCTGGCGACGCTGGCACTGTTCCTGGCCGACTCCTACGTGACGGCCTTGACCTCGGGCTTCATGAGGGTGGAGAAGGACGGGCTCTACATGATAGAGCGGAGCTACCGGCGTGACGACCGCACCATCCGCCTGGCCAGCATGGTCCACGTCGGGGAGAAGCAGTATTACGATCAGGTGGCAAGGGTGGTGGTTTCAGGAAAGACCGTCGTGCTCGCCGAGGGGGTCACCGACGAGAAGGAGCTGCTGCGCAACAAGTTCGACTACGGCAAGGTTGCTGGCTTCCTCGGGCTGACGTCACAGGAAAAGATGCTGTTCGCAGGGAGGGTGATCGACCCCAGGGAACTGGAGGCGCCGCGGGACAAGTGGAAAACGGGAAAAGCGGGGACTCCGGACATACTGCGGGCCGATGTCGATCTCAGCGCCTTCCGCCCCGAGACCATGCTCTTTCTCGACGCCGTAGGGAGGCATCTGCGCGAGAATTCCACCGTCTTGGAGGCGACCGTGGAGCTGAACGAGTGGGCCGAGCAGAACATCACGCCCCAGATGTACGAAATCATCATGGACGACATCCTGCACAGGAGGAACAAGGTGCTGCTGGGTCATATGGACAAGGCGCTGCAGCGCTACGACACCGTGGTGGTCCCCTGGGGCGCCCTGCACATGAAGGAGATCGAGGCGGAGGTATTGAAGCGGGGGTTTGTCCTGCAGGAAGAGCGCAAGAGGATGAGCGTCGATTTCGGGAGGATGCTGGCAGGCCGGAGGTGACCCCTAGGGAAACTGCTCCGGCATCCCCTACGCTCCCCTCAGCACATCCAGGAAGTTCTTCAGGATGCGCGCCGTGAGGCCCCAGATCTCGTCATCGCCGTACCGGTAGAAGTACATGGGGTAATCCTTCACCCCTTTGTATTCCCAATGTTCGACCCGGCAGGTCTCGGGGCTCGATAAATGGGAGAGCGGCACCTCGATGAGGCGCTCTATCTCGGCGTCGTTGACAGTGAGGATGTAGTTTTCGGGGAAGACGCCGACCACGGGGGTGACCAGGTAGTTGTGGATGGAGTGGCAGTCATCCAGCTCCCCCAGAACCTCGACGTCGGCGGGGGCGATGCCGACCTCTTCCCACGCCTCGCGCCGCGCCGTGTCGGCGTAGTCGAGATCGCCCGGGTCGCAGACGCCGCCGGGGAAGGAGATCTCGCCGCTGTGGTGGGTGAGGTGCGGCGTCCTCTTGGTGAATAGGAGATGATACTCGCCCTCTTTAAGGAAAAGAGGGAGCAGCACGGCGGCGGGTACCGGCCCCGCCTCCATCGGCACCCTTTTACGGGAGGCGAGCGCAACCTTCAGCCGCTCCTTCACCTGCCCGGGGTCCCCTACCCTCCCCTTCCCCCACTCTCCGGTCAGAGCACCGGCTCCTTTGCCCTTTTCTTCAGCTCGGCGATGGTTGCCGCATAGTCGGGGGTACTGAAGACGGCGCTCCCCGCCACGAAGACGTCCGCCCCGGCGTGGGCGATGCGGGCTATGTTGTCTGTCTTCACGCCGCCATCGACCTCAAGCTCCGCCTCGATGCCGCGCCTGTCCATGGTGGCGCGCAGCGTCTGGATCTTCGGGATGCACGCCTCGATGAAGGACTGCCCGCCAAAGCCCGGGTTCACCGTCATCAGGAGCACCAGGTCGAGATCCTCCAGCACGTGGTCGAGAACGTTCAAGGGTGTGGCCGGGTTCAGGGAGACGCCTGCCTTCTTCCCCAGCGACTTGATCAGCTGCACGGTACGGTGCAGGTGGTTGGTCGCCTCGGCGTGCACCACGATGATATCCGAGCCGGCCTTGGCGAAGTCGGGGATGTAGCGGTCAGGGTCCACGATCATCAGATGCACGTCGAGCGGCAGCGTGGTGACGCGGCGCGCCGCCTCCACGATCAGGGGACCGATGGTGATGTTCGGCACGAACTGCCCGTCCATGACATCGATGTGGACGTAATCGGCGCCACCTGCCTCGATGGCCTTGATCTCGTCGCCGAGACGGGCGAAGTCCGCGGAAAGAATGGATGGTGCGATCTTTTTCATGGGTTCTCCTACTTTGTTTTCTTCAGGCGCGCCGCGAAGAAGCCGTCCATGCCGTCCCTGTGGGGCCAGCTTCGGAAGAACCCGCGCTCGGTGAACAGCGAGGCGAAGGCCGGGAAGAGCGGGCGCAGATCCTCCACGGCGAATTCCGGGTGTTCCCTGAGGAACATATCCACCACGTACTCGTTCTCCTGGATGCTGGTGGAGCAGGTGGCGTAGAGGAGCGTGCCGTCAGGCTCCAGGTACCTGCAAAGGTTCTCGAGGATTGAGAGCTGGGTCCGTGCCAGCTGCAACAGGTCGTCCGGCGACTTGTTCCACTTCCCCTCGGGGTTGCGCCTGATGACGCCGAGCCCGGAGCAGGGGGCATCGATCAGGATGCGGTGGAAGGTGGTCTCCTTGATGGCGCTGGAGGGTGAGGTGGCATCCATGGTGAAGGTCCTGACCGAGTTGATGCCGAGCCTGTCGCAGGTCTCCTTGATCATCCGGAGCTTCTTGTTGTTCACATCGCAGGCATAGATCTCGCCCGAATCCCCCATGAGCTGCGCGATCTGCGTGGTCTTGCCGCCGGGGGCGGCGCAGGCGTCCAGCACCCGCTCCCCCTTTGCCGGCGCAAGGAACAGGGGGGCGAGCTGAGAGGATTCGTCCTGCACCGTGAAGAGGCCGTCCCTGAAAGAGGGGAGCCTGGTGATCTGCCCGGACTGGTTCAGACGCACTCCATCGGGGGACCAGGTGGTCTGGCTGCAGTTGACCCCCTCGTCGGCGAACCTCTTCATGAGCGCCTCTCTGGAAATGCGCAGCGTATTGGTCCTGACCGTGAACGGGGGCGGTTCGGACATGGCGGCTGCGAGTTCCTCAGCGGCATCAAGGCCCAGTTGCTCGCACCACTGTGCCGCAAGCCAGACGGGGTGGGAGTAGCGCGCGGCGAGGTATTCTGCGGGGCTAACGGCGCGGTCGGGGTAGCTTATGCGGTCACGGCCGCGGTCGGCGTTTCTGAGTACCGCGTTGATGAAACCGGAGGCCCGGGGGGCCAGTTCCTTGGCGAGGTTCACCGTCTCGTTCACCGCGGCCGAAACGGGGACCCGGTCCAGGAAGAAGCACTGGTAGAGCCCCAGGCGCAGCAACAGCAGCACGAAAAGTTCCAGCTTTTCAGGCCTTTGCTTCGAGAACTGCCCTATGATGTGGTCGAGGGTCCCCTGCCTGCGGAGCACGCCATAGACAAGCTCGGTGAGCAGACCGCGATCCGCTCCCTTGATGATGTCCTTGGAGAGCTCATGATCTAGCAGGATGTCTGCGAAGGACTTTTCTTTTTCTATCCTGAACAGGATATCGAAGGCGGCGCGGCGCGGGTTTTTGCTGGACAAAGGTACTTCCTTTCAGGCGTGAGGTCGGGGTGAGACAGGTTTGCATTATAAGCATTTCGCCCAAAACTGCAAGCTGTTAGGGGGCTTGACATAGCAAAAGCAAGGGCTACCCTTATGCTGGTATTTAATGATAGCCGGGAGGAGGTTTAACCATGATAGCCTGGGAATCGGACATGGCAAAGGCTCTGGCACGCGGCAAAGCGGAACAAAAGAGCGTTTTGCTTGAGTTTTTCAGCCCCGAATGCATCGGCTGCAAGCAGATGGAGGCCGAGACTTTTACCGACCCTTCTGTCATTAACTTCATTTCGGACCACGTGGTGGCGCTGCGCGCGCCGGTCAGCAACACCTCGCTTGCCTCCGACTACCGGGTGAGCTGGACACCGACGCTACTCGTTCTCGATTACTACGGCAGGGAGCACCAACGGAGCGTCGGCTTCCTTCCGGCGGACGAGATCGTCGGCTCGGTTTTACTCGGCATGGGCAAGGTGAGCCTCGACTACGGCCAGTTCAGCGAGGCGGTGATACAGTTCAACACGCTCCTAAACGGCTGCCCGGAGTGCGTCTCGGCACCCGAGGCGGTGTACCTGCGCGGGGTGGCGCGCTACAAATCGAGCCATTCCCCGGCGGCGCTCAAGGAGATCCACCAGCAGCTTTCGGCCCGGTACCCCCAAAGCGACTGGACCAGGCGCGCCCAGCCGTTCACCCTGCTTTGATTCCGCAACCGCAGCCGGGCGTCTTCCCTTGGAGGGCGGCAATCATGCCGCCCTCTTTCTGCATACGGTGAAATAGAACCCGGGGAGCCGGGTTCGACATGGGCGCATCTTATCGGGAGACATCTTGCACTTCCTAGACGACATCCTGTGGGGACTACTGGCCCTTTCCCTGGCGGGGCTCGCCCTGATTTCCGCGGGACACGCGCTGATCAACAAGCGCGACCCGCGCTCGGCTCTGGGGTGGATACTGGCCTGCGTGGCGATCCCGCTTTTGGGTCCGCTCCTGTACTGGGGGATGGGAGTCAACCGGATCTACAGCAGGGCCAGGCGCTGGCACGAGGAGGCGGGACGTCTCCAGCTGATGCCGCAGTCCGGCGCGGCGGCTGCATCCGCGCCTTTGCCGGAGGGGCTCTCCTACCTGAGGGAACTGCGCAACCTCTCCGAGCACGTGGTCAGCACCAGGCTGCTGCCTGGCAACACCCTGGTCCCTTTGGAAAACGGGGAGCAAGCCTACCCCGCCATGCTTGCCGCCATCGACCGGGCGGTCTCCTCGGTTCATCTTTGCACCTACATCTTCGACGGAGACGACACCGGCAAGCGCTTCGTGATGGCGCTCTCCAGGGCCGCGGACCGCGGGGTGGAGGTCCGGGTAATCGTGGACAGCCTAGGGGAGAAGTACTCAAGGCCGACGGCGGGGGAGCTGCTCAGGGGATCGGGGGTCCAGTACCGGAGGTTCCTGCCGCTGAGACCCGGGGGGTATCTGAACCTGCGCAATCACCGCAAGATCATGGTGGCGGACGGGGCCGTCGCCTTCACCGGCGGCATGAACATCGGCAGCCGGCACCTGGTCACCAGCCGCCCCCCGGTGGTGAAGGACCTGCACTTCCAGGTGTCGGGGCCGGTGGTGGCCGACCTGCAGCAAACCTTCCTCGAGGACTGGCACTTCGCAACGGGGGAGCAGCTGACCTCCTCCCATCTATTCCCCGAGCTCGCCCGCACCGGGACCGCCCTGGTGAGGGCGGTAAGCGACGGGCCCGACAAGGAGTTCAGGAAGCTCAACTGGATCATCCTGGGCGCCCTCTCCTGCGCGAGGAGCAGGGTCACCATGGTGACCCCCTATTTCATACCGGACCGGCCGCTGATCTCCGCCCTGATAACGGCAGCCTTGCGCGGCGTGCAGATCACCCTGGTGCTCCCGGAGACGAACAACCTCCCCTACGTGCATTGGGCCAGTCGCTCCTACCTGTGGGAGCTGTTGCAGCAAGGGGTGCGCATCTATGCCCAGCCCCCCCCCTTCGTCCATACCAAGTTCATGGTGGTGGACAAAAGCTGGAGCCTGATCGGCAGCGCCAACCTCGACCCCAGAAGCCTCAGGCTGAACTTCGAGTTCAACCTGGAGGTGTACGACCTCGCCTTCGCCGGCCACCTGGAGGAGCGCTGCCGGCAGACCCTGGCGCTATCCAGGGAGATCACCCTCGCCGAGATGGACGGCCGCCCCCTGCCGGTCAAGCTCAGGGACGCCGCAGCCAAGCTGTTCTCCCCATACCTGTAGTTCCTCCCGCGCCCCCCCCGCCTCGCCCTCCCCATAGAGGGAGACCCGGTTCTTGCCGCGCCTTTTGCTCAGGTACATGGCCTCGTCGGCCCGCTTCACGACGCTGCGCAGGTCCTGCCCGTCCCGCGGGAACGATGAAATCCCCGCAGAGAGCGTCGACCCTATCAGCTCTCCCTCGTATCTGAAGGGGGAGGCGGCCATGGCCCGGACGATCCTCTCCACGGCCGGACGGATCAGTTCCTTCTCGGTGTCGTTGAACATGATGATGAACTCGTCTCCGCCAAACCTCGCCGCGATGTCGCTTCCCCTGATGTTGGAGCGGATGATCCGGGCGGTCCATTTGATCAGCTCGGTCCCCGCCAGATGGCCGTACCTGTCGTTGATCAGCTTCAGGTTGTCCGCATCCAGCATGCAGATGGCGAAGGGGGCCCGGTACCTTTTGGCGACCTTTTCCTGCTGCAGCGCAAGCGCCTCGAAGCTGCGCATGTTGTTCAGTTCGGTGAGGTCGTCGGTGAGCGACAGCCTCTCCACCTCGGCGCGCGCGCTCTCCGCCTCACCCGAAAGGAGCGCGCCCAGGTGCGCCATCAGGATGAACGGGAAGGACTTGATGACGTGGCCGCTGATCTCACCCCAGAAGGCAGGGGACTCGGCAGCGGCGAGCAGGGTGTAACAGGCGATGACGAGGCCGGCCATCAGGTAGGTGATGCGCCTGCCGAGGGTGAGCGAGGTGGCCATCAGGATCAGGTAAATGATGGAGACGAAGGGGCTGGAGGTCTTACCGGTGAACCAGCAGACAGCGATCACGTAGACCAGCAGGAGTAACAGGTCGAGCGACGCCTTCGGTTGCCCGTTCCTCAGAAAGAGCCTGGACAGGGCCCTGGAGCAGACCAGCGCCAAAGAGCAAAGGACCACCAGAAGGGTCCCCTTGCTTTCCATGGGGAGCAGGTAAACGTCGAGCAAGGCCAGGACCACCAGGAGCCAGGTGATGGCGCCCATCACCCGGTCATGGCCGGCGTATCTTGCCAGCGCATCCGCGCTTATCCACTCCTTTGCTTCGATCATCCGGGCCGCCGTTACGGTTTCAGGTATGCAGGGGGCACCTGCGCCAGTTGCCCTTATCGGCTCCGGGCGACAAAAATTAACCCCGGCCTTGAAAAAGGGGGGGGGAGGTGGCGCCACGAAGCGTCGGGCGACCCGGGAGCGGAGGGGGAACCGTCGGGGGGCTAGCGGCTGCGCAGCAGGGTGCGGGCGGCAAAGGCGCCCAGGAAGACCGCGAAGTTGATCAGCACGATGGTGGCGCCGGTGGGCAGGTCCATCACGAAGGAGAGCGATATGCCTGCCACCACCGTACCCACCCCGATCCCTGCCGCGGTGACGATGGCGGCCCTGAATCCCTTGGCGAGTTGCAGCGCGGACACGGCGGGGAGTATCAAAAGGGCCGAGATCAGCATGATGCCGACCACCTTCATGGCGAGGACCACCGTCAGGGCGGTCATCAGCACCAGGACCGCGTTGATACGGTCCGTGTCGAGCCCCGAGCTTTTGGCGAGCTCCTCGTCGAAGGTGCTGGCGAAAAGCTCGTTGTAGAAGACGGAGACCCCAGCGATGACGATGACGAAAAGCACTGCGGCTATGGCCAGTTCGCTAGAGCTTATGGAGAGTATGTTGCCGAACAGATAGCTGAAGAGGTCGACGTTGAAGCCCCCGGCGACGCTCGCCAAGAGGACACCGGTGGCGATGCCGACGGCCGACACGATACCGATGGCGGCATCGCCGTAGATCCTCGCCTTTTGCGCCAGCTTAAGTATCCCGAGGGAGGAGGCGAGTACCACCGGGATGATGGCAAGCGTCATGTAGAAGGAGTGGAACCTGAAAAACAGCGCCAGCGCCACGCTGCCGAAGGTCACGTGGGCCAGGCCGTCGCCGATCAGCGAGAGCCGGCGCAGCACGAGGAACACCCCCAGCACCGAGCAGAGAATCGCTATGAGCGACCCGCCGATGAGCGCCCTCTGCATGAACCCGTAACTGAGCATCTCCGTTATCATCATGGAAAAACCTCTTTAAGGCGGGGCCAGGGGACCGGGGGGGCAAAACCCGGCCGATCACCTTCTCCAGCAGTCACCTGCCCCGCTCATTATGCCCTTTCAGCGGCCTGCGGCAGGGACGAGCCCTAGCCCTGCCTTCAGTGCCTGTGGCAGACCAGATGCTGGCCGTGTTCGCCGAAGAACCCGGTCATCTCGGTGGAGTTGCAAAAGTCGTCGAAGTCGCCGTAGAAGATGATCTTCTTGTCCAGATAAAGGAGGTGGGAGGCGTACTTCCCTATGGTGGCCGTGTCGTGGGTCACCAGGAGCACGGTCGCCTTCCTCTCCCGGTTCATCTCATAGATCAGCCTGTAAAAGCTCTCCCTGGTCTCGGGGTCGAGGGCCGTGGTCGGCTCGTCCAGGACCAGGAGCGCCGGGTCGTTCACCAGGGCCCTGGCCAGAAGCACGCGCTGTCTCAGCCCGCCTGAAAGCTCTCCGATCATGCTCCCCCTGATGTGCGAGATCCCCATCCACTCCATGGTCCGCTCGACTGCCTGCGCATCCTCCCGGGTGAAGCGCCTGGGAAACCTTTTGGCCGAAAGCCGCCCCAGTCGCACCACCTCATCCACGGTGGCCGGGAAGTGGGGGTTGAAAAATTGCAGCCCCTGCGGCAGATACCCGATCCGGTCCCACCGGCGAAAACCCTTTTGCGGCCCTCCAAGCAGCGACACCTCGCCCGAACTTGGTTGCAGCAGGCCGAGGATCACCTTCACCAGCGTGCTCTTGCCTGAACCGTTGGGGCCGCAGATGCCGACGTAGTCACCGGGGTTCACGGTGAAGCAGACGTCTTTCAAGGCCTCGCTGCCATGATATCCGGCGCACAGGTTCTGTACCGCCAATGCTTTCCCGTTCATTGCAGCCCCGTCTTCAAGTTGCGCAGGTTCTCTTCCATGATCGATATGAAACTCACCCCGCGCTCCAGATCCTCCCTGGTGACGTTGTGCCCGGCGCGCAGCATGAGCACCTTCGCGCCGGTCTCCCGGGCGATGGTTTCCGCCACCCTCGGGCTCAGCAGTTCCTCGGTGTAGACGTAGTTCAGCCGCTCGCGCCGCATCAGCTGCACCAGCTCGGCGAGCTTGGCCGGAGTGGGTTCCGCATCGGCGTTCACCGCCGACGCCGATATGTAGCTCAGGCCGTAGCGCTTTGCCAGGTATCCGAACGCGTAATGACCGCCGTGCAGCAGCACCTTCTTCGGGCTTCGGGCCAGCGTCTGCCGGAAACGCTCATCCAGTGCCGCCAGTTCCGCATCGAGCTTCGCCCCGTTTCGCCGGTAATACGCCTCGTTAGCCGGGTCACGGGCCACGAAGGCGGCCAGTATGTTGCCGGCGATGTGGCGGGCATTGTCCAGGTCCAGCCAGACGTGCGGATCCGCGGTTTCCCTGCCGTGCTCTCCTGCATGACCATCTCCGTGCGGCTCTCCCTCCGGCGCCGGCATCAGCG
>Ga0209317_1002633_pt1 | contig 12664 bp, 12 predicted proteins | sample RifGroB2_FD_183994 | JGI IMG/M metagenome (GOLD analysis project Ga0209317, IMG submission 183994) | Soil microbial communities from Rifle, Colorado, USA - Groundwater B2 (SPAdes) (version 2) | ecosystem: Environmental > Terrestrial > Soil > Unclassified | place: Rifle, Colorado | collected...
CGAGCAGGTAGCAAGGAGCATAGAGAGAACCCAGTCCATATCGAAGGAAGTCGAAAAGATGTCGGACGATACGGCGCATGAGGTCAATGCCCTTACCAAGACAGCGGAGGAATTAAGGAATTCTACAGCAGGATTTAAGACAAAAGGAAGCGAATTGATGATACTCGACATCGCAAAAAGCGACCATAGGGTCTTTGTGGGGAAAATCGCATCATGCTTAAAGGGCGATACGAAATTAGACCCTTCGCAATTGCCGGATCATCACAACTGCAGGTTCGGCAAATGGTATTTCGGAGAGGGAATGCAGATGTGCGGTAATTTATCCTCGTTTAAGTCTGTGGACGAGCCTCACGCAAAGATACATTCCATGGCAAAGGAAGCAGTTTCCGCATGTAACTCCGGGGATAAGATGAAGGCCGAGAGGATTTATAACGAGATGGAGGATATATCGGATCAGATAGGCAGCCTGCTCGACGGGATCAAGAGGGAGTGTAAATAAATTATGCCGATAAAAAGACTTTTCCGATGGAAAGAGGGGAAAGATTATAGGATAGACTGTCCCGAATGCGGCGGGGGCATGGATATCAAGGACAAACATGCTAAAAAAATGGACGGATACTACGAGATCAGACGGACATATACATGTACGAAATGCGGTAAAGAATACGGGTCGGCGGAGCTGATAGCATCGGGAAAGGAGATAGATTCCTTTTTAGCGTCTATTTACACTTTGAATAGATCCATGGGCGACTTTTATGAAGCGCTCAAGAAACTGTTCGACGCGTCCAAAAAAGTGAGCGGTTCGGAAAAACCGGTCAGGCACGATACATACAGCATGAATTGAGATGAAAAGGAGATCGTTTTAATGTCGCTGCTTCAAAAAAATATTTTTTTTCTCGCCGTCATCGCGTTCGCTGTCCTTGCAGCAATTTCGTGCTCAAAATCAGACGGCAATCAGGGAACCGGCAAAGAAACTAAACAAAATATCGAAGAGAGCGTTAATTTCGCCCTCGATGCCTTCGTCGTCAATCTAATTACAGAGAGGGGAACAAACTTTTTAAAGGCGTCGTTGCAGCTTGAACTCGCAAACGCCTCTTTATTGGACAGGGCAAAGGCAAAAACAGCGCCCATGAGGGATGCCATCGTCATCGTTCTTTCCAATAAAACTCCCGAGGAATTGATGACCGAGGAAGGAAAACTGCAGTGCAAGGATGAGATAATCCTCACAGCCAACCGGATACTTGGAGACAATACGGTAAAAAACCTTTATTTCACGGACTTTGTAATGCAGTAAATGTAATATCCCCTTAATACCCCTCTATGAGTCATCGACCGTAACAAAACAGTTGCTAATATATAAAAGAACGGCTACAATAAATCTAAAGACATATACGGAGGCGCAGCAGCAAATATCTTGGACAGACAGTCTGAAAGATACTGCAAAAACCCCGGCCGGCCTTCGGCTTCACGCAAAAAGGTTTTCCTATCCTATTTCCCTAAGCAAAAGTTTTTCCCCGGAACAGTCGAAATTAAAATAAGCAACCATCTAACATCAGGAGGTGCGCTTTGAAAAAAACCTTTGTCCTCGACACCAACGTCTTGATCCACGACCCGGAGAGCATATTCAAATTCGAAGAGAACAATGTCATCATCCCTATGCCGGTTATCGAAGAACTCGACAAACTGAAAAAAGGCCACGGCGAGATAGCTTATTCGGCAAGGCACGCGCTGAAAAACATCGACCTGCTGAGAGAGCGCGGCAATATCGCGGGAGGCGTACTGCTCGAAACAGGAGGCACGGTAACCGTAGAATACATCCCGCATCTCAGCGATGCGCTTTCTCCCGACAATAAAATCATAACCACGGCTATGCGCATCCTCGAAAGCACCAATAAGGACAAATACAGGCCGGTTATTCTGGTATCTAAAGATACGGCCGTAAGAATAAAGTCCGAATCCGTCGGCCTCTACGCGGAGGACTATAAAAACGACAAGACGGCCGTCTTTCAGCAATACGGCAACGTCCTCGGCGACAACGACTATACGAACGGAATATTATCCGTCAGGTATAAGCATTCTATGGAAGATATCCACAGAATTCATGGGGAAGATAAGAGGTCGAGAGTAAAGAGAGGCAAATCTCTCGAAAACATCATCCCTAAAAATATCGAACAGGAATGCGCCATAGACGCGCTCGTCAATCCGGATATAGAGGTAGTCGCATTGACCGGCTCCGCCGGAACCGGGAAAACCGTCCTTGCGCTGGCCGCCGGGATTCATCAGACCACGAAAAAGTCTCCGTTGTACGAACAGGTGCTTGTAGCGAGGCCGGTGGTTCCGATGGGAAACGACCTCGGCTATCTGCCCGGAGACATAGACGAAAAGCTCGCGCCGTGGATGCAGCCCATATTCGATAACCTGGAGGTTATAGTCAACACCCCTACCGGTCAATTCAAGGACAATACCGCAATATCCAAATACAAAAATTATCAGTACCTTATCGAGTCGGGCATTCTACAGATAGAAGCCCTCACATATATCAGGGGCAGAAGCCTGCCTAAACGTTATTTCATCATAGACGAGGCGCAGAACCTGAGACCCCTCGATGTCAAGACCATCATCACGAGATGCGGCGAAGGCACAAAGATAGTTTTCACCGGAGACCTGCACCAGATAGACACGCCGTACCTGGACGCCATGAGCAACGGGCTCGCCTATCTCATAGGCCGCTTTATCAACGAAGAAAACTTCTGCTATCTCAACCTTAAGGAAAGCGTGAGGTCGAGGCTTGCGGAACAGGGCGCGCGGCTTCTCCAAAGTTTTTCAGGGGTGTCGGTAAATATTTCGAAATATATCGATAAGTAATAATAATAATATTCATTCCATTGACATCATCGAGCGGCTTTGTATATCCTATCACCGGCAAAGCCGTTATGAGACTCTTTCCAAAACAAATAGATTTCTTCGAGCTGTTCGACAAAGCCGCCTGCAACGTAACGAGGGGCGCGTTGCTTCTCGTTACACTTATGGAAAACTTCGACAATGTCGCTGCCCGCGCTAAGGAAATATACGAAGTCGAACAGGAAGGCGACATGCTGACGCACGACATCATGAAAAAACTTCATAAGACCTTTATAACCCCCATCGACAGGGAAGACCTTTACGCCCTCGCATCGAGGCTCGATGACGTTATTGATCTCATATGGAGCGCCGTAGACAGAATGACGGTATTTAAAATAAAAGAGACGACAAAAGAAGCGATATCCATGTCAAAGGATCTCCTGACGACAACAGAGGTCATAAACAGGGCGATAGGGAAGCTTAAAGAAAAAAATTATCCTCATGTTCAGGAACTCTGCATAGAGATAAACAGGCTCGAAAACAGGATAGACAGGGTTTTCAGGGACGCGCTCGGTAAACTCTTCGATGAAATAAAAGACCCTATCCTCATCATCAAATGGAAAGAGATATATGAACTCCTCGAAGACGCGTCCGACAGGTGCGAAGACGTCGCGAATATCCTCGAGGCCATAGTCCTAAAACATGCATGAAACATATTTTCTCCTCGTATCAGTCATAATCCTTGCCGTTATCTTCGATTTCATAAACGGTTTTCATGACACTGCCAACGCCATAGCCACGTCCGTATCGACAAGGGTTCTGTCTCCCCGCACCGCGGTAACGATGGCCGCAATCCTCAACCTCTTAGGCGCTCTATCGGGAACAGCGGTTGCAAAGACAGTCGGCGCAGGTATCGTGGAAACCGGAAGCATAACGCAAATCACGGTTATTTCAGCTCTTCTGTCCGCCATAATATGGGATCTTATCACATGGTATTTCGGCCTTCCCACGTCTTCGAGCCATGCCCTTATTTCGAGCATAGTGGGAGCGGCAATAGCAACGGCGGGCATTGACGCCGTTATAAGCAAGGGAGTTTCCAAGGTATTCTTCGGGCTCATATTTTCTCCTGTAATGGGACTGCTCCTCGGATTCCTCTTTATGGCAGTCCTCATCAGGATTTTCAAGAACTCGGCGCCGGCGTCCGTAAACAACTTATTCAACAAGCTTCAGGTCGTATCCGCATCATACATGGCGTTCAGCCACGGCAACAACGACGCGCAGAAAACCATGGGTATAATCACTATGGCGCTTGTGAGCTACTATAAGCTGCCCGACTTCCATGTGCCTAATTGGGTAATTGTTACGTGCGCCCTTGCAATGGCGGCAGGCACGGCTATAGGCGGATGGAGGATAATAAAAACCCTCGGCGTGCGTCTCGTTCATCTGAAGCCGATTCATGGATTCGCGGCAGAGACGTCGGCAGCCACGATCATAGAAATTGCATCAAGTATAGGCCTTCCGCTGTCTACAACTCATGTCATTTCATCCACCATCATGGGCGTAGGGGCATCGAAAAGGCTCTCCGCCGTCAGGTGGGGAGTGGGATGGAGCATAGTAACGGCATGGATCCTTACAATACCATCCTGCGGGATCCTCGCATGGGCGATATGCAAGGCCCTCATTAAAATAGGATAGCCGGAAGGAAGGCAAAGCATTTCCGCTTCATTCTCGAACGGCATCCCGCCATTCTCCGAAGCTGCGCCGGCCCGCTTAAACATCCATGTTACGCTTGGGCTGCCGAAGTCGCTCCAATACTTTGCCTTCCTTCCAATATGCTCCGTAACATAATCTTAACATTCCCGTAATATTGCATTAACCTCGCATGATGTATTCTGTATACAAATAAATTTTTTAACGGAGGTCAAAATGTTCAAAAAAGTTGTATGGGGTTTAATAACCCTAATGGTGTCGGCAGCGGTAACGGCGGGCAGTGTTATGTCTGCCGAAAGAAAACTTGTAGGGATTGACGGCTCAAGCACGGTCTATCCGATAACTGAGGCTGTAGCCGAGGAATTCCAAAAAGCAACGAAGGGCGCGATTAAAGTAACCGTAGGCATCTCCGGTACAGGCGGAGGCTTCAAAAAGTTCTGCAGGGGCGAGACGGACATATCGGATGCGTCCAGACCGATCCTCGCAAAAGAGATCGAGATATGCAAACAGAACGGTATAGAGTATATAGAGCTTCCTGTGGCTTACGACGGCCTCGCGGTCATAGTCAATCCTAAGAACACGTGGGTTACGTCCCTGACAACGGCAGACCTCAAAAAAATGTGGGAGCCTGCGGCTCAGGGAAAAATTAAAAAATGGAACCAGATAAGGCCCGAATGGCCGAATTCTCCGTTAAATCTTTTCGGTCCGGGCGCCGACTCAGGGACATTCGATTATTTCACAGAGGCGATAATGGGAAAATCCAAGTCCTCAAGAGGTGATTTCACGGCAAGCGAGGATGACAATGTTCTTGTGCAGGGTATTGCCGGCGATAAGAATGCGCTTGGATATTTCGGCCTCGCATACTACGAAGAAAATAAGGGCAAGCTGAAAGTAGTGCCGATCTTAAATCCTGCGAATAAGGCAATAATACCTTCCCTGCAGACCGTTAAGGACGGAACTTACAGTCCGCTTTCGAGGCCGTTGTTCATCTATGTAAGCAAAAAATCGGTATCCAAGCCAGAGGTCAAAGAGTTTGTAGATTATTACCTCAAGAACGTAGAAAAACTCTCTAAACAGGTAAAATACGTTCCACTTCCGGCAAATGCTTATATGCTCGCTAAGGAAAGGTTTGCCAAAATGAAGACAGGAAGCATGTTCGGCGGAGAGGAAAAGGTAGGATTAAAGATCGAAGACCTGCTTAAGATGGAAGAAAAGAAGAAATAACCTTATGTTCAGCGGCAGGGCATAGTATTGAAAATACTATGCCCTGCCGTTGCATCCTGTAACATTCTTGTAACATTGCTGTAATATCCCTGTAACAAAAATTCTGCACAATAGGTTTGCGTTTATGAAGACAAAAACTTCAAAGAAGATCAAGGAATTCCTTATAGAAGCGGTCTTATTCCTCAGCGCCCTTTCATCGGTGCTTATCACAATCGGCATCGTAGTAATCTTATCTTACGAATCGTTCGGTTTCTTTAAAGAAGTGCCTATAAAAGAATTCCTTACGGGCACTCAGTGGACCCCCCTTTTTGCGGAGCCTAAGTTCGGCATATTGCCCCTTGTGGCCGGCACGCTGCTTACGACCTTTATAGCCCTGCTGGTCTCTCTTCCGCTCGGACTCGTTGCCGCAATATATCTCAGCGAATACGCTCCTCATAAATTCAGGGAAATTATAAAACCTGTCCTTGAACTCCTCGCGGCAGTCCCTACGGTTGTCTACGGGTATTTCGCCCTTTCGTTCCTGACGCCTATCCTCCAGAAAATAGTACCCGACCTTTCGGGATTTAACGCATTAAGCCCCGGGATAATAATGGGGATAATGATAATACCTTATGTGAGCTCCGTAAGCGAAGATTCCATGAAGGCCGTTCCGATGCACATAAGAGAAGGCTCCTACGCTATGGGCGCTACAAAATTCCAGACGGCATTCAAGGTCTTAATTCCCGCGGCCTTTTCCGGCATAGCGGCAGCCTTTATAATCGGCGTATCGAGGGCCGTAGGCGAGACAATGGTCGTAGCGATAGCGGCGGGAATGATGCCCAATTTCACCGCCAATCCCATGGAACCCGTTCAAACTCTTACGTCTTACATCGTTCAGGTAAGCCTCGGCGACGTGCCGCACGGCACTATAGAATACAAGACAATATTCGCGGCAGGTATCGTCCTTTTTCTCATGACGTTGTTTTTTAACATAATCGGTTTCTGGTTGAGGAAGAAGATAAGGCAAGCGTATTAACAGAGAGTCGGGAGTTAATCTTGAAAGATATAAAGAAAAGAATAGCGGTCAGTAAGCTCTGGAATAACATATTCCTGATAACCGGTCTCCTTTCTACCCTTGTCGGTCTTGTCCTGCTGTTTACCCTGTTTGTCGACCTTTTTATAGACGGCGTTCCGCGGCTGAGCTATAAATTTTTCGCTTCCTTCCCTTCAAGATTCCCTGAACAAGCCGGAATATTGTCGGCGTGGGTCGGGACGAGCCTTGTAATGCTCGTTACCGCAGCCGCCGCAATCCCTCTCGGAGTCGCTGCAGGCATCTATCTCGAAGAATACGGCCGCAAGAACTGGGTTACGAGTATTATAGAAATAAACATCACAAACTTAGCGGGAGTGCCTTCAATAATCTACGGCTTGCTTGCTCTCGGGTTGTTCGTATATCTCTTCAAGTTCGGAGAGAGCATATTGACCGGAGGGCTGGCGCTCGCACTTCTGATACTGCCCATGATAATAATGGCGACGAGAGAGGCTATAAGGGCCATACCGAATTCGATAAGAGAAGCGTCATACGCCCTCGGAGCCACAAAATGGCAGACGGTAAAAAACCATATAATCCCCTATTCGATGGGAGGCATACTCACAGGCATAATAATAGGGCTATCGAGGGCCATAGGCGAGACGGCCCCCATAATCACAGTAGGCGCGCTGACATTCATAGCCTTTCTGCCTGTATCTCCTTTTACCTCCGAATTCCCGTTCATATCGTTCAAATGGCTCTTCGACCCTTTCACAGTAATGCCCATTCAAATGTTCAACTGGGTATCGAGGCCGCAGGCGGGTTTCCAGGTGAATGCGGCGGCAGCCGGCATCGTCCTGCTTATAATGACCTTAATTATGAATGCAGTTGCCATCTATATAAGATACAAATTCAGAAAAAAGATAAAGTGGTAAAGGAGACGTATGGGGACAGAGATAAAAATTGCTGAAAAACTGAAATCAGAGGTCAATAACCTGAATTTCCATTACGGCGATGTGCATGCCCTCAAAAATATAAACCTGCCTATCGCGGAAAAAAAGATCACGGCGCTGATAGGCCCTTCCGGATGCGGCAAGACAACACTTCTCAGGTGTTTCAACCGCATGCATGATCTTTACCCGCACAACAAATATGCAGGTGAGATTGTCCTCCACCCCGAAGGCACCAATATAATCGGAACAGACATAGACCCTATCGAAGTAAGAATGCGTATAAGCATGGTCTTTCAAAAACCCAATCCGTTCCCGAAATCCATATACGAAAACGTGGCTTACGGTCTAAGGGTAAGGGGCGTGAACAAAAAGAGCGTCCTCGATGAAAAGGTCGAGGCGTCCTTAAAAGGGGCTGCATTATGGGACGAGGCTAAAGACAGGCTTTATGGGTCGGCATTCGATATGTCCGGCGGACAGCAGCAGAGGCTTTGCATAGCAAGGGCGCTTGCGACAGACCCCGAAATACTCCTTTTCGACGAACCTACATCGGCCCTCGACCCCATCTCCACTGCAAAAATAGAGGAGCTTATGTTAAGCTTGAAAAAGCGACTCACTATACTTATCGTTACGCACAACATGCAGCAGGCCGCGCGCATATCGGATTATACAGGGTTCATGATGCTCGGGGAATTGATAGAGTTCGACAAAACGGATAAAATGTTTACTTCTCCTTCTGAAAAGCTGACTGAAGATTATATAACCGGGAGGTTCGGATAATGGCTATTCTCGATGCGGAACTGATGCATCTTAAGGAACTGGTGCTCAAAATGGGCGCGATGGTCGAAGGCTCGATCAGGGATTCGGTAAACGCCCTTGTGGAAAGAAACGACGAACTGGCGAACGTAGTCATAGAAAGAGATCATCAGGTAAATACGCTCGACGTTCAGATAGACGAAGAGTGCATCAGGCTCCTTGCGTTAATGCAGCCGATGGCCGGGGACTTGAGATTCATAACGACAGCCATGAAGATAACCACCGACCTCGAAAGAATGGGAGATAATGCGGTCAACATAGCGGAACGGGCCCTCGAACTTAATAAGGAGCCGATACTAAAACCCTACATAGATATTCCTAATATGAGCCGGATAGCTCAGGGAATGACGAGAGACGCCCTCGACGCCTTCGTAAGACGGGATAAAAAACTTGCAACCGAAGTGATAATGAGGGACGACGAAGTAGATGATCTCAAATACGGTATTTTTGAAGAACTCATTTCTTATATGGTGAAAGACTCCAATACCGTATCGAGGGCCATGAGAGTAAGTTTCGTAGCGCAGTATCTCGAAAGGATCGCGGACCACGCCACAAATATCGCGGAGATGGTGATTTACCTTGTGGCCGGAAAGATCATACGGCACATGGCGCCGCCGATGGAAGAATAACAACAAAGCATCGATTCATCTATCCAGCACTTCTCTCACCTTTCTGAGAAGCTTTATCGGAGAAACGGGTTTGGGCATAAAATCCAGACTTTCATCGAGCATGCCGTTTTTATGGATAATATCGGCGGTATAGCCGCTGGTAAAAACAGCCTTGACGCCCGGCCTTATATTTTTTATCTCTTCAAACGCCTCTCTGCCGTTCTTCCGGGGCATTGCCACGTCTAAAATAAGAAGCTTTATCAGATCCTTGTTCCTTTTAAATATCTCCACCGCGTCTTCCCCGTCCGCCGCCTCGATGACCATATAACCGAACTCTTCGAGTATCGCCTTTGTCCCTCTTCTCAACTCGGCATTATCATCTGCAAGGAGTATAGTCTCTCCGGCTCCATGTCCGGCGATGAAATCTTCTTTCCGTTGGGCATTGTATGCGTCCTGCCCTCTGAACACAGGAACATAAAGCGGCAGGTATATCTTAAAGGTAGTCCCTTTCCCCGGCTCGCTGTAGACATTAATATAGCCGTTATGTTGCTTGATTATTCCGTAAACCATCGCGAGGCCGAGCCCCGTGCCCTCTCCTATGCCCTTGGTCGTAAAGAAAGGCTCGAATATCCTCTCCTTTGCCTTCTCGTCCATCCCGATTCCGGTATCCGAGATGGATAATATGGCGTACCCGCCTATCTCTCCGTAACCGTGCGCCTTTATAAATTCGTCGTCAATCTCAACCCTCTCGGTTTCGACGGTCAGTATTCCTCCTTCGGGCATGGCGTCCCGCGCATTCGTTGCCATGTTCATCAACACCTGCTCCATCTGACCGGCATCGGCCATTATTATCAGGTCTCCATCCGCAAGCCTGATGCTGAACATTATGTCTTCCCTTACAAGCCGGGACAGGAGCTTTTCAGACATGCTCAGTACCGCATTAATGTCTACGGGTTTCGGATTGAGTATCTGTTTCCTGCCGAACGCGAGGAGGTTTTGGGTCAACTCGGCCGCCTTTTCGGACGCAGAAAGCATCTCATCCACATACATCCGGGTCTTGTCGTTTGCGGGAAGCTTCATCTTTAAGAGATTCGCGAAAGCCATTATAGCCGTAATGATATTATTGAAGTCATGGGCTACCCCGGACGCAAGCTGGCCTATGGATTCCATTTTCTGCGCATGATAAAGATGCGATTCGAGGCGTTTCCTTTCCGTGACATCCTGAGACATGAGCACGAACCCGATCAATTGCCTGTTTTCATCCCAGATGCCGGATACCCTCGATTCTATAAATCGAACTTCTCCGTCTGTTCTCAGTTCGACGGTATTCTCATACATCCCTTCATTGCGCACTTTCTCTATCGCGCGTTCAAAACGGGCCGGCTCCACTTTTTCTTTGATATGCATTTCCATAACCGTCTTGCCGATGACGTCTTCGGCCTTGTATCCGAATATCTTTTCGGCCATAGGGTTGTAATATTTAATGCGGAAATCGATGTCCGTAGCGGCTATCGCAACGGCAAAAGAAGAATTGAGAATATTGTCGAGATATAATGTCTTTTCTATAAGTATTCGCTGCGTATCGACAAGACGGCCTTCGCTTTCGCTAAGTTCATTATATGCCGTCATGAGAGGGGTAATATCCGTAATAACGGCAAAACTGCCCTTAAACACGCCGGACTCCAATATCGGGCTCGGAGATATTATCGTGTACAGCTTTTCCCCGTTCTTTTTAGTCCATGCCATCTCATAAGACGCACTCTCCCCTCTTTTTCGTCTTTCGATCTGGGCTTTTACCATCCCGCGCATTTCATCGTCAAGAAGAGTGAAAGACGGGTTGAAAATGTTATTCCCTACAATCTCGTCTCGCGCGTAACCGAGCATATCGCAGAACCTGTCGTTGACAAAAGTAAAATTTCCGGTTTCATCTATAACCGCCAGGCCGTCATTCATTGTTTCAATGAGGCGCCTGTATCGTTCCTCGCTTTTTTTCAACTCAAAGGTGCGTGAATCCACGAGCCGTTCCAATAAATCTTCCTTCTGTTTCTGATCCCTGAATATAAGACTGTAAGGATCTTCAAGCCCCGTTTTGATTATAGCCAGATACATGAAATAGAAAGCGGATATCTTTAACAGGTGTCCTATTAGATTGGAAAGGCCGTATACGCTTATATAAGAAGTAAATGCCAGTTCCGAAAGAATAGTCAAAAGGATTGAGCCGATAAGCCGGCGGAATACATTCGGTTGGAATTTTTCTTTGTTACGGTACAACAATACTATCGAAGCGGCAAGGATAAGGATAATAATATACTCGCTCACTATCTTAAAAGGCGTCAGCCCCCTGCCTTCTATAAAACAGTCCGGGAATATTCCTCCGTAAAAAATAACGGCAAACAGAATGCCTGTAACGGCGATATAGCCGGTAAACGCAACACCTGCGTTAAGTTTTCTGCGGAGGAAAAAAGGCGCGGCAAGAAGCGAGAGGCTTTGAATATATCTTGCGGCAATCCAGAACTGCGTGGGCAGGTTGGCGTCGTATCCTATGAATACTCCTATGCCTTTATATGACAGGGTATGAATTAAGTCAACGGCTGCTACGGAAAGATACGATATACCCAAAAACTGAAAATAATCATTATCGGAGAACTTGCGCGAATGCCACGCGAATCCGAAGATTCCAAAGGCGATAATATTGGTAACAATCTCCGCAAGGCTGTGGAAAAGGGCGTAATTATAAAGACTGGTGAGGTAAAGCCCTGCGAAAAACAGGGCAGCCGATATTATGCAGGAGAGATTATCCCGGATCAATTTTTTAATATATATGACAGCCTCTCTATTCATCCTGCAATTGCTTTACGAACGCCTTTCCGGTAGCGCTGTAAAATACCACCTTAATGCCGTAATCGGGATGGGTAAATTCCCTTACTATAGGAATGCCGTAACCGTTCAATATCTCCTTCGCTATCCTCACGTTCTCCCTGCCTATATCGAGATGCTCCCCGAAACCTTTTATCACCTTTCCTCCGCCGAATATCTTAGCCCTCAGCCTGCCTGTATCGATGCCTGTCTTTGCAAATCCCGAGACGAGAGTTTCTATGGACTCGGAGCCGCAGTATAAGGGATTTTTTATGCCCTCCGTAACATCCGGAAGCATAAAATGGTTCATCCCGCCTATTTTCAACCCTTCATCCCACAAACAGACGGCCACGCACGAACCGAGCACGGTCTCGAGTACGGCCGGTTTTTCGGATACCACTATGTCTCCTATATTTAAAATTATTCTCTTCACTCTGCATTCCCCTTTAAATCATATCATAATTCAAGAAGTTTTAAGCTATCCTGACCTTAATACGTAATCAACCCTTAGAAGGTATGGGAGGCATGGCGGAAAAGTCTATATATCGCTCTTTTTATAAACGGTTATATACACGGGTTTAAACTTTTCATTCCCTATCATGGTCTCCGAATGCCCGAGGAAGAGGTATCCGTTATCCGACAGGTGGCGG
>Ga0209317_1002634_pt1 | contig 12656 bp, 9 predicted proteins | sample RifGroB2_FD_183994 | JGI IMG/M metagenome (GOLD analysis project Ga0209317, IMG submission 183994) | Soil microbial communities from Rifle, Colorado, USA - Groundwater B2 (SPAdes) (version 2) | ecosystem: Environmental > Terrestrial > Soil > Unclassified | place: Rifle, Colorado | collected...
GGCGTTCCAGCGGCGGACCACGCCGGAGAAGGACTTCCCTTCTGCGGTGTAGGTGATTGCGGTGTCGGTCTGGGTGAAGATGCCGGTCGCGCCAATGCTGGTCGGGGTTGCGGTGTAGATCTTGTTGATGCTGTCGGACAGGGTCATCGCGCCGGTCTGGCCGGTGGAGGGGACCGTGTAGGTGACGCCGGTGGCGGGGGCGACCAGGTAACCGTCGGTATTCAGGACCTGGGCCTTGACCGGGGTGCCGTTGTTCCAGACGTAGATGCCGTTGGCGCCGCTGTAGCCGTTGTTGATCCAGCCCTGCGGATCGGCGCAGTACATACCCTTCGCCGGACGGCCGACGATCAGGTTGGTGGCCGCGGTCTCTCCGCCGCCGGGTTTTCCGGCGTATGCAACCGAGGCCGAAATTGCCAATGATGCTACCAAGGTAAGAATGATTCCTCTTTTCATGCCTAAGTCTCTCCTTTGTTTAGTGGTGTGATATGCAGTCGCCACGTCGTCGCCCCTGAGCTGGTCACCTCCTCTGCGGGCCTTAGTTAACGCGGACGTTATTGCCATTGCATTGCTATCGCATCGCAGGACCACAAGCTGTCTGGAGGATGACCCTTGTGCAAAGTGAGTTCCACAACGGCGGGAGAGCTGCGCATTTCTGGGGCGGGAAAGGAGGAAGATTAAAAAAATTCGGCCGCTAAAGGCGGGGTCATTCGATGATAAAAACTTGATCGTTTTATCGGTGTTACCAGAGGTCGCCCGGAGTGTAGTTTTAATATATGTATTCTAAAATATAAAAAGGTGCCACCGTAACTGTAGAGAAAAACCGCACTAAATTACTTGACAAAAATATGCATGAAATTTGTAAACGATTTATACAATAACCACGTGATTTTGTTTAAATGGCGCTCGACCTTAGGCCCGATTTATTAATTAAAAAAAGTGCTAGGCCTAGTAATTTTTTTTATCGATATTCGGTTGGACAAGTGGCTCGACGGGAGGATTTTGCCTTGCTGGGCGAAAGCACCCATGGGTGGGGTAAAGTCCCCAAGGAGGTATGGGGGAAGTCACTGTGCGGAGATGGAGGGGACGTCCATGCGTTTCCAGGGGCGTGGGTGGAGAAATGCAGTTTACTTTCTGATTACGATGTCCTTCTTCGTGCTTTCAACGATGGCTACCAACTCCGCCTGCTCCTTCGCGGGCACTCCGTAATTGTTCATCACCCGGCGGAGGTCCGCCAGCATGGCCTCCCACTCCTTCGCGCTGATATTAAGATGAATGTGGGACTCCTTCATCCCGCGTCCCGTATATTTGCACGGGCCGCCGGTCTGCTGGCAGACCAAGGCGGTCACGTGATACTTCAGCCCGGCCGCAGGCACACGGTCCCTGGCTGCCTTGATAGCCGGGTTTGCATTGAGCACATCGTTAACGAACAACAGATCGATGAACGTGTCCACCACGACGGAGATCGGATATACCCCTCCGAGCCTGTCGTAGAGGGATTTGTCCGGTTGTGCCTCTGCGGCTTGTGCGGGACCTGCCCCGAGCAGTGCAGCCAAAAGACCGGCGCATATGACTTTTCTTGCGTAGGACCGTGCTTTGATCATGACACTTCCTCCTTTGGTTTGGCCAACGAGTCAGGGTTTATGCGGCGCGATGCTGCCTCGTGAACCGTCGTTGAACTGAACCGTCTTCTGCTCTTGCCGACCACCTGATTTTATCGCGATTCTGGTCTTTTAAAAAGGGGTTACGTCTCCCGGATCGAGAAGCGGGCAGGATCGCAGGCGTCCCCCCGGTTCCCGGTTCTCAGGCCACCTTGAACCAGGCTGCCTTTTTCTCCAGATCCGATGACAGGCAGGCCAGCAGGCGGGCAGATTCTCGTACCTGCCCTGCCGCGGATTCGGTGGAGCGCGTGCCGCTGGCGATGGTCTCGATGTTGGAGGAAAGCTTGGCGGTGACGCCGGACTGTTCCTCCGTCGCAGCGGTTATCATCTCGATCATCTCCATGCTCTTGCCGGATGCCTCCACGATCAACTCGAGGGCGTGGCTTGCCTCTTCGGCTTTCAGCAGACCGCCGTCTGCTTCCTTCCTGCTCGTCGTCATGCCGGTGACCGCCAGTTCCGTATCCGACTGGATGGTTCTGATCATGAGGCCGATTTCCCTGGTCGCTTTCGCCGTCCTTTCTGCAAGGGCTCTCACCTCGTCGGCGACGACGGCGAACCCACGCCCGTGCTCACCTGCGCGTGCCGCCTCGATCGCAGCGTTCAATGCGAGCAGGTTGGTCTGATCCGCGACCTCCTCTATGGTTGACACGATCTCCCCGATCTGTTCGCTTGAGGCACCCAGCTTGCTGATGGTCAGCGACGATTCCTTAACCGACTGGGCGACCTTGCGCATCTCATCCATGACCAGGCCCACCGTCGCCACGCCGTTTTGTGCGGCCTGGCTCGTGTCGCGCGAGGCCTTTGAGGCCAACTCCGCGTTCTGCGCCATGCTCTGAAGCGTCTGCGACATTTCCAGGACCGCGCTCGCCACCTGTTCCGTTTCCTCGGCCTGCTGGTGCGCGCTTTTGTTCATCACCTCGGTGGTCGTGAGCAGCTCCCTGGAGTTGTCCGACAGCGTGTGGGTGAGGGTGTTCACCTCGCCGGAAAACTCCCTCAACTTGTCGATGATTTTCTTCAGCGAGGCGAAGATCTGGCCGATCTCCTCATTGCTCTTCACCCGTATTTCCTGGGTCAGATCGCCTTCCGCCACCCTTTCCAGCGACTTTAGCGCCCACCAAAGGGAGCGGCAGGTGACCTTGCTGACGATGAAGTTGCTAAGGAACCCTCCGATGAGGAAGCCCGCCACCATCAGTATCAGGATCAGGTTGCGCGAGGATTGGTAGAGTCCCACGCCGTCTGAAGCCGCGCTCCTGGCTTCGGCGGCGATTGCTGCACCGTTTTTGGCAAAAGCTGCCGCGGCCGCATCGAAGGCGGCTTTGGCCTCCCCGTTGCTGAGCGTCACGGCCTCGGGGAGTTTTCCCTCCTGCGCGAGGCGTATCACTGCGGCGTGCTTTTCGAGGTAGCCGTTCCACCCTTTGCGGAGATCCCGAGCAAACGTCTTTTCTCCGGGCAGAGATGCCCCCGCTTCCAGTTCGTCCAGCTCTTGTGCGATGCGTTTTACGCAAGAGGCGCCTTGCGTCTCGAAGACCTGCCGATCCTCCGGTGCGGCAGCGAGGAACTGTGCCTCGGTGCGATACAGCGTGTTGGTCTGGGCGGCAAGGTCGGCTATGAGCTGGATCCTGGGAAGCCACTCGTTGCTCATCCTGTTCAAGCTGTCATTCGCCATACCCAACCGGTAAATCGAGAAGACCCCGATGACCGCGGTGAAGGACATGACTATGAACAGGGTGGACATCAGCTTCCTGGAAAGACCGAGATCGTAAAACCATCGCATCAACGACTCCTTTTTCTGGGTGAACCTGGAGGTAAGGTAGTTTCCCCTTTATTGTCGGCTGGGATTGTTGAAGTTTTAGCTAATTCGAGGTGGGATTGCGTATACTTTTTCGGGGGACTCTCGGGCCAGGCCTGCAAAGTTGCAAGCTCGGAGAGCCGGCCTGACAGGAGTTGGGAGGACTGCATACATCGGGTGGATAGTTTTGGGGCCGACTGTGGGGCTAAGGCGATGCAGGGGCCAAGGATCGTTTTGTCTCTATAGCGGAAATATAGGGTCCCTCACCCGCCCTCCGGGCACCCTCTCCCGAGGGGAGGGTCGGGGTGAGGGCGCGTTTCGAAGCTCTGGATGACCTGGCATCCGCCTGACGAGACGCTGGAGCGTCTCGGGCTTGCGTTCCCACGCTGGAGCGTAGGAACGATATATCCTCATCCACTCCCATATGAGCTTCCGACGCATTCTCGTCCCCTCCCCCGGAGGGGGAGGGATAGGGAGGGGGAAGGGCTGGTCATGCTGCGCTGCGCCGTGACGCACGCAATATACAAGAGGGGGCAGGCGGAAGGTCATCGCTTCGGGATGTGAATTGAAGAACGGTCTGCAACTCTTATGACATCGTCTTCGATGATGACGCGGGGGTCCTTGCCCTCTAAAAAAGCCAGGGTGTTCTTTTGCATCAGGCCGCTTTTGCGCAGCGCCGAGTTGAATGCGCGCAGGGGCGCGCTACCGCCGAAATCGGTGACCAGGGTGTGCAAGATGAGGTCGTTGAGGGTGGCGATCCCTTGGGGATTTCTTCTTGCGACAAACAGGTCTCTTTGCCCCCCAAGGCAGATGAATATATATCCGGTGCCCAGCAAATCCTGAAGAAGAACCGGCGTCCAGATGAGGTGCGGGGCGATTTCCGGCAATTCGCTCCCCATGTCCCGGTACATTTTGGAACAAAGCCCATACGGCTTGCCGCGCTCGGTCCTTTCTTCCAGGTGTCTGAAGGCCATCGCCTCGATGGCTCCCTGTTTCTGGCGACTCCACTGCAGCGCCTCGCGCGCAATCACCGAATCCTTGGTGTACCACAAGAGCTTTCCCTTGTACCGAAGGTGGGAGGCGAGAAAGCCCCCGGTGACCGTTTTCCGGCAGAGAATAGATAGTTCCCTGGTTTTGCACGGTTTTGCCTGTTCTTCAAGATGAAGCAGCACCATCTTTTCTGCGGAAATGCGGTGCGGGGCCGGGCTCTTGGCCGCAGGCCGGGGGCGGGGCCGGACGGTGGCGGCTTTTTTGGGGATCATCTCGCTGTGCCGCGAAATCTCGATTTTTCCGGGAAAAAAATGCCTGATGAGGGAGGTCAAGTGCGCCGCCTGCGTTATCCCCATCGCCTCGCACGCAGCCAGGTTTTCCTGGAAAATCCATGCCTGGGCTATCGGACCTGGCGGTTCGATTTTTGACAATCCCTGGATGATCGCTCCCAGACGGTCGGTCAGCATGGGAACCTGGCTGCGATGCACCCAGAGGTCTCCAACCCGGATCAGGTTCCGTGCGTGGGTAAAATGGTTCCCGAGCTGATCTGCGGGTATGCCGAGCTCCAAAAGCGCGAATGCCCTGATCTGTTCGGAGGCAACCGGCCCGGAGCGGCTCGACACATAACCCTCCAAAACGGCCTCGATGGAGAGCCTGCGTCCAGGGCCGTCCTTCTTCAGGACGTACGGGTATCCGGTGAAAGCCAGGGCGTCACTGCCGACGGTTCTCATGCAGGAGTACAGGGCAGGGGGATTGGGCACCCCCTCTGAGCTGAGCCGGTCCTCGTAATCGTTGAAGATCTTGCCGTTCAGGCAGAGGTACGGGATAGCGCCCGAATCCAGTCTTGCCGCCAGGTCTTGCTGGATATCCATGATCAGCGGCATCGGCAGCCGCACCAGGTCCCTGTGCTTGAAGGTTCCCTGCCCCCATAACAGAAGCGCTGGATGTTCAGTCAGCCATTTGTGAACCGCCGGTTCGCTTGCGGGTTTTCCCGACACGCTCCGGTTGAACTCTCTCTGTACTTCGGTGAAGTGCAGCTCCTTTCCGGCGGCGAGCAGCATATGCTCCAGGACCTGATTCCGGCGGGCCTTTTCCCGCGACCGAAGATCCCGAAAGCAGACCCGTACGTGGCCAGCGGTCATCACGACCGACGGATCCGCCAGAAAGTGAATAAGACTCTTCGAAAAGCCGGTACACTTGCGGAGCTTGGGACAGCGCTCCCTTTGGCAGGCCTCGCGCATCGCTTCCAGGGCGGCGTCGAAAGAAAGCACGGTATCCGGGGCGGTTTCCAATGCCCTGAAGACGGCTGCAGCGCCGATCGCACAGCCAACGCAGCCAGGCGCGGTCAGGGTCACGCGAATGGGAGGATCCCAGAACACTTGGTAGTTGGGGGAGAGTTCCATGATGGAGGCAAGGCCCGCTTCGGAAGGGAGGGTGGTCCATCCCTGTAGGTCCCCCAAAGAGACGCTGAGTTCGCTCAGGTAACGCGTTCCGCCGCCGGTCTCCAACAACCGGTCCAGCAAATGCCAGAGATAGTCCAGATGCCGCAGCCCTTTCGGGCTCTTAAGGACGGCCATCACCTTGCTTTCCATTTGCCGGATACGCTCCCCGGTCACCCCGTAGCGCCGTCCCAGTTCCCGCAGCGGACATTTACTGCCATCGACCAGCCTCAGGCGTGACCTGAGCAGCTGGCGATACTGGTTGACGCGCTCCTGGTCCGGACGGGGGCCGCATTTCCTGGCGACGGCGAACTGCAGGGCCCACTCCAGGTACGCATCGGTCAGCCGGTCAAAGTCGCCGTACGCTTTGGTCGGCAACCCGGCCTGCGCAGACTCCGCAATCGATACCGCCCGTTCCTGCAACTGCCACAGGTAGCGGATGGCACGCAGCGCCGCAACCGACCATCCCAGTGTCCGGACTACGGTGCGTTCGGTAATTTTTGCCACGGCTCCCCAGGGGACGGACACGGTTTCGCCGTTTGCCATACCAAGCAGAGCCGGGAAGGGAAAGCCCGGTATGACCAGCGGATCCAGTAAGTCGGGAGGGAGCTCGGCGTACAAAGAGACATCCGGCGCATCCGGTGCGCACATCGATTGCGACGCCGCTTTGGCAAGATCGGAGCTTCCCGCAAAAGCGCAGAGCATGATGGAGAGCGCCGAATCGCTCAAGCCGGTTTGGAGGAGGTAGCCTGTGGTGACCGAGTCCAGCAGGTGCATGGAGTCTTCCGGGAAAACGGCTATGGAACGAAGCCGCTCCAGGTCGGCGGCAGGGAGTCCCAAGCTGCCGATGGTCCCGGACCCGGATTGGCAAGGGGACGAGAGGGATGAAAGCCGGAAAAGCTCCGGCAGGGTGCGGTTCAAAATGCTCAAATCGGCAGCGGCGGTCGCCGGGGTTTGGCCCGGGGTCTTCGTGTGGGGGGGGAGGACCTTTGGCGCCTGGTCATAGCCGGGTTGCAGATGCGGGTATTGTTGCAGTAAGCGCCCTTGCAGGCGTATTAACTCATGCACCGTCTTTTTGCCGCTTCCCCTGAACTGGAAGAAATCCAGTGTCTGCAATGCCAATAGTTCCTGGCAGGACTGCATCAGGCCGCTGCGGCTCAAAATATGATACGCCCGTGTGGAGAGTCTTTGTGCCAGATGCTCTGGTATGGGGATGGGTGTGGTCATGGCTGTGCTGGTCCTGTGCCGGTCGGGGACTGCATTCCGGTTGATGTCGGTGCGAGTGAGTGTGAATTGTATTAGAGAATGATAATTTTTCAACCATGGATGAAAAAACATTAAGGTTGGTTGGCTGGCGGGTTCCGGAAAACGGGGGGGTGGGGTGACAGACGCGACCGCTGGTTTGCTTACGATGCAGCGCGCGGATTGCATTGACTTGGTTTTTTGCCAGTCATAAACTGGAGACAGTCGCACACAGAGCAACCACCGAACCGATCTGCCATCGCGTCTCGATGTGAGTTCCAAGGAGGCCACCATGAAAACCATACTCGAAACTCTTACGGAGGAGGGTTGTTTTCAGACCCTGCTCTCGACACTGACACAGGTCGACCTGATCGCCAAACTCGAAGGTCCGGGACCGTTCACCCTTTTCGCACCAAACGACAAGGCTTTCGAGCGGGTCAACCTGGAGGAGATAACCAAGGACAAGGACAACCTCTCCTCGATCCTCAAATATCACCTGCTGACACGCAGGATGATGGCCTCGGAGATCGATCGGACGGAATCCTTGTACACCCTTTGCGGCAAATCGCTGACGGTGCATCTGGAAGAAGGGAAATCCGTGATAGATAACGGCAACCTCGTGAAGACCGACATAGAATGCTCGAACGGGGTCATTCACCTGGTGGACAACGTGTTTCTGCCGCAATTTTCCGGCTGGTACTGCGGCTGCTGCTGATTCCTTTGCACTCAGCTGTGAACGTCCTGCACCGCTTTCTTGTCCGTCTCGCCATCCGTATAGCCGACGATCCAGCTGACGCCCGAGACGATGATGAGGGCGTACAGGGGCCAGGCGGCGTTCGATCCTGAATCGATGAGGAAAAGCAGGCTGATCCCCGTTGCTATGCTGGCTGCGACAATCCGCAGCTTGTGCAGCTCGAAACAGGAAAAAACGGCATACGCCAGCGATGAGGCTGCCAGAAGATAGGTTATGTTGTTCCCGATCTGGCTCCCCGTCTGGTAGACGTTTATCCCCACGCATACAAGCGGCATAAACCAGAAAACAACCCCCGCGCTGCCTAGAGCAATTCCTCTCACCCTGCGGTTCATACGCCTCCCTTTTGTGCCCGGGTTCCCCGCGAACCACCGGCACGTCTTTTGTTTAATGGAACTAATAATAGAAGCGGGGCAGGTGTCAAGGAAGGGAGCTCGCCGCATCATGCCCGGTGACCTTCAAGGTCCGGATCGCGCCGGTATGGAACATCCGGATTGTTCCAAAAAGAACACTTGTTCCAGCTTGGACCGCAGTTGTTGTTCCGTTTTATGTCACATCATCGATCCTTCCAGCCGTCCACAGGCATTCCAGTAAATGAATCTCCTTTTGTTTACGGATACTAGTGGCTCTTGTCCTGCAAAAGTCCAACTACATCACAAATATAGGTACGGCTGTTGCTATAAAGGCATTCTATTTAATTGTATGCGCTTTCCTAAGTATTAACAAAAGCGATATAGCAAAAAAAACAGTATTGATTTGTAATACATTCATGGCGCTGAACTTGTCATACAAAAACGACATTTTGAGGAAGTAAGACGGCAGTGGCTGCTAAGGAGGGAGTCGCATCTGACACCTATGTGATGCAGTTGTTGAATCAATTAAACCAGGAGGAATCATGCAGAAAAAAACCATTACCATGCTGGCGGCCCTCGCTGTCGCAGCGATCGCACCTTCAGCCCAGGCCTTCGAGATAGGGGGCGCCAACGGCTGGAAGTTCTCCACCGACGGCTTTTTGAACGTGTTCGCCACCTATGAATCGGTCGGCACCCGCCCGGCAGGGGTCAAAGGCGGCTCCATCGGCGGAGACCAGACCGGAACGGGCGAGAGCCAGCAGCAGTTCAGGGTGAGGACCGGCCTGCTTCCGGTCGGAGTCGGCCTGAACATCCAGGCCCCCAGGACCAACGGCGTCGATTACGCGGTGCGCCTGGGACTGTACCCGCAGGTTCAGAACAACGGCGGCAGCCGCACCGACCTCTCGCCGAACATCGACTTCCGCGAGATCAACATGACCGCGACCGGCGACTTCGGCCAGGTCCTCGCCGGCCGTGCCATCAACCTCTACCAGGCAAAGAACATCCTCACCGACATGACGCTCTTCGGAGCGGGGGTGATCGGACCGGTGAACAACGGGCCCACCATGGGGCACATCGGCTACGGCTACCTCTACCCCAACTTCGGCGCACAGATCAGGTACACGACGCCCGACCTGAACGGCGTGAAGGTGGCCTTCAGCGTCAATGACACCAACGACATCGGAGCCGCGACGATCCGCAACGTCCCGCGCCTGGAGACCGAGATCTCCTATGGCACCGTCTTCACCGGCGGCAAGTTCCAGACCTGGCTCTCCGGCATCTACCAGCAGGCAAGCTTCTCCGACGCGGAGTTCGTCACCGTTCCGGTGACGCTGAACCCGGATGGGAGCATCACTCCGGAGCACGTGGTCCCGGCGGTTCGTCCGGGCGGCCACGTCACTTCGCTTGGCGGTGCGGGCGGCGTGCAGCTCGACCTGGGCGGCCTCCAGTTGCTCACCTCCTGCTACGGCGGCAAGGCGCTCGGGATGCTGGGGATGCAGGGGGCGGATGCGATTTCTGCCGACGGCAAGGAGAGGACCAACTGGGGCTTCCTGAACCAGGCCACCTACCAGGTAACCCCGGTGGTGAAGCTCGGCCTCAACTACGGCCAGAGCAGGGCTGAACTGGCAGGAAACGACACCGAGCTGAACATCCAGAAACAGCAGGCGGCGGTGGTTGCCGTCACCTACAACGTGAACAAGTTCGTCCAGGTGATCGGCGAGTACACCTGGGCGCAGGACCGCTGGTTCAACGGCGCCACCCAGGACGCCAACATCGGCGCCCTCGGCACCTTCATCTACTGGTAGGTCTGCAGGGGAGACGCCCGGAAAATCAGGCGTTTCTTGGTCGGTTCATCACGGGCGCATCCCAATTCGGGGTGCGCCCGTTTTTATATGCTATGACCTTCCGTACCCTGCCCCCCTCCGGGAGAGGGTGCCTGAAGGGCGGGTGAGGGAGGTGCCACAGGCTGCACCGGCACAGTTTGCGACGCCCTCACCCCGCCCCTCTCCCGGAGGGAGAGGGGGTATGGACAGAGCCTTGTTCTTTGCACGAGGGAGGGAGAGGGAGGGAGAGAGGTCGTTGACCGGGGCGGCGGCTGGGGGAGAATTTTTTACCCTTGCGGTTAACATGATGCAAATGTAAGAATACCCGCTGTTGCCCCGCCAGCGGGACAGCCGGTTGATCGGCCGGTTGCAAGGCTTCCCTGGCTGGGCACATCCCAAAACGCGAGGTTTTGAGTGGATAATGTCTATATTATTTCACCTAGCTACCTGATCAAGAAGAAGCGGGACTTCAACGCCGGGATCAAAGAGCTCTCGAAGCTGGGTTTCAACGTCCTGAATCCCGATTTCCCAACGGTGCTTCCCTCGCCGCAGGAGAAGGCGGACCAGATACATCGGGCCTGCGCCGACGCCGACACCGACATGATCCTCGCCTTGCGCGGCGGGTACAGCGCCATGAAATCCCTCCCCTTCATCGATTTCGATCTGATCAAAAGGCACCCGAAGGTCATCGCCGGCTTCAGCGACCTGACCGCTCTCCTCAACCCGATCCACGAGCGTACCGGAATGGTGACGCTGCACGCGCCGATGGTGGCCAACCTGAACAACCCGACGGCATTCACCGTCGGCTCCTTCATGAACGCCGTGAAAGGCTACCCGGAGAGGAACCTGTTCAAGGGGGCTCCGGTGCAGGTCTACCGTCACGGTACTGCCGCCGGCACCCTCAAGGGGGGCAACCTGATCACGCTTACCGCGCTCATAGATACGGACTGGGAGATGGACGCGGAGAACTCGATCCTTTTCCTGGAGGAGGTGGATGAAAAGCTGCACAAGGTGGACCGCTACCTGACGCAGTGGATCCTTGCGGGCAAGCTCAGGGGGGTGAGGGGGGTTGTCCTCGGGGACTTCCGCGGCATAAAGTGCAGGGAGGTCTACCGGATCCTGGCCTCGCAGATGGAGGTTGATTTCCCGGTCGTTCATTGCCCCCATATCGGCCATGTCACCGACAAGATCACCATGCCGGTGGGCGCGGAGGTGGAGCTTGACACCCGGAAGAAGCAACTGCTGATAAAGAGCATGAACCTTCCGGGGGTGCGGTCATGAACGCGGTCTGGCTGGTCCTCTTCTCGGTCAGCATCGTTTTCGCCATATTTACCGGGAATCTGGAGGCCTTCACCAAGTCCATCTTCGAAGGGGCCAAGTCCGCCGTCGAGGTGTCACTGTTTCTGCTCGGCATCGTCTCGGTCTGGATGGGGATCACCAGGATCCTGGAGGATTCGGGGCTCATCTACCGCATCGCGCACCTGTTCAAGCCGGTCATCTCGCGCCTCTTCGGGAAGATCCCGGGCGATCACCCCTCGATAAGCGCCATCACCCTGAACGTGCTGGCGAACCTCTTCGGCCTCGGTAACGCCGCCACCCCTTTGGGGATCAAGGCGATGCAGGAGCTCGATGCCCTGAACGAGGACAAAGGGACCATCACCTTCGAGATGATGATCTTCATCGTGCTCAACACGGCCAGCATACAGCTGATCCCGTTTTCGGTGATCGGGATCCTCGCCAGCTACAACGCGGGCAGTCCTGCGGCGGTCGTGCTTCCGGTGCTGATCGCGACGGTGATCTCGGCGCTGGCCGCGTTGATGATACTGTTCGGGTTCAGGAAGGTGCTCAAGTGATCGAATACGTAAACTATCTCTCGCTGCTCATCATCCCGTTGTTCATACTGTTCGCGATCTGGTACGGCACCTTCAAGAAGGTCCGCGTCTACGATTCGTTCGTCGCGGGGGCCAAGGAAGGGCCGGGCATCATCCTGAACATCTTCCCGTACCTTTTGACCATCTTCATCGTCATCAAGGGGTTCCAGGCCTCGGGCGCCTTCGACGTCCTGAGAAACGGCTTCGCCCAACTCTTCGCCTTCGCGGGCATACCGATCGAAGTCGTCTCGATGGCGATCATAAAGCCCCTGTCGGGGAGCGCTTCAACGGCGCTTTTCACGGACATAGTGAAGACCACCGGTCCGGACTCGCTGGCAACCAAGATGACGGCGGTCATCATGGGGAGCGCCGAGACCACCTTTTACGTGCTGGCAGTCTACCTGGGCGCCATAGGGATCAGGAACACCCGCTATCTCGTCCCGGTCTGCCTGATGGCCGATGCGGTCGGCATCGTAGTGGCCGTCGCCGTGGTGAGGCTGTTGCTCTGATCCGCAGGCTTCGGGGTGTCACCGATTTTGGGGGGGACTGGGGAATGCGGGGAAGAGTTGGCCAGGGGGAGAACCCGGGAGGGGGACGCAGTTAGCCACCCGCTGCGGTGCGGGTGGCTTTTGGCGCAGGCATCATCTGGTTCTTGCGGCGCCTCATTCGACGTTGAAGGATTTGCTGATGTCGCTGGTCAGGGCTTTTGCCGCAGCTCTTAACTCGTGGCAGCTGTTACG
>Ga0209317_1002636_pt1 | contig 12651 bp, 11 predicted proteins | sample RifGroB2_FD_183994 | JGI IMG/M metagenome (GOLD analysis project Ga0209317, IMG submission 183994) | Soil microbial communities from Rifle, Colorado, USA - Groundwater B2 (SPAdes) (version 2) | ecosystem: Environmental > Terrestrial > Soil > Unclassified | place: Rifle, Colorado | collected...
TGGCGCGACGACCTTCCTCTGGGAGAGCTGCAGTCCCCTCTTTGCGTTGTTGTTGCGGGACAGATGTCCCCCGCGCTCCAGCACACGCAAGTAGTGCTGCACCGTCCCCAGCGACTCGAACCCGCATCCCTGCGCGATTTCCTGCTGCGAAGGCTGGAACCCCTGCCGTTCGATGAACCCCAGGATGAAATCAAGCACCTTCTTCTGTTTAGGCGTCATAGTCACTCCTGCTCTTGAATCAGGAGTGTGAGGATACTCGTAAGTTTGTCGTAAGTCAATAGGCGGGCGGGCAAGCTGGTGATCAGCTGTGGGTAAAACTACCAAGAGGACCCTACGGGATACAAGAGGATCAAAATGGTAACGGCGCTCACCCTCGCTGTCGGCGACCGCGTGACAGGAGAATGAGTTCCGCCCACCAACCTCTTCCGGCCAAATAGCTAGAATGAAGCTTTGGCCATTGACCACAATTAAAAAAGGTTATACCTTCGGAGCGGCCAAGGCTGGCGCGGGTTATTGAGCAGAAAACCGCTCATCGAGCCGAATGGAACATTTATTCCAAGCGACAAGTTTTTTAATACGGTGGGTTACGCGACTGATGACCTTTCGTCGTTTTCTTGTAGGCTCGTATTTTTCTGACTTGAGAGGACCTGTAAAACATCAGTTTTGGGCAGATCAGCAGTTCACGCGCGCGTGAACTGCTCAATAGGTAGTTAGGACATAAGGAGGAAGCAAGTGCCCCCAGAATACGAAAAGGATCCTTGTGAGGTTTGTGTTGATCAGCAGGCGGCTACTATTCCTACAAATATTGATGGGGTCCACCAGAACTGCCCTCGTTGCGGCGAGTTCAAGTTGTCTAGGACAGCAAATACAATTATGCGGCGCGGCCTAGGGACGGAAAAGCGTGCGCGACTTTCCGGATGGGTGCGAGAACAGAATCGGTCTGGATCTATTCCTATGATCACTTCAGACAATTTAAACAAGATTTTAGCTCGCCCTTTGCCATCTTTGGCTGAACGCGCATCAGCGTTGTTAATAGAGGCAGAATATGGTCTGAAGAATTTGGGAGATCGATTCAATATTTACGACCCAAGATTTCTGGCCGCGACTTATTCCTCGAGTCAACAGGATGTAGATTTCTTGCTGCGGATGTTACGTGAACAAGGTCTTGCAGAGGCAAAAACCACGGATGGGGGATGCGAAATTCAACCTAGCGGCTATATGCAACTTGATGGAATGAGAAAACGTACATCAATCTCGTCACAGGGCTTTGTAGCGATGTGGTTCAATGAAGACCTTGATCAAATCTACTCTGCTGGATTTGAAGTGGGTATATTCAATGCGGGTTATGATCCAATTCGGGTAGATCGCGTGGAACATATCAACAAGATAGATGACGAAATTATCCGCCAGATAAACGCGTCAAAGTTTGTTGTTGCCGACTTTACCGGGCATCGAGGCGGCGTCTATTTTGAAGCAGGATATGCACTCGGCTTGGGCATTCCTGTCTTCTGGACTTGTCGGAAAGGCGATATGGGGGAACTACATTTCGATATTCGTCAGTTCAACTGTATTGATTGGGCGACCCCGGAAGAATTAGCAAGTCGCTTGAGTGTGCGACTGGAAGCAGTACTCGGGCTAGGACCAAACAAGTCCTGAGATAAAAGTCATGCCTAACCAGGCTTACGACCTGCCCTAAAACCCGGCAGGTCAAAGCCATGCCCGTTGGTCAAATCGATCGTAAGAGGAGAAACAAGGGCAATTGGGACAGGGTTAGGTGGCCGTCAGAAAAGGATACGATGTCAGGCAAAAAGAGGCCCTCGGGGGGAGTCGACCTGTTGACCAAGTAGCAAGAGACGGGGATCAGAAAACATGTCAAAAACGAGAGACAATCACTACGTTCCTCAGTGGCATCAAAGAGGATTTCTGGACGAGGGAAAAAACACCCTATGCTATTTAGATCTCACACCTGACAAAAAGGAACTGCCAAACGGAAGGATAATAACTTTCAATGACCTTAATGACTGGCCAACATCTAGATGTTTTTACCAAACAGATCTTTATACAACATTTTTTGGCGAGCATATTAATGATGACATTGAAACCTTTCTTTTTGGTAAAATTGATGATTCTGGTGCTAGGGCAATTCGCGCTTTCATTGATGATGATGTACGAGGATGGCATCAGAACTTTTTCAATTTTTTTTCGTACCTCGATTCACAAAAAATACGCACCCCAAAAGGTTTAGATTGGATTAGGCAACATTACCCTACGCTTACCCAAATTCAACTTATGCTAGAAATGCAGTCCATAAGAAATTTAAATTGTGCTCTATGGACTGAAGGTGTCAGAGAGTTTGTGTTTGCCGACATGTCTGATATTAAATTTATAATTTCAGACCATCCTGTCACAATTTATAACCACGCATTCCCGCCAGAATCAGACCTCTGCGTTTATCCCAATGATCCTCCAATAACATTAAAAGCGACACAAACAATATTTCCATTGTCAAAGGATTGTTGTCTCATACTGACACATCTAGAATATGCGAAAAACCCTTCTACTACAGACCCATTCGAAAAAAGAACACATTCTAAGCTCATGCGTCAAAGCATGGTAAGAACCGACAATTTTATCCGGTCAAGACATCTAAATCGCGATCAGGTTATTGCCATCAACACCATTATAAAACGTCGAGCAAAGCGGTATATTGCCGCTGGCAAAAAGGAGTGGTTTCCGGAAAACCTGTCATTAGAGTGGAAAGAGCTTGGCACTGCACTATTGCCTCCTGAGAAGGAACTGTATCTCTTTGGTGGAGAGATCTATGTTGGATATAAAGACGGTAGCACATACTATCAGGATGCTTATGGACGTCAACATCCAGACGAGCATTTGAAAAAAGTACTGCGCAAAAAAATTGGCCGAAACGATCCCTGTGGTTGCGGAAGTGGTAAGAAGTTTAAAAAATGTTGCGAAGGTAAGCCGGATAAAGACAGACCCACATGGAATGTGCTCAGTATCCGTGAGCGTAACTTGGTTCTTTATAGAGGCATTTATGATATTTTAGGGTTTAATGATGGTAAAACCTGGGATGATGTGAGAACCGAATTGAGTGATGATCAAGTTGCACGTATTCACAACCTGTACTGGTCTCTTTGGCCGATAGAAACCGACATATTCAGCCTATTACCGAAGCCGGACAATACTCTCAGAGTCGTTTACACCGGCTTGTTAGACCCAAGAGTTATAGCTATTCCGCTTGGAGCTACGCCATATTTCGATGAAATTCTTATTCAACATCCATTTACACATCCAAAAGCAGTTAATCCTGAGTTTAGCCCTACCGAAAATCCCCACAAACATAAATACCAGACCTTGAAAAACCTTCTGTTATTTTTCTATCTGGAACCGTTTGTACGGTCAGGCCGTGTCATTTTTTATCCAGACCCATGCATTTTTGACAATTATCTCCACAGGGAAATGATTAATATGGCTAGGGGGAGACAAAATAAATTTGCCATAGATGTGAATGAAGAGAAGACATTTTTCAAATTATCAGAAGACGACTTCTCCAGAACTATGAGAGGGCTACCAAAGGAACGTTTAGTGCAACAGATAAGGCAATGCAGTTCGGACATGTCTCCTGAAGAGATTGATGCTGTTGCTGAGTATATGAAAAATCAAAACGATTTGGATCCACTTGCTCTGTTGCAGGATGACCTTTATACGCAAGGTGGACAATTCACCATCCTTTCCATGTCACCGAATTTTGAAATGGCACTGTTTACGGCTCAGGTTACAGGTTCAGCAATTATTACTGATAGTCCAACACGTTGGCGTGAACTGAATGATTCACAAGTAAGGATCAACGGAATAACCTGCTATCCGTGGAGTGAGGTTTCCGATGCAATTGCTGAGAACGAGTTCGTATTCTGCGTTCCACAGAATGACTCTTTTTATGCGGCATTTTGTGAATATTATGGAGACATAACCAAAGCTTTTAGGGACACTTTAAACAAAACTAAAGCTGAAGACACTTCTTGCATGGAAATAGTACGGCGGCTTAAAAAACACATCAAACCACCGCTGGACTCCATACCAGAGAGCGTCAGCTTCGAGGATGGAACCAATATTTTTAAAGTTAGGATGAAGTTTGTTATGCCCAAAGGGGGCTATGTAAATAATAATGTGCAAAGGCTTTTGCTAAAGGCGGGCAGCCAGCACCATCTGAGTCGTACCCCAATGGCAATATTCATCGAGATTGTCAAAGACGAATCCTCCGTAGGGGAGGCCCGATTTGACCGGTTTTCATAAACCGGTTATAGAATACCAATAGATGCGAAAGACAGTGGTGCCAGGCATTGATATATTGAAAACGGTCAGTGCGGAATGCCCAACTCGCGACGTTATATCGCTGGTCCCACCTCACAGCATACTTAATGCCCTTTAACAGTTGTAGATACTACGCCTGCCGGGTCATCTCTGCCCCTTCCAAGGTTTTTGGCTCCTCTTACATCTCAAACCAAGATTTTTGCCTCTTCTTGGTAGCAAAATCAGCCTTTGCATGATCAGGTAAGTGCTCGATTTCCTTCTATACCCTCTTTGATCGACTTATGGGTTTTACCCAGCTGTGGGTAAAACCACCAAGTGAATCACACGGGATACAAGAGGATCAAAATGGTAACGGACATACATCTAATGAAGATTCGACTGCGGGGTACAATGGTCGCATACCTAGAGAATGAGCTCCGGTCCCCCCTAACCTCTTTCAGCCAAACAGCTAGAAGAAATTTTGGACATTGACCACAATTAAAAAAAGTTATACCTTTGGTGCGGTGAGAATGGCGCGGCTCATTGAGCAGAAAACCGCTCATCAAACAAAACCGACGAGTGGCAACATCCGCGCATCTGGACCAATGGACTCAAGAAAGGGCATTACCACTGCATGATCCATGGCTACGACATGCAGGTCAGCGGTGACTGGTTCGACTTTGGCATCCCCCCACGCCAGGCGCAGATGTGGCTGTGGAACTAAAACTGTCCAAAATAGCCGAATAACAGATGTCCCGCCCTACAACCAATGCTTCCCTCCCATCTCTCATGCCGATGCATGGCCTGTCTTCAATTCCCCTCCCTTTCGTAGACCTCACCAGAACCCTGCGCATGTTTCCATTGCCGCGTCAGCGCCATGGGGTCGGGCAAGCTAACCCCGTGCCTGCGATCTGCTATTGGCCGACCCCGGACTTTTTAACAGCGCCCTCTCACGGCATCTCCTGGCCCACCTCAGAGGCGGCCGCTCCTAGGCAAAACCTGAATTCCAGGCATCAACTGTAAACTCAAGCTTTTAACTCAATCGCCGATAAGCTTTGTGGTTCGATTTTTCTACCTTCCCCTGGTCCCACAAGTCTGGAGAGCATATGCATACCCGCAAGATTTTCCACGGGAAACTGCCATCCTTACGGCACCTCTTTGTCACCCAATTGATGCTGGTCTGCACGGTCGAAACTCTTGTGCACTTCTTCATGCCGCTCGTCGTTCCAGATACTCAGAAGGCTTATCAGGGAATAGCCGATGCACTGTTACTGTCGGTTATCACCGCACCGTTTGTCTGGGCTATCATAGCACGCCCCTTGCGCGCGGTAGCGCTATCCGAATTGGCACGGACAGAAGCCGTGCTGAAGTCCATTGTCGAGGCTGTCGTTTGTTTCAACTCACAGGGACAAATCGAGTCGCTGAATCAGGCAGCCGAAAGGATGTTCGGATGGCTGCCACAGGAAATAATCGGCCAGCATTTCACCCGTGTTCTGCCGCAATTTACGGGTGACAAACGGTTGATGCGGGAATCTGAGGGCTTTGAGGAAGGAGATCTGCGGGACCATGAAACCATCGGATGCCGCAGGGATGGCGCATCGTTCCCTGTATTGATAACCATCAGCAAAATTGATGTGGTCGGTCCCCCCCTGTTCGCGGCAATGATACACGACATATCTGAAAGAAAACGTGCAGCAACGGCCCTGGAGGAACAGAGGGAATTCTCCCTGGAGCTGGTTCAGGATGCCGCCGTGCCCTGTTTCGTTCTGTCCCCCGACCACAGGGTGCTGGTGTGGAATAAAGCTTGCGAGGAACTGACCGGCATCAGGGCAGCGGAGGTGATCGGCACCGGCCGGCACTGGCAGGGGTTCTATGACAACGAGCAGCCGACTCTCGCAGATGTGGTGCTGGATGGTGCCCCACTTGAGCTTTATGCCAAATGCAGAGCATCCACCTTCGGCAAAGACGGCCTGCAATGCGAGAAATGGCTTCGGGATGTGGGTGGGAAGGACCGTTATCTCTTTTTTGACGCGGTTCCGGTGCGCAACGGCAAAGGAGAAATGATCGCGGTTATCGAAACGCTGCAGGACTTAACCGACAGGAAGAACGCCGAGGAATCCATGGAAAAGTCGGAAGAGAAGTTCTTCAAGGCGTTCCATGCCAGTCCGGACGGCATAGTGATAAACACGAAGACGGAAGGCCTGTTTATAGAGGCCAACGAGGCGTTTATCGGGATGCTGGGATATAGCCGGGAGGAGGTTGTCGGGCACTCTTCCCGGGAACTCGGCCTTTGGGTCGATCCCGGGCAGCGGGCCCGGATAATAGACCAAACAAACCGGGAGGGAGTTGTCCGCAATGTCGAGATCAGCATACGCGTCAAGTCGGGCCTTATCCGCACCTTCCTCTGGTCCTCCGACATTATCGACTTAAACGACAGGGACTGCCTGATAGTTACCGTGCGTGATATTACCGACCAAAAGGAAAACGAGCGCCAACTCCTCAGGAGCAAGGCTGAGCTCACGAGTAAGCATGAAGAGCTCTCCGCCCTCTTCGGTCAGGTCGAGTCAGTCAAGAGAGAATGGGAGAAGACCATGGATTGCATCAACGATATGGTCATTCTGCTCGACCCGGACGGGAGGATAAAAAGGTGTAATCGCGCCACGATGGAATTTGTGGGGTTGCCGTATGGAGAGATCATCGGTCGGGACTGGCAGCAAGTAATGCAAACCGATATGTTCGTGCCTCCGCTCGACGGGATAAATAGCTTTTATTGCAGCGAGATTCGCCTTGAAACATCGAACAGGTGGCTGTCTGTAACCTACTATCGCGATAGCGATGATGGTGATCTTGAGCAGTCGGGCGCAGTAGTGACAATCAACGACATAACGCAAACGAAACAGGCAGCTCTGGACCTTACCGAGGCCTACACGGAGCTCAAAGCGACGCACAACCAGATGATCCAGCAGGAAAAAATGGCGTCTATCGGGCAATTAGCGGCCGGTGTCGCCCATGAGGTCAACAACCCCACCGGGTATATCATCAGTAACCTGGGAACCCTGGCTAAATATCAAACTCGCCTTATGGATTTCATCAACGCGCAAAGCGGTATCATCGACACACTGGACAGAACCGAGCAGGAAAAAATCGCGGCGCTTAGAAAACAGATGAAGATCGACTACATCATCGGGGACCTCCCCAGTCTGGTCAGCGAATCACTTGATGGCGCCGAGAGGATCAAGAACATCGTTCAATCCCTGAAATGCTTTTCGAGGAAGGACGACGATAGAAGCACCACCGCCAGCATAACCGATTGCCTGGATAGCACAATCAACATCATCTGGAACGAGATCAAGTACAAGGCGACTCTAAAGAAAGAGTACGGTGAAATACCGGCGATCAGATGCTACCCTCAGAAACTGAGCCAGGTGTTCATGAACCTCATAGTCAATGCTGCTCACGCCCTCGGGGAGACAGGGGAGATAACGGTGCGCACCTGGCAGAAAAACGACGCCGCCTACATCACCGTTACCGATACCGGAAGCGGCATCCCTGAAGAAATTCGCGGCCGCGTCTTCGAGCCGTTTTTCACCACCAAGGAAATAGGAAAAGGGACCGGGCTGGGTCTCTCCATCAGCTATGAAATTGTCAGGAAGCATGGCGGGGAAATAACCGTGGAGAGCACGGTCGGAACGGGGACTACCTTTACCGTAATGCTGCCTTTGAACGGTGTGCCGGAGGATTGAAGTCAAGGGATACGGGCCATGGTCCGGCAGCTCTCTATTGCTTCCCCTAGAAACCAATCATTGAAAGAGTGAGGGGGCAAGCAACCGTGCGCCGTGAATAATCCGCACTATGAAAACCGTCTTCCCGGTAATGCGAAAGATGGTGCGATATGCGCCATAAATTAGATGGCGATATCCTGTCCGGAGAAGTTCGTTTTCAGGAATCAGCGGACAGCGCTCAGGAAATCGCTCCAGCGCCTCGATCTGTTCTTCCAGCCGCAGAATAAAGGATGTGGCATTCTCTGGATTATCGTCGGCGATGTAGGTCCAGATTTCCTCCACATCCCGCTCGGCAGCTGGTGTAATCTGGACGTTAAATTTTACGGACATCTTTGAACTCATTCAGAAAAGCACGGGCTGGGCGGGTCTGACCGCCATCAATCTGCGCCTCGGCCTCGGAGAGCAGTCGAGCGAGGTTCATAGCTTTCAACTGCTTTTCGTAGACCTTGGCATCGATCAGGACCGAATCGGCCCGGCCGTTCACCGTCAGCACTACCGGACGACCGGTTCGGTGAACGTGATCAAGAATTTCCCGCGTATGTTTTTTGAGATCGGTGACCGAGCGGATATCTTCAGAAAGACTGATCGACATGGGAACCTCACGTTATTTGGCATTAAATTCAATACGACATTAGATGCATTACGCCTCGACGTCAAACTGATTTTTCAAGAAGAGAGCGATTAGAAGGGAAAAGGGGACACATTTTTTTCTGGTTACAAACACCTGGCTGGTTAGCCTTGTCACTGAATAAAACCGCCCCATGTTTATCATAATGTCTCGCGGTAACTGGCGGGGGTTGCTCCAGTCAGCTTTTTGAACATCGCGATGAAGGCGGATGCGCTGGAATATCCGAATTCCGATGCAATGGACTCAACGCTTTTGCCTTCCTCAATCATCGCTATCGCGTTAACAACACGCATGCGGTTCCGCCACTCTGTAAGCGGTATACCCAAATCCTGCCTGCATTTCCTCGCAAGAGTTCTTTCCGTTATTTCGGCGTCCTGCGCCAGTTCAGCGACAGAACGGTTATCCCCCGGATGGCTTTCAAGGTAGTGCAGGATTCTCCCCAAAACCGCATCGTCTGAGGCCGGAAGAAATGTCCCGGCGCGCGGCGTTTCCGCCAGCTCGTCCAAAAAAACAGTAAGTAGACGCAAGTGCCTTGGGCATTTACAGTCGCGGACACTTTCACGTGCATGATCCAAGACCGACCGCATAAAAGGCGACACCATCAAAGCCTGCGGACTTGGTGGCAACGTGCCGCATAACTCGTTGGCAACATATAGGGATGACTGCAAGACCTCCCTGCGATTCAACCCCACATGCTGCACATTCGGGGGAACCCAGATGCCGTACTGGGGAGGTACGAGATACCGTTCCTGCTCAACCATAACCTGAACCACGCCGTTATGGGAGTAAACGAACTCTCCCCATGAATGGGTGTGCGCCGGGAATATCGCATCGTTCGGCATGAGGGTGGTGCGAAGAAACAGCGGTGCAGGAAGGGCTTCCGTGAAGGGGGCTTGCAGGGGATGTTTCATAGTCATGTCACCTGTTCGGCATTAGTTGTCTGAAAGTAACTATATACTTTTTTTCTGACTCCAGTAAAGTTGCCTTCCTGGGAGGCACTGGAGATGAGCATTCGTAAAGTGCTGGATGGAAGGGCCGTAGGACTGATGATTTTTCTTTGCGCCATTTTGGGGATGCAGCAAATCGCCATAAAAGCGGCGACGCCCGATATGGCTCCCGTACTGCAAATGGCGATACGTTCGGGCATGGCCGCTTTTATCGTCGGCGCATATCTGCGCAGCAAACGGGTGCCGCTTCTGCCCGGCAGCCCGTAGCTTCGCCGCTGTGCCTTGACCGTATCCATACCCTCAAAGGGAGACGACATGATCGTAACATCGGAAAACGCACAAAGAAGGAACTTCTTAGGGGTCGATTTTGTTTTGCTGTCACATGGTCCCGAATCAATGGTAGCCAAGATGCTTTATAAGAAAGAGGACGATGTTCCGTTCCACAAGCATCCAAATGAACAGAGTGGATATGTGATCTCTGGTAAGTACAGAATCGTATTTGGGAATAACGATCGAGTTATAGGCCCGGGTGATTCTTACTCCATCCCTCGCGACTTGGAGCACCGCATTGAAATTATTGAGCCAGGAGAAGTCCTGGACGTCTTCAGTCCACCGAGAAAGGACTATCTGTAGCCGGCACCAGCGGGCGAAGACAGGTGGGTGTTTCAAAGTTTGAGATTTCTGGCATCCTTTGGCGTGGGGGAGGTTCATATGGAAAAGCCAGGGGGCGCGGAAATGCTTGTCTCTATGTGTGCAGATTGGGTGCCGCGAATATGGCGGGTTCTGCTGCTTATCGCCCTGATCCTGGTTTTGAGCGGCTGTACAGCCGGTAAGAAATGGAATTATTTGCCGGCTACCAGAGCTGAGGAGCGCTCGATTTATGTGATAGCCCACGGGTGGCACGCAGGGATCGCCTTATCGAACGAAGATCTGGGAGACGAACTGGGCTTCGTCAAGGAGTACCTTCGTCAGGGCAAGTACTACGAGTTTGGCTGGGGGGAGGCCGATTTCTATCAGGCCGATGCGGTGACAGCGTACATTTTTTTGAAGGCCGTATTCTGGAGAAATCCGAGCGTGATGCACCTCTTTTCCATGCCGGAAACTCCGGCGAAGTCCTTCAGTGGCAGTGAGGTCATTGAACTCAAATTGTCGGAAACGGGATTGAGGCATTTGAAGGATCGCCTGCGCGCCAGTTTCAAGTTCGACGAGAGGAACCGTCCGTATCCCTTGAAGGGCGGGCTTCACGGTGAAAGCAGGTTCTTCAAGGCGGAAGGATATTACATCATTACCAATACCTGCAACAGATGGACAGCCAAGATGCTTGAAAGCGGGGGAGTGCCGATGGATACGGTGTTCACATTGCGCGCCGCAAGTGTGATGAGGCAAGCAAGCGAAGCCCAAAAGGAGTATTCAAAGCTGCGACCATTCGGGGAGGAAAAGGAGGGGCATGTGCCGCGAGTGCAGCAACCGAGCCCCGAGTGAAATTTAGGTCCCTTATCAACGTGGAAAAACCTGGGGTGATTGGCTGGGGCCTAATTGATATGGCGCAGGAAAACCCGTTCTAGCAGGTTTCACCAAAAATCTGACGACTTTTTCGAAAAGTCGTCAGATTTTGAGGAAAATCCGCGAGTTTTTCCAAAAAGTTGGTAGATTTTGAGAGAATTCGACAACTTTTTCAGAAAAGTCATCACATTTCGAGTAAAATCTGATGCTTTTCCGGAAAAGTATCAGGTTTTGAGAAAAATCCATCAACTTTTCCCGAAATTCGTCTTTTTGGGCAAAAAATCTAACCAATTTCCCCTCAAACCATCTCCTATCGCCGGAAAATTTGCTCCCTCTTGCTCCCCAGGTTATGCTCGCTCGGTATTTTGACCCGGATCTTGCGATATCTGTCCCTTGGGCCACTCGCGGCGGCCGGAAGGTTGGCTCATAATGCCTCCATGTCAAAACAAAGGGGGTAGTTCACATGAAGTTCACGCAACTGCGCAACGCAACGGCCAAAATCGAATACGCCGGCAAAAGGTTTCTGGTTGACCCGGTGCTGGCGGCAAAGGGGGCGTATCCCGGATTCGAGGGTACGATCAACAGCGACAAGTTCAACCCGCTGGTTGATCTGCCCCTTCCGTTGGACGAGATTCTCGATGTCGACGCGGTAGTCGTTACCCATACCCACTCGGATCATTGGGACGGAGCTGCCAGAAAACTCGTCCCCAAGGACATGCTTATCTTTGCGCAGAACGAGAAAGATGCGGCGGAGATCGAGGCGGCCGCATTCAGCAACACTCGAATCCTCACCGGGCGTACCGTTTTTGACGGCATAACTCTTATCAAGACCCCCGGCCAGCATGGCACTGATGAGGCCATGGCAAAAATGGGGGATCGATTAGGCAAGGTATGCGGCGTCGTCTTCCGGCATCCCGGTGAAAAAACGCTCTACCTCGCCGGGGATACCGTCTGGAACCAGGCGGTCGCAGACAACCTGAGCCAACACGCACCTGATGTCATCGTCCTGAACTGCGGGGACGCTCAGATCATCGGTCTAGGCTCCATCATCATGAACAAAAGGGATGTTTACGAGGTTTATCAGGCAGCGCCGGGCGCGGCGATCATCGCCAGCCACATGGAGTCTGTGAACCACGCCGTCCTGTCGCGGAAAGAACTGCGTGACTTCCTCAGGGAAAATGGCATGATGCAGCGGGTATTCGTGCCTGAGGACGGCGAATCCTGCCTGTTCCGATAAATTCGCAACCGCGGTTTATGCCGCATCCTGCTGATGTTGCAACGCACAGCCACACGAGAGGTCGTACCATGCCGGTTCCATCGGTCGCAGTCGTTGCCTTTGATAACTTCAGCCCCTTCCACCTGTCGGTGCCTTGCATCATCTTCGGCGACATCTTGCCGGGGCGCAAACTCTTCGAACTCAGGATCTGTGCGGGCGAACCGGGCCGGCTTCGTTCCGGCCAGGGGTTGAGCATCGAGACGCCGT
>Ga0209317_1002638_pt1 | contig 12651 bp, 14 predicted proteins | sample RifGroB2_FD_183994 | JGI IMG/M metagenome (GOLD analysis project Ga0209317, IMG submission 183994) | Soil microbial communities from Rifle, Colorado, USA - Groundwater B2 (SPAdes) (version 2) | ecosystem: Environmental > Terrestrial > Soil > Unclassified | place: Rifle, Colorado | collected...
CGCCCTGCCGGTAAAGACCAGGCTGCCCCAGACAAGCTTGAGATGGTAGGGCTCGTGGGAATTTCCCTGGTATCCGGTCAGCATCTTGCGGAAGCGGTCGACGTCCTCGGAGACCCCTTCCTTTTTGGCCTTGCCGTCCATGATGCCCGTGTTGTCGAAGAGAAACTCGAAGGTGAGCTCCTCGGGGAGCGTGTATTCGAATTTCGCCTGCGCGCCGCTGCTCCCTTGCCCCTGGCCGTCGGAGGTCTTCACCTTGTATTCCAGGGTGTAGGTCTCCGGGTTGATCAGGGTCTCGAAGGTCTCCTTCGCCTCGGTTTTGCTGCCCCGTTCCGCGTCTTCCGAGCTCTCGAAAGCGAGGATCAGCAGCTTTTCCAGTTTGCCGTTGGCAGCCATCAGCGCTCCGCCTTGTTTTGCAGTATCTGTAATACCTGTTCCACGCATTCGGCCACGATGGCATCCTTGGCATCGTCGGGACCCGCCTTGTCGCCGGGGGGAGGGGGGGCGGCGCTAAGCGCGACCCGGATGTGCAGTTCTCTTATCTCGATAGGCATAGGCAGGTTCCTCTCCGGCTCAAACAAAAAGCCATTCACGCAAAAGACGCGGAGACGCAAAGTAAAACCAGAAGCAGGGTAACCGACGTCTTGTTTTAACCCGATTCACCCTTTGCGTCTTTGCGGCTTTGCGTGAGGCTTTTCGGCCTTTGTTTTTTGTCCTTTGCCTTTGCGCTTACTGAACGGTGAAATACCTGTACGACAGTTCCATCGTCTCGATGACCAGGGAGTTTTCGCTGGCGTTCAGATCGCTCACCTGCCACTTCTTGGGGATGGCATGAGCGATCTTCCAGGTGCGCAGCGGCTCGCTCTTTTCGTTCATCAGGACGATGTTGAGGTCGGTCGGCTGGAACTCGCGGTCCCGCAGGGCCCGGAAGAACCAGTCGATCACCTCGGACTCGGTCAGCATGCCGCGTTTCAGCACCAGATCGGAGTACTTGGTACGCACGGGAAGCTTGTGGGTGAAACGGTTCTCGCCCCCCTCCTTGTACTCCTCCATGTCGTATTCCACGGTCAACCCCGACACCATCTGAAAACGGACGTCGTTCTTGTTCCTGCTGACGCCGAATTCGACTCTGTAATGGAACCCCCAGGGCGGGTAATAGTCGGTCATGACGGGGGTCCTTTAGATCTTCATCAGTTTGAGACCTTCGTGGGCTATTTCGATGCTCTCGACCGCGGCCTCGTTGGCATCCGATTTGAGATCGGGGGCGGTGACCTTGATCGGGAAGCATCTGGTCGCAGACCAGGCCGCGACAGGTTCGTGCTTTTCGTTCAGCAGCCTGATGATCACGTCACGCCGCCCTTCGACCCGCTCGTTGGCAACCTCTTCCAGCCAGGTGTTGTAGTCGAAGTCGCGCTCGAACTTGCCGCGCCTCAAGGTGATGTTGTTGTTCTTCACCAACCCCGGCATGGCGATCTTGTTGAAGTCCTTGCTGTCGCTGTGCCGGTATTCTATCTTCTCCCTCTCCATGACGAGGCCCGTGACTTCGGTGAAGCTGATCTTGGCCCCGCCCCAATCAACTTGAAAATGGAACCGCGGTAAGGGGTACTCTTGCGCCATGTCGTTCTCCTTTTGAATGCGGGATGCTGGTGCGGTTCAGCACAATGAGAAAGCCTCGCTAGGATTCAGCCATCTTGTGAGAGAACCTGAGGATGATGAATTCCGCGGGCCGTACGGCGGCCATGCCGACCTCGACGATCATGCGCCCTTCGAGGATATCGAGCGGGGTCATGGTCTTGCCGAGCCCGACTGCGACAAAAAAGGCGTGCTCGGGTTTCACCCCTTGCAGGGCGCCCTGTCGCCAGATCACGGTCAGGAAATTCTCGATCATCCCCTGTACGCGCACCCAGGTGTTGGCGTCGTTTGGTTCGAACACGAACGGCTCCGTGGCCTTCTTGCACGACTCCTCCACGAAGTTGAAAAGCCGGCGCACGTTGATGTAGCGCCATTCGTTGTCGTTGCCGGCCAGCGTGCGCGCGCCCCAGACCAGCGTCCCCTTGCCGGTGAAGGAACGGATGGCGTTGACCGATTTGCCGGCAACGACGTCCATGTTCATCTGGTCCTGCTCCACGTTTGAGAACAGGATGCTGGGCTGGATGACGGAGTTGACGCTGACGTTGGCGGGCGCTTTCCAGACCCCCCGGCTGTTGTCCACGGCGGCGTAAATGCCGGCCATGGCCGAGGAGGGGGGCATTTTGCAGGCCATGTCCCGGACGGCCGCTTTAGCCTGTTCATAGACACGGTTGTTCGCGCTTTTCAGGGTGTCGAGTTTGACGGGGGGGGACGCGGTGCCGTTCGTGGTAATGGTCACGTCGGTTTTACTCTCGTCGAAATCGAAATCGAGGATGGTATCGATGTTGGGGGCGTAGGCGGCTCCGTATTTGAGGTTGTCGGTGCCGATGCCGTTTGATCTGAAATTACCCACTGCCGTGAGCAGGTTGGCATCCGGGTCGGACAGGGATTCGCCGTCGCCATGGACATCCATGATGACGAAGCGATCCTTCAAATCCGCGCATTGGGCGAGAGCCGCGTCATGAAGGGCCTTGAAGTCGGCAATGGAGAGGCCTTGAGCCTCGGGGAAAACGATCAGCGTCGGCTCATCCTTCTTGACCAAGGTATCGAGACCCGCCTTCAGTTCCGTTTGCACCAAAGCGCCGCCGAAGGTCCCTTTGTAGGGGCCGGCCGAAACGATGTAGCAGGGTCCGCCCCCCGTTTCAAAGAACATCTGCAGCGCGTAATACATGATGTGCTTCGAGCGGGCGACATCCGAGACGGCGGCCGCGGCCTTTAGCTCCACCGTTACCCCGTTTACCTGCTTTTCCTGAACGGCTACGTCGATCTCCTCTTCCTTTTGCGGTCCCCCGAAGTAGTTTTCATACTCCACCAGGGAAGAGATCCTCGTCGGCTTCAATGCCAGGTCGCCGGCGGCCTGATCGTCGGCCTTCTCCGTATATCCGATGAATGCAGGTATGGCGGTCTCGACCGGAGCAATGGAAGGGGGGAACTTGGGGATCTCTTCGATATATACTCCAGGTGTCTTGTACAGTGGGGCCATGGTGTTTTACCTCCTTTTGAACTTTGAACGCAGAATAGGATATTCCCGGGCAAGGGGCTCGCGTATTCCTTCAGGTCTAGGGTTGGTTTAAAAAGGCACGTGCTGTTTGGGATGGATGTCGTGGACGATCTCGGTGATGAGACCGCTTTCGCTTTCCACGGACCTGAACTTCAGATCCAGCATTCTCAGCATGTATAGGACAAAGGGGTATTGCTTTCCGCCCAGCGTCCCCCATAGATGGTTCACTTCCTCCAGTGACGGGGAATACAGGTCGAAAATGAGCTTGAAGGTCTCCAGCTGGTCCAGCACATTGATGGGCACTTTCGAGGTGGTGATCGATGCGGGATCGACGTTGTCTTCGGTGAGCACGTTTTTGGATTGGAAGAAGCGTATCGCTCTCGACAGCATCGACAGCGCGTTGGTGTAATCCGAGTGGGTAGCCGTCATCAGAATGAGGAAGTTCAAAAAGACAGGCGGGTTCTCGTAGGTCGCCTTCAAGGTGACGTCGTTTCGCACGTAATTCGGCACGTTTTTAAGCGTTTTTTCCTCTTTCACGTTGACCACCGACAGGTAGAGCATGTCTCTCGACACGCCGCTGCCGCCAGTACCGGTACCAAAGACGTCCGGAATATTCCCCAAGCCGACCGAGTCGCCTGAGTTGTAGAGATCGTCCAGATGTTTGTTCAGTTCGTTCATTACTATAGTCAAGGCATGTGAAATCATGACGGCTCTCAGGGAGTGGATAATTAAGACAATCTAATTTATCTTAATTCGTGAACCTGTCAACCGTGATATGCAAATATTGATAGGTCCAGGCAGGACGAGAGGCTTTATGATGTAAAATCAGCCTCCCGCTTCTCTCTCCGTCATCAGCTTCTTGAAACGCTTCAGCCGGTAGTATGATTCTCGTTCACGCTCTCCGATGTACTGTGCGATCGCTCTCATCTCCCGGTGCAGGCCGGGAAGTATCCGTTCTTCAAGCACCCTGATGCGCCGGGAGACCCGGACTATTTCATCGCCGATACGCTTCATCTTGCTTTCAAAGGCGGCAATTTCCAGCATCTCCGCCAGAATAGCCTCGAATTGACCGATGGCCTCTTCCAGGTGGGGCGTGGTGTGATGGTAGTCGTAGCCGCGCTGGTCCGGGGACCTGACCGGTTCTTCCCGCACCGTGACCTCTCGGTAGGGCAGCCCCAGGACGCTTCTTTCATTGATCTCCACCCCCAGATCCCTCGCGGTCACCCCCTGTAGCGATGCCACGAACTCCTCTCCTTCATGGCCCAATGCGAGGTGCATCTCGGCGAGCGCCCGTGCGTAGGCCGACTTGATTTCTTCCCGCGAACGGAGGAACGGGGCGGACATGGAGAGGAACTCCCTTATCAGCGCCAGGCGGCGCGCCTTGAGGATTCCGACGCTACCCGTCACCGAACGGGTTTTGTCTTTGAGCAGCAAAAGATTGGTTCGGGTCGGGTGCATCATGGTGCAGCCGAGTTGAAGCGCCGCAACAGCGCTATTCCCGCGTCAAGACTGGCGTTGATGTTCCGGCGCTCCCCTCCCTGATGGACCAGCTCGCGTTCGAAGGCATCGGCGAAGTCGAGCATGGACCGGTCCTTCTCCACCATCCCTTCCCGCCCGACGATCGCCTCCAGGCGGCGCAGATCGCGCCCCTTGGCGTACTGCTTGTACAGGCTGTCGGCCACGGCTCGGTGATCCTCCCTGGTGCGCCCTTTGCCGATCCCCCGCTGCATGAGCCGGGAGAGGCAGGGGAGAACGTCCACCGGGGGGAAGACACCTTTTTGGTGCAGCTCCCGGGAGAGGACGATCTGCCCTTCGGTGATGTAGCCGGTCAGGTCCGGAATCGGGTGGGTGATGTCGTCCTCGGGCATGGTCACCACCGGCAGCATGGTGACTGAACCGGCCACCCCCTTGATCCGCCCAGCTCTCTCGTAGAGCGCGGCCAGATCGGAATACATGTAGCCTGGATAGCCCCGCCTCCCGGGGAGCTCCTCCCGGGCCGTGGAAACCTCGCGCAGGGCGTCGCAGTAGTTGGTCATGTCGGTGATCACGACCAGCACATCCATCCCCCGGGTGAAGGCGAGGTATTCGGCCACCGCCAGGCCGAAGCGCGGTGCCAGAAGGCGCTCCATGACCGGTTCGCCGGCCCGGTTGATGAATGCCACGAAATCGCTCTGCATCCCTGCCAGGACATCCATGTAAAAGGAGTATTCGTGGTGGGGAAGCCCGAGCGCCACGAACACCACCACGAATGACCCGCCCCCGGAGAGGCGCGCCTGGCGCACGATGGCCGCCGTCATCTCCTTGGCCGGCAGGCCGGCACTGGAAAAGATCGGCAGCTTCTGCCCCTTGACCAGGGTGTTGAGGAGATCGATCGAGGTGAGACCCGTCTCGATGAACTCCTCGGGGCGGGCACGCGAGGTGGGATTGATGGGAGCCCCGGTGATCGGCGCCCACTGCTCCGGAATGAACATCGGCGCGCCGTCGATCGGGAGGAAGGAACCGTTGAAGACCCGGCCGACCACATCTTCTGCAAGAGGGGCCTTTTTCACCGCGTCGGTGAATACCAGCGTCGCCGCCAGGTTCAGACCGCGCGTCTCCCCAAATACCTGGATCAGAACGGACTCACCGTCGATCTTCAGGATCTCCCCCTCCGCCGTCTCGCCGTCGGGGTAGCTGATGCGCACCACCTCGCCGATTCGTGCGGCAAACACCCGCTGCGCGAAAAGAAGAGGACCCCGTATGGAGGAGACGGTACGGTAGATGTGCTCGGACAAACGCATGATCCCATCCTCCATAGGCTCTGCGAGTCTACTCTTTCAGCAGCTCATCGAGAAAAACGCCTTGCTTTAGCTGCGTCTCGGCCCGGTCGTAGCAGCCGATCAGCTCTGCGATCCGCGCCAGGGTCTGGTCCGGGGCCGAAAAGGCATCGTCGGTGAACGCGTTCTGGCAGAGGAAATCCTGCCTGATCCGCTCCGCTACCCTCATGACGAGGCGGTCGGCATCCTGCAGCCCTTCGACCCCGACGATCTCCGCCACTTCGCGCAGGGTCTCCTCGCGCTGCAGAAGCTGCTGGCAGCGCAGTTGCAGTTCGCCCCAGCGCGGGGAGACCTGAGAGTTGAAGTGAGCGACCATGTCGGCCTGGTACAGCGAATAGCTCTGGAACCAGTTGATGGCAGGGAAATGACGGCGGTGGGCAAGGGAGGTGTCCAGCATGAAAAAAGCCCCGGCCGTGCGCAGACACGCCTGGGTGACCGGTTCGGTGAAGTCCCCACCGGGTGGAGAGACGGAAAGAATCATGGAAAGGGAGCCGATCCTTCCGTCCAGGGTCTCCACCACGCCGGCACGCTCGAAGAAAGCGGCCAGCCTCGAGGTGAGGTAGGTGGGGTAACCTTCCTCGCCCGGCATTTCTTCGAGCGACGCCGATATCTCCCTGAGCGCCTCCGCCCAGCGGGAAATGCTGTCCGCCAGGAGCAGCACCTGGTAGCCCAGGTCGCGGTAGTACTCGGCCATGGTGACGGCGGTATAGATGGAGGCCTCGCGCGCCGCTACCGGCATGTTGGAGGTGTTGACCACGACGATGGTCCTCTGCATGAGGGGCTGGCCGCTCCAGGGGTCGCTCAGGGTGACGAACTCCTCGAGCAGTTCCGCCATCTCGTTGCCCCGCTCACCGCACCCCACGTACACCACGATATCGACGGCGGCGAACTTGGCGATGGACTGCTCCAGGATGGTCTTGCCTGTGCCGAAGCCGCCGGGGAAGATGGCGGTCCCACCCCGCGCCAGGGGGAAGAGGAAGTCGATGCTGCGCTGTCCGGTCACAAGCGGCAGGGTGGGGGAGAGCTTTCTCCGGTACGGGCGTGCCCTCCTGACAGGCCACGGCTGGACGGCGGGAATCGCCCTGCCGTCAGCCATTTCTCCCAGCTCCCCTCCCAGGGAGAATTCACCGTCACAGAGCCGGGCGATCTTCCCCGCACAGGGGGCGCTGATCGGGTGGCGAAACGCTCCCTCGTGCAGGGCGCCCAGGAAGTCGCCGGCGCTCACCCGGTCTCCCGGCCGCTTCGCCGGAGAAAATTGCCAGATTCGATCCCGGTCCAGGGGGAAGATGGCTTCCCCGGTGGTGATGAACGGTCCGGACAGATTCCTGAGACGGTCGAGGGGGCGCTGCAGGCCGTCGAACATGCCGGAAAGGAGGCCCGGACCGAGTTGCACGGTGAGAGGCTCGTTCATGCCGAGTGCCGGCTCATTGGCGGCAAGCCCCCTGGTATCCTGGTACACCTGCACCACGGCGCGTCCCTGCTCCAGTCGCACCACCTCCCCGGTGAGGCCGGCCTTCCCCACCTGGACCATGTCATAGAGCTTCAGCCCCGGGATGTCGACGCTGACCGTCGGTCCCGCTATCCCCAAGATGCGTCCTCTCATGGCGTCAATCTCACATGGTAACCTATCACTTTGCGTATCAGGCGCTCTGCGTAGTCCTCAGCCCCTTTTGTCCCCTTTTCCGGGGCAGGGAGGACAACGAGGACGCCAAACCACCTTTCTTCCATTTCCCTGAAGCGCTCCTCGTCTATTCCCGCCAGCAGGCGCTCGTCCAGGATCACCACGCCGCAGTCCGGGTCGTCCATGCTCTGGCGAACGGCGGCCTCGGCCTCGTCCGGTGCCGCCATCAGCTGGGTGACGCCGGCCAGGCTGAAACCGAAGCGAGCGTCATGAGCCGTTATGAAGACGATTTTTTTCACCCGATCAACTCCGCGCCCGGAGTTTCACCCCCCGGGACTTGAGCGTGGTGCACCAGGCGGGCATTGCGCGCCTGGACGTAGCATTCCCAGAGGTAGGCGAGGATGCTCCCGATGCCGAGGGGGTCACGGCCGAGCTTTCGAACCTTTCGCGTCAGCCGGCAGAGGAGAAAATGCTCCAGGTCATCCGGCGGCGCCGACAGTTCGCCCAGCCCCGGCTGCGAGCGGAGCAAGGTGACGAGCCCTGCCGCACTCCCCTCTTTCAGCACCCTTTCCAGGCGTTCTTTGGGAATGGTCCCTCCCCCGATCAAGGCCCGCGGGTCCTCAAGCTGCCAGCGCAGTTGCTTGGCAAGGGCCAGCAGGTTCACCTGGTCTATCAGTGAGCGGGAAAACTCCCTGAGCACCGGGTGCAGCGTCAGGCGCGCCATCCGTTCCAGGTAGAGAACGACGAATTGCTCTTCATACTCCCGCCCCTTCTGTTCCCGGTACAGGGCCCCGAGTGCGCGACTGCGTCCGGCATCCGCCTTCAACAGTTCACTCAGGGGATCCTTGCCGGTAAATGGCTCCTCCTCCCCCCTGAGCACCCGCTGCACCCGCTTTCCCAGCAGGCTGGCCTCTAGAAGGGGGGACGCCTGCTCCTTTTCGCCTCCACGGCGCAAGCGGAGGGAGATGAGTATGGTCCGCACCTCGAACCAGAGAAACAGCGGGGCGAAAAGGTTCCTCATGCCCTGATTCATCTGGAGGTAGACCCACCGGAACTCCTGGCGCATCTTCTCGCTCGCCTGCGCCGCCGTCATGCCCCGGTACGCGGCCCGGTGCCGCAGTGGAGCCGCAGTCTCCGGCGGGCCGGGAGGGGCCAGCCAGTCGGTGACGAGCTCCGCACGCCTGGCCCTGACTCTCGCCAGGAGGTATTCGGTCGGGTACCCCTCCTGTACCGGCTGGATCAGCACTGCCGCCAGTTCACGCACTGTTTTCCACCTCTTTGAGGAGCAGGGGGAGCAGCTCGGGCCACCCCCTCTCCAGGCGTTTTTCCAGGGTGTTGACCACCTGCAGCTCCCCTCCCGGCGCGCCCGCGTCGAGGCCGCCGCTGATGGCGGGATCCGGCTCTATCCGGGCCCCGGGAAAGAGCGCTCCTGCCCGTTCCAGATCCGCCGGGTTGACCCGCAGCGTCTCCCATTCGCGCGGCGGCAGCTCCCCGGCCAGAAGGGCGAAGAGTTCGGGATACTCCCTGTTGAGACCGGGGAGGAGCCCTAGCGTCAGTTCGAAGAGCCTCCCCGCCAGCCTCTCCACCCCGGCCAGCCGGATGCGTCGTGCCGCACGCTCGGCTTCGGCAAGAACGGCACGTTGCGCAGCCTCGACGGCCAGGGCCTGCTCCTGCGCGTGCTTCTCCCTGAGCAGTGCCAGGCGGGCGGCAGCCTCGCCCTTCAGCTCCGCGGCAGCGGCCTCGGCCTCCTCCCTGATTGCCTTTGCCTTCTTCTCCCCCTCATGGCGCAGGGCTGCCAGCAGTTCTTCGGACCCCACTGTCCCCTCCGTTACATGGCCAGGATGATGACGGCGACCACGAAACCGAGGATCACCATCGTTTCAGGTATGGCCAGCATGATGATGATGGTGCCGGTCAGTTCCGGCTTTTCGGCGATGGTGCCGGCCCCGGCGGCACCGATTCTCGATTGAGCCCAGGCGGTGGCAATAGCGGGGAGTCCTACGGCCAAGGCTGCCGCAAGAGCCAAATAGCATTTTTCCATGGTGATCTCCTCTCTAATTCAGTTCTACGTTCTATGTTGTTACCAGGCCTCGAATCCAGGGGTTGCGCCCTACTTCTTGAGCGGCTCGAACTTTCTCCCGCCGGGAACCACGAACTTGCTGTAGAACTCGACGTAGTGCAGTCGAAGCGCGTGAATGGCGGGGGAGAATACGCCAAGGACCAGGTTTACCGTATGGAACAACACGGCCAGAAGCACCCCGGCCACGATATTGCCGGTCATGCCGGCAAAGCTGTTGGCGACCTGGGCCAGGAGCACCGAGGCGAGCCCGATGGCCATGATCCTGGCATAGGAAACTATGTTGCCGACGTTCTTCATCAGTTCCAGCGGTGCCAGCACTCCTCCCGAAAAGAACAGCAGGGGAATAAGGAACAGCAGTACCAGCGTCAGCGGCTTGGCGAGCAGTCGTGGAGCTATCTCGGTGAGCGAGAGAAACAGTACGGCAAGGCAGAGAATGACCACTATGTTCACCGCCTTGAAGAGAGCCTCCCGTCCGGTCCTTCTCTTCAGGGCGGTGATTACCCCGAGCAGGAGCCCGAGTATGACATGTGCCATGCCGATGGAGAGGGCGAAGTAGAGCGTCGGGATAACGGCATGGCGCCGCTCGATGATGAAGGCCTCCCGGACTCCCAAAAGCAACGCCCCCAACTCTCCGAAGAACTCGCCGTAGAGGATGCCGAACACGATGGTGTAGCAGGAGGAGATGAGCAGGATCCTGGACGCGTCCCTGACGGTATCCCGTTTCCTGAAGATCCGCCCCAGGATGAGCGCAAACCCCAGCAGGATGATGCCGTAGCCGGCGTCGCCCAGGATCATCCCGAAGAAGAGCGGGAAACCGATGGCGATGAACGGCGTGGGATCGATGGATGCGTAACGCGGCAGCGGCAGGAGCCGGGCGAACAGTTCGAAGGGACGGAAATAGGGGGGATTGCGCAGGGTGACCGGCACCTGATCCAGGTCCTGCTCCAGTATCTGCTTCCTGACAACGACCACCTTGCCGCCGAAGGTGCTCTCCGCCTCCTGCTCCAGCCTTGCCACATCCTGCTCCGGCGTCCAGCCATGGATGAAGAAGCACATGCCGGTCTGGTGCAGGTAGGCAACGTTCTTGAGGAGTGCGAGGCGGACCTCGAGCCAGCTCCGCACCCGTGCATAGATCGCACCCCAGCGCTGGGCAAAGCGTGCCAGCTCTGCGTCGATGGCGGCAAGCCCGGCAGTCGCCTCCCCGATCCTGATGCGCAGAAGGCCGATCCTTTCGGGAAACGGGATAGCGGCCAGCGCCGCCGGAAAGGTGAGTTCCGGGACATGCTGCTCGCCAAGAACGGTGCGCACCTTTTCCGCCAGTCCCTTTTCCAGTGCGATCAGGCCGATCAGGGTGCCGTCCGCACCCCTGGCCGTGAGGATTTCGAAACGGTCCTGCGTCAGCCTGGACATGGCAAGCATCAGCTGCTCCAGCGCCTCCGGCTCCTTGATGGTGACGCCGATGAACTCCAGGCTGCTCTTCAGACTCAAGCTCCCCAGATGCGGTTCCAGCGCGCCCAGGAAGGCCTGATATCGGTTCAGTTCCTCCAGCTCCTTCCGATGCGACTCCCTTTTCCTGCATGATTCCCGACAGGTGGCGGCATGCCTCTGGACGGTCTCTGCTATGGATTCCAGCACGCTGCCGGGATCGAGATAACTCTGTCGCGTCTCCAGATGCGGCAGGCAGCAAAAGAGCTCGTCGATGCGTGCCCGGAGGTCCTCGTAAAATATCCGTTCAGCCAGGGTCTTCTCATCGAGGACATGGGAGTGCACCTTGTTCCGGTCCTGCGGCGTGACGAAACCGGTGCTGTCCTTTTCGATCTGGAACACACCCAGTTCCCGCAACAGGGAGAGCACCTCCAGAAGCATCCCGTTGGGGCCGACTATTTCAACCTTGACCATCCTGGCTATCATTGGCTCTGCCCCGGGGTGATCCTGTCGAGATGCATCCTGATGCAGCGCTCCAGGGTCTCATCGGCGAGACCGTCCAGTTGCTCCGCCCGGGTGGCCGCGCGGCGCATAACCGCATCGGCGCGCTCCTGAGCCTCCCCCCTGGCAGCGGCCACGGCCTGCTGAACGGAGGAGCCCAGACGCTCCGCTTCCAGTGTGGCGTCCTGCTCCAGTTCGCGTCGAAGGTTATCCAGCATTTCCGCCGCGCGCTGTTCCTCGACGGCCAGACGTTCCCGGATCTCACGCTCCGCTGCGATGATGGTGGTCAGTATGTCGTTCTCCATGCCCGATTCCCGTGTGAGTAGCAATTCGCCGGCAATTTGCGCCCGTGCGGCAGCCTGAGTGTCCAGCATAGCGGCCATTTCTGCTCATGCTTGCCGCACTGGAAGACAAAGGGGCAAATGGTTCAGGATTTTACCTTTAAGGAGCTGATTGCAAAGTTCTCATCAATGTATACAACAAATTTCTTGCATTTCTAATTTACTCAGGATTTATTGACAGCGTATGAGAGTTAGCATGGGCCATGACAGTCACAAGCGCGGCGAAAGGTGTCGGTAATGGAACAATCGATCTGTGCGGCAACAACAAGAAAAGGGTCCGAGCGAGCAGCCCGGACCCTTTTCCTGTAAGCAGATCCATCTTGTTGAAATCATCCAAAAGTAGCAGCAATGCTTCTTGGCGGCAGAGAGCGTACAGTGTCAAGTGCAACCAAACCCGCCGTCACCCTTTCTCGTTCGACGCGATTTCCAGCTCTCGTTCCATCTCCAGTGCCTTAAGCGTGATCTTCATGACCGAATCGGGATTGAGGGAGATGGAGTCGATCCCCTTCAAAACAAGGAAGGCGGCGAATTCGGGGTAGTCGCTCGGGGCCTGGCCGCAGATCCCGCTGTGGCGCAGGTTTCTCTTGGCGCCGACGATCACCTGCGAGATCAGTTCCATGACGCCGGGGTCGCGCTCGTCGAAGACGTGGGCCACCAGCGCGGAATCCCGGTCCACGCCGAGGGTCAGCTGGGTCAGATCGTTGGAACCGATGGAAAAGCCGTCGAAGAGCCGGCTGAAG
>Ga0209317_1002639_pt1 | contig 12647 bp, 13 predicted proteins | sample RifGroB2_FD_183994 | JGI IMG/M metagenome (GOLD analysis project Ga0209317, IMG submission 183994) | Soil microbial communities from Rifle, Colorado, USA - Groundwater B2 (SPAdes) (version 2) | ecosystem: Environmental > Terrestrial > Soil > Unclassified | place: Rifle, Colorado | collected...
ACTCAAAGACCACAAAATCAAAAGGTGAAAACTGACATGTATCTTCTTCAAAATGCCTCTACTTAATATCGTTTTGCGATTACCTGCAATCTATTCCCTATTTTTAATTTTTCTGCCATCCACCAAATAATTTTTTCTTTCAAAGTAGGACATCCTCTTTCATATACACCTATAACTCCCTGAATTCCTGTATGATAATCCATGACTTTATATCCAGCTTTTTCAAGTAACTTTGTTATTGTTTGAATACTAAATTGCCATAAATGGTGTGGTAAACCATACCCATGTCCAAAAGGAAGCTTGAATCCAATCACATTGGGGACTTGTACATATAATATTCCGTCCTGCTTTAGCATACCCTTGATTTTTTTAAGCTGCTGAAGAGGGTCTTTTAAATGCTCAACAACATCACACATCACTATTAAATCGTAGGTATTCTCAATGTTTAATTCTTCTACGGTTTTTCTCTTAATATTCAAATTATAATTTTGCTTTCCCCAATCAATTGACTCCTGGGAAAGGTCAATGCCGGAAACTCTCAGTCCTTTTTCAAGACAAAATTTTAACCAGAATCCATATCCACACCCTATATCGAACACCGATGAAATATTAGGATTAAACTTTTTTATTTTGATCAACCTGTCTTCAAAATAATATTTAAAAACCTTTTCATGTTTCTTATACAGGGCAGGAAAACTCCAATATTCTATTTTTTCTTTATCCTTATTACTGATATCTTTCTGTGCATCTAAAATAAAATCAATATCAGGAGGAAGACTAGCAAGATACACAAGCCAACAATTTGTACACCTTACTAACTTATACTCTTTTATTTGTTTAAAAGGAACTTCATATTTTTCCCCATTGCAAATACAACATCTATTATTTCCCATTCTAAAAACTTAAATGAAGTTACTATGTGCAGGAGGTTCAAAAAATTGCCATAAAAACATGTTCGTAGAATGATGACGACAATATGTCATACATTTGCTTACATCTATATTTTTTTCAATGTCCTTCATGACCTTTCGTTTTCTTTCGCTTAACCATATTCCCGAGAAAGTATTTTCGTACAAATTTCCCAATGACTTTGAATTATCATCAAAAAATTGGCAACATGGTGATATGTCACCATTTGCCAATATCTGTGTAATGAAAGGTAGACCAATACATTTTTTATAATTTCTAATACATTGAACTTCAAACTGATTCCATCTTATAAGTGATTTAAAATTTTCATCCGTAAGTTTTTCACATTTCTTAAATTGCTCAATTGCTCTTTTGTATAAATCTTCAGGCACATCATACATATTATCAGGATGCTTGCTAAAACGTTTTATAGTAAAGTAATCTACCCCTAAACTTTTTGAGAGCTTGGCATTTCCATAAACATCATTCCAGTTTTCATTTACCAAAATCTGTTGAATGCCCAATGTTACACTAAGTTTTTTTCTTCTTTTGATCGCTACTGCCTTTTGTATATTCTCTTTTACTTTATAAAAATCACTCTCTTTTGCAATATGGATTTTTGCATATTTATCTGGATATGGAGATTGAATTGTAAACCTAGCCCATATTAAATGTGGTAAAATTGCCTCCGATAGTTCTTCTGTTAATAAAACGGCATTAGAATTCAGGGCTATATTAATACCCTTCTCAGAACCTTTGGTAATAAATTCCGCAATATTTTTGTTTAGTAACGGTTCCCCTTCTCCTGCCAATAACACACTTTTTACTCTATTCCTGGATAGTTCACTTACCAAGCTAATTAAAACATCCCTTGAGAGGATTTCTGGTCTATGGCCCTTATAATCAACACAACATAAAATACATCTTTGATTACAAGCACTTGATGGACTAATCTCAACATGTATCGGAAATATTTCTTTCCCTTCAAGCCAATCTTGTACACGATCAAGATGATAAACAAGCTTACTTCCGTCTAAAAATAATTTTGTCATTATTGAATATCTTTGCCTCGAAATATTGTGTTGTTTTTCTTACACCAATAAATTCTAAATATAGTTAACATGTTCTGGGGGATTAGCTAGTTCCCATAAGAAACGATTAATAGCATCATTTCTGCAGTTTGGCATACATTTACTGACATCGAGTTCATTCGTAATATAAGCAATTGTTTTTTTACATCGTTCACTATTCCATAATTCCTCAAAAGTATTACAATTGTAAATATTCCCGTATACCATCTTCTTATTACCTAAAAATGGTCCACATGGATATACATCTCCATGGCAGTCAATTTCTAACATAAACTGCGATGACAGACACTTTGGATAACTTCTTTTTGATATCTTAGCAAAAGAGTCCCTTCGAATTATAACGGAAAATTTATCGCTCGATAGTTTTTCAGCTTCATATAAACATTCTTGGAGTTCTGGATCGTCAAAGGTATATTTAAGCCTGTATGAAATATTTGGATGGGGAAGGAAAGGTTTGACAGATAAATAACCAACTCCGATATCTCTTAATTTCTTTGCCAATTCAGGAACTTCGAATCGATTTTCATTTAATAATAAAAACTGGACACCAATAGTAACATCCAAATTGTCCCGTATCTTTATCTGCACCATATCTGAAAGATTTGAGAGAACAATATCAAAGTCCTTTCCTCTTGTTCCATGTACGCTTGCATATGTTTCTTTTTTCCCGGCGTTAAGACTTACTCTCACGAATGTAAAATTCTTTAATATTTTCTCGGCTATTCCCTTATTAAAAATTATTCCGTTAGTATTTATTGCCATATCAATTCCTGTATCTTTCGATCTTCTAACTATTTCAGGAAGAAATTTATTCAATAATGGTTCTCCCTCCCCCGAAAAAAAAATAGCCTTAGTCCCTAAATTTCTTAGTTCTTTAATTATTTTTATTGTTTTTTCTTTTTCAAGAAATATCGGCTTTTCCTCTATATACTCATACACACAAAAAACACATTTATGATTACACATTCCACTAGGACTTATTGCTACATAAAGGGGAAAAATTGGCTCGCCCCTCACCCATGCATTAAGTTCTTTCAAATGATAGATAAGTTTATGCGAATCCAAAGACAAAAAATTGCTATCACTTTTTTTATCCCTTAACTGTTGAAATCTTTCCACTTTTGCCCCTTTAAATTAATTCCGGCGGAAACGGTTTATAAGTAGTAATTCCTCTACCGCAATTTCAGCCACTTTTAAAGCACTTATTTCATTTATGCAATTGTTCCCCTGTTTACAAATTGGGAGATAACATGGCATACACTCACGATTAGCTGGCTTAACTATCCTTAGTCGACCGTACGGATATTCACGGTTTTCAGTTGGTCCAGCAATGGCAACGATTTTTTTTCTTAAGGCAGAAGCTAAATGCAGACCAAGGGTATCGCATGTTATTACTACTTTACAAGAAGAAAGCCAATCTATATATTCATTAATATCGTCTAACCCTCTTTGCCAAGAAACGGTATATATTTTCCCAATGATTTTTTCAAGTTCTTCCCACTTTGAGTTTGGCCAATGCTTTGATTTCCAGTCTTGATGAACATGCCAGTTTAAACCGAAATCTATGGAATCTTTTTTTTCATACCATGGAGTTGCATAGTCCTGTTCTTTCCATAAAAATCCCATACCGTCTACCAAGGCTTGTTGCCACGAGCAACAATTGTTTATCCGCGAATATGAATCCAAACTCTTAATAAGTTCATTTTCTGGAGAGACATTTCCTTCTTCATCAGGTATATATCCATGCCAATTACCTTTCAAAATATCGACAGTTTCCCTTTTATATAAATAATTATCAATGTTGTAAATCTCTAAATTAGATGAAAGATTACGTATATCAAAATCGTCATTAAATGTGACCACTTTTTCTACAGGTACAAATTTGCCAATCAGTCTTTCACACCTTTTATCTGTAAACCATAAATAATCAAAACCTATACATTCCAGTAATACCGTACTCCGAACAACGTCTCCATAATTAGACTTAAAATCGCCACTCGGAGTCCTTGTCATAGAACTTTTAATTATAATATTTTTAACCATTCTTATTTTAACAATATGATTTATTTATACTCTTGAAATTTTCTATTCGGATGCCCAATATAATCATAAGCACAGAAAATACATCTGTGGTTGCAACTCCCTACTGGGCTTATCTCCATATATATTGGATAAACTACTTTATCGTTTAACCAATCACTCACTCTTGGTATGTGATATATGAGTTTATGGCTATCTATACGATATTTGTCCATAGGGTTTCCCTGCAAATTCAGTTTGCATTCCCCTTGTTTTTATTTTGTTTCTTCTTCATTGTATGTTTAAATTTCAAAACCGCAAAATTTAGCTCTATTATAGTTTCAGATGCCTTTTCGCTCTTAAGTATTGTAGCAAGCATATACAATCCACGCTCTGTAAAAGCTTTTGGCAAAACACGTGTCATTGCAAACTTTGTGGTGGAAAATTTCCACCGCAAATCTTCTAATTCTTCTTCATTCATTCTTAATCTCCTTTCCAATGACTTCTAAAAGGCAAAAATGAGGCAGGCTATTTTTTTCCGATAATCGTCGATGATTTCAATTTTAAATCTCCTTTTTCGAAATGTTTTCGATGGCATCGTAAACATCTTCAGGTTCTATATTATACATGCATGATCTTTCCTGAATACAACTTGAAACTATACATGGCTTGCAATCATAATGAGTTTTTGGCAACAATTTCACACCATTTTGCAGATGGATTTCGGAATCAATGGTTGGGCCAAAAAGCGCAATTACTTTTTTATTTAACGTACTTGCTATGTGTAAACCCAAACTATCATTTGTTATAAAAACACGGCAGGAATTTATCCACTCAATATATTCTTCGATATTACCCAATCCGCTTTGCCACGTAACCGTATATTTATTTCCAATAATTCTTTCAAGTTCCTTCCAATATTCCATGGGCCATGCCTTGTTAGGCCATTTTTTACCTACATCATAATTAAAACCAATATCATAGTTAACACCCGATTTCGGTTTATATCCTAAAATACAACCCTCACCACGCCATTTAGCGCCTACCATTTCAAACAATACTTCTTCCCAATATTTCCCCGACTTTTTTTTATACTCATTATCCATACAAATCTCTAATACGTGTTGCGAGCCATCATAAGCAAGCGCCACGCCATTTTCAGGGTCAAACCGGAAGCCATACCTTCGCCATGCATGAATGGAATCTGAAAAAGCACACAATCCCGCTACCTTTTCCAGGTTAATAACGGTATCAAATCGTTCTGATTGTAACTGTAGTACACTGGTGAGATCATAGGGAAGTATCTTCTGAATAAATGGATTCCCCTTGAGTAAAGGAAATGCCTTTTCATCCACAAGCCAGGTAACATGGGCATTTTTATAAAGATGCAAGAGTACGGTACTCCTGAATACGTCTCCCAGGCTCGATATCACCCCAATTTCGCCATCTAGCGTTTCTGAATAACCGGGCTTAATGATTAATACTTTTTCTTTAGGCATGGGCATTTTAGCCATTATTTGTTGGGTGTGCTTCGCTTCACCCAACCTACATTTGTTTCTCGTATATTTTTTATTTCTACACTTGTATGACCAAATATTTGGAATCTATTTGTCTTGACCTTGACATCGCAGGGATTACAATCTCCGTAAAAATAGCAATCCCAGAATTTATCGATTTCTTCTTCAGTAAAATTTTCATCTAAGATATGAGCTATTGGATTTCTTCCCTGATATAAATCAGCATGACACTTATAGACATACCCTCCTGGATCCACGATAAGCTCGGTCGGTTTACATTCACAATGCGACGTTTGATTGCCATTAACAGAGTTTTCATATTTAAAGGTACCATAAAGTTTACCATTATATTTACCCAGAAATTCTTTCGTCCTGAAATCTATTCCCATTTTTAAGCACATTTCCCGTACTTCTAAAATATGTCTTTCTATTTCTTTATCTGGAATTAGCACGCCGTATAATCCCACTCTAAAGCCAGCCTCTTGCATTTTAAAAGTTTTTTTAATCAAATCGTTTATGTCATTTTGTCCCGGATGATAACTAACCCTAATTGCCGCATAAGGGGCATCTCTCAAAAATCTCCATGCAGGAACATTTTTTATAAAGGCATCTACATCAAAAGCCATATTCGTCAATAAATCCATCTTGATTTCTTCTTTTACTTCATTTACTATTTTATAGAATCCTTTATATAGCGTTGGCTCGCCTCCCTGAAATGTAAGGGGTAAATCATCTCTTAAAACCAAACGATTGGCAGCTTGTATCCATTCTTCAGGAGTTAGATGCGGCCTTTTCGCCTTAGTAAATCTTGAACCTCCGCCATGCAAATTTATGCAATAAGAACATTGTAAATTGCAGGAAAGTGTTAGAAAAAATGCAACATAATTATGATGGCTTTTGGGTTGGATATAACCCATGTTTTTTATCATATGCAGAACTATTCAGGGGGGTTCGCTTTTACTTAACCCATCCTCATTGATATTAATTTGGTAAAAGTCTATAGTGACTATTTTTAATCAATAACCCGCAGACATAACCATTGACTTAAAAGCAGAACTTTTTTCAAACAACTCATTATACGTTCCATGCTCAATAACAGTACCATCTTTTATGAAATAAAGCAGATCGCAATTCTTTACCGTACTTAAACGGTGTGCAATAATTATTATCGTTTTTTTTCCACTCAAACTGCTCAGCGCCTGCATAATTCCTCGCTCTGTTTCATTATCTAAAGATGCAGTACCTTCATCCATAACTAACACTTCAGGATCATGGTACAGCGCCCTTGCAATGCCGATACGTTGACGTTCTCCGCCAGAAAGACGAATACCGCGTTCACCTACAACTGTATCCAGTTTATTTGGAAGGCCTTTTATAAATTTATCAAGTTGGGCATTCTCAAGAACAGACCACACCCGATCATTATTAATTTCTCCGTCATCTAAACCAAAGGCAACATTGCGCTGAATGGTGTCGTCAGAAAGATAAATGTTTTGTGGTATATATCCTATTTTGCGCTGCCAACTTGATAAATTTTCTCTAATATTTTTACCGTCCACTAATACCTCACCTCGTGTCGGCACTAGCAACCCTAAAATCACATCTACAATACTTGTTTTGCCAGCACCTGATGAACCAACAAAACCAATAGAGTAATGATATGGGATTTTTATTGAAATATCATTTAAGGCTGGTTTGACAGCATTAGGATACTGATAGTAAACATTCTTGAGCTCTATTGCCTCATTAAAAACAATACTGATTTTTGTATTATTTGATTTTTTATTAATACCACTAATATCCGTATCTTTATCGAATGAAATTATATCATCGTAAACCACCTCAACCGAGCATTTATAGTACCGTAACAATGTCGTTGCTGCAAGAATACGATTCATAGCTGGCATGATGCGAAATGCAGCTAATGCAAACATTGATAATACAGGTATAACAGATTGAAATTCATTGTTTCGAACCATTATTAATAATATTATTATGAGCATGCTAGTAATGCACAGAGCTTCAAAAAAGGAACGAGGTATTTGATTAATCACATTCATAAACATTTGAATCCGTACCAAATCTTTGTTATTCTTATCGAATGCGTTAATAAAAAACTCTTCCCTTCCTAGAATCTTGGTTTCTTTTAACCCCCCCAACCCCTGATTGATCCACCAGATCAATTTTTCTCTATAATAATAATTCAATTTACCTAACTCACTAATCTTTTTTCGGGTTATTTTGTAAAAAACAGAGGCACATATACCTAATACGCTTATCGTAATAATGGAAGGAAGAGGTTTCACTAAAATAAGTAGTACCAGAATTGATATAGTAGTTATTATTTCTACGATGAACGTGAGTGCATGAATCAAAAAACCGTTGAACAAAGAAGGAACTATACTATTGACTTTATTTAATAATTCAGCAGTATTCTTTTGTAAGTAAAAAGTATAAGGTTGATATAGATAAGAAGTAAAAAAACGATGAGAAAATGTTCTCTGTTTATTGAAAATAAACCTAGACTGTATGTAAGCCAAAAGAACCAAATAAATATTTTTGAATAAATAAACTGCAATAAGTCCAATAGCCATCAAAATTAAGAATCCCTTTATAGACTTTATTCCTATGACACTGTAAACCCATACTAGAACTTTGTGCTCATAAATAATTTCAGGAGTTTTAAGTATAGAAATAAAGGGATAAACAAGCCCAACTACAGATGTTTCAAGCAACACACCAAACAGTATCAAGACAAATAAGACAAGTATTTGAAGCTTTTCTCTGCGATTAAAGAAGTATAAAAACTTAGAAAGAACTCTTATCATTTCTATATTTAAGTTAGATACCTTTTTCACATTCTGTTTTGAAATAGTTTTGAATATTTTCCACAACAAAATTTATTTGATCCTCCTTTAGATTTACACTACATGGAAGATTTATACAGCTCTCATAAAAATCGAAAGCACGCGCTATTTCATGTGTTTGACAATCTCTATATATTGGCAGTGTATGTATTAATTTCCAAACAGGCCTTACCTGAATGCCTCTTGATAAAAGGAAATCCATCAATGCCTTTTTATGCTTTTTTGAAACCTTCACAGTATAAAACCAATAATTACTTTTTACCCAGGCCTTTTCCCACAACATCTCAAGTTCCTTATTATCAGATAATAGATCTTTATATAATTCAGCATTTTTTCTCTTTATGGTTATAAATTCATCCAATTTTTCCATCTGTGCAACACCCATAGCGGCCTGAATATTAGTAAGGCGATAATTATAACCAATTTCGTCATGATCATATTCAAAAGGGTCATTTTTCGCCTGAGTTGTTAAATGTCGTGCCCTTTTTGCAAGGCTTTCATTATCCGTAACAACCATTCCACCACCGCCTGTTGTAATAATTTTGTTGCCATTGAACGAAAAACATCCGGCTTTTCCAAACGAACCGGTCTTTTTCCCTTTATATTCAGAACCAAGGCTTTCAGTGGCATCTTCTATAATATCAATATTATATTTCATGCAGATTTCTATAAGAGCATTCATATCGACCGGATGCCCAAATATATGAACTGGTATAATTGCCTTTATTCTTCTATTTGTTTTTTTATTGTATGCATAACTATCATCACGCTGCTCACACTCATTATTAATAAATTCGATTACTTTTTGAACGTCAATGCATAAGGTATCTTTATCACAGTCCATAAATACCGGATAGGCTCCGCAATATCTAACAACGTTTACAGGTGCAATAAAGGTTAGCGTAGGAACAATAACCTCATCATCTGGTTGAACCCCGCAGACAATAAGGCTTATGTGGAGGGCTGCAGTTCCATTTACCGTAGCAACTGCATATTTGGCACTGACATAATCAGCAACCATTTCCTCAAAACGAGTTACATAATTACCTACCGAAGAAACCCATCCTGCATCAAGACACTCTTTGATATATTTCCATTCATTTCCAGAAATTTCAGGAATAGAAAGTGGTATGGTTTTACAAGAACGGGTCATAAAAACTTTTCCCTTCACCCGTTAAAATAAATTTGTGTATTACTTTGTTGTATGTAATTGACCTGCAGTTTTTGCATCTACCCGCTTTATGTTCATCATTAAGCAAATCTATAACTTCTTTGTGTCTTTTTGAATCCCACATTTCGCTAAATCTGCTTTCGTAAATATTACCTATAGAATACCTGGAACTCCCTATGTGGGGCTGACACAGCCAAACTCCGCCGTCATAATTAACAAATGCAGTAGCTCTCATATTATTTGCATAACAGGGATACCCAACCAGAACATCTTTTTTATAATATGATACCCCGCGTTCAATCAAGGATTTGAGATTTGTATATGATTCATCTAAATGTGGCAAATGAGTGTTAACCTCTTCTTTTATCTGTTTTTTTTCTTCTTCTTTTAACTCTATATTACCTCTCTTTTCATAATCAATTGCAGGTATAAAAATTATGTAATCAAATCCAAGTTCTTTTGCATCATTATAAATATTGGCAATTTCTTTATAATTGTATCTATTTATCACGCACCGGGCACCAAGAATCGTTTCTTTCAAAATACTTCTGAGTTTTTTAATATTACTATAAAGTTTATCCTTTGTATTGCTTCCTGTAATTGTTTCATACTTTTCGCTACTGGATGCCTGAAATGAAACGGCTATGTAATTAAATAGAACAAGTTGAGACATCAATTGTTCATTTAAAAGTATTCCATTAGTAATTAAAGCCTGTTCCGTATTGGAGTTTGCTATCTTTTGAATGTATTTTGAAAAATTTTTAATTGTTGTTGGTTCACCTCCTCCCGACCAATAAACACCTTTCACCCCCATACTCACAATATCATTTACTAGCATCTCAATGGTTATATCGTTTACAACTATATGTTTCGATCTTCTATTTTGATAAGAACAGTGACAACAATTATAGTTACAAAATGACGTAAGGTGCAATTCTACTGAAAAAGGAGGGCAATCTGTTTCATTTTTTCTTTCACAATAAGGCAATATTGCTTTCCCCGGATCTATAAGCTTTTTTAGATTTACATTCTTTTCTTGTTTGTTTATCAAACTCATATAGGAGACAAACTTTTTTAATTATATTTTTTAATCCAAATCCCTTAAATCCTGATATCAACAACTTTAATACAGTCTGGTATTTGTTTTACTTTCTCAGTATCCAATTCTTTTGTTAACAGAAGAAAATTTGGAGAATAATTATTTATTTCTTCGGTTCCGACTACGTGATACCCAAATATCCTTATTTTAGCTTCGTCATCAACAATCGCAACAAGCTCCAGTTCTTTATCCTGAATAACAAGATATGCCAACTCCATGAGGTCGGTAACGCCATAGAGAGCTACGCGTTTTTTGTCATTAAATTGAATACTGCCGATCTTATCTTCGACATCTTTTCGAACGGCCTTATAGAAATGAAAATTTCTATCGAAAAATTTATAGGCAAGCTGTGTTTTTTCTGCAATTCCCTTGGGCGTCAAAATATATTGCATCCTACGAGGGTTGGCGCCGAGCATCTTCACAAAACCCCTCTTGGTGAGTTTTTTTAATGCAAAATTTATAGAGGCTACATTGATACCCAATTGCGAAGAAAGCTGGCGCTGCGATGGTTGCTCGCCGTTTTCAAGGGATTGGAGGATGTTATATTGTGTAATTTCTTCCTGGTTAGCCATAATATTTGTTTACAGGATTTTTAAACTTTCTGGTTGTGTGGGTTTGCGAGGCATATCAAATTCTTAACACCCCCCTGACCCCTTAAGGTAGGTCAGGCGTCCTCGCCTGACATTATAATGACAAACGGGGACGTCTGTCCTACCAATAGAGGGGAATCAATAAGTCCCCTCTAGGGAGGGGATAAAGGGGTGGGTAATGAGTTCGTTTATATAAGAAAAACACAACCTAATTTGAATAGAAATAGCATTAATTAAGCGATAGGAACAGTTTGAAGTGCAAGGTGATTAGGGAGTATGTCCCTCTCAGTTACATAGCTGTTATTGATGTAACCTACGAAACACAAACAACTTAATACTATTTTTCCGATTGAATCTTAATCAAAACACACCACAGCAGAAAGCTTACAGCACTTTGTCTATTACTCTACTTGCAATCTCTGCAAACGCTGCGGCACATTGAACCGTTACTCTTTCTCAATCAATCGACTCGATATCGGCTATGCAGACTTCCGCTGCAGTAGCCCTTTGCAATAGATCTACCGAAACAACTACCCGGTAGTTTGCTTTTCTCTTTAAAAGAATGCCCTCTATCCCCATCAGAGGACCGGCCTTAACTCGTATCTTTGTACCGCTTTGTAAATACTTGTAAGGGTCTAATTTAACGTTACTATTTACCAGTATTTTTATATCGCTTACCTGTTTCTCTGGAATAGGGGTGGGCGTAAAAGGGCCTGTACCAATTATTTTTACCACACCTCGAGTACTTATTACATTGAATACATTATCTAATGGTATATTTACAAATAGATATCCCGGAAAGAGAGGCATGTCAACAAATGCCCTCCTGTCTCTTCTGCGGCTTAATGTTTTGATAAGTGGAAGGAATGAATCAATGCATTTTTCCTTTAGAAACGAATCAACCTGCTTTTCATGGCGAGATCTCGTGTGTACGGCAAACCAGTAAGCAGCTTTTCTATCCATGTCTTTTTATAAATTCCTCCCGCAGCTTTATTGGCTGCGGGAGGAACGGGGTCTCTCAATTGGGAGATGTGAGAGATCGTTGTTTATAATAACAAACGTTTATTTTATTAAACGTTTACTATTTAAAACATATTTTTGGAAAATGTCAACATAAAAACTAAAATTATTTTACTTTTTTGCATTAAGTTCTTCGAGCGTTTCCTGGGCAAGTTCCCTGACTGAACCGTCTTCGTCGTTGAGGGCGTTTTTAATAAACTCGATGGCAGCCTCTCCACCTACCTCGCCAAGGGCCTCCACTGCGCTTTCACGCACCCAGGGGTCGCGATCTTTAAGCGCTTGCGAAAGCGGTTCGGCAACGCTTTTATCGCCAATCTCCAACAAGGCATCAATAGAGCTTAATCGCACATCTTCACTCGGGTCA
>Ga0209317_1002641_pt1 | contig 12640 bp, 9 predicted proteins | sample RifGroB2_FD_183994 | JGI IMG/M metagenome (GOLD analysis project Ga0209317, IMG submission 183994) | Soil microbial communities from Rifle, Colorado, USA - Groundwater B2 (SPAdes) (version 2) | ecosystem: Environmental > Terrestrial > Soil > Unclassified | place: Rifle, Colorado | collected...
TGTGGCATTGAACCTCTCCTCTCGAAAATAGGTCGGTCCATTGCTTATCACCCTGTCTCAAAAACCGCAACCACTTCACTCCGCCATATCTGTTACCTCGATGATTTCAGATTCATCTATAGGGAGAGGTTTCTTCTGGCAGGTCTGGCATAGGATTTTCCCGGCAAACTTCGCCTCACCGCAGGCTTCACAGACGCCTTTACTTCGGGTTTCGTTCCCGGATTCCGGACCGGCGGGCTGTTCCTTGGGGGCTGGTTTGACATCCTGGATAGTCACGCCAAATTTCTCAGCATAGTTGATTTTCCCCGGACGATGGAGCCGAGCCAGGGAGCGGGCAAAGGTTTCTATCGTTTCTGTAGAAACCATCTTGGCAGCAGTTGCAAGAGTCCCGACTACGCCCATTGCATCGACTCGCTTGCTGATGGATTCTACCAGAGCGTCGGCCTTGATGATCATGCTTGTATCGAATTTGCCAGCGGCGGGACGGTCAATCCTCGAATTCGGGGCGACCAAGACATAATTGTGGAATGCCGCTGGCATGGTAATCCCCAACCTTGTCGGTAGCAGACCCCGTTGAGCAACAACCGTCTCCAGAAGGGAGATATGGCGCTTGTTCTGCTCCACAGGAGATTCGATGCCGACGTAGGATTTGCCGTTCCAAACCAGGAACTCGCCTTCTGGGGATATCTTGATGCCGTAGTAGTAATTCTTCGATTCCAGAACGTAAACATCGAGGCACCGGTTCAAAAGCAGATGGTCGATTTGGGCTACGAATCCGTTGAGTTCCAGCCGCAGGTCGTGAATGACCGCCCAGTTCTGGCTATCATGGTAACGGAAATCGATGTAATAGGCGGAGCTTTCCTCTCCCCTAACACCGGACCCGATGCACTTAATCTCCCGCTCTATGAGGAACCGCTGTTTCGCTGATATCTGGCATCCCAAGAGCCGTTGCAGCTCCTGTATATCGGCTTCGCGGTTGTCAGCTCTTTTGATAATCATCGCCATCTCCAGTGGGTCAGTAATATTCGCGAATCGTAGCATTTTTTCCCGACTGTCCCAAGTTTAAAGGTTGAGAATCTTCCACCGGCGCGACCGCTACGCCCCCCCCTCCCGGCGTGACTTCCCAGCAGATTCAGAAATACGAAACCGGCGCTAGCAAATTGAATACCGACAGATTGCAGCAGATCCCTCGTCCTCTCCGTGCCGGTCCAGTCCTTTTTGCCGACACCAATGACTTCCTACCGCTCGAAGTATTCTAAAAGTTCCTCATCGACTCCTACCGGCCCATCCAGAACTGAGATAAGGGAAAGCATCCTGAAGATCGCCACCCACGCCACCAAAGTGAAAGAGTGACTTTCACGAAAACAGGGGCATTTGAAGCAAAACCCAAAGTTTCTCCCTTGTATAATTATGCCAGAATTGTCATAATTGCCCCCATGCCAGTCAAGCCTCTAAAGCCAGTTGAATGGATGGGCAGTAGCCGCAAGGATATGAAGGCCATGCCGGAAGACGTGCAAGACACTTTCGGCTTTGCCCTCTATCTTGCCCAGCTTGGCGACAAACACCCCGACGCAAAGCCGTTGAAGGGCTTCACCGGTGCCGGAGTGCTTGAGATCGTCGAGGATTACAGCTCGGATACATACCGGGCTGTCTATACCGTCAGGTTTTCAGATGCCATCTACGTCCTGCACGTTTTCCAGAAGAAATCGAAGCAGGGTATCGCCACACCGAAGGAAGAGATAGAGAAGGTCAAAGCCCGCTTGAAAATGGCGGAAGAGCTGCATCACCGCAAGAGGGGGTAGAAATCATGAACGAAGAGATCGGAGTGTATCACGGAAGCGACAACGTATTTGCCGACCTTGGCCTGCCCGATGCCGAAGAGCGCCTCGCCAAGGCTGAGCTTGCCCGCCAGATCCTCAACATCATCACCAAGCGCCGCCTGACCCAGACCCAGGCCGCCGAGCTCCTCGGCATAGACCAGCCGAAGGTATCGGCCCTGACCAGGGGGAAACTGTCGGGCTTTTCCATGGAACGGCTGTTCCATTTCCTGAATGCCCTCGGTCGTGACGTCCAGATCACCATCAAACCGAAACCACGGTCACGACAACAGGCTCACCTGAAAGTCAACGCCGCCTGAAGTTCCCGTAACATTTGGCAACAGTATTACAGGGACAGGAAGACAGGGGGAGATTAAGGGCAGGAGGTGGCATGAACTATCTCAAGAGCTTCAGAGGTCGCAGTTACCAATTCAAGGATCTCAAGACCCTGCTGGCTAAGGCGTCGCCGCTGCGGTCCGCGGACGAACTGGCCGGCATTGCCGCGGCGTCGGAGGAGGAACGGGCCGTGGCCCAGTGGCTTTTGGCCGATCTGCCGCTCTCTGCATTCCTCGCGGAGCCCCTGATCCCGCCGGAGGAAGACGAGGTCAGCCGGCTGATCGAAGAGTCCCACGACCAGAGCGCCTTTGCCCCGATTTCGTCCCTGACGGTGGGGGCATTCCGGGAATGGCTGCTCTCCGACGGCACCACCGACGCGGCAATCGCAGCCGCGCGCCCGGGCATTACGCCGGAGATGGCCGCGGCGGTCTCGAAGATCATGCGCAACCAGGATTTGATCGCCGTCGCCCGGCGCTGCCCCGTGATTACCCGCTTCCGCAATACGATCGGTCTTCCCGGCCGGCTCGCCACCCGGCTGCAACCCAATCACCCCACCGACGACCCCCGCGCAATCGCCATCAGCGTGCTGGATGGCCTGCTCTATGGCAGCGGCGACGCGGTCATCGGCATCAACCCGGCCACGGACAGTCCCCGGAACGTGACGGCGCTGCTGCACCTGCTTGACGACATCATCCAGCGCCATGAGATCCCCACCCAATCCTGCGTGCTGGCCCACGTCACCACCACCCTGGAACTCATGCAACGCGGCGCCCCGGTCGACCTGGTGTTCCAGTCGATCGCGGGGACCGAGGCGGCCAACCGGAGCTTCGGCATCGACCTGGCGCTGCTCTCCCGGGCCCGCGAAACGGCCCTGGCCCTGGGACGCGGGACCCTGGGGGACAACGTGATGTATTTCGAAACCGGCCAGGGGAGCGCCCTGTCCGCCAACGCCCATCAGGGCATCGACGCCCAGACCTGCGAGGCACGGGCCTACGCCGTGGCCCGCGCCTTCTCGCCGCTGCTGGTCAACACGGTGGTCGGTTTCATCGGACCGGAGTACCTCTACGACGGCAAGCAGATCATCCGTGCGGGGCTGGAGGATCACTTCTGCGGCAAGCTGCTGGGGCTCCCCATGGGGTGCGACGTCTGCTACACCAACCACGCCGAGGCCGACCAGAACGACATGGACACCCTGCTGACCCTGCTGGGGGTGGCCGGCTGTTCCTACATCATGGGGGTGCCGGGGGGCGATGACGTCATGCTGGCCTACCAGAGCAGCTCGTTTCATGACGCCCTGTATCTGCGCCGGGTGCTGGGACTGCGCCCCGCTCCGGAATTCGAGGCATGGCTCGACCGGATGGGGATCTTCGACGGCCACAACGCCCTGGGCCAGGGCGCCCGGTCGCCGCGCCTGCTCACCGCCATCCATGAACTGACGGGAGGTTCCCCATGAGCGATGCCTGGCTCGCACTGCGCCGCCTTACCCAGGCGAGGATCGCCCTGGGGAGGGCCGGACACGCCGTTCCGACGCCGGTGCAACTGGATCTCCAGTTGGCCTGCGCCCTGGCACGGGACGCGGTGCACGTCCCCTGGGATGCGGAGGGTTTTGCCAAAGGGGTGCGGGCGCTCGGGAAAGAGGCGCTGGTCCTGGAAACGCCCGTTGCCAGCCGCGAGGAGTACCTGCGCCGTCCCGACCTGGGGCGCAAACTTGCCGACGCTTCCCGCGCCCTGCTTTTGAGTGCCGCGGGGAGCGGGGCCGACGTGGCGCTGATCGTCAGCAACGGCCTCTCCTCCACCGCAGTCGAGCGTCATGGATTGTCGCTCCTGCAGGCGATCGTGGCCGGCTACCGGGCACGCCACATCCGCATGGCGCCGGTCTGCCTGGTCGCCAACGGCCGCGTCGCGCTGTCGGACGCGATCGGCAGTGCGCTGTCCGCGCGGGTGGCCGTGATCATCGTCGGCGAACGCCCGGGCCTGAGCGCCGCCGACAGCCTGGGGATCTACCTGACCTTCGCGCCCCAACCGGGCAACACGGACGCCCAGCGCAACTGCATCTCCAACATCCGCCCACCCGATGGCCTGGCGTACGAGGACGCCGCGGCAAAGCTGCTCTATCTGACGGAAGAGGCACTGAGGCGCGGCTATTCCGGGGTAGCGCTCAAGGATGAATCTCAAGCCCTGCGGCATCTTCATTTCCCTTAAAACAGAAGAAGCCCTAGCTCTCCCGTTTGCTGGAGTACCAGGGCTTCTTTGTTTTCAGGGAATCAGAGATCAGGTGCAAAACAGGGTGGGCCACAACCACATTAGACATCTTGACATCAGTGAGACACAGAGCTACTCTTTTAGCAAATTTTACTGTCATAGATAAACGACAATACTAAACCATCCGCGAGGATGGGACGGAAAACCTACAGGGTCTCACAGAGACAGCCGGGTCGCCGAAATATCTAATTGATATTGTGGCCCCGGCTTTTTTGCGTTCAAGGTCAGAATAGTAACCACTCCTGACAGGCTGCGACGTTCTCCAACACTTTGAAACAGTATGAGTACATAGAGGCAAAGACCTTTTCACTGTTTCCAGTTCTCCCTCGCCAGCTAATTACTTACTTGGTGGTATTCATTACAACTATTATTTAAATTTAAACATTAAATACTAGGACATGGGTTACTATGAAGACAATTATCGACATTTTGATCTTAGGCCCGGAAGAATTAAACATAATCAAGGATAAATATCCTAAATGCCGCATACTTCAACTGACCAATTCAGATCACTTGATTCAACAATACCAAGTTACCATCGATCACGAAAATGAAGACGATTATTTTATGTTCTTGTTAGATAATGTCATTGCAATGTCATCCAGTAATTTTTATTCCAGAGTGAAAAGCGATAAAGCTTTTGCTGACAGGATCAAGAAACGGATAGCCAACGAAGACTGACCTCCTCTTTACTCTAATCGAGACGCCCCTGCCGCAACGTGGCCAGCAAGCGCTGCCACAAAGGCCTTTAGTCCTGTCATAGCCGATATTTCTGAAAACGCCCCCGTCGATACCGCACTGCGCTCAGAGGTAATGAGCGCCGCTGTCGTGTACAACTGCTCTTTTACCAGCCGCTGTTCTTCATCACTCAGTCCATACAATGTGAAAGTCGCCTGGTTGCATTCCGCCAGGTCCCTCCTCGTTGCCCATTCCCCCTCCCTGGCCCTCCCCCTCTGTATGGGGAGGGGACGTGATGGCTGCGGAAAATATCGTTCCTACGCTCCAGCGTGGGAACGCAAGCCCGAGACGCTCCCGCGTCTCGTCAGGTGGACGCCAGGTCATCCAAAACTTCGAAAAGCACCCTTACCCCAGCCCTTGTCCCGTTTGCGTGCCGTAGCGCTTCAGCGCGCAGGCCCGGAGGGAGAGGGAGTTTCCGAGATCGGTGATTCCGGACTCCGAGTTGTCAGGAAGATTCCCCAAGTTCAAATTAAAGTCCTCGAAAACAAAAGCCGATAAGGAACCAAAACTAATCGGGCGATGACTCATTATCAAGGGTGCTGATACTCCGGGGGGACGCATGAAGATTGTGACGAGACTGAATATCGCTTTGGGAACGACGTGCCTTATCGTGGTCATCTGCATCGGGATTCCGTTTGTCACGGTAAGGGGACTCAGCGAGGTCCAGGCAAAACTGTCCACATACGAACAACTGAACCAGGAGACTGCCCTCTCCCAGGAACTGCAGTTGCAAGTCTCCAACGTCTGGCAGTTCATCACTGATGCGAGCCTGACCAAGGACCAAGAGGTCATCGAGAAGGAAGCAAAACCGGCGTACGACGCGTCCTTGAAGATCGTGAAAGATGCTCGCGAGCTCAACAAGGAGGAGTCGGCCAACACGGCCAGGCTGAAGGAGATGCAGAAGTCGCTTCCTGCCATGTGGGAGAGCGGAATCCGCATGTTTGCAGCTTACGCGCAGAGCCAGCAGGCCGGCGACAGGGCCATGGAGGAGTACGACAAGGCCTGCGACTCGGTGATCAGGTCTGCCGCCGACATAGCCGCAAGCAAAATGAAAAGCGGAAAAGACCAGATGACGATCGTCAGTTCAGGCACCTCGTCGCTGGCAAGAAAGGTCTCGGCAGGCGGACTTGTCTCCGCCGCCATGGGGCTTGTCGTGATGGCGCTCATGTTGTTCCTGAGAAGGTCGATCATGAGGCCGCTCGGGGCGATCCTGAACGAGGTCAGGCTCCTGGCAGGCGGCGAAGGTGACCTCACCAAGCGGGTGGATGTGAAGGGGAACGACGAGATCTCGGAGATAGGAAGGGCGCTCAACACCTTCATCGAGAAGCTGCACGGCATCATAAGCCACGTCTGCGCAAGCTCGCAACACCTGGCCTCCTCCGCGATCGAGCTCAACTCTACATCGAGGCAGATGCTGGAGAACACCACGCAGCTGCTGTCGGAGTCGACAACGGTCGCATCGGCGGGCGAGGAGATGTCGTCCACATCCTCCGATATTGCGACTAACTGCCACCGGGCCGCCAGCAGCGCGGCCGATGCGACCCGCAAGGCCGGGGAAGGGGCCGACGTCGTGGCGGAGTCCATCGCGATAATGGGCATGATCGCGGATCAGGTGCGGCAAGCGGCGAGGACCGTGGAGACCCTGGGGGCACGTTCGGTGGAGATCGGCGCCATCATAGGAACCATCGAGGACATCGCGGAACAGACCAACCTCCTGGCGCTGAACGCCGCCATAGAGTCGGCCCGCGCGGGGGAGCAGGGACGCGGGTTCGCGGTGGTGGCGGATGAGGTGCGCGCGCTGGCCGAGAGGACGGCCCGGGCGACCAGGGATATCGGCGGGATGATAAAAGCGATTCAACTGGAGACCAGGGACGCGGTGAAATCGATCGAGCAGAGCGTGGCGCAGGTGGAGCAGGGGACGTCGCACGCCGCACATTCGGGGCGATCGCTGGAGGAGATCCTGGGGATCGTCAATGCCGTGACGGACCAGATAGCCCAGATCGCCATCGCCGCGGAGGAACAGACGGCGACGACCCATGAGATCAGCGGCAACGTCTCAAACCTGAAGGGTCTCGCTCAGTTCAACAACAACGCCCTCCACGAGACGAGCATCGCGGTGGGCGACGTCTCCTCGCAGGCTGAGCAACTGAAGAACCTCGTGGGGCAGTTCAGGCTGTAAAAGGCTGGCGGCGCGAGGACAAGCGGACTACTTGTGCTGCAGCGTTTCCTTCAGCTTCCTGCCAAGCGACTGCAGATCGAACGGCTTCTGGATGAAATGCCGCCCCTCATCCACCACGCCGCGCTGAGCCACCAGGTCTTTGGTGTAACCCGACATGAACAGTACGTTGAGCCCCGGACGAAAGGCTTCGATGACATCCACCATCTCCTTGCCGTTCATGCCCGGCATGACCACGTCGGTCAGGATGCCATCTATACGCGTCCCTTCATCCCGGCAGATCGCTATGGCCTCTTCGGCGCCGGACGCCTGAATCACCGTATAGCCGAGTTCTTCCAGGGCACGCCGCGTCATCCTGCGAACCAGCACATCGTCTTCGACGAGCAACACCGTTCCGGTACCGGTAAGCGGGGCCTCTTCGGCCTCGGCCTCCTCGCTGACAGTCCCCCCCGCGAACCTCGGGAAGTTGATCTGGAAGGTGGTACCCTGCCCCGGCTCGCTGTAAACGTTGATGAAGCCGTTATGCTGCCTGACTATGCCGTAAACGGTGGCAAGCCCAAGCCCGGTCCCCTTGCCGACCTCCTTGGTGGTGAAGAAGGGCTCGAAGATGTGCGACAGGGTCTCCCGGTCCATGCCGCAACCGTTGTCGCTCACGGAAAGCTGGACGTAATCGCCGGGGGAGGCGTCGAGGTGGAACTGGCTGTACTTGCGGTCGACCCGGACGTTCGAGGTTTCTATGGTGAGGAGTCCTCCCTTTGACATGGCGTCGCGGGCGTTGACGGCCAGGTTGACCAGGATCTGGTCCAGTTGCGTGGTGTCGGCCTTGACGCTCCAGAGGTGAGGGGCGGGTTTGAAGGTCACCTTGATGTCCTCGCCGAGCAGGCGTCCCAGCGTTTTCTGCATTTCCACGAACTGCTCGTTGAGGCTTACCTCGCGCAGCGTGACGCTCTCGTTGCGCGAGAAGGCGAGCAGTTGACGGGTGATTTCGCTGGAGCGCTTGCCTGCGTGCATTATCTGCTCGAGATCCTGCCAGAGCGGGCTTCCTTCTTCAGCTTCGCGCAACGCCAGCTGGGCACAGCCGAGGATGACGCTCAGCATGTTGTTGAAGTCGTGCGCCACGCCGCCGGCAAGACGCCCGATGGATTCCATCTTTTGCGACTGGAAGAGCTGGGCTTCCAAAAGCTTGCGCTCGGTGATGTCCTCCTTGATGGCGAGGAAGTGGGTGATGACGCCATTTCCATCCCTGATAGGCGAGATGGTCGCGTGCTCGGAAAAGAACTCCCCGCTCTTCTTCCTGTTCAGGAACTCCCCTTCCCAGACCTCGCCGGCGGTAATCGTCTCCCAGAGTTTCTCGGAGGCTTCCGGGCCGTCCTTCCCCGAGTTCAGGAAGCGAGGGTTTTTGCCGCGCACCTCCTCGAGCGAGTACCCCGTCAGCTGGACGAACTTCGGATTGACGAACTCGATGCGCCCGGCCGTGTCGGTGATGACGATGGAGACCGGGCTTTGTTCAACCACCTGGGATAGCTTGCGCAGAGCCTCTTCGGCACGTTTTCTCTCGGTGATGTCCTGAATGATGCCGTCTATGTAGATGAAGGCGCCGTTTTCGTCGAAGGCAGGCCGGGTGCTCAGGTTGACCCAGATCTTGCTGCCGTCGTTGCGGTAGAACTCCACCTCGAAATTCTTCACATTCTGCCGCTGGTACATCATCCCGTACAGTTCCTCGCGCCGTTTCGGGTCCACATAGAGCTGCCGCCCGATGTCGACCACGTATTCCAGCACGTCTTCCGGGGTTTCGTAGCCGAGGATGGCGGCCGTAGCGGAGTTGCAGCTGAGAAACCTCCCTTGCGGGGTGGTTTGGAAAATCCCCTCCATCGCGTTCTCGAAGATGCCGCGGTACTTCGCCTCGGCAACCCGCTCCAGCTCCAGCGCCTTCTTCATCCCGGCGTAGTGTATCTGGTTTTCTATCGCGGGCGAGAGGAGCCCCACCAGGTTGCCGACGCCAAAGAGCGCCTCCTCGCTGTCGCTGATCCTGCGGCTGAATTCCGCGTTTTGCGCCGAGTTTCCCACCGCAAGGAGGGCTACCGGATCGGTTCGGTTCCCCAGGGGACACAGGAGATACTCGTTCATCAGCAGCTTGGAACGGTACGCAGAGAGTGCGTGCTGCCGTGAACGCTCGGTGCAGATGCGATAATTCGCCCCGGCAAAAAGCGGGGCCAGGATGGGGGCCTTTCGAGGGATGCTGAGAGATGAAACGGCGCCTTTTTCATCCAAGTCGTAATAACCGTCGCAGGCGCAGACCGCATAGGCATCGCTGCTTTCCGTTTTCTGGAAGAAGAGCACCCGCTCGTAGTTGAGACAGTTGATAACGTAGTCCGTGGCCAGACCGAAGATGGCCGGGAGATCGGCGCATGCGGAGAGCTTGCGGCTTAGATCGTAGAGCTCGCTGTATTCCTTTAGTTGGGCGTCCAGCTTTTCCTGGTAGTCGTAGAGACTGCTCTCGGCCCTGACCAGTCGCTTTACCTGCCCGGAGAGAATCTCGTTTTCCCGGCGCAGCATTTCCAGGTCGGTTGCCGTCGGCATATCCGTTTCGGTATTCTTCATGGTGCGATCTCCAAGCTTCAGTGGAAGCGGTTATAACTTGTTGATCGGTCTATTTCACCACAGCTATAGAAAGAAACCAAGCCTCGTCGCATTTCCCCCCGGGCCGTGCCAGCCAGTTTTTCACCCGCCGAGGGTGAAGTAAAAGGTTGCCCCTTTGTCCACCGCTCCCTCACCCCAGATCCTGCCGCCGTGGCGTTCGATGATCTGCTGCGAGGTGGCCAGGCCGATCCCGATGCCGTCGAACTCGGAGCCATGCAGCCGCTCGAAGGGTTTGAAGAGCTTGGCTTGGTAGTTCATGTCGAAGCCGGCGCCATTGTCCCTTACGAAGTAGACTTCCTCGCCGCAGGAGTTGAGCCTTCCCACCGCGATGCGCGGGCATGAGGTCTGCGAGGTGTACTTCCAGGCGTTCCCCAGCAGGTTTCCCATCAGCTGGTTGATCAGGTGACAGTCCCCCTGAACGGTAAGACCGGGCTCTATCTCCAGGTGCACCAGACGATGCGGCTCCGTCTCCTGCAGCATGTGCAGGATGGCGGCAGCCGCCGCGCTCAGGTCGACCGGCTCCGGCTGGATCGTTGCCCTGGCCACCCTGGAGAGTTCCAGCAGGTGATCGATCAGCGCCCCCATCTTGTTGGCGGCTCCTCGCATCCGGTCCAGATAGTTGAGGGCCTGGGGCGGAAGGGCCGGACCGAACTCCTCAACCAGGATGGAGCTGTAGCTGCTGATGTGGCGCAAGGGCGCCCGAAGGTCGTGTGAAACGGAGTAGCTGAAGGATTCACGTTCCCGGATGGAAGCCTGAAGGTCGGCCGTTCGCTGGTTGACCCGCTGCTCAAGAAGTTCGTTCGCCTGCTTCAGCTCGTCCCTCTTCTTGAGAAGCTTGCTTTGCATCTGCTTCTGCTCGGCGATGTCCCAGGTAAGATCGGCAAAAAGGGAGACGGTGTGGACATCGGCCTCGCAGTAGTCGGCCGGCTTGTTGCCGACCCCGAGGATGGCGACCACCTGCCCGTTCCTTTTCACCGGCACGACAAGGGTCCGGGAAACGGGGGCATGCCCCGGTGGGAGCCCTTTGCGGTGCGGCAGGCTTTCGTAGTCGTTGTGGATGGAAGGGCCTCCGTAACGAAGGCAATCGACCCATACTCCGGCCTGATCGACGCGGTAGTGCCCCTGCCGGGCCTCGATGCCGCAGACTAGTTTGAGGGTGTTGGTGGACCAGGCCTTAAGTGTGATGCAATCGGTCGCAGCGTCGAAGAAGTGATAAAAGCCGATGGCGCTGTCCGTCAGCTTCTCCACTTCATCCAGCGCTTCTACCAGCAGTTCGTCCAGGGTATGCGCATCGCCGTATTGCATCAGGTGGATACGGGAGAGATGGATGTCGTTCATCCGCTTTTGCCTGGAGATGTCGTGCATGGTCACGAACACCTGGTACGGCGAGGACTCTCCGGCTCGAAACATCGGAATGGCGTTCAGGTTCAGCCAGCAGAAACGCCCTTTTCGGGGGTTGAATACACCCGCCACGAAATCGCGAACGGGTCTGCCGCTACTCAGGGCCACCATGGAGGGATGCCGCTCGGGGGGGAGGTCTGCTCCGTCTTCCGCGATGACACGCCAGGCAGGGTTCAGCGAGGTGCGGCCGAGAAATTCGTCACGGCTCAGACCGAACATCTCCAGGGCCGCAGGATTCACATCGCCCAGGGAACCGTCGGCCAGTTGGAAAAAGGCGCCCTGAGCCATGCTGTCGAACAGGATATGAAATTTTGCGGCAGAATACCCCATCGCACTCCCCAGGGCCGTGATCACCGGAACCTTTACGGCCGTGGCAGGTTACCACATTAGGGGACGATGAAAAAGCATTTTAAAAGCGATGCCGAGAGACGCTGGAGCGTCTAGGGCTTGCGTTCCCACGCTGGAGCGTAGGAACGATATCTCAAGTCTCGGGCCTGCGTTCCCACGCTGGAGCGTAGGAACGATATCTCAAGTCTCGGGCTTGCGTTCCCACGCTGGAGCGTAGGAACGATATCAATCTGCGGAGCACGAAAAAGGATTTTAACTTGCCACGACAGGCGCAACTGGCGAGCGGCACTATCGCTGCAGCGCCTGCTACAATGTGCCCTCTGCCGGAGTGACGGGCTGCATCGTCCGGTATGCCTTCAGCCATACCGAGAAACGCTCCCTGTTTCTTCTCGACAAAATACGCTCGAATTTTATCTGGTCGTAGAGATAGAGGCAGTGCCTGGTCGAGGTGTAGGCACTGAAGGTCCTGGCCGGGTTTTCCGCGACCACGTGCTCGCGGTACTCCCTGACGACTTTCAGATTCTCGTTCAGGCACCTGTGGAGATCGGCCTTCTGCAAGGTGCTGTCTTGTTGCAGTATGTCTTGTACGAAGTCGTCTACCTTTTGGTCGTCGAAAACAAAGTCCCGGAAAAAATGCCCCGCTATGGGTAGGAAGTTGAAGGCGTTCACCGTCTTCGTGCCGGCCGCCGCCGTCTGCCCGGACGCGTCCAGCATGCCATCGACAGGCTCGCTCTGCGTGACCGTCGCCTGTTGCATCAGGTCCAAGGTGGCGTTCCGGATTTCCTTGAATTCACGGTCCGCCAGCTCGAAAAGGGCGGAGAGGACATTGATCCTGCGCTTCAGATCGACGGGGATCGATTTCTTGTACTTGATCTTGTGGTCCAGCATGCTCCAGGCGTCCTGGATCAGGGACCTGATCTGC
>Ga0209317_1002642_pt1 | contig 12639 bp, 9 predicted proteins | sample RifGroB2_FD_183994 | JGI IMG/M metagenome (GOLD analysis project Ga0209317, IMG submission 183994) | Soil microbial communities from Rifle, Colorado, USA - Groundwater B2 (SPAdes) (version 2) | ecosystem: Environmental > Terrestrial > Soil > Unclassified | place: Rifle, Colorado | collected...
CGGCGGAAGCCTTGAAGAAAAAGGTCACAGCAAACGGCTGTTCCATCCTGGGCGTGATCTTGAATAAGAGGAAGTACTACATCCCTGCCTTTATCTACAAAATAATATACAGATCTTGAATGCTCCAGGAGGTAATTAATATGAGGTATGACGAGGTTGCGTACGTAGATTATAAAGGAGTAAAAATAAGCAATATTTGTTATAGCAACGTTAAGAACATTATACTGAAAATCATAAATGATAAGCAACGTGGATATATATGCCTTACAGATGTTTCGAATTTAATTGCTGCAACAAAAAATGAACAACAGCGTGCCGCAGTGAACGACTCTCTTTTGTCGTTGGCAGACGGTACGCCATTAGTTTGGTATGCCTGGATGGCCGGCTGCCAAGAAATAGAGAGAATATCTGGGGCGAGTTTAATGCAGCGTCTTCTTACGGATATGGATCGTTGCAAGCATTATCTGCTGGGGGATACGGAGCACACGATAACTAAGGTTATCGCAGCGGCGCGAAAATTAAACCACAATGTCAACATAAGCGGGCACAGTCCTCCTTTCAAAGAATTTGATGCAGAAGATAATAGGCAAATAATTGAAAAAATAAGACAAGCCAACCCGGATATCATTTGGGTAAGCTTTGGCGGTATGAAACAGGAAAAGTGGATGCGTGAATGCATTGGTAGTCTTGATAGGGGGGTTATGATTGGAGTCGGAGCTGCATTCAGGTTCCTCATAGGGGAGATATATACTCCTCCTCCGATACTTCAAAAGATGGGTCTGCAATGGCTATTTAGATTAGCCGACGAATTCAGAAGGAGTCCCAGGATTTGTATGAAAAAAGTCCATGAAAGAGAAATATTGAAAAGTAAAATAAATTTTTTAATAGATTTGCCGCACGAAGTAAGAAAATGCCGTAGACGATTGGGTATAATTAACGCCGCAAAGGATAAAAATAGTGCTGTGTGAAAATTGGGGTCTCGAAATTAAATGGAAAACATTGGTAACAACGAAGTTGATAAGCCCTTCAGGCGTATACTGAGGTCAACCTTTATAATGGGTGGGTCGTCAGTTATAATTACTCTTTTGGGAATTCTACGGACTAAAATTATTGCTGTAATTCTCGGCCCCTCTGGGGTTGGATTGACTGGTATTTACATGACTATAATTAGTTTAACCAACACTATTTCCGGTATGGGGATACGTGAAAGCGGGGTGCAACAGATAGCAAGAGCTTTCGGCATAGGTGATCAAAATTTGATTTCTCGAACAGCTAGTACCTTACGACGAGCCTCACTGATTTCAGGCGCGATCGGCTTTTGCCTTTTGCTTTTCTTGAGCGGAAGTATCAGCGGATTGACCTTTGGGAACTTTGAACGCGGATATGAAGTCGCTTTACTCTCGATTGCAGTTTTCTTCGGGACAGTTTCAGGGGGACAAACCGCAGTAATTCAGGGCATGCGACGCATCGACGATTTGGCAAAACTTAGCATGTTTGGTGCCCTTGTTGGTACTCTATTTAGTATCCCGGCCATATACTATTTAGGTGAAAGAGGAATCGTCTACACACTTCTTATTGTTTCAGCGTCAGCCAGCCTCACATCATGGTGGTATAGTAAAAAAGTTAAGGTGCCAGTGGCAACTCTTGCTTGGCGACATTTCTATTCTGATGCCAGGCCGCTTTTGACTCTTGGTTTGGCATTGATGCTTGGCTGGCTTTTAACTGTTTGTACGCAATATGTTTTACGAGTATTTGTTGTTAGGTATTATGGCATAAGTGCAGCGGGTATATATCAAGCTTCAACAATGCTGTCAACAATATATGTCAGCGTAATATTAAATGCTATGCTAACCGATTATTACCCGCGTCTCACCGCCGCCGCTTCAGATAACCCCCGTTGCGAGGCTCTTATAAATGATCAAATTGAAGTCGGTCTTCTGCTTGCGGTTCCCGGCATACTGGCCATTATGACATTTGCTCCTCTTATTATAATTGTATTTTTTTCGTCCCAATTTATGCTGGCTGCTGACATATTGCGATGGCAAATATTGGGTGTTGTGTTGCAGGTTGTTACTTGGCCGATGGGGTTCATGCTTCGTGCGAAAGGCAATGGACAGTTGTTCTTTCTGACTGAATTGTTTGCCAATAGCATGCATCTAGGTCTTGCCTGGCTTGGTATAAGATATTTTGGCTTAATTGGAATTGGCATGGCTTTTTTGGGAATGACCCTTGCCTATTTGGCCCTTATTTACTGGGTAATTAGTCAAAAATATGAGTTTACGTTGTCCAGGATGAATGTTCGAGTATTAGCTATATTTTCATCTGCAGCAGGAATTGTATTTCTCACTCCTTATTACATATCGGATTATACCAGTATGTTCATCAATGCAGCGATGGTCATTGTGACATCATTATATTCTATAAGAACTATAATGGGTAAAGTTGGTACAGGGACGACCCCCAGGCTTTTGTCGAAATTAAAACTCTTTCGATTGCCTAATAAGACATGATGATTTAAGAAAGTTACTTTGTAAATGGGCCATGTCGGTCTTATTTAGGCATATAACTATCGGAGGACTTTATAGGCGGACATTATGAACGAATTAATTTCAATACTCATACCTGCATATAACGCAGAGAAATGGATAGAAGAAACCATAGCGTCTGCTTTAAACCAAACCTGGCCTAATTGCGAAATAATAGTTGTAGATGACGGCTCTACTGACAACACATTCGAGGTAGCAAGCAGATTTGTATCAAAAAGCATAAAAGTAATCAGGCAAGATAACATGGGTGCGAGCGTTGCGAGAAACAATGCCTTCTCTCTTGCTCAGGGTGACTATATTCAATGGCTAGATGCTGATGATCTTCTTGCTCCCGATAAAATATCCCAACAGCTTAAATATGACAGAGACGGTAAAAATTCTTTGCGATTATTATCATCGGCATTTGGGTATTTCTACTATCGAAAGCATAAAGCCAAGTTTATACCGACGAAACTCTGGCGGGATCTCAAACCTGCAGAATGGCTTATCATAAGGCTGGTCGATAGGGTTTGGATGCATCCAGGAGCGTGGCTTGTCAGTCGCATGTTGACTGACCGGATTGGACCTTGGGATGAAAGGTTATCCTTAAATGATGATGGTGAATATTTTTGCAGGCTTGTAGCCGCCTGTGACGAAATCAAGTTCGTGCCGGAATCAAGAAGTTTCTACCGGCAAGTTAATGTTAATAGCCTTAGTAACACTTTTACACATAAGTCGCGCGAGTCATTATATTTGTCCCTCGAACTCTGCTACCGATGTCTGTTGGCTTTGGAAGATAGTGAAAGATCCAGAACGGCAGCGTTGCAGCACTTGCAGGTTTGCCTCATTAATTTTTATCCTGAAGAATCGGAATTGCTCAGTAAAGTTTACGAACTAGCGAGAGAGCTCGGAGGCGATCTCACCCTGCCTCAGTTAAAATTTAAATATACAGTTGTAAAGAATATATTAGGTTGGAAGGTTGCTAAAAATCTTATTTTCGAAGTGCCGCGAGTCAAGAAAATTATTTATGGACATTACGATAGAATACTTAACGCCTTTAGTTCGGTATAGGTTAAAAATAGTTGGATCGAACCTCATCCGAGAATCGTGCAAGCTGACCTGTCACTCACGGGTGTCGGAACACTTTTTGTCTTGATTTTACTGGGAACTGGTAAGGAATGGCAAATCATGTCGGGCACATAAGTGTATGTATATGCACCTTCAAGAGGCCGGGTCTCTTGAAAATATTGCTTGAAGCATTAGACCATCAAAAGACCGAAGGCCTGTTCACCTATTCTATTGTTGTAGCTGACAACGATAGATTCCAATCAGCAGAACATGTGGTGTTAGAATTTGCCGGGCGCTCAAAAATCCAAGTGATTTATTGCATCGAGGCGCAACAGAATATTGCGCTAGCTAGAAATAGAGCGTTGGCAAATGCCAATGGGGACTTTATCGCTTTTATTGATGATGACGAATACCCTGATCTAGATTGGCTCTACCTGCTTTTCATTACATGCCATTCAACCGGAGCAGACGGTGTTCTCGGTCCGGTAATTCCCTATTTCGAGCAAGAACCGCCGAAATGGGCACGAAGGGGTAGATTTTTCGAGAGACCTACGCACGAGACTGGTTTCAAGATAGGGTTAACTGATGCACGGACAGGGAATGTGATGTTTAGGTCGAAAATCTTTGATGGACCGGGAGGTTGTTTTCGGGTTGAATTTGGCACCGGCGGAGAGGACGTAGATTTTTTCCAACGGATGATGAATAGTGGCCGTACCTTCATCTGGTGTAACGAAGCAGTAGTTCACGAAGTTGTACCTTTGACACGTTGTACTCGCAGTTATCTTTTACGAAGGGCACTACATGGCGGCAGTAATTCCCTAAAATTTAGGTCGGGCCGTTTGCGGAGCATTAGTAAATCCCTAGTGGCGATCCCTGTGTATACTATGATGTTACCATTTCTTTATGTTTTGGGTGACCATCATTATATGAAATATATACTAAAGCTAAGCTCCCACGCAGGCAAGCTCTTGGCTCTTATCAACATTCATCCTTTCAGGGATTACAAATGATGGTGAACTCGACAGTGGTGTATCTAGTATATTGTTTATTTGCCAATCAAATTCACCATTTTTTTACACATCACGTACATATTCAAAATGAATAAAGAAGTCACCCTGGAATCGGAGTACTCGTATGTTGAAATATTCAGCGTTGTTCATTTGTTTACTCATCATCCTATGGCTCTTTGCAAGAGATCGTAAATCACTTCCCATGACATCCGGCGGGTTATGGATTGTGCTGCTTTGGATCACTATCATCGGTTCCAGGTTCGTTTCGGCATGGTTTGCCTCCGGGGTAGAGATTGATTCTTCTGACGTTCTGATCGATGGGAGTCCCCTTGATCGTAACATATTTCTTACCCTTATCGTCACTGGAGCAGTGGTATTAATAAGAAGAAAACCTGCCTGGAGAATAATTTTTGCATCCAACTGTTGGTTCTTTGCCTTCTTTTTTTATTGCGGTATGAGTATCTTATGGTCTGACTTCCCATTTGTAAGTTTCAAGAGATGGATTAAAGAGTTAGGCAATATCATCATGGTCATGATCATCTTGACCGAAAGGAGCCCTATAAACGCTATAATAGCAGTATTTGCGCGCTACACTTATGTTGTTATCCCACTTTCCGTCATTTTGATATATTTTTTCCCCGAAATAGGGACCAGTATAGATGCTGATAGCATGGATATTGCCTGTACCGGGGTTACCATAAATAAAAATTCACTTGGAGTTGTCACCTTCATTTGTTGTCTATTTACTGTATGGGATTTAGTTTACATCCGAACTCAAAAGGAAAAGACAACCGATAAGGTAGATTTAATTAGACAAGTTATACTGTTGTGTGTAATGTCTTGGTTAATGTATTTAGCCAATAGCATGACTGCACTTCTGTGTCTAGTGCTTGGAATTGGCATGCTACTAATCATGAAGATTCCTGTATTTAAAAGCCAATCCAGATTCATTGGTACCTACAGCCTGCTGTTAGGATTACTGATTGTTTACATAAGCTCAATTCCTGCTATCCGAGAAGCTTTTCTGAATACTGTAGGAAGGGATATAACATTAACCGGACGGACTGATCTGTGGGCTGACTTATGGAGGGAGCCGATCAATCCGCTTGTAGGAACTGGATATCAGAGCTTCTGGCTTGGAAGTCGTGCGGATTTTTTGTGGGAGAAATATCTTTATCATCCAATTCAAGCGCACAATGGATATTTGGAGACCTATCTTAATGGTGGAATGATTGGAATGTTCATGCTCACTGCAATGATAGTGAAAACTGGTAGTAATTTGAACAAATACCTACTGCAAGACAGTAACTTTACCGTACTCATGCAAGCGATTTTCGTTATTGCTGTATTATACAATTTGACTGAAGCAATGTTTGGTCGGCTTACTCTCTTTTGGGTGGTTTTGAGTGTCGCAGCTTTGTATCACCCGCCTCTGCACGACTCCATGTCTCGACACACCTTTAGCCGCACCAGTGTCGGGAACACAACGAACAAGGAGTTGACATGAAAACAATTGCTTTCGTTTTCGATGGTGTCATGCACTATCACCGGGAGCTATTTCAGCGGCTGGATACTACTCTGCCCACGTACGGGTATGAGCTCGTGCTTTTGTCCGGAAGGAAAAAACAGTCTGCGCCGGGTCGAGTTGCACTGAAAGAAAAAATTGTTCGAAACCAGTTCGAGTTCGACCTCACCGAGATACCCGTATCGAGTTATATGATCCGCTACCAGCATAGGCTTGCTGCACAGATTGCGGATCTTTGCCCATCGGTCGTGGTGACCATGTGCCACCCCGGTACTTTGTCAGAGTGGCAAATTATCGGATTGAAGAAGCGTCTCAACTTTAAACTAGTAGCATGGCAATGTGGTTACGAATACAACCCCGGATGCATAAAAAGCTGGGTGCTCAACAAGTTCATACCAGCTTTCGATCACCATTTGGCGTACCACACAAACTCAAAAAACTATGCATTGAAGTATGGCGCTCGAACAGACCAAGTGACGGTAACGCATAATACCATAAACGAGGCAATCATAGATTACCTGCCCAAAGAGGTGGCTCGGCAGTTGGTCGAGCAACGGCATCCCGAGTTGATCGGGAAAAAAATAATTCTTTTTGTTGGAGCCGTTCTTAAGGAAAAGCGGCTGGAGTTGGTACTTGAAGCTTTGGATGTGCTCGCGCGTTCCGGACTGGTTTTTGTCCTGGTCGGGGACGGTCCGCATCTTGAAGAAATCAAACAAAAGTACGGCAAACGGGAAGATTTCTGTTGCACCGGGCGAATCGTTGATGGTGTAGGGCCGTATTTCGATGCGGCTGATGTATTCGTACTGCCGGGAACAGGCGGGCTGGCGATAAATGAGGCAATGGCCCACGGTATTGCTGTGATTTCCGGATTTGCAGACGGGAGTGCAGACGATCTCGTGATCGACGGAAGGAACGGCTTTAGACTGAAAAAAGGGAGTGCGGAGGAGATTGCAGATCGGCTCAATGAGCTTTTTTCCGATCCTGTCATTACAACAAAAATGGGTGAAGCGGGAAGGGAAATGATACGCGGTCCCTTTTCTTTCGGGTGCTTCATTGATCGAGTCGTAAATGTGCTTACGGATTCCGGGATCCCAAAACCTTAAAAAAGGGGTTGTCTTCTTCTTTGACCCAGCGTTTAGCGTGAATTCCCAAAGTCATCACAGGAGCAAGCGGGGTACAGTTTAAGCCGGGAACTGGTAACCAGCCGAAAGGAGTCGCGAAAATGACACAATTTGATTCTAATATAGATTTGAAATTCCAAGGCGTGGTTGATGATGCCCTAAAGAATAAACAGGAAATCAAAATCTTGGAGGCTGGATGTGGTTCCATGTCTCACGTAAATTTTAAACAGAGCAAGTACGTTGTTGGAATTGATATTTCGGAAAAACAACTTGTACGGAATAAATATCTGAATGAGAGAGTCGTGGGAGATATTCAGGAGCACTTATTCCCTCAGGAGAGTTTTGATGCCATCGTTTGTTGGGATGTTTTTGAACATCTTTCTGAGCCGGAAAAGGCCATCGATAAGTTTATTAACTGTATTAAGAGAGATGGGATAATTATCCTCAAATTACCAAATGTAGCGTCAGTGAAAGGATTGGTGACAAAGTATACACCTCATTGGTTTCATGTATTATGGTATAGGTATGTGTATGGTCGTAAGATAGCCATAAATGAAGACAAAGGACCATTTAAAACATATTTAAGGAAATCAATATCGCCGAACCGTCTGAAACAATTTGCCGATCGAGAAGGACTAGATGTCATTTTATTTGAGACGTTTGAGGGGTCGTTCTTGAAAAATCGGAGTATGGTTGCTTATAGTGTCTACCGTATAGTCAGATCGATTACTGATGTTGTAAGCCTTGGAAAGTTGGGCGACGCTGAATTTCTATTGGTTTTGAAAAACAGAAACAGGTTGTCATAGCTGTTTACATTTGACAGTAGATTGTATGGCGGCAAAATGCTTCTGCTCTTTAGATTAAAGCCCAAGGCATACTGATTTCTCCGACAAAGCCAAATTCTTCGTCGGATCTCAAGAGGAATGATGGCCGAACTGCCGAAGTATTAACCTTTGGTGCGCTCGGCCTTTTTCAGTCGAGCTTTACCATAAACCATCGACTGCTGGTGTGACCCTATGTCGGTCTTCGCGGGAACGAAGCATTCAACTCAATGCATAAAGGAGTTGCTGCATGGCCCAATTAACTTGCCATCTGAGAGGGCAGTATTTGATTGTACGTGACGAAAATGTACTAAACCGACGTCTTTTGGAGGATTATGCGAGACGGGTCGTTTGGAACGATTATACGATATTTTCCGATACTACATTGCAAATAAGCCAGGCAACCGCAGAAACTGCGAGTATCTTACTGGTAGGATATATCATGCATCATGAGTGCCATAACTATGATAATAAACGGTTGTTGTCATGGTTGCTGAGTAGAAGTCAAAAAGTCGAGGTCATAATAAGACTTTTGCAAGATTATGGGGGCAGATATGTCGCATTAATCAAAGACAAGAGCACAACTGCTGCGGTTACAGATTCGTGTGCAACGAGGCAGCTTTACTGGTTTAGTGCTGGTAGTCAGCTGATCATTTCATCGTCGGCCAAGATGATTCTTGATTCCCTGGGACTAGAGCCGGAATTGGATGAAGACACGTCTAGGCTCCTGAATGACAAGGTGTTTAATGCCACTGAGAATGCCTGGTATGGCGATAAATGGTACGATAAAAGGATAAATAAGGTCCTTGCGAACCATTATTTGAATATGAAAACTGCTACTGCCCACCGCCTGAAATACTATTACGACGGTCCCACCCGTTATGGTGATATTCTCGATTATGTTGAAAGTGTCTTGACCGGTTTAATAAGAGCAGCACATTCTCGCTACCAAATAATTCAGCCTATAACAGCAGGATACGATTCACGATTATTGCTTGCTGCCTCCAAAAGAGTGTGGACCGATACACGGTATTACGTTTTCGAAAACAATAATGATTTAAATCAATCATCCGACGTGAAAACAGCGAAAGGCCTTTGCAAAAAAGTTGGTTTAGATCTTGAAATCGTATTGCCGGGCAGACTAAGAGAGGATTTCCTACGTGAATATCTTAAAAAATGTTTCTTTCCCAGAATACTCCCTAAAACGGCTCACATTCAGTGGCATTATTACAGCCACGGAAAAAGCAATATATTGAATATCAACGGCAACTGCATCGGGGTCGTAAAGTGCGTTTATCAGAATAAGGCTCGGGGATGCGACGAGCTTGGCAGTCTGATAAAAATTGCTGGATTCAAACGGAGCTTCGCACCTCCTATAGAAATGTGGTATTCGAACGCCATTAATTATTGCAGAGATAGTAATATAACTGTACCTGATCTGTTCTATTGGGAGCAGCGGATGGGAAATTGGGGGGCAATGTTTCCTTTTGAGCAGGATATTGCTATCGAAGAATTGAGCCCTTTTAATCACAAGAACCTGTTGTTGGCTCTATTGCAGGTAGATTACAGGAAGAGAAGAAGTCCTCAACGATCATGGTATGAGGACCTTATATACAGGCTATGGCCCGAAACACTTTCTTTGCCGTTCAACCCGATCGTAGGATTGCAGGTGAAATTGCGATTTAAATCCGGCTTGAAAAGAATCTGGGAGCTGGCCAGTTGATTCCACTGTTCCACTGTTAGTGAATATGAAATAATAGTGTGCGCTGCAGCCTGGAATGGTATTCGGTAGGTCCTAAGGATGTGGTATTGATGGCTCAGGGTGGAGAGGGCGGCATACTGGTTGCGGCCGTCCGAGTGTTAGGACATCGCTGACCAAAGATTCGGTCAGCGATGTCCTGATGCCCTTCAGGCTAACCTTTTACGAAGGTTATTCTTGTTACTGATTGGTTTACTGGATCTTGAGCCCGGTCGGGGGAGAAAGAAGTGTATTGATGTCCCCTGGCTTCATGCTCCATGGAGTTCCGTCGCCTACTTTACCCACTGAAGGGTACATAGGAGTGAGATCGGAACCAATTGCCGGCCATTGAACCATTCCCCACCAACTGGGTCTAGATGCCAAATAAAGCGAGGCTGGGAAAACATTATCGTCACTTCTGTTCCAGACTACCCCGTTTGTAGCGCTGTCCCAATTGCCGTGCAACAACACGGTGGAGATTACTCGTGCGTCATTACCGGACGCACTTCCATCACCATCTGAACTATAACCAAATCTGTATATAGCTTTCTGCCCTGACAAGGTGACGTTGTTTAGTTCGTAAACCTTTTCGACACCAGATGTTCCGAATACGTTGTTAATAAAGCTGAAATAGTGTGCATTTGACTGTATGTCAGAACTCCAAGGAGCGCCTGTTTTACTTGGAGTGATAAAGTTTCTGTTTCGGAAAAAAGTGTTGTGGCTTGAAGTACCCCAAACATTATCCGCAGAAAGTCTGCCGTCACTATAATTGCCTTCCATCAAATTCATCATGGGGTGGCCGCCGTGGTTTTTAATTGGCGCCGGTTGCCAGTTAGCAACGGTACTTTGCATTTCGTTAATGTAATTATACGAAATTACGTTGCCGGAAACCGCGCCATTCGAAGTAATACCCGTCGTAGCATGGTAAACCTGATTGTTTTCTATCAGGTTCGCTGAACCATATGGATTAAGCCACAAGGCATATAACGGGCCGGTTGTTGGTGAAAGTGAAGATCTGTCATGGATTTTGCATCCCCTGACCGTATTCCGATATGCAGCAGACATCATGAACAAAGTTTGATAGGCTCCTGAAACATCGATGTTCAACACCCAGCAATTGGATGCTCCTTTCATTACGACTGTGCCGGCATTTGTTTGGCTCGATTTGCCACTAAGCATATTGTCAATAGTGAAGTCTTCAATTCCGGCGTTTGTTGTCATGCCACTGACCTTTACACCTTGAGGAGATAGACCTGCGTTGTAATTCCAGTAGGTGGGAATCTCCAAGGTGGCAGTTGTGGAAGTCGGAACGGCGACAATCTTAGCCATCTGTCCAAGCGACCTTTTTCCACTAGCTCTGCCACACCATGTACAAGTGCCGCTAGTGCCAACATTGCTGACGGGCGGATCATTTGCTGAATCATTCAATTGGTCGATATGTATGGTGTCACCCACACTCCAGCCATGGGGCGACGATGTGGTGATGGTGGTTGAACCTTTTGTCAGGCCGCCCGTTATGGAGAATGAAGTTCCGAAGGAATAGGCAGCACCTACCCCCACAACGTATGCGCCGGTCATCGCTGAAGTACCTTTCAGAATCGTTTTTCCCATTCCAGATCCGCGTAAAGTGATCCCTGATTTAACCGTAATTGGGCTACTCACGGAAAATGCACCCGAACTTAATTTTACCACTTGCCCAGACGGGCAACCGCTGATGGCCGTCTTGATGGCTGAAGTATCATCACCGCCAGACGGGCTCAATGTTTTATAGATAGTCGTTCTAGAAGGAATGTCGCCCTTGACCCCGACATTGCCCTCCCATTTGACGGAACGAGACGCTGGAAGGCTGTAGGTGGCTTCGGCAACCGACGCGAATCCGGTCAGGGAAACCATGATTGCTAAGGCCAAGAACTTCCACCCGAATATGTTTTTGAATCTTTGGACTTTTACTGTTGTCATTTTTCCTCACTCTTAAATTTTGTTTTGCGCGCTCACAGGAAAGGTTCGTAAATTATTTCCATCGAGCTGTTTACCGTGTCCATGACGGAATCGATTGCTGTCTACTCAGAAGCTCCGGCGCTTTCGCCGACCCCGGGCCAGGATGATTTCTGCCCCGGGGTCGATCGAATATGTTGCCGGAACCTTATCTCGTAGTTACAAGAATAGCACTGACCTTGGCATTATTAACCTTGCTTATGAAGTTCATGCTGATTGCGCCGTTGGTCACGCTGACCGGAATCACGATGTCGTACGCCGCATTTTTGCCGACCTTGGCATAGAGGTCGAGGTTGCTGACGACCGTCTGGCCGTTCATAGTCACGTTGAAAACGCGCTGGCCGGCCGCCGAGAAGTAGGTCTCGGCGAATTTCAGGGTTACCGCGTAGTTACCGTTTGCAACCGGAACGCTATAGGAAAAATTGCCGTATCGTTCCTTCTGGTACAAGGCGTCCTCGGTTGTGCCGCCGATGGCCGCGGTCGTGGTTCCGACCGATCCGCCGCTATACCTAGTGTCGGCCAGATAGGTGACCCCTGTCGGGCTCGCGTATTGGGAACCGCCGCTGTTAACCGCAAAGGAGGTGCTGCCGGAGCTGGGGACAGCCGGTGCTGCTGCAGGTGCTACCTTGATGGCGCTCACCTTGGCGTTGTTCACCTTGGATATGAAGCTGATGCTGATGGCGCCGTTGGTGACGTTCACCGGAACCACGACATCGTAGGCTACGTTCTTGCCGACCTTGGCGAAGATGTCCAGGTTGCTGACGACCGTCTGCCCGTTGACCGTCACGTTGAAAACCCGCTTGCCGGCGGCCGTGAAGTAGAATTCGGCGAACTTT
>Ga0209317_1002643_pt1 | contig 12634 bp, 11 predicted proteins | sample RifGroB2_FD_183994 | JGI IMG/M metagenome (GOLD analysis project Ga0209317, IMG submission 183994) | Soil microbial communities from Rifle, Colorado, USA - Groundwater B2 (SPAdes) (version 2) | ecosystem: Environmental > Terrestrial > Soil > Unclassified | place: Rifle, Colorado | collected...
TTTTTGTTGGATTTTATTTGTTTTATGTTCCTCTTCAAAAAGAAAAATTTTATTTTGCATTGTTGTTGAATAAAAAATGACTTTATAAGGAACGACTAATTAATTTATCTTAAAATCTTACATCCAATTATACATTTCATTTAACAATCTATATATGAAAATTCGAAAATGTTTTTTTAAATTTTGAATTTCAGTTAATATTTAATTAAATTGTAATTAATATATTTGTTAGGTTAAATTAAATATTTATTGACAACGAAATTATTATGAATTGCAAATCTTAATTTGCCTTACTGTATTCATTTCAATAAATATATTTAAATCACAATTCTATTTATTTAAAGGGAGTAATAATATGCAACGTTTCACTTTATTTGCTTTCATCGCCGCATTATTATTTTTGCAAATTAACTTAAAAGCAGAATTTATTGTTAACGATTTGTCAGATCTTCCAGATGAAGATTTAACCGATGGCATTTATACACCTCAAACACTACGTTCAGCTATCCAAAATGCCAATCATGAAGGTGTACCGGCAGTTATAATAATTGTACCAGATAGAAGTACAATCAGGATTAATTCAGATTTACCTGTAATTAATGTACCAATCAATTTCGAAGGGAAGGGTTTAATTTTAGAACCAGCTTCCGGTTCAATCGCAAAATTTGGATTATGGATTACTTCAAATTATTCAGTTGTTCGAAATGTACTTATTCAATGGTTTACTAGTACAGGTTTAGTTTGGCAGGGAAGTGACGGATTGATAGAAATGACAACATGCCGTTATAACGGTGTAAATCTAAACATGAACCATGCTCACAGAAATACTATCGGAGGACAGCTACAAGGGTATTTCTCAAATTATTTTTATGGAGCAACGGGAAGCACCTCAGGACAAGGTATTTCACTTGTCGGTACCTGGGCTGATTCAGTTGATGGAGGTAACAATGATAATATCATACAATACTGTGCGATTGGCATTGACGAAAATGGTGTAGCAAAACCTAATAAATATGGCATTAATATTAGTATGTCAAAACGAAATATTATCAAACATAATGTCATAAGCGGTAATGATGGGGGTGGGATTAATATTGATGGGACATATCCCGGCACCGATGGACTTGGTAATTTTGTCTGGTTAGGAAGTCAATTAAATACAGTAATTAAAAATAATTCAATCGGTACAAGCAACATTGGTTCAGAAGCTATTCCAAATATAGATGCAGGCATACGAATTTCAGGTTCAATTGGAGATTCAATTGTCAATAATGTTATCTCAGGAAACTCAGGTACTGGAATTTATGTTGCTAGTGCATTAAGTAAAAAAATTATTATTGAAAATAACAGAGTTGGCACTGACAGAAGTACAAAGAATCCTGTTCCCAATTCAAGTGGTATCCGATTAAATGGTTCTGAACATATAGTCAGAAATAATGTTGTATCAGGAAATAAAAATGTTGGTATTTCAGTCTCATCTCCATATTCAATAATTGAATTTAACATTGTCGGCTTGGATTCCGGGCAGAAAATTGCCGTTCCAAATGGAACAGGTATTTCAGTAAGTGGAACAGATATTCTAATAGGAGATACTCTCCCCCAGGGTTTCCCCTAAGACTATCAAATGTAATTGCAGGAAACAATGGTGTTGGTATTTATATACTTGCTGCATATACAAAAAATATAATCATAAGTCATAATGCCATAGGGACTAATATTGATACTTCTTTGAAGATTCCGAATACTGGCTCAGGGATAATAATGACACACAGTTTGAATGAGGTTTTTATTGAAGATAATATTATAGCATCAAATGGAGAGCATGGTATTAGGATTGAACGAAATGTCGTTCGTTTTCTGGATACAACAAAACCGAATTTATATCAGAAACCATTTAATATTGATATTGCAAATAATCTATTTACTGGAAAATTCGGTGGTTCGGGAATTTCGATTTTTAATGCAGATAGTATATATATTTATGATAATATTATTGAAAGTACTGAAGAAAATGGAATAAGTATTGAAAATGATTCAACACGATATATAATAATAGTAAATAATCAGATAGGTCCGAAAACAAATCTACCACCTGAGCAAAAAATAAATGGAGACGGTATTTACGTTAGGGATGCAAAACGTATTTTTATTGGAGGAAAATTGGAAGATAAGGAGTCCAATACAATAGTTAACTGCAATGGTTCAGGTATTTCCACTATGGATGCAGACAGCGTATATATTTACGGAAATTATATCAGTGGTATTGAAGATAACGGAATTAGTATTAAAGGATTATTAAGTGAAAATATCACTATCAGACAAAATCAAATAGGTCCTGAAAAAGACACTCTTGACGAACATAAAATTAATGGTGACGGTATATATGTCGAAGATGCAATTGATGTTTTGATAGGCAGTCAGGTTATACCATCAGATTCGAATACAATTAAATATTGCAAAGGACACGGATTATTAATTCGAGGAATTGCAGAGGAAGTATATTCTTTTTGCAACTCGTTTATAGAAAATCAAAAAGGTGGTATAGCACTTGATGATTTGTTGTTATACTTTGCATTTGGAGCTAACAATGACAGTCTTGATGTTGACATCGGAAGCAACAAATTACAAAATACTCCTGTCATGGAATTATCAGAAGCTAAAGATGGAGAATTAAAAATCAAAGGAAATCTTAAAGGGTATTCAAACACAATTTATAGGATAGATGCTTATCTTGCAAAGAAACTTGCTGATAGCATTAAATACCAAACACAAGGCAGTATTTATTTAGATTGGTTCACTGTTAAAACTGACGAAGATGGAAATGTAATAATTGATACATCATGGTCGAATTCAAAAATAGCTGCATACTCATCGGAATTTCCATTTGTTACTCTGACTGCTTCAGGAATTGATGGTACATCATGCTTTTCACACATTTCAATACCTGATTTATATGTTGACGTTGAAGTAATAATAGATACAACCCGCACTTATGTAGATAATAGCGGTAACATTACTCTTGTTGCAATAATTAAAAATAATGGTACCGATAATGTAACAACTGTATCTGTCCGTGATACAGTTTCATCATTTGAACTGAAAAATGTTACCATTTCAAAAGGAACTGCACTGATTGCCGACAGCACTTTTATTGCAACAATTCCTTCACTTGGCAGTGGTGAGACAGTTGAATATACTGCCTTCGGAAAGGCAAAAGTAATAGGTGAATACAAACGCAGGATTATTGCTATACCAAGTGAGAATGATATCTATCCTTTGAATAATGCCGACACAATTTCCTTAAATGTGCCATTTGTGAATTCAGTTGAAAATGAGAACTATGAAAAACCAGAAATTAGTCAAATTGGTGAGAGTAAAGCAAGAATATCAGGACATGGAGGTGGTAATATAACAGTAAGACTTTATGATTTATTAGGTCAATTATATAATGAGTACAAATATACTGTTTTACCCGAACAAGCAATAGAAATTGACCTGAACAACAGAATATCTATAGTTGAAGTATTAAGAGATAATCAGAAAATAATTAATCGGTTAATCTGTACCTGGTAAAAGAAAAATAATTGTGAACAGATTAAAATTTGTGTCTCTAGATTTTTTTCTCGGACTGGTTCGTACAAATTTTTTGGACTTCAAGGTTTATACTTAGGTCTTTATATCATATATATCAAAAATAATACAACACCTATAAAGAGAAATATCAAGATAAAATTTCTCTTTAAAAACTTTAACAACCAATATAATGGTTTAATTATTTCATTTCCATCAATAATCTGGTTAGTTGGAGATAAGAGATAATCTTTAATAACTGAATGAGGTGTATCTTCTACCCTATTTCCCCAGTTTTTATTAGGTTGAGGTCCCATTACAAATTCAAGTGTTCCACCAGCCATAATATCATCATGTGTGATATAACATTTTGTATAATTTTCTCCGTTGAGTTTTGCAGATTGAATATAAATATTATTTTGTGAAACATTTTCAGTTTCGACAGTAAAATGATTCCCATTTTCTAAATTGATAGTTACTTTGTTAAATAATGGCGAGCCAATTGCATATTCTTTCTGTCCGGGACATATAGGGTAAAAGCCCATTGCACTGAATACATACCATGCTGACATCTGCCCACAATCCTCGTTTCCGATTAATCCGTCAGGTTTATTTTTATAAAAATCATCCAATATTTTTCTTACATATTTTTGTGTTTTCCAAGGCTTACCGATATAATTATACAGATATGTGGCATGATGACTCGGCTCATTGCCATGTGCGTACTGCCCTATTAATCCCGAAATATCAGGCAATTTATTGCCGGTCATTTTTGATTTTGTTGTAAATAATTCATCTAATTTTGTCTCGAATTTTTCAGAACCTCCTATCATTGATATATAAGTTTGGATGTCCTGTGGAACATTAAAATTATATTGCCAGCAATTAGCTTCTGTATAATTCCTGTTAACTTCATTAGGGTCAAATAGTGTGTACCATCTGCAATTATTTCTTGCTCTTAAAAATCCTGTCTTGAAATCAAACAAAAATTTATAAGATTGTGCTCTTTGAATAAATCTTTTATATTCTTTTGCATTACCCATTAATTTTGCCATTTGAGCTATGCACCAGTCATCGTAGGCATATTCTATGGTTTTTGAAACTGATGCTTCTTCATCATTATAACTAATAAAATGATTTTTCTTGTAAGATGCTAATCCAAAAAGATTTGTATCGGCACTCTTTCTGATTGCATTGAATGCAAGCTCAATATCATAGCTCCTTATGCCTTTTATGTAAGCATCAACGATAACAGGTACGGCATGATAACCAATCATACTAAAAGTTTCATTTGAAGCCAATTCCCAAACTGGTAATAATTCTCCTTCCTGATACTGCCGAAGAAAAGTATTAATAAAATCATTTGTTCTTTTAGTATCAATAATGGTTAATAATGGATGTTCAGCACGGTATGTGTCCCACAGTGAAAACACTGTATAATAATCAAATTTATTTGTTTGATGGATTTTTTTATCTCTCCCCAAGTATCTTCCATCAACATCCGAAAAAATATTCGGGGCAAGCATTGTATGATAAAGAGCAGTATAAAAAGTAATTTTTTGCTCTTTTGTTCCACCTTCAACCTTAATTTTACTGAGTTCTTTTTCCCATTCAGCTTTTGCTTTTAGTTTGATTTCATCAAATGAAAAACTCATTGATTCTTTTTGAAGGTTTTTAATTGCTCCATTTATATCAACACCTGAAATACCAACTCTTGTATAAATTATACTATCATATTGAGTATTGAATGTAAAAGATGATTTTATGTTTCTTCCATTAGCTGATTTAATTTTACCATTACTTTTATTATTTAATTCAATTATATGTTTATAAAACGGTTTAGAAAAAACAATAATAAAAAATACTCTCTGGTCTTTTGCCCAGCCCTTTGAACGCCTGAAACCCACAACAGTACTGTCGTTTATTATTTCTATTTGGGAATCCAAAATAGTATCTCTGTGATTCAAATCAATCAAAATACTTGCGTTTAATGTTTTAGGAAAAGTGTATTTATGTATCCCAGTTCTTTTAGTAGCAGTTAATTCAACTTTTACATTATATTTATCGAGTATTACAGAGTAATACCCGGGTTGAGTAATTTCATTTTTCTTTTGAAACGAAGAGCAGTATATCCGATTGTTAAATTGTAATCTGCCTATAGTCGGCATTAACAAGATATCGCAATAATCAGATAAACCTGTACCACTCAGATGTGTATGAGAAAAACCATATATAATAGTATCGGTAAAATGATATCCTGAAGCTGCATCCCAACCTGTCAATCTTGTGTCAGGACTAAGCTGTACCATCCCAAACGGCAAACTAACACCGGGATATGTGTGCCCATGCCCTCCAGTTCCGATAAACGGATTAACATAGTCAGACAAATTTTCCTTGTTCTCTTTCTTATTATTAGCAAACGAAAAAGAGAACAAAAAAATTATCAATGTAAAAATGTAAAAGGATTTTTTCATAATTAATCTAAAATATGAAAATCATTGTTATTTAATAAAAAAATATTCCTTGAACTTTATAATAAATAATTTCATATTTGTTATAAATAAAAATAGTTAATAAAAACAAAATAATTTATTAACTAATACTAATTTCATAATTATTGCTTAATTTGTATTTTATAAATTGACTTAAAATTTAAGGATTACAAAGTGCATAAATACATTCTCATGCTTCATGTCATATCAGCAACAGTCTGGGCAGGCGGACATCTGATTTTGTCATTAACAGTATTACCACGGGTTTTAAAAACAAAAAATGTTAGCGAATTGCTACACTTTGAATCCGGTTTTGAAAAGGTCGGCATACCATCGCTAATAATTCAAGTAATAACAGGAATTTGGCTTGCCTATGATTTTGTACCCGATGTAGAAAGCTGGTTCCTGCCGCATGACCATATGTCTCACCTGGTTACTATTAAATTATTTCTATTATTGACTACAATTGGATTGGCAATTCATGCACGTTTTAAAATCATACCAAATCTCAACGAGAATAATTTAAAGAAACTTTCTTATCATATTATTCCTGTAACAATTATCGCCGTCTTATTTGTAATAGTCGGAGTTTCGTTCAGAACGGGCGGACTGTTCTAGAAACACGGATGTCGAATAAGGGATGTATGATAGAAAGTAAATGAATTAAAATTGAAATAAAATCTTTTCATTAAGGATACACTTAATCTTGTTAAATTGCAAACTTGTTTTTTGTAAAATTTTGAATGTTTAATGATTGATTTAACTGCATCTGTTTTTAGCTTAATCCAAAATACTAATTTGAATTGGAACGGCGATATAATTGATTTAATCCTTCACGTTGATAAATACCTTGGTCAAATAATCAACCATTATGGCTTCTGGACTTATCTCATACTCTTCGTAGTTGTATTCTGCGAGACAGGATTAGTGGTAACACCATTTCTTCCGGGAGACTCATTGTTATTTGCAGCAGGTTCATTCGCAGCAATCGGTGTGTTAAATCCATTTATGCTTTTCGTATCAATATCTATTGCCGCAATACTTGGCGATACTGTTAATTATTGGATGGGGCATTATGTAGGGCCTCGAGTCTTCAAAGAGAAGGTAAGGTTCCTGAAAAGAGAATATCTCGAACGAACGCACAGCTTTTATGAAAAACACGGCGGTAAGACTATCATACTTGCACGCTTCATTCCTATCATAAGAACTTTCGCTCCTTTCGTTGCAGGTATTGGTGCAATGACTTATGGAAAATTTATTTCATACAACGTTATCGGAGGTATTGTATGGGTTGCTTTGTTTGTTTATTCAGGTTATTTCTTCGGAACATTGCTGGTTGTAAAAAACAATTTCAGTTTGGTAATTATTGTAATTATAATTTTATCAATAGTTCCTATAGTTATTGAATTATTGAAGAAGAGAAAAAAATAGCACTTTATTTAATAATTTAATTTTAAATAAATATATTTATACTTCGTCAAAATTTTTAACTTAAGGAGTATATTTTGAATAAATTAAATTATAGAGTAATATTTAGGAAAGAACCGGAAGGTGGGTTTACAGCTATAGTACCATCGTTACCGGGATGTATCACCTATGGCGATAATCTTGATGAAGCTGTTTCAATGGTAAAGGAAGCAATTGAACTTTATGTTGAAAGTTTAGAAGCACACGGAGAAAATATACCAATTCAATAGAACAAAAATTCTAAAAAAAATTAGTTTTCAATTCAAAATTCAAAATTCAACACTCAAAATATTTTTAATCACCCGACAAATCCAATTGCCAAATGAAATTCATTGCGAATGAGTATTTGCCTGCCAACTGGCGGCTGTTGTAGTACCTGTAAAGCGGATAATCAAACAGGGCTGAAACGAATACATCACCGAATGAAAAGTTGAGTTGCGGCGATATGAAAAATAATATGCCTCCTGAATTTGAAATTTCCTTAATCTCTTCATCATTTTTTTCTCTCTCTGTGTCCTTATCTTTAATTTCGTTTCTTAATTGCAGAATTCCAATTAGATTCGGGATAATCTTTTTTGTTACAAAGAGTGATGTATTGTATATATTTCCATACTTGTAATCATAATCATTTTCGTTTCTTCCGTTAATCTCTATTCTGTGAACCAGAAAGAGATGAGTCGTAGCCTCGGAAAAACCTTTATGAAAAAACAATTGAGCTACGGCACCGAAAGCACCGGGTGTAGGCTGAACATCCCTTGGAAGTGTAACACCTTTTTGCTCTTGCGGAGTGGTAGAAAAAGGGATTTTCACACCCGCTCCGGCAGTAAATTCAAACTCAGATTCATTATCATTAAATATATTATACTTTCCCATCAACACTGCAGAAGATAGTCCCGATGTTTCTTTAACTCCGTTTACACCATAATCCTGCACCTTGTTGACGAAGTATCCAAGCTCTGTTCCGATTGTCAGGTCTGAAGTCAGTCCATAGTCTGCAAGCAAGCCTGAATAACTAGAGTAAGCCTGCTTTACTAATACTTCACCCGGGTAGCATGCATCACCCTGATAATATTGGTTGCCGTAGCCGTAGCGGTAAAAAAGTGTGGCTCTTATATTATTTTCCGGAACGATGCCGATGTTCGTTGTGCCACCAACAGGTGAGCCGACTGAACAGCATTGGGCTGATGCTTCGTTGAGCAAAGACAGTGAAATGAAAAAAATAATTATGTATTTCATTGCGGATTTATTTGAATATAAATGTCTTTCGATTCGGAATTGCCGGATGCATCCGAAACGGTGCATGTTACCCTGACTCTTGTTGAATGGCAGATGCTGAATTTTACATCAGGCCCGTCGTCGAAAATTGCACCTTCGGAGCAAGACCATCCATAGGTTAAATTCTCTCCGGTAGCAGTTGCTGTGATGTCGGTAACTTCATTGATTGCAATTTCGGACTTAGTTGCAGTAAGGGAAACAAAAGTAAAGGTCTTAGGATTTAAGACATTTTCCTCTTTTTTACAGCTTACTAAAGTAAGCATAGCAAGTAAAGCGAAAAGTAATGTAAATTTTTTCATGTTATTTCCTTAATAATATCATTAACATTCATTAACAAATTAAATAAAACTAAATGAAAAAAGCAAGGAAAAATAATTAACAATTTATAAGTCATAAGTCATTAGTCGTTAGTCGTTAGTTTTATTTTTGACTTTCGACTGTTGACTTTCGACTGTTGACAGTTGACTTTTATGAAATAATATAACAATTCTATCGCATAACGATTATATGTTAGTAAAAATGAAACATCAAAACCACCTTTTTCCCGTAGGGAATAAATATTAGTATCAGCGAGTCTCACAGAGTTTTGCACAGTGTTTCACCGAGAAATTTGATTAGATTTAGCCAAAATTGAGCAGATTTGTGCATCCGGAGCAGGTTTTAATCAATTACGAATTATGAATAATGCCATTTGGCACATAGTGTCATGTGACCAAATAAAATTATAAAAAAAACCGGAAAAATCAAAATGGTAGTTCATCAGGATACTCATTAAAAATTTCAACATATTGATTAACTACTTTTTTAGAAATAGAGGATGCAAAAGAAATATCATCGGCAGAGAAACCTTTTCTAAAGCAGAACAGGACTCTTGAGAAATCATTAAGATAGCGAGATATAGAATTAGGAGAATGTTGGGTCTCCTGAGCAATGGAAGAGATATCTTTTTGATTAATGAAATACTTTTTACAAATGATTTTTTTATGTGAGACAGAAGGCCCGAGGTCGTGTATAGTACCACGGCGAGGCAAAACGGTAGCATGAGAAGACTCATAAGCAAGAGTTTGCTTAGAAACAGTACGAAGCGACAGATTTTTAATTAAGGAAATATCGGCTTCGGTTAAGACAGCACCTTGTTCTTTTGCTTCGGAATAAATTCGGGCTAGCGATGATTGAGAAATAATATGCCGCTTAACGCCATTTTTAAGTTGAGTAATATCATCGGGGTGAACAACCGAGAGTACGACAGGAACAACTTTTGTAGTGGACATAGAGTTCTGACGGCGGGGAGATTCATCCTCACTAACGGCGAACCAGAGCATCTGTCCCATCTTAAGATGGTAAAGCGGAGGATAGTATTGTTCGACAATAGAGCATAGTTCTTTGGCAATCATATCAAGGACAAGGTCTCCGGCAATTTGAGGGAAGTTGTACCGGAAGAAGTTTTTAATAACATTGTGAAAGGATTTTTGCTCAACAGGGGCAAAAACTTTTTCACAGCGTGGCAAGTTATAATAAAGTGAACTCATATTTAATGTTTTCTCCTTGGAAGTTGATAAATCGTCAGGAAGTTTTTTTTAACGGTCTTGCCTTTATCGGATTCAAAGCAAGAATGTTTATTAATGATTTCTTCAAGTATGTCTGAAAAACGTTTGTTATTGTATTTGTTATAAAGTTCCAGGTACTGAGCGGCAAGCCTGTGAGAAATATGAATAGTAAAAGCAATCTCTATAGGGTCAAGACCTTGTCTGTGAAGAAATACAACACGGGCAAAAGTTTGAGTGTATCGCTCTATGGACTCAATAGTGTGATAAAGGAGCCGTGCAATCTCATATTCATTTTTTCTTTGAAGTAAAAGCTCGACAGCTTTAACCTTATGAGAAACGCCTGGGCCAATGTCGCATTTTTGGCCACGTGTCGGTACATAAATGTTGCGTTCTTTGAAGTAGGCAGTGTCACGGTTAAGAGTTCTGCGTCCGCAGTGCAGAATGTGGTGAGCAAGGTCTTCATGTGTGAGCAGTACACCCTGCTCGTAAGCCTGCGAAGTAACTCGCAGAATTATTGCTCGGCGAATACCTTCGATGCCTTGAGTAGCACGGATATAATCATCGTCCTTGCCGTTATAAATTGTAACGATGCACTCCTGCATTTTACACTTGCTTAAAGGTTTACCGCAAGGCTCATGAGAAGAAACGCCGATAACCTTCATCTGCCCTGGCTTGAGATTATGTTCGGTTCGAGCCTCATCGAGTTGGTAAATCTTTTTTACAAGTGAGAGTATGGCTTGAGCTTCAAAGTTTGAACAATTAGCTCCGTCTTCGACTGATTTGATGAATATATTGTCGAGTGTCTTCAGGTTGAGTCTTTGCTCTGCCTGCTTTTTTTGATTGTTATAATTATTTATCATGGCTACGTACTTTAAATAGTAAAAATTTTTACTTTTGCTATCAAGGTATGAGCCAAATGGCACAAATAGGAATTACTAATTACGAATTACTAATTACGAATTACTAATTGGGGTTATATAAAACCGAAATGATACATTTTGATACGTTTTAATCATTTTTCAAAAAGAAATTTTTTTCTCACTTTTTTGAAAATGTCCTGTTTTGTCCGGTTTTGTCCTATTTTTTTTATTTTTTGGATTGCCTTTGGGGAATAAAATTGATTTGTAAAGGTTTATAATATTGCGATTTTGGAATATTTGTCTCAACTTGTCCTGTTTTGTCTCATTTTGTCCTATTGATGTCCTATTGGGGATGACAAAATAAGTCAATTACGAATTACTAATGGGAATTGGGAAATTGGAATTGGGAATTAGAAAATACGAATTACTATTAACGATTAACGATTTACGAATTTTTTAAACACCACTCTTAAACTATCTACTATGTGAGGGACATTTTTATACGTATCAGAGCTTCCCGGCATTGAATTCAAACCCGACTTTTGTTTACAAAGAACATGCGGTGCAAAGATAAGGTTGTGGGGATGATATGTCAAGAAAACGGTTTTAAAAGGATTTTTTATTTCTTAGGTATTTAGGCTGTAGGCTGTTAGGCTGTTAGGCTGTTAGGCTGTTAGGCTGTTAGGCTGTTAGGCTGTTAGGCTGTTAGGCTGTTAGGCTGTTAGGCTGAAGGGAAAGAATACAAATAATTTAACACAAAGGATACTAAGGGAAGACACAAAGGACACAAATTGTATGAAATGTGATTTGAGTGATTAATTTGAATTTCATTATATTTGCTTAACTTTATGTTATTTGATTTATCTTTGACGAATTCTATATAACAGACTTATTTTAGAATATTCAGAAAGATAATTCATGCGGCAAAAAGTGATGTGCTAATAAATTTAAGGAATAATTATGACTTACAAAATTATAACTCCGGATTTACAGGAAAATTTATACCAAATTGATTCAAAAGATGTTTTTTATTCTATAGGTGAAAATTATATTGGAATTGTAACTCCAGAAAAAAAATTTCTAATTAATTATGATGTTAAGCCAAAATTTATAGCAGGCGGGAAAGGACAGGACGATATGCTGATAATAACCGCTAATCATAATTTAAAAGAAAAAGAATTATCCGTACTTGAAAAATATCAGGTTAAAACACAAGATTAATTCAGGTTTCAACACGAAGATGCAAGTTGTCTGTATTAGGATTTGTAGGATTTGAGGATTGTAGGATTTTATTTTTGGGTTCACTTTGCAATTTTCTGTATTAGGATTTGTAGAATTTGAGGATTGTAGGATTTTATTTTTGGGTTCACTTTGCAATTGTCTGTATTAGGATTTGTAGAATTTGAGGATTGTAGGATTTTAT
>Ga0209317_1002644_pt1 | contig 12632 bp, 11 predicted proteins | sample RifGroB2_FD_183994 | JGI IMG/M metagenome (GOLD analysis project Ga0209317, IMG submission 183994) | Soil microbial communities from Rifle, Colorado, USA - Groundwater B2 (SPAdes) (version 2) | ecosystem: Environmental > Terrestrial > Soil > Unclassified | place: Rifle, Colorado | collected...
TACTCCGACTCGTATGGCCTCTGCTGACTTCTGCCAACCCATCCCGACGCCTCTCGACGCCGGTAGCACAAGGCAGGCTGACAGATCTCCCCGGGTAATGCGCGTGACCTTCCCCCCATATACCCGCCGCATATACAGACGCACCCTCTCGGATGGTTATTGGGTTTGAAGATGCATGCCTTCTCGCCCGGATACGCCCGCCTCGTATGCGATTTCTGTTCGTCAGGCCAGGGTTTTGCCTTCGGCTTCCTTCAGATTCCGGGTCACCCCGGACACCCTTGCCGGCTAACGGTTCCCACCATCAGGGTCCGTAGAGGACTTGCACCTCCAAGTCACCAATCAGCCACCACAGCTGATTGGATGGCGCTTACGCGCCACGCGCCCTGCCGGGCGCACACGCAAAAAGGCGGGATCTCTGATCCCGCCTTTTCTTTTCCCGGTCACATTTTCTTTTTCCTAGCACCGTTTATTATTCCGTCCCACCGTGATGAATCGACCGATATGGTTACTCCCGCTTTAGCCAAGATCCACTTGATACCTCTGGGCCCACTTTTCCAGCATCAACAGAGCAAAAAGATGCCGCTGAAAATTCTCTTTTCCAGAGCGGTGCCTAGTCATCATCTCTTCCACAAAAGATGCGTTGAATAAATGCTTGCATACAGTTCCACCAAGCAACTGATCCCTCACGTAGCCACCTAGTTCGTTCCTGAACCACTTATCAATTGGCGTATCAAAACCTTTTTTAGGCCGCTTAATGACGAAGGGAGGAAGCCATTTCTCGCACGCTTTCTTATGTATGAACTTCCCATTCAACTGAAAGGAAAGCTTATACCTGGACGGCATCGACTCGATGAAGCCAATCAGGTCCTTATCCAGGATCGGGACGCGTGCTTCAATACTGTTGATCATGGTAGCCTTGTCGCCGTAGATCAGGAGATCATCCGGCAACCATGCTCTGGTATCCATGTAAAGCATCCTGCCAAGAGCGTCATCTGCATGATACTCGGCAAAGAGACGCTCCAAAAGCGGGTTGGTCAGGGACGGGATGGGCTCCTTGAGCAAGGCAGCTTGTTGCCCGGGACTGAACAGATAGTAAACGGCCATGAAGCGATCAAAGGTATTGTGATGCGAAAAGCTTCTAAAAGCCCTTTTCAGTCGTTCCTGGCGCGGCAGTTTTTCTATCATCGGCTGCAAGCAACTCAGACGTCCAAAACCATACTGGTACAGACGTTCTCCACGGTATCTCGGATAACCAGCTAGAGGCTCGTCGGCTCCCTGCCCGGTGAGAACCACCTTGACGTCGTTCTTGATCTGCTTGGTGAGATAGTACAGCGGGATTGCCGAGGAGGTAGCGGTTGGTTCGTCCATGAAGTAAGCCACTTCATCCAACACTTTGATGAAATCCAAATCGTCGATGATGACGTTTTTGTGCAGGGTACCAATATGCTGGGCAAACTGGGTAGCCTCGTCAATTTCGTTACCTGCAGGGAAGTCCTTGAATCCAACGGTGTAGGTCCGGACTTGCTTATCCAGGTGCTTTGCCGCTATTGAGCAAACTGCAGATGAATCTATACCGCCGCTTAACAGCACGCCTATTTCGACGTCGCTTATCAACTGGCTCTTCACAGACTGCTCGAATAGATCCTGATACTCTGAGACCCATTGTGCAAAGCTCTTTGAATTGTCGATTGATGCTGTTGCCGGTCTGAAGCTCGCGACCTGCAGAATATGGTTGCTCGCGATGTCGAATTCCAGAAAGCCGCCCGCCTCCAACTTGAAAATATCCTTGAAGGTGGTGAGGGGCGACGGCACGTAGCGAAAACTCAAAAAATCGCTCAAAGCCTGCCGGTCGAGCGTTCTCTCCACCGATGGGCACTGCAGAATAGCCTTGATCTCTGAGGAGAATAGGAATCTGCTTCCCATAAAGTAGTAGTAAAGCGGTTTCACGCCGAAGTGGTCGCGGGCCAGTACCAATCGTTGTTTCCTGAGATCCACAATACCGAGTGCGAAAATGCCGTTAAAGCGGTCGAAGGCCGCCACCCCCCATTGCTCGTAGGCATGGACGATGATTTCCGTATCGGAATGGTCGGTGCGGAACAAGTGGCCACAGCGTTTAAGCTCATCTCTTAGCTGGAGATGGTTGTATATCTCGCCATTGTAGGTTACCCAAACCGTCCCGTCCTCATTACTCAGGGGTTGGGCTCCCCCTTCCAGGTCAATGATTGACAGTCGCCTGTGGCCCAGCGCCCCTGACGGGGCAAAATCAGGTGGTGTGAAGGTTGAACAGAGCGCACTCTTCCTCTGATTAAAGAAGAGGAAACCCTCGGCATCCGGTCCCCTGTGGGCAAGGGAGTCCGCCATCTTTCTCAGCATCAGAGGCTCTATTCCGGCTTTTTGGTCTATGATTCCGACTATTCCGCACATGGCTTCACCTCTAGCTGATGTCAGCTCCCTTTTGCTGGGATTTCATGTATTCCGATAACACGAGCGTCATCGGCATAACCGCCCATCTCAGGTAAGACATTCTGTTAAGCAGACCGAAAATGTCTATTTGGTATCCAAAAGTTCCTCTCTCCGGTAGATAGAAGTGTTTCAAGACCGCCTCAAGCAGTTTATCTGCATCCTCCTTTCTGCCTCGCAGCAGTAAAATATTGAGCAGTTCAGCCTGATCGTAGAGGTCGAATTTCACGAATGACGGATTGGCCGAGACAGTGAATCTTCTAGCCAGATTGTTATCGTGATCAACAAAGTTGTTCAGTACGTACTTCAACCCTTTATCTACTACAGATATTACATCTACGCCTGCAAGCTTTCCGTACTTCGTCAGATTTTTCATAACGAAGCAGGAATGAAAGCAGTCAATGAAATTCCCTTTTTCTGAGTCATTGTAGTAGAACCAGCTGCCGTCCGAATTTTGAGACGCCGCCACATAATTATAGAGCCGACGAGCTTTTTTAAGTAGATCATCATTTAAATGAGGCAGTCTCGTCGCCAACAATGCGTACAGCATCATGCCATAGGAATTAGCGTTAACTACTATGCGTGTTTCGTTTCCAGGCCCGTATCCCATCGCCATTTTGTCATTTTCCTGAAAGATGACGCTCAGATCCTCTTCCAGAAAATTCAATGTGGAAACAGCCGCCTCATAGTAGCGCTGCTTTTTGGTCGCATCGAAGCATTTGAGCAGGGCCTCGACGCAGTAGGGAGTGTGGGTAATGAAGGGCGTCGTCGGCGGGTAGTAGCCACCCTTTGTCATCCATGGAAAATTCAGCCCCCAACACGCCCCATGGTAACCAGGTGATTGATTCTCCAGCAGCCAGTCGGCAGAGTTTTCAGCAAGCGTGAGGTATTTAGGATCGGGGCGGATCTGATAAAGATTAAGTGCGGCCATTACGGCCATGGCTCTGACGGTGGGATATTCCTGGGGGCCAATAAAGGCACGAACGACACGAGGGGCATACGCATCCAGCAGGAAAAAAGGTGCCACGAGAGGAACGGCAATGGTGCCATTTTGATAATATAATCGCCTAAGCCACAGGCCTAGTTTAGTTTTCCACAAATCGTATGGATCATGGGTAGACAAATCCGGACCAAGAAGATGGTCAATGGAAGGAATATTCATGCTCACCGTCCTGTTTCGAAATAGATTTGCTCAAGCCTTTTGGTCACGTTTTTGATCTCGAATCTGAGCTCTGCTTCCCGCTTGCTGTTTATCGAGATACTGCGACTTACTGCAGCATTAGCCAGAATGTATTTCAATCGCTCTGCAAAAACCTCCGGATTGGTTGAATCCACCAACAAGCCATTTTTTCCATCTTCAATGATGTCCCGTATGCCCGCCACAGGTCTAGTAACAACAACCAATCCCATTCCCATGCCTTCCAAAAGACAAATGGGCATCCCCTCCCCATATGAGGTTGGGTACAGCATGATGCCACAGCTTTGAAGAAGCTTATTTTTTTCCTCTCCTTCTAGCCATCCGGTGAACACAACGTTATTGAGCAGGTTGTGGGTATGCGCATACTCTTTTAACTCCTGGGTCAGTGCACCGTCACCAACCATAAATAACGTAAGATCGCTAAACTCCCTCAACAGTATCTCGACCGCTTTTATGGCCTCGAGGCATCCCTTGTTCTTCTCGAACCTGGAGAGGAAAATCACCCTGTTATAGTCTTTGTCTGAACAATGACCATATGCTTCATAAATTGTCGTTTCTACAGTTATACATTCGGGATCATATCCCCAGCGTACCAAGGTGTTCTTAAACTGATTGGCCAGAAGCAAGCCACGATCAAAGTTGAATACTGCTTTAAACAAATTGCTCGCATACCTGCCGATTGTCTTCTCAAAGTCAAGATCCCATCCGTGAAAGAAAACCACTGTGTTTTTTTGAAAAACCCTCTTTGCCAAGAAATGATAGATTCCATCCCTGACCACAGCTCGTGGATCGAGTGATGGATTAAGAACAACGAGCTCAGCAGAGCCGAGGATCTTTATCAAGGAAAAGAAATCCTTTGCAAAGGTTAACAGCCTGTTATTAAAGACATTGCTTGTGCCGCGCTTACCAGTGTAATAAAAGTCGACATTGACCCGGTCCGAATGGAAATATTGTGCTACTAACCTGTAGTAGTCGGCCACTCCCCCCCTTTCTTTCGGAGGAGGGCACAGTATCAATACCGATTTTTTTTCCATAATCTAACTGCCTCCAAGTAATTGCGGCTAAAATGGAAAACGTCATAACCGGTGCACCAGCTCTAAGAACTTACTACCAATAATGGACGGATCGAAATACTGCTTGCATTTTAACTGACCATTTAACCCGATCGTTGCCGCTTCTTCTGGATTTCGTATGCAAAACTCCATAGCTTTTTCAACTTCTGCTACATCATCGGGCTTGACTATTATAGCGTCCTTCATGTTCTCTAGGTAATAGCTCACATCTCCCACGTCTGAAACAACAACAGGGTTACCTGTCGCAAGATATTCCCCGAGCTTGAAAGGAAACCCAGCGTTGGCATAGGTGGAACCGGTTCGAGTGATGCATAGGACATCTGCCTTTTGTAAAAACGCGGAGAATTCAGAATCATCCAAGTACCCCATGTACTGTATGGCATGGTGTCCAGCAATCAGGCTCTGGTATTCCGGCACATTAGAACCTGTTCCGGTGAGAATTAGAGTACAATTGCCAACTTTTTTATGCACCTGCTCGAAAGCTTTTATTAGCACTTCGAGGCCGTCTTTTTTCGCAAAAGAACCGGAGTAAACGAACTTCACTGGACCGCCATCTTGTTTTTTAACAGGGCGCTGCTGGCATCTAGCACAAATCGGAATGAGACAAATAGGGACAGCTTTCCCGAGTTCCTTTTGATAAAGTCGCTGCAAATAACTGGATATTACAACGAGCCCGTTGGCTAATTTGGGTATGTATCTTTCCATTATCTCGCCAGATTGCCATTTCAATTTCCCCAGTAGATGCATTTTTTCCTTTATAAAAGTATTATCTTCAACAATATCGAGTACCACAAAATACCCAAGCAGTCTGCCGTACAATACAAAAATTATGTTCTCAAGTGTAAGGCCTCCGTAGCAGTATAAAATGTTCTTCTTACCATCACTTTTACATTGCCTTAAAAAGCTAACTCCTTGGAACATATACTTCACGATAGTAAATAACAGCATCAGGTCAAGTTTTATGTCATAGCCAATTGTCTTATAATATACGCCCTTGTGGACTCCCTCAGATGTGCCTTTAGAGACATGAATGCCTCCCTGCCTTAAAAGCAAGATGTTGGTTGTCACGGACTCTTGTATTAGGTAGTCAATAAAATGCTGTATTCTCTTAGCATCGGCCATTCCGCGTGGGTAGACGATATTTCCCATAAAAGTTACGCTAACTTGCGTCTCCATTGGACCTCCCGTAATTGTCATGACTAGACACGCCTCTTGCTGCGATCTGCTGCACGACGTTCTTCGAGGAAGATAAGACATCGACCTGCAAGCAGGCATAAGAAGTACGAGAATGGCGTAAGCGAAGGATTGGCGTAGGTACTAAAGCCTGTCGAGGCTAGCCCCCACAGAACAAGTAGGGAAGCCGCAGCTGCGTCGTTTTTTTTTACGCCGCTCAGCGCCGCTCTTATCCCTGGAACAATTATGATAGTGGTATAGGAAAGCATTAGAGGGATTCCCCCCAGAAATGCCATCCAGAGGTAGGTATTATCAAAGTTCTGATAATTTTCGAACTCCTCACCCCAGCCGAAATTCCAAGTAGCCGTTGGACCACCACCAAGAATCAGGTCATTAACGGTTTTCTGGGAAAAGAACACCACGTATTGTTCGGTGCGGCTGTTCTCCGTCGCCCTTTGGGCGAATCGTGCATAGGCATCGAGCAGCGGATCTTGAAATATAAGGGCCACCAATAGCGACAAGGAAAGGAAGACACCCGCAGCGGCCAGCACTTTTGGCGTTACTCCGCCGTTTTTCCCTGCGGATCTGTTTATCAGCATCCTGGCAATTATGAGAAATATCGACATGAGAAACCACGATCTGGTTTGCGTTGCGACCGTAGCCAAAATAAAGACAACAAAGGGAAAGTACCGTACATATAACCGCCATCCGGAGCACTCCCAGGAGGTGATAAAAGTCCAGCCGCCGATCCACATCAGTAACACCATATATTGTACAGGAGCAGACAACCATCGTTCGGTAAGGTAGTAATAGTTTTGCACAATTGAGACCAGTGCGAGAACAGCAGTGAGGTATGCCAGAATTCGAATTACCTGCTCAAGATCCTTCCAAAGCGCCCTTTCCATACCTGCAAAAATCAAGACACATGAAAGCCAAACAACCGGACCCGTGGCCCCCAAAGCTGCCCAGGAAAGGTAATCCTCCAGGTCGTAGGCGATAAGTGCCCAAGTAACGGCAGTAATTACGAGCACCCAAAAGGCTATCAGGGTTCCGGAGCCGAGCTTTTTAAATCCACCTTTCAAAGCTGCAAGAGCACCTGCTAAAAGAACGCTGGCGATTCCCAGAGCGTGAAATATGTAATAAATGAAAGGTTTGCTTCTTGGTTCAACAAAAGTTGTGGGAGGGACTACATCAGTTGACTGCGCAACAAGGACTGCAGCGCACCACGAAGAAACGATGCCTGTGATGACAAGGATTTTGATAATACGGAGGGCAGTAGTCGGAGCGTCAGATGCAGGTTCAGATTTTGCGAGATGTACAGGAGACATTTCCCTTCCTTTTGGGATGGTTTTAAACAGACCTAATCCGACAATTTTTGAGCCCAAGGTCGTTTCATGTATCGAACCAGCACAGTCAGCAGTAAAACCACGCTTATTGCGTAACTTGCGATCTGGGCCATCGTCAAAGTCACTGCACTTGACGCCAGACCGGCCATACAGAGTATGACCAAAATCGACCCACGCAACAGATCCAGGATAAGCATCTGTTTCGATTTTTCTGCAGCCCACAGTCCGGCCGAAGCGACAGTCCACACAGAGGTTGCAATACATCCGACCGCAACATACTTAAGCACATTAGCGCCTGTCGCAAAATCCGCGCCATACCAAGACATAAGCCGGTCGGCAAAAGAGACCATTACTAGTGATCCTACAACCGAAAAGCCGAACGTGATGGAGCCCGCGTAAATCATAAACTTTCTGAAACCGGTCCGGTTCCCGTCAGCCTGAAGATTGGAGAGGACGGGAATGGAGACCTCGAATATCCTCATCGGGAGAAAAAGCAGAATATTCTGAAATCTTCCGGCTGCGTTGTAAAGACCGAACTCGTAAATGCCCAAAGGCTGCCTGGCAAGCAAGATTCCCACAAACCAAGTCGTCGTATTCATAGCTATGCTGCTCAGCCAGACCATGGACGACATCCGGAGAATCCCTTTTTCCCGCCATACATCCCTGTAGCTTATCGTGATACCAAAATGTGTACACTCGCTTTCCAGAACACACTGTCCGATTATGCAACTTAGCAGGCTAACAGATGCCATAGCAACTACAGTCCCTTTAAGGCCGGCAAAGTGAGCACCTACAATAGCTAACGGTAGCAGGAAAAGACTCTGCCAAACATTCACTTTTGCGCTGCTCTGGAAAGCCTCCAGACCTGCCAGAATTCTGAGCTGCACCAGGCTTACCAGTTCGAAAAGAACCCATACCCCTGAAATTTTCAACTCCATGGAAATTTTGCTGCCCGGCAAGATCGCTGAACCGATTTGATGGGATAAAAGCACCAGCGACAAGCACATGAGCAACGCAATCATTCCGGTGAAAACTAGGGTAAACCCTATAATTCGGCCGGTCCGACGTTGGTCGGAAGCTCTAAGGGTTGCTATATGCCTAGTGGCCGAAAGCCCTATTCCTGCCTGTCCGAATCCTGCTAGCATTAGAATACTACTTTGAATTACGGCGAGTTTGCCAAACTCCGCTAGGCCTAGGATTCGAGCGATATATATACCTAGTGCAAAATTTGCCGCCTGTCGAAAAACAGTTCCCGCGACGGTCCAAGACATCCCTGCGGCAAATCGCTTGCCAAGAGAAGCCGCCGAATAATCGTGCCCGGTGATCTGTCGGAAATTGTCAATCAGGCTCATCGGAGTTCCCACCTTGGTTCAGAACCGGATCGGGCAGATTAGCATTCGTCTCTCTGGCCAGAAAGTTCCCCGGTGAGAAACTCCTGCACTTCATCATGCAGCCGAGCATATTCGATCTTTGCCGGGAGAACCTCTTGTACTTCGCGAGCCCACTGGTAGGGATAAAAGGTGTGTTGGCGGATTTTTTACGAGCCGTTTATTAACCTCCGCAGCCTCGCGTGAAAACCATTCTCAACCAACGCATTACCGTCCTAAGTATTAGCAGGGAGTTAAAAACCTACTAATTTGAGATAACAAATTTAGCTACCCCCTGATATAAACGCGCATAACTTCTGGGAATTAAAAGAGATTTTTATGCGCGAAAATGACAACTCGACTGAAGCAACGTTCGTTTTTTGTCTCCTGAATCCTTCGTCCCCCAAAATCATTCACTGCGACCGATCAGGAAGATGAAACACACGCTACGAACTACGGACCCTGCTTCCAACTCTACAGTAAAGGCAAGTTAAGTGGACCCTATAGTCAAGACAATAAACCGTCGAGTTTAAGGTGGTGCCCGGCCGCGCAGCTGACCGGCGCTGCCCCGGTTTTGAGCGTGGTTTTACGCTCAACAAACATGTCCACGATTCTAGCTCCTCCGCCGCTGGCCGTTTGATAAACCTAAATCGGCGTGAGGTCGCCGAGCGATTGATGGGGCCGTTCAGTGTTGTAGAACTCAAAATACTCTGTCAGGCCCAGCTGCAACACGTGCATGTCGACATACCCTTTCAGGTACACATCCTCGTGCTTGACGCTACGCCAGAGCCGTTCCACTAAGATGTTGTCCAACGCCCGACCGCGCCCATCCATGCTGATAGCGATGTCATGCGACTTCAGGACGCCGGTGAAAGCATCGCTGATGAACTGACAGCCTTGGTCAGTATTTAAAATATCAGGAGTGCCGTAAACACCTAGCGACTGTTCTAGGCAGTCAACACAGAAATCGCTATCCAATGTGTTCAACAACCGCCATGCCAGCACTAGGCGTGAGTACCAGTCGATCACTACTGCCAGATAGGCAAAGCCGCGTACCAAGCGAATGTACGTGACATCGGTACTCCAGACCTGGTTGGGCCGTGTCACATTCACGCCTCTAAGCAGATACGGATAAATCTTATGCTGGGGATGAGGAAGGCTAGTATCGGGACCTGGTGCCATGCCAGCAAGTCCCAAGACCCCCATCACATCAGACGTAGGACCCGCTTACGGTTGACCAGATGCCCGGCTCTGCCCAGATGAACCACCATCCTGCGGCTACCATAGAACGGATGACGTGTATATTCGGCATCAATCAACGTCAGTAAAAGCAACTCGAAATCATCCGGAGCGGCTACCAGATGTGGGGCATAAACGGTAGAGCGGGCGATGCCAGCCAGGGCGCATTGCCGAGTGAGGGCCATGCATGGGGTCCGATAGGCTAACCCAGGCCCTGCGGTCTGCTATTGGTCGATCCCAGACTTTTTTTTAAGCCAGTCCAACTCCATCTTCAGTCGCCCGATCTCTGAGTAAAGCCGCTCAGGGCTGGCTGACGGATCTACGGTCTTCGGACCGCGCTTAGTCTCGAATATGCTGGGCGCCTGGGCTAGTAGCTCACGTTTCCATTCGCCGACTTGAGTCGGATGCACACCGAACTCCTAGGCTATTTCATTTACCGTCTTAACGCCTCGGACCGCTTCAATTGCCACTTTCGTCTTGTACTGGCTGGTGAAATTTTTGCGTTTTCTTTCGCTCATTGCCTGCTCCTTTTAGTAGCAGGCACCTTCTTAAACTATTGTCCTGAAAACGGGGTCCACTATAAAGGGCAAGGAAACAAAACTCAGCTACATGGGGCATGCTCTCATGGAAAACCGCAACGGCTTTATTGTTGATGCTAAAGCCACTCAGGCCACTGCCACGGCAGAAAGGGATGCAGCAGCATAATAGTTGCAGATGTTGCAGGTAAAAAACGCATCGCTGTCGGCGGAGACAAGGACTACGATACTAAGTACTTCGTACAAGTGTTACGAGATAATAACGCCACTCCTCATGTCGCCCAGAACAAAAAAATCGTTCATCAGCAATAGACGGTAGGACAACGCGGCACGAAGGGTACAAAACTAGTATAAAGATTCGGAAGCGGATTGAAGAGACCTTTGGCTGAATCAAGGGCATCGGCAATCTTCGACCCGCATCAGGTTTTCTGTACTGGCATTATTAGCGGTGTGACTTAGTGCCTACCGTGAAGTTGCCGTGCGAGAATAGATTCCAACAGATCAACGATTTGACCTAGCGCTGGACGATCCGCTTTTTCTGGAAATTCCGGACGCACTCTCTTTTTCAGGGGTATCTTATTCAGCATATCCTTAACATTCTTTATAAGCATTAGCCGTCCAGTGTCTGATAGATATTTGTCTACCGCTCCAAGCTCCCCGCGAAAGATGCTGTACACAGGAACACCTAGAGCTGCTGCCTCCCGATTCATCGTTCCTCCTCCACTTATTACCAGATCGGAGTACCAGATCAAATTGAGTCCGTCGACTATTTCAGATGGGATTATCACTTTGCCGCTTGATAACAATTCGGGCCACTTCTCTTTGACGAAACATTCCTGCCTTTCATTGCGAGGCAACATGACCATTCTGAGATCAGGAGCAGTTCCCAGCCAAGCGATGGTGGCCTCAAAAAGTTCCTGACTCTCTAGCTTAAAATAATGTGCCTCTGTTGCTGGAGGACGCAGGGTTACAACTACATCGTGCTCGTCTATCCCCAGTCGCCGCAGTACACCTTGCTCAGGTACGAAACTTGGCACGTAAACATCTTCTTTTATGCCCTCGTAGCGGCCGACCTGCTCTTTTCTCAGTGCCATGCCGTGCTCCGGTAGTGATTGAGGTACGATCATCCAATCAGGCCTGAGTCCGGGCAACCCTTTGGCATGTTCATAGTCGGTCATCATTACCATTGGGATGCGTAGCAGCGAGCAGAGAATCATCTGCGAACGTGAACCGTGAGATAGCGCAAGGTCTGGTTTCCATTGCAAAGTTACGGGTACCAATTGAAATGCCCTAAAAAGAAGACCAAATCCTTTCATGATTTTGTTCTTGCCATAATGCCTGCCAACTCGACGATATGGCAGGTTGTGCAGTTCCGCAAGTGCACAAACCTGAAAGCAATCCCTAGCCGTCAACATGACGGAGTATCCGCGCTTGCTGAGTTCCTCAACTATCGGCTTAAAAAAAGGCACATGAGGTGAGTTATCAAGATCAATCCATATCCTTCCCTTGGAGCTATCCATATTCGTCCTCTCTTGACTTTCTAGCTAGTTTCCATCCGGAAACGTAAGGTGCCGGATTTGTTAAAAATATAGCAAAAAGTTCTTCGGTTTTTCTCGTGTCCGTGTTACAATTCCTGCTGTAATTATCTGTAATCATTGAATGTTATGACGACAGAAGCGGTCCGGATGCGACAAAAACTAACACGACAGATGAGCCTTTTTTCCGTCACAGCCCGCCACGACATCGGCAAGGAACTCGGTGTCTTCTCAGAGATTCTTGATGCCACTCCGGAGATGCTGGATCGGGTTTACAACGACCTGATCCGTAATCGCCGCAAGGAGACGGGGCGCAAGGGGATGACCGCAGAGCAGGTGCTTCGGGCATGCGTACTCAAGCAGTATCGCAGTCTCACCTATGAAGAACTCGCATTCCATCTGGAGGATTCCGGCTCTTTTCGCGCCTTCGCCCGATTGGAGATGGGGCAGTATCCATCGTCATTGACTCTCCAGGAGAACATAAAGCCACTCTCGGAGGAGACCTGGGAGGCGATTCACCATTGCCTCATGCAGTATGCGAAAAAGACTGGCATAGAGACTGGACGAAAAATACGCATCGACTCTACCGCCATTGACAGCGACGTGCACGACCCCACCGACGCATCGCTTTTATGGGACGGCGTCAGGATCATAACCCGCTGGCTTGAGGAAGGGCATACCCTCACACCTCGCCCTGACTATCGC